>Ga0265293_10000123_pt1 | contig 180800 bp, 251 predicted proteins | sample Munlanlewell138R_FD_192505 | JGI IMG/M metagenome (GOLD analysis project Ga0265293, IMG submission 192505) | Leachate microbial communities from a municipal landfill in Southern Ontario, Canada - Leachate well 138R | ecosystem: Engineered > Solid waste > Landfill > Unclassified | place... | reverse complement strand
TCAATTCTCGCCTATACTTCCAATTTAAAAGGGGTAATCCCTTATTTATATGGTGATAATGGCGTAATGGTAACGCAGTGGACTGTGAATCCACGAATAAGGGTTCGATTCCCTTTTATCACACCATCTATAGCATATACAAGGGTCGGTATTCCAACTGGCAGAGAAAGTAGTTTTAGAAGCTATCAAGCGTGAGTTCGAATCTCACTCGACCCACCAATTACAAACGGCTATGTAGCGAAACGGTTATCGTGCCAGCCTGTCACGCTGGAGATTGCGGGTTCGAATCCCGTCATAGTCGCCAAAATGATCTCGTAGCCAAGCGGCAAGGCAGGAGTCTGCAACACTCTGATCACTGGTTCGAATCCAGTCGAGGTTTCCATTTATAAAGTAGGTTAGGTTTATTATGAAAGTTATTATCGCAGGAACTCGCACTTTTAATGATTATAAATTATTAGAAGAAACATTAGATGATATTATTAGAGAAGAACATATATTAGATGATATTACTATTATATCAGGAACAGCTAATGGTGCAGATAAATTAGGTGAGATATATGCTCATAATAAAGGTTATAAAGTATTGCAGTTTAGACCTGATTGGGATAAATATGGAAAATCAGCAGGATATATTCGTAACACAGAGATGGCTGAAGCAGGAGATATTTTAGTTGCTTTCTGGGATGGTAAATCAAAAGGAACTGAACATATGATCAACATAATGAAAAATAAAAATAAACATGGCTTTATTATTAAATATGACAATTAATTAGTGTATAATTAAATGTAGTAAAAATGTTAAGGTGGGGTAGCTCAGTGGGCAGAGCAAGTGTAGATATACAAACGTATAATCACGCTGTGGGGTAGTTCGATTCTACTTCCCACCACCAATTAAAATATAAATCATAAAGTATGTGTATTTAAATGGAGAGTTGTTCTAGACGACGTGGGAAAGGGCTTAGCGGCCTGAGAGGGTTCGAATCCCTCATCTCCGCTTTTATAACATATAGTATAATGGGGCAGTAACTCAATTGGTTAGAGTAGCGGACCGCTAATCCGTAGATCCTAGGTTCGAGTCCTGGTTGCCCCTTCAAAAAGTAATTCAAGCGCAGAAAAAAGGGAGGAAAGATGAAAGATTTAAATGTGTATATCAATGGGTTAGAAAAGAGTTTACAAGAAAAATTATTCTTTATCAATCAAATAGATATGAGCCAATTTGGGTTGATAGTTGATTTTGGATGTGCAAATGGGCGTATGCTTAGACGTATTGCTAATCTATATACAGCTAGCGACGAAAAACCAATTATGGTAGGACTTGAACCAAATGCAGAATTATGTATGATTGCAGAAGACTCTAGTTCAAGATATGATATATCATTCATTATGCACAGAGAAGATTTAGAAGAATACATCGACATTATAAGAAATTTGAAAATAGATAAGAAGAGTTTAATTATTTTTAGTAGTGTTCTTCACGAATTAGATTCAGAAGATGAACAAAAAGCAATAGAGCTGATGAAAAAATTTGATACAGTTGTTATCAGAGATATGGCTGCTCCAATTAGTTTTAGTGAACCAATTGATACAACAACAACTCGTAGAAGAATAGTTAATAGGGTTCCAAACTATATGATTGAAGATTTTGAAAAGATTTGGGGACCTATAGATAACAAAAAGAATATGTATCACTTCTTCTTAAAATATACCTATGTAGAAAATTGGGATACTGAAGTAAGGGAAGACTATTTCTCTACACCTTGGAGTGAAATTCATGATAAATTAGTAATGTCTGAAGAGTACGAAATTGTTTACGAAAGAGCTTATACTTTAGAGCATAAAAGAAATATGGTTAAGAAAGACTTTGACCACACTATGAGAGATATAACGCATAAAATGTTGATATTGAAAAGAAAATAATATATAATAAGGTATATTTATTAAGCGAGGATAAAGTATAATTATGTTAACAAAAAGAAACCTTAAAAAAGAATTGGATTTATTAAGATTTGAATATAATAGCTTAAAAAATGATTTTTCTGTTCTGTCATTTAAAATTGAAAATCCAAAAGGTTATTGCTTTAAATATGTTGAACGCAATAACAATGGATTAATTAATAGAAGCATTTCAGATATTTATTTTATGTATTTATATACTAATACAGCTCTAAATGAAACAGTTATCCGCGAAGTATGGATAGGTGATATGTATACTGAAAATTTAGATGATATTAAATATGAAGTTATTGAAGAAAATAAATATAAATTTAAAATAAAATATTCTCTTATTGATTATAATAGAAAGAAGCAAGAAAAGTATTTTGAGGTAAACAAAAAATCTGGTGAACAATCGTTATTAACAACACTTATTTCTAAAATAATTGATTAATATAAACAATTAAATTTGAGGAGACTTATTTATGAAACAAGGTACGGAAAAGTTTCTCTGGTTGCGTGGACCTGCGTGGGATTTAACACAAGATGGTATGTTTAAAGAACCAAAAGTTTTTACTAAAGATAAAATGATTTATCGTAAAGAAAAAAGAATTTGGCGAAAGAAAATTGCAAGAAGAGAAATTAAAGAATATCTTAATCATTAGTGTATTGTACTTCAAGTTGAGTAAATGGTAGGAAGGTTTGCATACTCTCTTTCATTATGAATTGTATGGGTATCTTTGAAGGAAACTACTAATCTCAATATGTGGGAATAGTCTACATCTCTTGATGTAGACTGTTTTAATAAAAAGAACAAATCGAAAGTGTAATTACTACTGCGGTGATAATTACCTTTTTTTACTTTTATTTAAATCTTTTTAATTCTAATATAATTTAATTGCGAAAATGATTTTTTAAATTGTATATTATTACAGCAATCAATTTTAGAGTTGTTCTTGTAACCCCTCGACCTCTTATAAAACATTATGTACACAAATAAAACTGCAAGAGAGTAGAATGATGTGCTCCTCTCCAAAATCTGCGCACCATTTTATACTTAAGTAATTGATTAACAATCTCTTATTCCTTAAAACTCCCTAAAAGACAAATACTTTAAAATTTGATTGCTCGATTATAGTTATTATTACAAAACCTAAATCAATCCTTTATTATTGTTTAGGTTTTTTCTTTTACTTTATATTTGGGTTTAACTGAAAAATAATATTGAACCATAAATATAGACATATAGTTTTGTGCTAAATTATTTAGATATTAATAAAACATATCATTACAAAGCAAACAAAACTAGTTATGCCTAAGCTAGAATAAAAAGGCATTAAAGGAGAAATTAGAAATTATGACAAAAAATTATGATAGTTTATTAGATGCTTTCAGAGATCTTAATTCAGTAGCTGATGAAGAAGTATTGCTTAAACCAAAGGTAAGGAAAATAGTTAGAGAAGCAAAAGAATTTAATCTCAGAGCAGGAAAAAATGAAATAGAAGATGCTAAAAAATTTATGCATGAATCTGAACTTGTTGATGAAATAGAGGTTATTGATGTTAACGCGGATAGTTTAGAACATGTCAAAGACAATATTGATTATGTTGGTCAAGCTATTCTGCAATGTATTAAATGCCACACCAATAGATTTATCGAATTCGATCAATTAGAAACTGATCCAGATAATGATGAACTATACAACACAGAAGAAGAATGTCCTAATTGTCACGTTGAGGGAAAAGGGTTTGAATTAATTGGTCAAGTAGGTAAAGTTGCAAACGAAGCACCAGCAGATGTAGATACAGATACATCAGCAGAAGTTGCTGTAGATAATGACCAAAAAACACCAGATGAAGTTGCGTTTGAAAATGATGTTGAGGATGTTGACAGTGATGACGCTGAAGAAGTGACACAAACTGAAACTGAAACAGGTGAGGAAGACGTTGAAGCAATCGATTTAGATACAGAATTAGATTACGTACCAGAAGAAGAAGATGATGGAATGACTACCACTGTTACAGATGACACAGATGATGAAGAATTTGAACTTCCACAATTAGGTGATTTATTTGACTCTGATAAAGTTAGAAAAGATGACACAGTCGAAGATGAGGAAGATGAAGACGAAGATAAAGAAGAAGTAGAAGAAGCAAAACAAGTTAAAACAACTAAACCTTTAACTAAAAAATTACGCTTGCCAACTAGAGAATCTTTAGATAAACTGCGAGCAATTAAGTTAAATTTAACTGAAGAGTTGGTACATAGAATTATTTTACCTGAATCAATAAATAAAGTTATTGTAACAAATACTGATAATAAAAAGATTTATGAAGGTATGATGTCTGAATTACCAATAAAATTAATTGATTCAGCTATCGATGGATTTAATGTTGGAAATGGTTATTTATCATGTAATATAGATCTAGACGAACATGAAGTTGAATTACCATTAGCTAAGATTTTAAACAGTTTCAATGATGATGAAACAACAAAGATAATTATATGGGATTGTGAGACTGATAGAGAATTATTCAATGGTAGTAAACAAGGTGCCCTAGCTAGATTTGGTCATTGTCAGTTTGTATCATTAGATGCTCCTAAAACATTATGCATAAAAGTAAAAGACGCTGGAGAAGATATTTACACAGATAATATTGAAGATCAAAGTTTATCTGCTGAAGATGAATTATGTGATAAAATATTTACAGTAAATGATTTAGCAAAATATAATGTTGATTCACCTCGCTCTGAAGAATTTTGGATTAAAGAGAGTATTCATAATAGAGAAGATTTAGAAGTATTATTTGAAAAATATGTTAAAAACACTGATGATAAAAAATTGATAGAACAATTCAAAAAAATAACTGGGTACAAAGATGAATTAGACGAGATGCTAGAAAAACATGATGTTAAAGTAATCGATCAAAAAGATATTAATGAAGGTGTTTCAGCAGATCAATTTAAAGAGATCCTTAACCTAGCAACTAAATTAGGAATGACTTTATTTCAACTTCAAGCATTTGCAAGAAAACATGGCGATGTTGAAGGAATTGAGTTATTAGATCTATTAAGAAAAAAAGCTTCTGAACAAAACAATCAAGTTACAGAAGACTTGAATAAAGAAGTAGTTTCATTCAAAACGAGAAAAGATTTATCTGAAGCAGTTTCTAAATTAAGAGCTGAAAATAAAAAATATAAAGTTCAACGCTCATTAAAAGAAAATTATAGATATGATTTAATTACTGAAGCGGCTGATCCTGATTTTGAATTTGAGCCAGGTGAGTATGAAGAATATATAGAAGAAGCGAAAAATCTAGCTAAACAAATAAAAACATGGGATGTTCAAAAATGTGAAAAATTATTCAACGAATATGAGTTCTTTAAAACAGAGCCACAAGACGAGGCAGAACAAATTATTTTTGATGCGTTAGATGCTAGATTAACTGAACTATATGGCGGTAATAGCAAAAAAGATTTTAGAGGCAAAATGACTGATATACTAAAAGATGTTAAAACTTACAGTTTGAAAAAAGCTGAAGAATTATATTACGATGTATTTGGTTTTGATGCAGTTGAGCCAAAAAATGAAGAAGAACAAAAAGTAGCTGATGCTTTAATAAATAGAATAGAACAAATTTCAACTAAGAAACCAGTCATAGCTGGAGAAGCTTTAGAAGAAGATTTTGAAATCGAAGAAATAAATGAATCATTAACAGAGAAATTTACTGTTGTAACAAAAGACAAAGGTGAAGAAGAGTTTGTTCAAGGTTTTGATGATGAACAAGAGGCTAGAATATTTGCAAAGAGACAATCTAAAAATCGTGGTGATGTTTGGTTTGATGTTAAGAAAGATGATGAGGTAGTTGCTTCATACAAATGGGGTGAAAAAGTTGATTTATCTGAAAGCATTGATAGAACATTACTAGCTGCAGTTCAAGACGCATATGGTTTTAATAAAAAAGAAGCTTTAAATTGGATTAAAACAGCAACAAAAGAAGAAAAAGAAGCTATTGTAAAAGGATTTAAACAAGACGCGAAAAAGAATTTTTATGAAGATGTTGAAAATGAAGAAGAAGATGAACAAAAATTAAGCGAAAGTGTAAACTTAGTAACAACTGCAAAAAAATTAAAACAAATGTTTGATGGTGACCCACAATATTTTGATGAAGCAGCAGACATTATTATTTATTGGTATGAGAGAGAAGATAATATTGCCGCACTTAAAGACCCAGAACTTAGTGATATACTTGACTTATTAGATGCAGCAAGCAGCCCTAGTGAACGAGAAATTGTTGCTAAAGCTATAGGCCCTGATGCAGATTTTATTTTTGATGACGAAGATGAAGATGATGACGATTGGAAAAATTTTGAAGAGTCAACTTTATATGGTGAAGATTTAGAACTTTGGATATCTAGGTATATGAAGGAATATCATCCAAAAGGAATTACTGAAAGTCAGGTTAAAGATGTTCTTGATGATTTACGTAATGGGGTGATAGAGGGGGAAGGTAAAGTACTTGCGTATGAAGAAGCTGAAGAATTTATTCAAAAGTTTGTTATTGGTTTAAATGAAAGTAAAATCAATTTAGATGAAGATGAAGACTTAGAAGAAGAAGTTAATATTAAACCATTCTTTTCAGAAGCTGATGATGAAATTGATTTTGATGCAGAATTATTTGATGAAGAATTAAATAAATATTTTGATGAGGCGTATGAAGATACAGTTATCTTTAAAACTATGGGTGGTGCTGTTGACGTAAAAGGAAATGTTGTTTTAGAAGGAATTATTAGATCTGAAAATTCAGAAGCAAATGTAAAATTTACTTTAACACCTAAAACAGAAATAAATGAATCATTAGAAAAACATAACTTAACAGAAACTTTAAAAAACACTCTTTTCAAAGTAACAAATAACTTATCAGAAGAGGTATTTGAATTCAAAATTAATGATAGCGAAAAATAATATTAGACCATAAAATACAGGAGAACATATAAATGAGGAATGAAGATACTGGTTTACTTTTAAATGAACAGAATATTAAATTAAGCAGACAATTCTTCAAAGAGTTTTTACGTTTGCATGGTTTAAATGTTACTTATAGAGCTCCTATACCTAATTCAAAAGATTATAACATGTATGGCGAACTAGATACAAATTACAAAGAACCTATACTGGTTCGCTGTATTTATGATGAACATCCAACACAAAAAACAATGCGTAAAATCGGGTGGAATACAGAGTTAGCAGATACATCAGTTGTGATACACGTTCCATATGATATGGAAGTTGAAACAGGCGGTTTATTTGTTATACCATCTGGTTTAGATAGAAGTGAAGGAAGAGTCTTTAAGGTGTTGAGAATGAGTAATATAGCAGTTTTTCCAACAAGTATTGTTTGTGAGTTAGGACCAATGTTGGTTAATACAACAGAACGGTCAACAATAGAGAACTTCAAGACAAATAATTTTAATTTATTGGATGATGAATCTGATGCTTATGATCATTGATTCTTGCGTGTTACAAAAAACAAAGTAAGATAATTAAGGGAATAAAATATTATGATTGAAAAAATAGTCAAAAATTTATATGATATAGATTTAACACCAACAAGAATTAAAGAAAATTTATTACTTGAATCTTCTAATATATCAGAAGCTAATGACAAATATAATAAACTTACCTTGGGAGATATATTAAGGATTTGTGATGAATTATTTGATAATGCAGAACCTGAAGATCTTCAAAAGGTAAAAACTCTGTTAAAAGATGTGGTTTTAGATCAACTTGGTATATTTAATATTAATGAAAGTTATGAAGATACTATAAACCTTAATGGCAAGATCGTTCAAAAGTTTATTATTAAAACGCTTGCAAGAGCTTTAGATGCTTTCAGTAAAAACGAGCCATTTAAGAATTATGGAGATCCGAGTGCAGAATCTGTTGAAACAGTTAGCAATAAAATAAATCAAAAACTTAATATTGATTCAGCTGAACAGCGTATAGAACAATTAAGAGCAAAATTTGAGACAAAATTTAAAGAAGCAGCTAAATCATTTGATGATTGGTGCGCAAAAAGCACAAAAGTAATTAAAAATAATAAAAAAATTTATGTAACATTAGAATGGCTAATGGCATCAATAGACTCTATAAATGCTAAGTATCCTGATAAAATTCAGAATTTAGATCAATGGTTAGATAAACTAAGTGATGCATATGTTAGCAGAGAAGATTTTGCAAAAATTAACAACAGAGGAGTCAAAGCATGGGGATTTGCAATTACAGCATCTTTAAACCCTAAAGCACTCCATAAGTTAGAAAAAGAAGCATTAGATAATCCTATAGCGGCATCTGTGTATAAAGATATTAAGACTGCTACAACAGTAAAAAATGTTGCAACAGCTTCTCCTCCTGTTCTTATCAATAACAATCTGACAGGAAGTGAGTGGGTTATATCTCTTATTAAATACTTAAATGAGTTAGATGATAAAAGATATATTGGCATAGGAGAGAATAAAAATAAAAATTTAGATTTTGATTTTGCACAATATGATTAGAAATAATAAAAGAGCATTTACTGTAAAGTATGCTCTTTTTTTTTAGTTGTCTTAACGTTGATTTTAATTTAGATATAGTATATAATATATGTATGTTAAGTTAAGAGAGGTGAAATTTGCTATGTTAAATTATAGACAAATAAATGTTAACCCAAAAGGGAGGAAGACCGGAGATTGTTCAACTAGGGCTATTGTTTCTTGCCTTGGTATTGATTATGATAAAGCTTTGCAGCTACAATTTGATGAAGTTAAAAAAACATATTATGATTTTACAAGCAGGAAAGTTATGGAAAATGTCCTTAAGAGATTTGGTTATGTTAAGATGAAGCAACCTAGAAAACAAGATAACACTAAATACAGAGTTAAAGAAATGGATAAAGTTTTAACAAAAAAGCAATTGGAGAAAGGTGTTATAGTAAACGTTACTAATCATTATGTTGCTTTAAAAGATACTGCCTATATTGATATTTGGAATTGTGGAGATTCGTGCGTCGGAAATTATTTTGTTAAAGCATAAAATTGATATAGACACCCAATTATTGTATATTGATTATATAGAATCTAAAGGAGATAATAAATGAGCAAAAAATTAATAATCCTTATAGGAAAATGTGCTGTTGGGAAATCAGAGGTAGATAAAAGATTGGGTGAATTGGGTTTTAACAGATGTATATCACACACCACAAGGCCTGCACGACCATCAGAACAAAATGGTGTCGACTATCATTTTATCAGCACAGAAGAATATGATGATATGCATGATCAATTTTTAGAGACAACTGATTATATTATAAATAAGAATCAGTGGAAATATGGTTTACATAAAGATAGTATTAAAGAAGGATATAATGTTGTAGTTGTAAATCCAAGTGGTTTAATGCAAATTTTAGAAACAAAACCAGAAGATGTTGAAGTATTTGTAGTTTGGTTAAAAGCACCATTAGCAACCACTCTTGAAAGATTTTTAACTCGCGAAGGTGACACATTAGAGATTAGAAGTAACCTCATTGATAGACTTATAAGAGATAGTAAAGATTTTGATAACAAATTAGAATCAAAACTTTGTCAATATGAAGAAAAGGGATCTTTAACATATTGGATGACTATTGATAATTCAAGAGACATAGATTATCGACTAGATTTCATCACTGATTATATAGTAGATATATTAGGTGAATTTGAATAGTTGATTAAATTTTCATTTTTATATATAATTACTAATGTAAAATAACTAATAGGAGGAAAATTATTATATGGCAGAAAAATATTATCCAAAGGTAGGAGATCAACTCTATTTAAGACAATTCACTGGAAGTTATTATATTGATATGGTTAAAAGACCTTATACAGTTATTGATGTTACGCCAACAACAATTAAAGTGCAAGAATGTGAATTAATAGCTCCAATATATCATTGTGAGGGTAATCCATATTTAGACAGACCTGATTTAGAGGGAAAAAGAGTATTCTTCTATGATACAGTTGCTGAAACAATTAAACCTGATCCAACTGGGCAGATTGAAGAGCTTACTTGGCATAGAAAAAGAGGGCTGTGGGGAACAAAAGGACCTGATTCAAGCTATCCTGAATATGCTATATTTGGTGAGGGTTGGATGCACTTCCCTTATTTAGATTAAGATTTAGTATAACACAATATAAATGAAAAATAATATTAGACCATAAATATAACAAATAGAAAAGGAGGTAAAAAATGAATAAAAAAATTAATGAACTATTAATTGAGATTAGAATTCTTGCTGAAGAAATAAAGGATGAAATCCTTGAAAATCTTTGTTATAATGAAATTCAAGAAAATGTAGAATTAAAAGAATTTTATGATTTAATGAGCGAATTGGAATATATAAATGATTTGAAATAACATTTGACATTAAAGAAAGGATGAAAAATAAATAATGGATATAGGAGCATTTATGCAAATTACTGAACTTAAAGGATTGTTACCAAGCGAGCCTCCACGTCTAAGGGGATTAAGGTTAATGAAAATTGAGGATAAGATAGAACAAACATCACCTCAATATGAAATGTTCAACAAGTATGTTGGAACTGACACATTATATATACATACAAGGTGTGGTGGAGATAATTATACATATTTTGAAATGGATAAGTGGGAAAAAGATAATAAAGTACTTGATGGTATTCATGATGAACTTGATATAACTTATCGAGATTCATATATTGCTATTCCTGAAGATAAAATGGAAAATTATCAAAAAATACTAATTGAAGCTCAAAAAGAACTTGAAGAAGCTGAAAGCGGAGAACTTGAGGAACATCAACCATATCTTGATTAGATTTTACTTAGACCATATTAATACAATAAATTAAAAGATAAAGTTGATTTTATCTTTTTTTTATTATATAATAATACTGTAAATATATTAAGGAGGAAAATATATTATGGGCGCTATGCAAAGATTGTACGCGGAGTTAAATCCGTATAGAGAAATTGAAGAACAGTTATGGTATAAAGAAGCAACTAAAGGTTGTTATGATGTTATTAGAGAAGGTAATTTTATTAAAATTCATTTTGATTGCAGTATATTAGCTAGAGAAAGAGATATGAAAAACGCTGAATTACATTTAGATGACCGCAATATTAGTTATGTATTAGGTTATGATTATATGCATTATATAAGAGTTAGTTATAACTTTAAAGATAATGTTCCGCGAAGAGCAAATTCAAGAAAACCTGTAATAGTAGAATAAAGGAGGTCTAATTTATGTTTAAATCAAGCAATGTGCTATTAAAAAATATCGTAATTATAGCTGAGAAAACGAATTATGAAGATAGTCCAAAAATATTCTCTGGAAGTAATTATTATTTTACCTGGGAGAATAAAACAGAAGAAGATGTAAAAGCTATATTAGAAAAAACAGGGATTGAATGCAGAGTAACTGATTCTGGAATACTTCTTGTTCCTCAATATACAAACTTCAAATCTGAAAAAGAAAAAGAATTATTATTACAATTAAGCCAATATGGACCAGTAATGATGTATTTAGATTTAGCTAAAAAATCAAGTAGTAAAGATTTAAAAATTATGTGTAAAGAATTGTTTAATATCCTTTATAAAAAGATAGGTGAAGAAGAGTTTACAGTTTTATTAGAAAACATTATTAGTAAGATTAGTGAAAATTAAAATGCGTAATGGAGAATAAGTTGATTTATTCTCCATTTTATATTATAATATATATGTAGAAACAAGGAGGAAATAATTTATGGAGAATAAGATCAGAGTTCTTAGAAATGTGTTGTTAAAAGGCGTTATTTCAAGAGAAAAGGCTTTAGAGTTGTTAAGCCCTAAAGGCTGGATGGAAAATGAAGTTATTGTGAAATATCATGGTAAAGATATTATAATCAGTCATGATGATATGATTACTATCTGTATTGATTTATACGATTCAGAACTTGAAGAAGCAGTTGGCGGAGAATTTGAAAGTATTTAAGGAGGAAAAAACATGGCAACACGCAGTTTAATTGGTATCAAAAATAAAAACAACAGTATAGATTACATTTATTGCCATTTTGATGGTTATGTAACTTCTGTAGGTAGAAAATTAATTGATTTTTATAAAGATGAAAAAACTATTAGACAATTATTAAATTTAGGGGATTTATCAGTTTTAGGATACACCCCAGTAGTTAATGAAAATGCTTGGAAAGATTATTTTGCAGATAAAGATCCTAACTTGTGTATAACTTATCGCACAAGAGGAGAAAAAGATGTTGATTTTAAAACTTGCGTTGATTTATCTAACTATATTGAAGCAGGAAACGATCATGGTGTTGATTATATTTATTTATTTGATACTAAAGAAAATAAATGGGTGTATGTATATCTTTTAACACATGAGAATCTTAGTTTTGAAGTTACATCAGTATTAGATGGTAAAACAGATAATATAAAAGAAAGTTGATTTATCAGCTTTTTTTATCATATAATATAGATATAAAATAAATTAAATTAAAGGAGAAAATAATATGGCAAGAACAAGATTAGTAAAATGTAGTAAAGAGGAATTAGCTTATTTAGATGCAGTTATGGGGCAATTATCAGATGGAATGTGGGAAAACAGCACACGCATGGAGCCTTATTGGGTTTGTAATTCCCTTACCGAAGAAGGTATTGAGATGGAACCGTTTGACACAACTTACAGCAGCAGAAGAAATTATACAAACCCATTATATGATATGTCAGATCTTGCAGTAAGAAGTTGGTTCGCTGATAAATTGAAAGCTGTTGTTAAAGAATGGCTTAAGGATGAAGGTAGCGGAACGTGGTCTCGTATCAATACTGAGGAAGTTAGTTATTTAAATGATGGTCAAACTGTTGCTGGTGCTTATAAAGTTTATGATTCTTTAAAGGGTAGAACAGATAAAACTGGTACGCAAATCAAAAGTAAAATAGAAAAAATTGCTCGTAATATTGAAGTTGGTGATGTTATTGATAGACGTAAAGTTGTTCAAGTAATTCAACCACTAACTAGACGCGACAACATTGTAACAATTGTGTATGAAAATGATGAAGTTGAGAGAATTGAAGCAGGAAAACAAATAGAAGTTACTCAAATTAAGGTAGTGGAATAGATGAAAAAAACGACACGATTATACAATCGCAAACTTAAAAAAGAATATCAGAAAGGTTTTCAAGCTGGCTATCAAACACATAAAGAACAAACAAAAGAAACATTAATAGAATTATCAAACACTATTAAAAACTCTTTAGGTAAAAACTTATCACAACAATTAATTGATTCCGTTAACGCTGGAATTGAAGTGACAGCAACATTACAGATAGCTGGAAATGATTTGGTAGAGATTATTACTCAAGCATGTAGATTACAAAGTAACTAGATGAATAGTTGATTTAATTTCAAAGTTAATATATAATAATAATATAAAATAAGGAGGAAATATATATGATTACAAAAAAACGCAATATTGAGCTTATTTGTAAAGCTATGGGATGGAATCCGCCAGGGTATTGTGATTCCGGTGCTAATGGGTATTTGACCTGGAAAAACAAGACTCCGAAAGACATTGCCGAGATTAAAGCTAAAACTGGCATTGTTTGTAAACTAACTAATAATCGTAATAGTAGAATTATTGTTCCTTATTATTATGAATAAAGTTCTATAAAGTTATTGAAATTAGTTGATTTATTTAAATATTTTAGTATATAATATAGCTATAAAATAAATGATAGGAGGAGAGATTGTTTATGAAAGCAAATGAAGTTAATTTAAAAGGCTTGCAAGAAATTAATATTGAGCAAGAGTTGGAAAATGTTGTCCTAGGAAGCGGTACTTATGCAGAGATAGAAGAAGCCGTTAATTATAAAGATATCTCTTTATTGACAGACAATTCTGGAAATGTTGTAGGTATTAGTTATAATTCAGGAAAAACTGGAATTAGAGATGCAATAGAAGGTCTAAAATTTGAAAAAAGATTTTATGGCCATGATGTTTTAGCTTATGTATATAAAGCGCTAACTGGAAAAGATATTTATGAAGATGAGTTTGATGATATAGATGATGAAGAAGATTTTGATGATATATTTGATGAAGAAGATTTTGATGATGCATTACCAACTAGGTTAGAACTTGATGTTGAATGGTTGACTGGAGATATAAATGAAAAAAGTATCGCTAAGTTCTTAAGAGAAGAATTTGGGCATTATTTAAGTGGAAAAGAAAAACCTTTTAACTTTCAATATAATGAAGGAGATAATTATGTTGAAGTTACTGATATCAAATGGGGAAGAAAAAAATATTAAATTAAGCAAATAAAAAACAAGGGAATAAAAATATGGGGAGGTATTAAACCTCCTCGATTAATTAAAAAATAAATTGATATAAAAAATTGTATTATATGTGAAATAAATTAAATAGGGAAAGGAAAAGTATGACACTAAATGAACTGCAAGTAGCTTTTCAAACTGATGCGGGTATCTTGGGAGATTACCAGCTAATGTCTAAAACGGAGCTAGCTAATGGATACTGTGATGCAGATGAGAAAGCGTTAGCGTATAAAATTAGCGGTGATAAAGATAAAGAGGCAGAGCAAGAAATTTTAAGAAGCGCTTATTATTCAGCTTTAATGTTGCGATATTGGTATAAAATATTTGAGTGGCATAAAAATAGTTATACATTAAATCTTCCAATAACTGATTATGTAGATTGGTTATCAGATAGTTTATATGTTGCTTTTTATTATAGAGTTTGGAGATATGAGTTTGAAGCTGTTGTAAAAGAAGGAATATTTAAAGAATATAAATTAGATGAAAATGGGAATAAAATTCCTAATAAATATTATTACAAGGTCGACCAAGACGCTCCTGATAAAATCATAAATAGATGTTGTGGGAGTATGAGAGGAAGAGTGTTCCAATTCCACAATAAAGATAAAAGAAAAGCTGATACACAGACGTATAGTCTAGATACTATCTTAGAAGAAGATGGAGATTATGCTATTAGTTATATTGGAGCTTATTCAGAGGATGAAAAGACATTTTTAGGTGGAGCTTATAGTTTAGTTCAAATGTTATTAGATAGAGGTGAAAACCTAGAAGCTTTAATTGTGGATAGTATCGCTAATTATCATAATTATAAAAAAGAAAAAGAAATTAAAACAATTAAAACTATATCTAAAGAAACAGGTGAAGAAGTTAAACAAAAAGAGATCACAATAACAAGTAAATTTGATTCAAGGAAATTAGTGAAACATCTAAACAGTATTGGTGAAGACTTTATATTTAACTTCTGTAATAACTATAAAATAAATGATAATATTGGAAATAAAATATTAAATAGTTTGAAGAATCTATCTAATGCAAAATTATATAAGTTTATTGAGAAAACATTAGAAGAGATAAAACAAACACCTGATTTGCTTGCTTGTATTATTTAAGCGAAAAATAGTTGATTTTATCCCCATCTTATTATATAATATTTAAGTAAAAAAATCAATAGGAGAAATAAATATTATGAGATTATCAAAAGTTCATTTTTATTTAACAGTTGAATTAAGTAATGGAGATGAAGCATTTTTAGATGATATAACATTGTTAGACGGAGTATTTAATTCAGAAGAAGAAGCTAAAAATTACGTAGAAACAAATAGACATGTGATTAAACGATGTCCTTTACATGATGGAATTACTATACAAAGAGTAAACGTTTATATATATGTAACACGATATGATGGCAGGGATAATAGCACTGATAAAATTGCTGTAATAGAATTTTAAATGTAGCAATAAAAATCTAAAAAATAAATTGTATAATAAAACGTAATTCAAAATGACATTAACAGCTTTTATTGATTAACGAATCAAATAATAGAGAAAAAGGCGCATACAGCTAATGTTATATGTAACCGATCTGATAAATCCTAACATACCGCGCCTTGCAATATTTAAATAATTAAAGAGATAAATAACATAAAGACACATACAGCTAAATATCCTCTCACTGAAAATGAGACTTATGTTGGTTCGAATCCAATTAATTGTGCGATTGCAATTATCACCTAACTGGTAAGGTAGTATAAAGTGTCTTGATATTTATTTTTTTTATCTCTTTTTAATTATGAAAACACACACACTTAGAAAAATATGTCATGAAAGGAAAATATAAAAATGGAAAACAAATTTGTAGAAGCTATTGAAAAAGAAGTAGCTTGGAAATTAACAGAAAACGGTCTTGATGCGTTAAATACAACATTTGACGCCAATTTAGATTTATTTGCTACAATCGGGGCTTTAAGAAGAAGACCAGATGCAGATATTGAGACTAAATTTATGAAAGCATATATCGAGCAACCCCTAACAGCTATGAAAATATTATTCTATGCGAGAGATATTGGAGAAGGTTTGGGTGAACGTAGAGTATTTAGAGTTGGTTTAAATTGGTTAGCTAATAATAGAACAAAAGATATTGTTGCTAATATTCCAAATATCGCTAAATATGGACGCTTTGATGATTTATATACATTAGCTGGAACACCAGCGGAAAAAGAAGCTTTTGCTTTTATGAAAGAACAATTTGATAAAGACGTAATTAATATGCAAGAAGGTAAATCTGTTAGCTTACTTGGAAAGTGGTTAAAATCAGTTAACACTTCAAGCAAAGAAAGCGTTAAATTAGGAAAATTAACAGCTAAGTTTTTTAAAATGTCTGAAAAAGAATATAGAAAAACTTTAGCTAGTTTAAGAAAATATATTGATGTATTAGAGAAGAGACTGTCTGAAAATGAATGGGAAAAAGTAGACTTCAATACAGTTCCTGGTGGCGCTATGAAGAAATATAATAAAGCGTTCTATAAACATCAAGAAGAAAGATTTAAAGAATATTTAGAAGCTCTTAAAAACGGTAAGAAAATAACTGTTGTTAAAGATGATGGAACTGTTGTTGAAAAAGAAGCAAAAATTAATACAAAAAATTTATATCCATATGAGATAATTGAAAAATATTTATCACAGAATATATCAAGATCTGTGCTGCATATTAGAACCCTTAAACCTGAGTTAGAAGCTATGTGGGATGGATTAAAAGATTGGATTCAAGGAGTTGAATGTAACACAATTGTTATTGCCGATACTTCTGGTTCAATGATGGGTCGTCCAATGGCTACATCAGTTGGTTTAGGAATATATTTTGCAGAAAGAAATACAGGACCATTCCATAACAAGTTTATGACATTTGCTAGCAAACCTAGTTGGATTAGTTTAAAGGATAACATGACGCTTGCTGATAAATTAAATGTTGTTCCAGAAATTGTGGATAATACAAATCTAGAAGCTGCTTTTGATTTAATATTAAAAACAGGTGTTGATAATAACTTAACACAAGAAGATATGCCTAAACAGTTAATAATTATAACTGATATGGAATTTGACCAATGTGTTGTTGATAATGGATGTATGGTAGGAATAACCTATATCTACCAACGCAGGGACGCTACCAATATGACCTTCTACGATAAGATGAAAGATAGATATAATCGATATGGTTATGATTTACCTGAAATCGTATTTTGGAATGTTGATGCTAGACAAGATACTTATCATACAACTAAACATGTTCCTAATGTAAGAATGGTTAGTGGTCAAGCAACAAGTATATTTAAAACACTTATAGATGGAAAGAAACATACTCCTTATGAATTTATGCTAGAAGTTGTTTATGCAGATAGATACGATAGCGTAGTTTTAGGTTAATACGCTAATAAGTAAATAAATTATCTTATTTATAGCTGATTAAAATAATATTGAACCATATTGCTATAATATTGATGATGAAAAGGTGAATTTGATACAACAAATGAAAAATAATAAACACAAATAAACAAAAGGCGCTTACAGCTAATAAACAACGATGACGCCACAGAAGTTATTATCCATAGTTGCGCCTTGGTTTATTAAAAATTAAAAATAATAAGAATATAAAACTAACAGATGATGAAGATTATATTTAGCTAGAATTACGATTCTACTATTCAAATTTAATCTCTCCTGTTAGTTTTTTTGTTTTATACACAGGAAGATAGATTTTAAAATAGAAGTTAAGAGCGGTGAAATTTTACTTTTGAGCTTTGTTGATTTTTAAGTCTAGTTTATTATATAATATAAAGGTGTTAAAGGTTATAAGGGCTTACCTTGATAAAAGCCCTTATCTATATAGAGATGAATTAATTTAAAGAAAATAGTGATATGAAAATGTTTTACAACTGCTAAATTAATTGATAATTGAACTTACAAAAAATATATAAAAAGGAGATAATATATTATGAATAGAAATGTAAGACAAGTTACTTCTGATTTAATCAACGCGGTAGAAGATGGAGTCTTGGATTGGGAAGAAGTTGCTAGGGCGGCTCTTTATTATCTAAGTGAAGATGATGTTATTGAGATGGTAGAAATAAATGATTGGAACATTTGGATTGAAGATGAAGATGATGACATAGATGATGAAGAAAAAGTAACAGCTCAAGACGTAATAAGTGCGGCTAAAAACTATGGGCTAACCTTTACCGAAGAAGCATTAAAAGATTTAGAATGGAATGTAGTAGATTATATCAATGACGACAGTGAATTTAATAGTGCTGATGAATGGATGAAAGCAATTATTGATGGTAAAACAGAAGAGCTTTCAGATTTGTTTGTACAAGATGTTAATTGGAAAAAAATATTTAATGATAGCATTACAGAAAACTTTGATATTGAAATTGAAGATGAAGAGGATGCTTTAAGCAGGCTTAAAAAAGGGGACGTTTTATTCATAAATAATAATGATGGTTATACAGCAATTGTTCCTGGAAATAAGCTAGATCATGAAAACGCTTATATAAGCATTGATTATGATCTTGGGCAAAAACTTATAGATAGATATGACTTAAAATTACTTGACAGAGAAGGTCCAGATTATAATCAAGAAATATATGTATATAAGGGACGCATTGCTGAAGAATTTGTATCCAAATTATCTAAAGAAGCTTTAAGGGATATTGATGAAATTGCAGATAGATATAATACTTCTTCTCCTGTCAGTGGGAAATGGGAGACTGAAGCTATCCATGAGAGAGATACTTTAGTAAGAGAATTAGGATATTCAATAAAAGAAGCTAATCAGATAATGATCGATTATTTAGGATTCGATCCTTCAATTGACCCATCATTCTCATTCTTAAAGGAGAATGAAAATAAACATAAAATACTGGAATCTGAAATTGAGGGGGAAGAGTTAGGAGATAATCAAGTAATTATGCATTATGATACAAAGTATTCAGATGTTATATTCTCTGGAACATCTATATCATCTTTAAAAAATCTTTTAAAAGATCCTCAATTAAGTAAAAAATATAAGTTCTATAAAGACTTTGTATTTAATGAAAGATCCACTGAAAAAGACTTTCAAGAGAATTTTGATGATTATGTTAGAAGAGTTTTAAGGCTTTGGAACATTACAAAAACATGGTCATATCAACCATCTTCTACTACCAATAATCCAGAAGAGCTTGCTCCATTAACTCCAGATTTCCTTGGGGGCACACCTGTATGGGGAGGACCTCATGGAAATAGTGATCTGAATTTTAGTAAAACAATCTCTGTTGGAAAAGTATCTCAAGACTTGAATAGTAAGAAAGTAACTGTTCAAGAAGTTATTGACGCAGCTAAAAAATATGGATTAACCTTTAATAAAGAAGCATTAAAAGACTTAAAATGGAACGTTGTAGATTATATCAACGAAAGTCCAACACTTTGGTCAGCTGAAGATTGGATGGAAATGGTGATCTATGGCGGTGGGGAAGACGTATCAGATCTGTTTGAGAAAACTGGTAATTACAGAAAATATTTTTATGATCCAATTGTTGGAGATTCAATAACCAAGGAAGACCTTATTAAAAAGGCAAGGGACTATAATTTAACTTTTACAAGAGAAGCGTTAAAAGACATTGAATCAAATATCATAGATTATATTAATGATATGAATTGGACTGTTGAAAAATGGTTTAAAGAAGTAACTAGTGGTAATACAGAAGATGTATCATATTTATTCGAAAAAACTGGTGCGTATAAGAGATTTTTCAATGAAAGCATTGATGTTGAATTTGAAGATGAAGAAGAAGATGATGGCACATTATTAAATACAGATTATGATAAACTTAACTTCCACGACGAAGGATTTCTAATCGGTGAAATGGAATTACATTATCCTGAGGTTGATGTTTTTAATATGTTTGATAATGAGATTTCTGTTGACGTTGATCTTACTATTACTGTTGAACCTGAATTCCTTCTTCAATACATTTGCGACAGAAATTACATTGATAGAGAAGATTTAACCGTTGTTGAAGCTCAAAAATTCATCGATAACATAGCAAGAAGTCCTGAGGATTATAAAGATTATTTATTTGATTCTTACTATGAGCAAGCAGAAATAAAAGCGTTTAAAAAAACAGATTTAGAACCTGATTATTTTAGTGGTAGAAGATATACAGAAATGAAAGAAAATCTAGATGAGCTAGAATCAATGTTAGAACAAAATGATTTTGAAATAGATTTTTATGATGGACATTTAACAGGTGATGTTGAATTATATTACGATGATTTAATAATTATGGGTGATGAAATTCCTAGTAGAAATCCATATGAACCATCTGATTGGGAAGAAATTGTGATTGATTATGTATATACAGCAGATGTTAGTCAATCATCTTTGGTTGATTATATATTAGATAGATTTAAATTAGATGCTGATATAAGTAATAAAGAGTTACAAAAATACATTGATAAGATTGAAAGTGATACAAAAGAGTTTTTAGCTTATCATGATTACTTGAAAGAACAATTTAGGGAAAGAGCAGAAGAACAAGCATCTTATGAAGAAGCAGGCAAAGAAGACGACTTCGATGGCTTCTACGAAGAATAAAACCATATATATATATATATATTAAAACAAAAGAGGGATGCGCTAATCCCTCTTTTTATTTATTTATTCTGATACCAACATATGATTGTTGATTTTATTTTATATTTATTATATAATATATGTGTAAAATTAAATGAGATAAGGAGCAGTTATTTATGAAAAATGATTTAAAGAAGCACGTAAGAGTTGAGAGATATTATGAACTTGTCTATAGAAAGAAAGGAAGAATTACGGAAACTATTGACAGATTTGACAATTTTGAAGCAGCAAAAGTCTTTTATGAATATTTGACTGAAGATGATGATGATATTGAATATGATTATATTGTTATTAATGAGGTAACAGTTGAAAAAACAACAACTACTAAAATAATTATACCTTAATTATTATATGAATAAAAACATTTATAAATTGTATAAAAAATTAACACAAAAATTTACAATGTGGAACTTATTAAGGAGGAGTTATTTATGAAAAATAATTTAGAGAAACACGTAAGAATTGAGAAATATTATGAGCTTATCTATAGAAAAAAAGGAAGACTTATGAAAACTGTTGACAGATATGATGATTTTGACTCAGCAAGAGCTGATTATAAATATTTGACTGAACAAGATGATATTGAATATGATTATGTTGCTCTTAATGATGTAACAGTTGAAAAAACAACTACCGTAACAAAAATGTGTAGCAAAGAAACATATTATCTATAAGAAAAGAAAGGAAAGAAAAAATGAGCGAAACAATTTCAAGAAGAGTTCAAAACGAGTTTACAAAAATTGCAAGAGAATGCCTATTAATCAACACTTTAGTAACTCGATATAGCGACAGACTAGACTTTTACGATGTATCTGTATGGGGCGTGGCAGAAGCTTTAAAAAGAGCGTATGAATTAGGCAAAGCAGATGCTATGAAAAAGTTAGATGACAAAGAAGAAAGCTAAATTATGTATAATAGTAAAATAATCCTTAGAGTTAAAACAAAAGACATTTAAGGATTATATTTTTTTGAAAAGATTACAAATACAATTAGTATAAAAAACAAGAGAGTTGATTTTAGACTCTCTTTTATTATATAATATATATATATATATAAAAATACAGGAGGAAATAAAAGATGAAAACTTATACAGTTACTAAAAAAGATAAAGAAACTAAAATAATGGCAGATTCAATTGAAGAAGCAAAACAAATTTATAATGATTCGATTAAGGTTAATGATGATGACTATATAAACGAAACTTTTGAATTTGGTAAAGTTAAGCTGTACGTAAAAAAGAATGCTTATCATGATAAAAAATATGATGGTATTACTATAAATTGGCCCGCGTTAGGTTCTGTAAATTTAAAAGAAGCAGAAAAGTTTGCAAATGATATTTTAAAAGCTGTTGATAAAGGTCGAAAATATGAAAAACAATAAAAATAAGTAGGAGGAAATAAAATGTTTAAAGCCACAACTATATTACATAAACATATTGAAACAATTGCCAAGGCAATGGAATGGGAAGAATATCCATTCATTACAACAGGAAGTGGTTATTACTTTACCTGGGAAAATGTAGATGAAGATGATGTTGAAGAGATATTTGAAAAAACAGGTATCAAATGTAAATTATCTAACAATAGAACATTATTAGTTCCTGAATATAAAGATTTTAAATCAGAAAAACAAAAAGAACTTCTTTTTAAATTAGAACAATACGGAAATACAATGATGATGTTGGATATGATTAAAAAAATTAAACCTGAAGATTTAAGAACTATTTGTAAAGAAATGTTTTCATTATTAAACAAGAAAATTGAAGAAGAAGAAATGAGAGTTTTGATTGAACAAATCATAGATAAGGTGAGTTGATTATGAAAAAAATAAAAAGCATAGTTGATATTCTATACAAAACATATGTTACTGATAGGGGTTTTGGTGGTATATTAAAAAAAGAATCTAAAAATCAAAAACAAATAGACAGTAAATACCAATCACCTTTTTGTTGTGGTCGTAGAATGAGTATAACTGAAAATAATGTTTACGTTTGTGATAAATGTGGTAGAGAAAAAATAAATTTAAAATATGATACTGTAAAAAAGCGTTTACATAGTTGATTTATATTTAAAGATATTATATAATTATATTGTAAAAATAAATAATTGATTTAGGGAGGAACAGAAACTATGACAAATCAAGAGATTTTACAAAAATTAGCTGAAGTTAAAAAAGGGCGCTATATCAACTTTACCAAAATAAAAGATTTAGGTAGCGGTATTGTTAAAGAAAGTGATATGGTTATTAGGTTAGGTATTAATTATGCTAATATGAAAATTAATGAAAATAAACAAACAGGTCAACTTCCTTGGGGTAGATGGGTTGAAGGTTTAGAAAATTTAGTTGTTGAACACAAAGGAAAATATTATTTAAGAATAACTTCAACTGATCCAAGTCATCCAGAAAGTGGTGCAGATGTTATCGCAACAAGATATTTAAGAAATGGGCAAGAAATAAGTAAAGAAGAGGTTATTTATATGATTGGTGAAAATAAAACTTCAAGTAGCGCTAGCCCTGTGTATAATGTTAAATTTGAAAATATATTAAAACTAGGAAAATAAATCCTAGTTTTTTATTTAGTTGATTTATTTGTTATGGTTATTATATAATATAGATATAAATAAAGGAGGAAATTATTTATGGATAATAAAAAATTAAATCGTATTGGTCAAAATGTAGCTTCTATGTGGGGCGGTTCACTTATTAAGGCCCAAAAAGTGCAAAATGGGTATAAGTTTACTATTGCAGAAAATGGTGAAGTATTTACAACTACACTTACAAAAGAACAATTAGAGAAATATGATTACTAATATGCACAAATATAAGAGAGGAGAAGGTGTATGAAATATTATTATGGAAATTCTTACAAAGAAGCGATGTCAAATGATCCTGTTGAAATTAACTCAATAAGAATATTGAAACAGTATCAAGATGTTTATAATGTTGTAATTGCAGTAGAAGAGGATGAACAATTCTATATGCTTGTGTCGAAAGAAAAAGGTAGTAATGAAGAACTTTCAGAGCGATATGATGATTTTGATGATGTGAGAGCTGATTTCAAATACTTAACAGAACAAACTCCTGAAGAGTATGAATATGTGGTGATGCAGAAAGTAACTGAAAGTCAAATTGATGGCGAAACTATTGAAGAACTTGCTAGCTGGGGTTTAGAATAAAAAAATAAAATAAAACAAATAAGCTATAAAGTTGATTTATAGCTTGTTTTATTATATAATATGTATATATAAATATGTCATGAAAGGAAAATATAAAAATGAGAGAAATAACTGAAAAAGAATTAGAAGAAATTTTAGAAAAACACGCAGATTGGCTGAACAGAAGAGGCGGTGAACGTGCTGATTTAAGTAATACTAATTTACGCAAGGCTTATTTAATTGGGACTAATTTAAGCGGTGCTGATTTAAGCGGTGCTAATTTAAGTAATGCTATTTTACGAGGTGCTGATTTAAATAATGTTAATTTAATTAATGCTATTTTACGAGGCGCTGATTTACGTGATTCTATTTTATTTATGGTTGATTTCCGTGGAGCTGATTTAAGTAATGCTAATTTGCGCGGAGCTGATTTAAGTGGTGCTAATTTGCGTTATGCTAATTTAAACAGGGCTAATTTAAACAGGGCTGATTTAAGTAGAGTTAGTGCAAATGAATCTACAGCCTTTTATCATTTACAATGTCCGGAAATAGGAGCATTTACAGGATTTAAAAAGTGTATAGCTGTTGTAGCAGAGAAACAAGAATTTGTTATTGTCGAATTACTTATTCCAAAAGATGCAAAAAGAAGTAGCGCAACTACACGAAAATGTCGCTGTGATAAAGCACTAGTTGTTGGTTTCTACGATTTAGCGGGTAATAAATTAGATGATATAAAACTCGCTCGCAGTTTATTTGATTATAATTTTGCTTATGAAATTGATAAAACGGTTGAAGTTTCTGATTTTAATGAAAATAGATGGATAGAGTGTGCTGAGGGTATACACTTCTTTATGAGTTTTAAAGAAGCAGTTAATTTTAATTTACCATAGTTGATTTTATTCCCATATTAGTATATAATATATATATAAAATAAAGGAGATAATTATTTATGGAAACTATGAAAGAAGTTATTGTAAAAAATATTAATCAGGCTTTACTGTTTAATGATTATGAATTAAACAAAAAAGAACTAATATTATTAGATAAGGTAATTGAAAAGCATTATGATGATATTGCTGACTGGAAGTATGCATTTTATCGCGGTTTTGCTGAATTAATATGTAGAGAAAATCTTATATATGCACTTAAACAATTTGACCTTATTGACCAAAACGATTTAAATCTTCCATCAGAGGTAATAATTAAGATAGAAGATTTTGATGTTGTTGATGATGTTGGGGCAGAGAGTTTCATTGTTGATTACTTAGCTGAAATTTATGATTACTGTGTTTATGACTTTAACTTTGAGATAAAGAAGAATAAAAAATCAATATCAGTTTCTAATATTGATTGGGGTTTTTAATTGCGATAAAGTTAAAATAATAATAAACTATAATATCAAATAATTTAAAAAAAGGTAATTGATACAGTAACTAAGCTAAAATATATGTAAATAAATAAGGAGGAAATTATTTATGACATCAAATTATTTAATTTCAATTAAGTACAGCGGAGAACGTTCACCAATAAGATATGTTGTTAAAAATGTGACTGAGTTGCAAGTATTGAGAATGACTTATATGCATTTATTAGGTTTTGGAGTTTTGGAACATGATAGTTATGTTGATATGGCAGAGTATTACCTAGAAGAAACTGGGGAAGCAATTCCTAACATTGCAAAGAGGAGCTTAATTGCTGAATTCTCAGATTCTGAAGATTTCGTTGAATTTATTTTTGATTGTGATATGTTAAAAGAAATTTATAGTTATGAGTAAGATAAAAAGCTAAGAGTTGATTTTTCAACTCTTTTTATTATATAATTAAGGTGTAGATAAAATTAGACATAAGAAAAGGAGAATAAAATGGAAAATATTAAAGCAAAAGTAAAATATGAAGCAATTAAAGCTTGCCCAATCTGTGGCAATATTCCACACATCGAGAAAGAATCGATGGATAGAGGAAATGGTCATGGCTATCCTGGTTGTTATGAATATATCATCAAGTGCTCAGTATGTGGGTATCCAACACCTCAAAGTTGCAGTACTATATATATAAAAAGCCATGAGGAAGCGAAAGCTGAAGTAATTAAATATTGGAATACTGAAGTAAGACAAATAGAAGCTTTTTTAAAACATAAATATGAATAAGAGAGGAGAAAATTTATGTATTATATTACTTTAGGCGTTGCCTTTATTATCACGCTTGTGGCTGTATTTATTTTATATAATAAATTAACGCCAGATAATGTTCCAGATAACTTGGCAGGATATTTTGTTGGAATATTGAAATTTTAAGAATTGAGCAAGTGTAAAAATAAATCCTTTAGAGATTAACGCAGAATCAATTTTAATTTAATTTAACATAGATTTTATTAAGACCGATATACAAATGCAAGAGAGCTTAAATTTACTAGGTAAAAATAAAGAATATAATAAAAATGTATTATTATAATGCACGTATAAAATAAAATAGCTAATATAAATGAAAGGAGAATTCAATCTTATGGCAAGACCTTTATACCCAGGAGAAAAGAATGAACATTCTACAAGTACTACAAAACATAGAAAAAAAGGTATTAGATATTTATTGAAAAAAATCAGATTCAAATGTTGGATCAGATTGCAAAAAATCAAGCATTGGACTAGAAGGAGAAATAAAAAATGGCATTAGATATAAAAATATGCAAAGCAGCTAATATAGATGAAGTTGAAAAATTCTTCGTTGATTATATTGACCGCATTGATGACAAATTAGAGAATGAAGTTGGTGTTGATATTATTATGGCGCTATTAGAAAAGAAACGAATTATTAATGAATTAAGAAATTGTTATCTACAGATGATTAGAAGTAAATAATATTTCTTCTTTTTTTTGATACTCGTGCTAAATTAATTAGATATGTGAAAAAAAATATTGCAATAAAAAGGAGAATTCTAAACTATGCTAAAACCGTTAAAAGGATATGGATTATTTATGTATAATCTATGCGAAAAGACTGGTCTGTATTTAAGCAAACATAAAGTATTGTTTTGGTTATTAATGTTTACCTGGGCACTTCCGATGACTATATTAGGTCTATTAGTTACATTAGTTTTACTTATTGGTGGAAAAAGACCTGAAAAATATCATAATACATATAGATTTATTATTGGAAATAGTTGGGGTGGATTAACTTTAGGACTAATGTTTTTACAAAGCAAAAAAAGCAGTGAACATACCGCTATGCATGAGTATGGTCATATACATCAAGTAATTTTAGGTCCTTTATTCCCATTCCTAGTCGCTATTCCTAGTGCGACGAGATATTGGTATCAAAAACTCTCTAAGAAAATAACACCACCATATGATGAAATATGGTTTGAGAGGTCTGCGACTAATTTAGGAAACTTGATTATAAAAGGAAAGAGAAAATATACGAAAGTTGATTAATCTTACTGGTTTATTATATAATATAGATATAAAAAGTAACAAGGAAAGAGAGATAGCAGATTATGGCAATGTCAAAAGAAACTTTGTTAGATAGATTAGCAAAGCTAGAAACAAGAATTGAAAAAATTAATAAGAGAATAAGTAAATGGGAAAACAAAAAGAATGTTGAAAGCTTTATTAAAGAGAGTATCAGTTGGTATAGATCTTGTATAGATAATCCAAAAGAAGTAAAAACATTAGAAGATTTAATTAGATGTAGATATATAGATTTTGGTGGAAGAGATACTCTGCAAGAATGTAAAGATTTCATAGAATATAGTTATAAATCTTTTTTAGATGAATGTGATAACGAAATAAAATATGCTAAAAGAGATTTAGAAGACAGTAATCTTACAAAGAAAAAGTATTTAAATGCTCTTGCATTACTAGATGAAAAAGAAAGCAGACCTGTTATTAAAATATTTAAAGATTTTTTTGATAATTGGAAAGATGAAGTATTAGAATTAGTTAGACCTTTGGTTGATGAATACTACAAAGTCGGTGGTGACATTAGTAGTTGGAACAGCAATAAGTGGACATTACTTCAAACAATGTCTAGAGAAGAATGGACTACAACGTATAAAGAGCTTATTCAGACACAGAAAGATATTTATAAAACTGGTTGGGTTGGAACTGCTATTGATTTAAAATTTAGAAGAGATGAAAAAGAATTTATAAAATATGTTGATAGTTATATGCAAGATAGATATCATGAGTTAGTTGAAAAAGTTACTGAAATTATTGGAAACATAACTGATGTTTCAGACTTAAGAGTAGGCATGGATGGAACATTAAATGGAATAGTAACTGGCGAAGACGGACAAGCTAAAGTAGAAACGATTGTAGCTGGTGGTTATAATACAGATAGAATTGTTAATGTAAAACATGGTCAGGTAAGACACTATAGAGTTTTAGTTCGTCCATATAATAAATAAATACATCAGTAAACGAACTAAAGGAGATTATAAATAATGATTACATTGATTAATTTTTCAGGCGGTATCGATAGCACATACTGCCTTTATAAATATATGAAAGATTATAAAAAATCAGATGAAACAGTTATCGTTCATCATAATATATTAGTTAACAATACTGGAAGATGGGAGAAAGAGTTAGAGGCATGCCATAAAATTCTTGATTGGTTAAAAGAGCATGGATTAGATGATTTTAAATATGTTGAAACAAAATTTGAACAGCCTAAAGAGTTTAAAATGCCTTTGGATAGCATTCTTCACAAAGGATATATCTCTGGTGTGATCGCTTTAACCTACAACATATCACATATAGTTTATAGTACACCTAGAGATGAATATGAGAGAATGGGAATTATAGAAATGCGGAGAAGATCTAAAAACGCAGAAGCGGTAAGAAAAATTGTTTGTGGTAGAACATTAAGCGTTATAGATATGATATCAAACACCAAGAAGAAAACATTGATGAAAGAAATGCCTAAAGACCTTTTAGATATGTGTTGGTTTTGTCGTATTCCTGATGCTGATGGAAAGCCTTGTGGTGCGTGCCATACTTGTAAAAGTGTTCTTCCAATACTAGAACAAATAAATACTGAAATTAAATAATATTTGAAAACGCATCATAAGAAAATAGTTGGTGCGTTTTTTATTGTATATTTATTAAAATCATTGAAACTGAGGTAATTAAAAAATGAGTTATTTATATAAAGATTTGCAAAAAGAGATTGATGATGAAAATAAAAGAATTATTAAATTGAATTTTAATACATTCTCAATTGAAGAGTTAAAATTCGTTATTAACGTTTTAGAAGAATTGATTGAAGATAAAAAAGATGATGAATTTGATATGTATGCTTAGTTGATTTATTTCTTAATTTATTATATAATATAAATGTAAAGAAAAACAGAATAAGGAGATATAAAAATGATTAGTTTTGAATTATTAAAAAAGAATTATGATGAAAGTATGGAAAATGATATTAAGTATAATTATGATCAACTAAAAAATGCATTAGATTACATTAAAAATGATCAATCTAAAGTTATTAAATTAAGTTATGATAATTTTGCTTTAGCATATGATGCTTATATTAGTTATAAAAAAGGTAATATTAGTATATATATTGTTGAAGAAGATAATGATTTTGATTATAATGGAACATTAGATGAATTTATAAAAGAAAATATTTTATTTTATAATATTGAAATTGTAGAATAAAAAAAATCTAAAAAAGAGATAAATAGCTAGTTAATTTTGATTATAATTAGCTAGCTAATTTTGATTTTAAAAGGGGTGGTTTGGTTGAAGTATTATTATTGATAAGAATAACAATGTTGTGATTAAGGTTGCAACTAATGAAATAATAATACTTCAGAACTTCAATGAGTTTATGCTCAATAAGAAGAAATAATTATTAGAAGAAGAGAATATAGAAAAATAAGGATTAATAAAATATGAAAACATCAGAAAAAAATTTAGGGAAAACTTTATATATTGTTAATAAGTATTATAAGAAGATAGCTGAAGGAAAAATAATACTTGCTGAAGAAGATCCACATTTTGGAAAACCTTTTATGCGTTATAAGGTAGCTATTAATGAGGGAGACTCTATTTTTGGTGAATACCTAACTTTAGATACATATCAGTATAAAAACTCATATCGTTGGAGCACATATAATTTCTACTTTACTAAAGAGCAAGCTGAAGCTAGGTTAGCACAGTTAAAGCGTAATGAGGAAAAAGAGCAGATAAGAAGATTAAACACTGTTACTAGAAATGTTGTTCTAGGAGTCGATGATATAAAAGGTCGCTCTAGAAATGAGGTATTAAATCTATTGTTAGCTGAGAAATTGGCGTGTGATATTTTTAATCAAAGTCAATATAAACAGCTACTTAATACTATTGATGAACTTTTAAATATTGTTAATAATGCTGATTCATTGATTTTCAAAGCTCACGTTGCTTATAAAGATTTTAACAGTTTAAGAGAAGGCTTGATATATGTTAATCCTAAAGACTTGACTTTTAATTTTGTAGGAAGTATATGTTTGAATAAATTGAAAAAAGCATCTCTATATATACGTTATGCGAATAATATGTTTAGATTATCAATAAATATTAAAAAATGGAAGAAATTTTTTTATATCAACGAACCTATTGAACAAATAGAAGATGAAAATATTAATGAAGAAAACCAAGAAATACATTAAGCTAACATCTGCTATATTATATGTCGGAATATGATTATTTGTATTATAAAGATGGTAGTATTTTTTATGAAAGGACATAGGCATAAGAAGAATAATTGTATTTTAAAATAGCACCAAAAAGGAGAATTGATGAAGAAATTATTGCTATATTATACCTATTTCTTAGTTGTTACTGTTTTAACCGTCTTATTAATTATATCATTAATAATAGGAGTTTGCTTAGAACGCTGGAAGTTAGTTCAATTGCTATTAAGTGTATGTTTAGCTAAAGGGGTGCTTTGGACTATTGTTATTATAAAAAAACCTAGTCGACAAGATATTATAAAAGCTTTAATGGAACAAGAAGCGCGTGAGCATCTTAAAGAAGTTAAGGAAAAGATAAATTCTGTTGAGAAGAAGGTTAACAACACACAAAGTAACTATGATAGATATTTGAATATTCTAGACAAAAAAATAGAAGAAGATGCTTAAGTTTGTTGCTAAGCATCTTTTTTTAATTAAAAAAATTTAACTTATAATAAAGATTAAAAATATTGTATATTTTAATATTATATAATAAATAAATAAAAAAAGGAGGTATGTAAAATATGAAGTTATACATAGCTTATAGTGAAAGACAAAGATATAAAAAAGAAGCAAGAGCTTTGTACTATTCAAAAAAATTAGGCAAACATAAAATATTTCGTTCGTATATGCTAAAAAATGAATCAAAAGAGTTTAAGCTTATCGCTTATAAACAGAAAAAAAGAATTCAAAGAATATGTGATAATATAAATAAGAAATATAATGATGATTTTAAACCTATTTTATATGAAGATGTAAAAGTTACAGATTATAATGATTTAAACATTGATTTTAATTATAGCGTTTTTACAGTAGAAGAACTAAAAGCTATTGCTGATTTAAATAAAGTTGATTTGAACTGGATGGAAATGGAAGCTCTAATGAGAGAAATAGAGTTAGAACGAAGAAGAAAAAGTAGCACAGAAAACAATGTTGACGTTGACGTTGATTTTATTTTCAAATGATGAGTAGGTGAAAGTCATTATGGAAGAGGTTATTGGTTTAGAAAATTCGTACAAACAAAAATAGATAAAGAAAGGAGAAAATATTAAAATATGAAAGTAACAGGATATGTTGATTATGTATCAGGGTATTTAAGATCAGGTCATTATGAATTAGATTTAAATGAAGAAGAATTAAAAGAATTTAAGCAATTAAGCGAAGAAGAACAAAAAGAATATCTTAGCGATTATGGTGATTTTATCGTTGATGATTATAGCGTTGAAGATATTGGTGATGTTTATACATTAAATATTTCTGAGTAGTTTAGACAATAATTTATAGAAAGGATTAGGTAATTTAGGATATATGAATACTGTTAGAATACTTTTATTAGAAACAATATTATTTGAAAGAGATAATGACATATTAAAAGCAGTTTTTATTGTTCTTGGTGGTTTGTTTGCGATATCTTTATTTTTTATGGTCTACAAATCAAGCAGTAATAGAATAAAATGCGCCAAGAAGAGAAAGATGATAGAGCGTAAGGTTAATGAATTTAAATCAGAACAATCTAAAATCGAGCGTTATAAATTTAAAGGAATAAATGAAGTTAGTAGAGAATGGGTCTATGGAACTGGAATAGCTTTTTATAAAAACTATAATAAAAAACTTAATAAACATTATTACACAACCTATATAGGGGGTTGCCAATTATCTACTGATAACGGAAAAATATTAGATGGAAGTTTATGTCAATTTATTGGTCTTCAAGATTACTATAAAAATGACATCTATGAAAATGATGTTTTAACTGATGGTTATGATTATTATAGGGTTGTTTTTGAAGAAGGTCAGTATATGTTATTGAGTGATGAAAACGTTCTTCTTCCTGATATCGCAGATGTTGTTGGTGAGTTAGAATTAGTAGGAAATATTGCAGATATGTATATTGAAAAATCTGTAGATGATAAGGGTGATAGAGAAGATGAAGGAGAATAATGATTAAGATGGTAGATATAAATGATATTTTACATAATAAAAAAATACTTACAAAATCAATGTTACTAGAATTTTTAAATCAAGCTCAGCAAGATGAATATGGTCATTGGTATATAGAAATTCCTGCAGGTGATTACCCGGTGAAAGAAATGCTTCCTAGCAAAAAAGTTTATTTCGCAATGCTTTACACAGTATGTGCTGATTTTGTTGAAGAATATGTCTGTGTTCCAGAAAGAGATATCTGTGTAACATCTGATACAATAAAAAATTCATCGCACTATAACAGACATTTCACCGTAAATGATGATACGTTTGAGTTGTTTGTGGTTAAGAACCCTCAGGTAAAGTCTGAATCAGAATAAATAAATATATGTTATATGAAGGGAAGTGATAATTTTGAATATCTTTTTTACATTATTTTATTTGATTTTTAATAAATATTATTCAATTGAAAACTTTGGCATAAATGAGTCAATAAAATTATTTTATATCCTCAGTAAATTTGGATTATTAAATTCTGATTATAAATTTCTAATAATTAATGGGAAATTAGAGTGTGATGAATTAGTGCATGATATAAGAATTTTACAATATAAGAGTAATCTTATTGATGCTGAGATATTATCTGATTATGATAAAAGAAAACTATCTAAAATTAAAGATAAATTTCAAATGTACAATTATAATTTAGATACACTATTTCATTATTTTAATTCACATAGATAGTTCAAGAGTTGATTTTTAAATGGTTCAATATTATAATAACAATATAATAAAACACAAAAATAAACAAAAAAAGAAAGAGGTTTTAGATGATGATTGAAAAAGAATTATTAAAAAAATATTCATATGAGGAAATATTAAAAAATAAAGATTATGAGTTCCTAACAAAGAATGAGCATCTTGGTAAAAATATCATCATGTTATGCTTCGGTGGTAGTCACGCTTATGGAACAAACATTGAAACCTCTGATGTAGATATTAGGGGTATCGCAATTGAACGACCTGAAGAAATCATTGGGTTTAAAACATTCGAACAATTTATAAATGAATCTACAGATACAACTATTTATGCGTTTAATAAAATTGTAAAATTACTAATCGATAATAACCCTAATATTATTGAATGCTTAGGCTTAAAACCAGAGCATTATATTTATTTATCACCACTAGGAAAAGAATTATTAGAGCACAAAGATTTATTCTTATCTCAAAAATGTTTTTATACTTTTGGTGGTTATGCGAGAGCTAATTTAAAAAGATTACAAAACGCACTTGCAAGAGATAATTACATAGAAGAAGAAAAGAATAGGCACATTGCTATTTCATTAGAAAATGCTATTAGTGCTTTTAATGCGCAACATAATAATGAAGTTAACCCAGCATTTGCTCACGTTAAAGATGGTAAGCTTGTTTATGATTTAGATTTAAAAGATTTTCCAGCAGATGATTTAGAAAATTTATATTCAACTATTTCTAACACTACTAGAAACTATAAAGAGCTTTTAAATAGAAACCGCAAAAAAGATGATGCACATTTAAATAAACATGCTATGCATTTAGTCAGATTATATTTAATGTGTTTAGATATTCTTAAAAAAGGAAAAATTATTACTTATAGAAAAAAAGACCATGAATTACTAATGGATATCAGAAATGGTAAATATATGGATAAAGATGGAACTATGAATCAAGAGTTTTACGATTTAGTAGCTTCAATTGAGGAAAAATGTAAACGTGCATTAGAAACAACTAAGTTACCTAAAAAGCCAGATATTAAAAAAATTGAAGAGTGGGTAATGTCTGTAAATAAAAGAATTATTAATGGTGACTTTTAATTATGGAAGTATTGACAATAGGTTATATCACCTTTATAAAATTATCTCAAATCAAAAAAAAGAAAACAGATGATATAAAGTTATTTAATAAAGATACAGAAGCATGTTTAGGTGAAATTAAATGGTTTCCAGCTTTTCGTAAATACAGCTATTTTCCTGCTGCTGGTATTGTATTAGATGCCAAATGTTTAGATGTTATATCCAAATATTTAAATGACTTAAATTTGAAATACAAAAAGGATAACCTAAAAGGCAGCGATGTGAAAGAGAATTAATTTAGTTAGAAAGAGAGACTGTAAATTGAAATTAAAAATCAAAGAAAGCGTTGTAGAAAATAATACAACCGAATCAATTAAAAAAGAATATGAAAAATATATTCTTGAACATTTAAGAAATGTTAAAAAAGCTTATGAATTTATAAAAAAGAATTTACCTGAAATATTAAAAGATTGTGATATAGACAAATTAGATGAAATGATTAAAAATCATGATGCTTCAAAATACAGTGAAGAAGAATTTATGCCTTATGCAGAACATTTTTATGGCAAGACAAAAGGAACAAAAACAGAAGATGATATAGAGTTTCAAAAAGCGTGGAAACATCATTATGAGACTAATTCGCATCACCCTCAATATTGGAAAGGTGCAGAAATGGACCAAGAAAGCATTATTGAGATGATCTGTGATTGGTGGAGCTTTGGTTGGAAAAATAATAACTTATACGAACTGTTTGATTTTTATGACTCTGATGTTCAACACGATAAAAAGAAAGATCTTAATCCTAAAACAAAAACAATTATTGAAAAATATTTAGATACGATAAAAACTTTCTTAAATAATCAAGCTAAGGAGTAAATAATATATTGAATTTTATCTACAGAATATATGAAGTAAATATAGGCAAGATTAAAAGATCTGATTCTATTTTAAATCAAGAAGTTATGATAGCAGAGTCAAGGGAAGCGTTTAAGGAAAATATAAGATTATTATATCCAAATATAAAATTCGCTAATAATGGAAAACTGAAAGACGGTGACATATACTGCATTACAATCTCTGATAATTGCTACAACCCTGAAAATTATTTAACAATACTTGAATTTGAATGTAGCCATTGTAAAAAAACATTTAAAAGCAATCAGAAACTTTTACATAAATATCAAGGAACCTATGAATTCAGGAATAATAATATCTTACCGGAAATATTAAATAACTATCAAACATATATAACCGATTTATGTTTTTGTTCTAAAACATGTGAATTAGAACATAAGCAAGATATTATAAAAATGCTAGAAGATGAATCAGCTTTAAAATACGCCGATGATGATTTTATCCCAGATGTTTTTATCACCAAAGATACCTTTACATCTAGTTCAAGAGGTGGTTATATTTATAAAATAACTAAAAAATCCACTAGTGAGTTTTATATAGGCCAAACAGCTTATATACCAATATTTAGATGGGGTCAACATTTATTAACTGAGCGCTTTTCTATACACAATATAAGCGATTATATTTTTGAAATTATAGAAGTTGTTGAAGATAGGAAGATATTGAGAGATAGAGAAACATATTGGATTACTAGATATAATGATGAGTTTCCAGATTTAATTTTAAATATAGTTATACCAAAAGAAAAAATAGATTAATTAAACGATAAAAATACGCTCTAAAACATTGTATATTATAATGTAAAAGGAGTGTGACATATGCGAAGTAAATATCTACACAAAGTTTTTGAAAATTGGAAAGTTTTAGGTGCTGTAAAAACAAAAGGTAATCATAAAAGTTTCATTCTTGGCAAAAAATCTGGCGACAAAACATTAATGATGACTTTAAGAGATAGCCAATTGTCTAAAGTTGCTAATTTAAAAACAACAATGGCTGATATTGTTAAAGGCAAAAATTACCAGGTAAGCAAGAATATCAGAGAAGCACAGAATTCGATTACCTGGTTATAAACAAAAATAATAAGCAGCAGTTAAAAATAAAAGATAATTAGAGTTAAATATAATTATCTTTTTTTTACTTTTATAGCTATAGTAAAAACTTGCTAAATTAAATGGGTATGACAAAATCAAATAAAAGAAATATCTAAAAGATGTCAAATAGTAACCCAGAAAAGTATTAATATAAATTCAAATATCTTGTATAATATGATGTGAAGATTACTAAAAAAAATACATAGATTAGAAAGGTAAGTATAAAATGAGAGATAATTACAAAAATAAATTGATAGATCCTTTTTGGGATGATGAAAAAGATGATGATACTATTGTAGAAACTATTGGCAAATTTAAACTTGTTCAAGAAAAACATAATAAGAGCAATTTTGAGTATAAAGTATTTGATAATTTAGATCATCTCATTGACCACTGGTTCTCTTCAGAGAATTGTTTAGTTATGCCATCTGCTATTTATGAAAAAAGCTATACAAAAGCTCTTTTTGACCAGATTGTTCAAGATGAAACAGCAAAAAAACAACCGAAGCAGAAAAACAAAAATGATTCTAATATAGATCTATTTTTCTCTGAACCTGATGATGAAGAATATTTTGATGATGAAGAAGAATATTTTGATGATGAAGAAGAATATGATGATTTATTTAGCATAGATAGAGAATATATTAATAACAAACATTTCTTTGAACCAGTCAAAGCAACAGGTTTCTTAGATAAATTAAATAAATCTGATACTTTAGTAATACATTGCTTAGATAATACCACTAATATGTTATCACAAATATATGAAGGAAAAAATTGGGATGTTTTGAGAGATGGTAACATCGATAAGGAAGAACTTCATCAATTACTAGAATCACATGATAAGATTATTTGTTTAGGTCATGGAACACCTGGTGGATTGATCAATGTGCAGGGCGGTGGATATGTTATCGGTGATGGAGAAGCAAAATATCTAAAAGGTAAAAAGTTATTTTTAATCTGGTGCCACGCTTCTTCATACGCTATTAGACATGGTTTACATGGATTTATAACTGGAAATATGCCAAGCGATGCCTGGGAAGCAAGGAGCGTTGGTTTTAAAGTTGATCCGAAATATATGGATGATAATATCACATTTTGGTCTAAATGCTGTGCTAAATATGTAGATCAAGCGTTGAATGGTAACCCAGAAGGTGCTGCAGCAAATATCAGAAAAGAATACTTAGCAGTATATGGCGATGAAGCTAAATGGAATGATCAAGAATTAGGTATTACTAAATATAACGCTGAAAGAACAATAGCTGTATAACAGACAAAAAAAAAATAATATGAGATAAAAAGCTATAAAATAATAATTATAGCTTTTTTTATTTATCATAACTATTTGAAAGCTGTGCTAAATTAATTGATATAAAAAATAAATTATAAAAAAAACAAATGTCTATATGGAGGAAAAAGAATATGGCTGAAGTAACATACAAAAAAATGAAAATAAAAGGAAATCCAATTATAGTAGACGCAGCTATTAGAGATGATAAAGGAAGAAACATTTCAGGTAAACTAGATGAATTAGATGGATTAATTAATGATTCTGGTTTTATAACTCTAGAAGATATTCCCGCTATCCCTACTAATACTAGTGATTTAGTTAATGATGCTGGATTTATAACAGAAAATGATATTCCTGCTGTGCCTACTAAGGTAAGTGAATTAGAAAACGACAGTGGTTATCAAACTGAGTCTCAAGTAGATGACAAAGTAGATAAAAAACAAGATTCAATAGATGTTGATAATAAGTTAGATTACTCATTAATAAATAATGCACCAATTACTGATCTAGGTCTATTCAGTAACGAGACAGCAATTATTTCACATATACTTACGAATCAATTACCATCAGGTTTATACAGTTTCGGTTTTTCTGCTTCAGGTGGGAGTGCATTCCTTATATCACTTTTAAAAATGAACGATCATTATAAAGCTGCTTTGATAGCTCCTGAAACAATTAATTATATTCATGTAAGTATGATGGGAGAGGTGATTGAGCGTAAAGACCTTTTTTTCAAAGATATGGTTACTCTCAATGATGGTTTTGCTAACCCTATAGTAATCAGCCCGTCTACTTCGCCAGTTGATTTATCAGACTATAGAGATAAATGGGTTATATTAGAATTTAACTATCCCGGTACCCCAAGTTCAATTGATATATATAACGCAAATCTACCTCGAAAGCTAGAAATAATAGCAGACTTCGAGGGTGATGGGATGAATGAGTTTAATTTAATGGGTATAAATGTAGGTGCCAGCTTATTAAAGAAAAGCACCTCACCAGGAACAGTAAGTGGTTCAGGAACATTAACTGTAACAACTGGAGCTGGAATGACATGGAGAAATCTTGTATTTGTAGTTGAGAAAATATCTGAACCCATATACGATCTTGGTACCGCACCTACTTATAGAGAGTACTTTTATTCTGCTGGTGGAGATGGACCTATGTAATAAGTCAAAAGAATCGATATTAATCAATTAGTTAGAATATATTATAAAAAGGCTTTTATAGAAAGCCTTTTTTATACTCTTTTTCATTATAGTTTATTTAGTAAATTTAAGTGCTCATATTGTTTTATAATCTTTTAATATCTTTATATGTTTAAAGATGTTATTAAGATCGGTGATAAAATAAATCATTTTTATTGTATATTATATTAGTAATAAAAATAAGTTACTAGATAGAATAAAAAAGGTGGTGAACAATTAGTGCCCAAGATCACAAACAGAGATCGTTTCGGAAATATTCTTGATGTAGAACAAATGCTTAAGCGTTTCAAGAAAGATATAGCAAAAGCAGGAACAATGGATGAGGTAAGAAAACGAGAATATTTCTTGCCCAAAAGCATCAAAAGAAAATTGAAATCTGAAAAACATCAGAGACTAATGCGAAAGTTAAATAAAAAAACTCAGCAAAAATTTTATTAGAGAGGATGTAGATAAATGAAATTGTACGTGGAAATGGATGAGCTGCAGTTTGATAAGTATAAAGAAAGTCTTAAAAAACAAAAAGAGCTAACAGATTACTCAAGCACAGAATTAGCAGCAGCTTTATTACATGTGATTAAAAAAGAAGGTGGACTATCGGATACTACTACTGACAAAAGTATTGTTAATCCAATGTACACCACTAAAACAACATCAATGTCAAAAATTTCAAAAAATAATTTTAATATCTCGTTGTTTATTGAGAAATATGAGGTATAAAAAATGGCTATGAGAAAAAAATTTACTACTATTTTAGATATAACTGGTAGAAAGAGAAGATATCCAATAGACAAAAGTTCTTACAGTTTATTTTTTACAGAAGATAAGAGATTTTTTATTTACGCGCTGTATACTAAAAAAGATTTTTCATCTCCAGATTTAATTGAAATAGATTTTGATTCGTATATGGATATACGAGATGATGAAACTGTTGAAAACGTTGCAACTAATTTTGAAGAAGTTGCCGAAATAATCTTACGCAATAAAGAAAAAGCTTTTATTGATAATTTAAGCGTAAGACAAATTTTAAAATTATAAGATAATAAAAATAAAGAGAAAGGTAAAAAGTATATAATTATGCATAAATTAATTAGAGATAATGTTCCACAAATTATGAAAGAAGCAAATCAAATATGTGATTACGCTTCTATAGAAAACATTGAGTTGTATATTTTCGCATTAAAAGAGAAGTTAGTTGAAGAAGTTAACGAATTCTTACAAAAAAGCTCTCTAACAGAGTTAGTAGACGTACAAACCGTTATAAATGCTCTTGTAAAAGCATCAGTTGGAGAAGAAAAGTTCAAAGAAGAATATGACAAAAGGTTAGAGGTTGCGGGAGGATTTGATAAGAAATATATCATGTTTTATAACCCACAAGTAGAGCAAGAAACACCTGAAGAAGAAGTTAATACTAATAACAACTAAATAACATATGAAAGCAGTAAAGAATAATGTATTCATCATCCGAATATTTGCTTAAAAGCTTATTAATAAAAATGGATGAATTAGAAGAAAAACAATTTTATAATTGGTGTAAAAATAATATTAAGGTATTACAAGAAAATTATAAGATTGATTTTAAAAAATAAGGAGAGATTACAATATGAAATTTATAAGTGATAAAATTACCTTTACAGAGTCAATGAAGAGTTTTGTTGAAGATACGTTTGAAAAGAAGCTAAATAAGATAGTTCCAAATTCTGAACGCTCAGAAGTAAAATTAACTAAATTAAATAACGATAAAATAAAAATTGATTTAACTGTAGATAAATTTAGAGTTCAAGCTACTAACAGTGACTTCTATACAGCGTACGTTGAAGCAGTTTCTAAAATAAAGAAAGCAGTTATTAAGTTTAACAAAAAAGAAGTTGATTCTAGAAAAAGAAAAAAACAACTAAGTATTTTTGATTTAGGAATTGAGGATACAGGTATGTTTCCTGCTATCACAAAAGAAAAAATATTTGATTTAAAACCAATATCATTAGAAGAAGCAATTGATGAGCTAGAATTAACAGACTATTCCTTCTACGTGTTTAAAAATATTAATGATGATAATAATATTTCAATTATATATAAAAGACATACAGATGAATATGGTTTGATAAAGTGTAGATAATAATGGTAACGGAGATATATAAAATGACTGATGTAGAAATATTTAAAAAAATTGTCTTTGAGATGGTTGAGTTGTTTGAGAAAAAGAACTCTAATTATGGGAACAGTTTTGAAAAGTTATATAAAGAATTAGGTTCAATTGCGGGTTTAGTTCCTTTACATAATAAGTTGTCTAGAGCAACAAATATAATTAGAAGTGGCAAAAACGAATTTGAGAGTTTAGAAGACACCTTCAAGGATTTAGCTGTTTATTCTATAATGAATCTTATTGAATTATATCGCGAACACGCAGATAATAAACCTGTGAAAAAAAAGATAATCTTAAATGAGGATGTTCAGGACACTGATATTTAAAGTTATTCCATAATTAAGTAATAGCTTGAGTATGAACTTCATTTTTATTAGAATCATTACGCAAATAAAATTGCTAAATTAATTGATAATAAAAAGATAAAAATAATTTGGAGGATATTATATGATCACATCAGTAACAAACGAGCATCTATATGAATTTAGAGGATTATCAACAGACACAAAACCATTAGGAGTAAATCTTGTAAATGGTAATGTTAATTATATTGTAAGTAATGGAAGTGTATTTATTGAAATGGACAGTGGAGATGTATATTTATTAAAAGTAACACCAGCAGGAGATGGAAAATACACGGGTGAATGGGTATTATTTTAAGGAGGTGTTATAATTATGAGCGAAAAAACTTTTACGTTTGATTTTAATTTAAATGCGTGGATAAGAGGATTGGAAATTGAAGCTGATTCATATGAAGAAGCATTAGAAAAGTTTAAAATGATGTCATTTTCAGATATCGCATTAAATGGTTATGCTAAGGATTTCGAAGTATCGGATGTTGATGTTGAATATGAGGAACAAGATGACGACGAATTTGATTACGAAGATGATTACGAAGATGATGAATATTAAGGAGATAATGTATGCCTTTAGATATTATAACTTACAGTAAATTAAAAAAGAAAGCCGACTTAATCAATGGGAAAATTCCTGCGCATCAGCTACCAGATTTTGTAGATGATGTTATTGTTGGATATCTAAGCAATGGTGTTTTCTATGAGGATGTTGCTACTACAATACCTATTACAGGTGATACAGGTAAAATTTATCTAGATACGACAGATAATTTGAATGATGCTTACATCTATATGGGGAATAATTATGTGCAAATATTAAGTCCAGGAATATCAACAGAAGACTTTGTTATTGAAGATCCAGAATAATTAAAATAATAATCAGAAAAATGATCTTTATAGAAAGATCGTTTTTTTTATTTTAAAATTGTTTCTGTTGCTAAATTATGTGATATAAAAACATTTAAAATATTAAAAAAGATATGGAGACTTAATAAAAATGCCAAATAATTTTTTGTCTAATTTTACAGAAACAGAATTTCCAGATAATAGACCACCTGTTCCAGAAGATGAACAAGATAGCATAACGATAGGTGCTACATGTACACATATATTCGATCTACCATTTTTATCTGCAGATATAGAAGAAGCAGAAATAATTTACAGGCAAGGATTAAATGTAGTGCTAAATAAACAAACTATAAACAATGATTTTGCTATTGAAGATAATTTAGATCCAGGACACGAAGGTTCTAGAATAGTTTTAACATTATCTCCAGAAGATACGCTAAAATTCAAACCTAATTTATTAGATGTATATGTACAATTAAAAATCATAAAAGTTAAACCTGAAGCGGAACCTGAATCCGTCGATAATGTTCTGTATAATACACCTATAAAATTAAAACTTAATATCACACTAGATAACTTATCAGAAGTAAACTAAAAATGCAAACAAACAATCAGGAAAGGAGAGTATAGATGAAAACAGAATTTAAATCATCATCAAACATTAATGTTAAAAATGGTTTCACATCAGCTTCGAATATTGACGCTCCATCTAATGATTTAAACACTAATTTTTTAAAACTTAGACTTGATACTGAAACTGGAAGATATATTGAAGTTGATCAAGAAGTAGGTCAAGATTTCATTACTTTGCATTTACGTGCAGCAAAAGGTAATATTCTTGATTCAACTACAATTAACATCACAGGTGGTGTGAGAGTTACTAGCTTAGAATTAACTGATAATATACTTACTATAACTAATAGTGATCATGAAGAAGTTTCATGTGATTTAACTCCACTATTATCCGATAAGGTTGATAGAAACCCAGATATCATAGGTGCAACAAAAACTAAAATTACATATGACAGCAAAGGTTTAGTTACAGGAGGAGCAGATTTATCCGCTTCTGATATACCAAGTTTACCAGCAAATAAAATAATAGAAAACCCAACACATAGATTTGTAACAGATGCAGAAAAAAGCTTCTGGACAAGTAAAAGTGATTTTAGTGGTAACTATAATGATTTAGAAAATAAACCTTTAATAAATAATGTCGAAATAAAAGGTAATATATCACTAGAAGATTTAAATATAAAGAATTTTAGCGGAGATTATGGTGATTTAAGCAATAAGCCAATTATACCAACTAAAGTATCTCAATTAGAAAATGATGCTAATTTTGCAACACTCAGCGATATACCTAAAAAGATATCTGAGTTAGAAGATGCAGATGATTATGCGAAATTAACAGATATCCCTAATACAACAAGTTCATTAATTAATGATTCTGGTTTTATTACAGAAACTGATATTCCGGCTATACCTGCAAAATTAAGTGAATTAGATAATGATTCTGGTTATATAACCGAAAATGAATTACCAGATATTCCAACTAATATTAGCGCCTTCACTAACGATGCTGGATATTTAACATCTACTGGCTTACCAGATATTCCATCTCACACTAGTGACCTGATTAATGATGCTGGATATATCACAGAAAATGATATACCTTATATTCCACAAGATTTAGGTGATTTAACAAATGATGCAGGATATGCTAAAGTAATAGATATCCCTACTGATACCAGTGATTTAAATAATAATTCTGGATATATCACAGGAGATGCTTTACCCACAAAAACATCTCAGTTAGAAAATGATGATGGTTTTATTACTCTAGAAGATATTCCAAATATACCTGCAAAATTAAGCGATTTAGATAACGATACTGGATTTATAACATCTGAAGATTTGCCAGAAAATATCAGTGAGTTGTATAATGATGCAGGATACATAACAGTTGAAGATTTGCCAGATATATCCTCATTTAAAACAATCAACAATGAAGAAATAACAGGTATTGGGAATATAAGTGTTCAAGTTCCATTAGTTGATGAAGGTATTAATCAAAATATAAAAACAATAAACAATCAATCAATATTAGGGGCCGGAACTATAGATATTCAAGAACCTGATGTTAATAAAGAGTATGTTGATGAAGAATTATCTAAAAAACAGGATTTAATAGATGCTGATAATAAGTTAGATTATTCCTTAATAGATAATACACCAGAAATACCAAATATTCCAGACATAACAATTCAAGGTGGAGTTGAAGAGGTAGATAAATATATAAGTGAAATTAGTATAGATTCTACTGATAAACATAAAATAATTGTAAGAAAAGCTGATTTACCGCAAAGATTCAGTGGTAATTACGACGACTTAACAAACAAACCAGTCATACCAGCAAAAACTAGCGATTTAATTAATGATAATGACTTTGCAACAATGTCTGATATCCCAGTAAAAGTAAGCGATTTGGAGAACGATGCGGAATTTATAACATTAGCTAACATTCCTACTGATTTAAGCTCATTTAACGATGATGTTGGATTTGCTTTAGAGGAAGATATTCCAACTAATGTAAGCGAATTGATTAATGATGCTGAGTTTATTACAGCAGAAGATATTCCTTATATCCCTGTTAAAATTTCAGATCTAACAAACGACACTGGCTTTATAACTAAATATGTAAATGACTTAGTAAACTATAAGAGCACTGAAGATTTAAATGTATTACTTGAAGATAAAGTAGATAAGGAAGATGGTTACAGCCTAACTAAAAATAACTTAACCGACGAATTAAAAGAAAATTATGATGATGCTTATCAACACAGTCTTGATGCACCTGATTTATATGAGCCTAAAAATACAAACATTCAAGAACACATAATAGATCAAAATAATCCACATAATATAACTAAAGCAACTGTAAATCTAGAAAATGTTGATAATGTAAAGCAGGCTACTAAAACTGAATTTGATAATTATGTTAACGTAACAAATAGTGCTTTAGGCAATAAAGTTCCAAAAGAGAGACAAATAATTGGAATTGATTTAGTAGATAATATTACAATAACTGAATTTAAAACTGCTTTAGGTTTAGCAACTGATTCATTATCAGGTTTAATGTCACCACAAGATAAAAAAGCTCTAAATGATTTGGTAGCGCTATTCGAAGATAACCCAAACGAGGTAGTTGACACAATAAATGAGATATTAGCAATATTTGAAAACTATCCAGAGGGTGAAGATATCATTAATATATTAGCCGGCAAGGTTGATAAGATTGAAGGTTATGGGTTAACTCAGAATGATTATGATGATTCAGAAAAAAACAAAGTGCAAGAAGCTTACGCACATAGCCAAGAAGATCACGCACCATCTGACGCTCAGAAAAACGTGCAAAGCGATTGGAATCAAACTGATACAAACGCAGATGACTTCATAAAAAATAAACCAGCAATTGAAGATATCCCAGATATTACTATTCAAGATGGAGACGCAGAACCTGGAAAATATATTAGTCAGATAGAGGTTGATGAATCAGATAAACATAAAATCAATGTTACGAAAGCTGATTTACCAGAAGTTCCTGAAATATCAACAGACATAGAAACAGACGCTTCAATTGATAATAAAACAGTAAGCCCAAAAGCTGTGGTAGATTATGTCGATCAAACTATTTCTGATATAGATATACCTACAAAAATAAGTGATTTAGATAATGATGAAGACTTTATAACAAAAGATTATGTAGATACTGTTCATTTTAACCTTGATGAACTTATCCCAGAAGTAGGTAGTTCTTATTGGTTAAGTGAATCCGATATTATAAATGAAGTATTTTTTGGTGACAGTGTTCTATTCAATACTTTTGTTAATAAAACAATTAGAATAAGTGTATTCTGTGATGGTGGTTCAGGCGGCGGGTCAGATTTGTTTATATATTTAACATCAACTGTCTCAGGAGATATAACAAGATATATATATCAAAGAGTAACACCTAGTAACAAAACATATACAGTGTCTTTACTATATAGTGAAATAGAAACTGGTTGGAAATGGTTGACCTCATATGACGCAAATAGCGGCGGAGGAGGGGTTACAGACCACAACGATTTAACAGGTAGAGATACCGCAGAATCACATCCGATGTCAGCTATAACAGATTTATCTACTGGTGAGGATCCATACTTAGATCAGAAATTAAAGACAACAGATGAACCAGAATTTGCTGGAATATCTGTTACAAGTGATTGGAAAATAACCGCTGACACTGAAAAATTAAAATTACAACAAAATAATTCAGGGGTACATACAGATGTAATGCAGGTTTATTTAGATCAAGCACCAGAAACCCCAAATGCAAAAGTAAAAATAAAAGCCAAAACAGAGATCGAGATGCTTGATTTTGGTGGTTGGTAAAAGGAGGAATAAAAAAATATGTCTATAATTAAAGTTAAGAGAAAAACAAGTGCCCCTAATTTGAGTACAGATAAGTTATTAGAAGGTGAAATAGGCTTAAGTGGTGATTATTTTGCTTGGGGACCTACCAGCGGAGGAACAAGTGAAGTAGGTATAGCTGTAGCAGCGGTTCAAAATAGGAGTAATGTTTTTTCACAAAAAAATACGTTTAATGGTGAAGATTTAGTATTACAAGCAGCATCAAATAAGACAATAACTTTTGTTGATTCAGGTAATAATACAAAGTATACCTTTGGAGCTGATGGTAAGTTTACAACAGAACATGAGACCTTTGATCAAAAGATGCTTGTTTCTAAAGCATATGTAGATGCTAGGGTTCAAGGCTTAAATATTAAAAAATCAGTAAAAGCAGCATCAACAGTAAACTTAAGTGGTACTTTAGTTGAATCTAACACCAGACTTAATTTAAACGCCGCTGGAAAGCTTATTCTAGATGGTGTTACTGATTTAGCTGCTAATGATCGAGTTTTAATTAAGAATCAATCAGATGAAAACCAAAACGGTATATATATCATAACTACATTAGGCGGAACCGGTATAAATCCCTCTTTAAAAAGAGCTGATGATGCAGATACACCAGAAAAATTAAGAGCTGCTTTTGTATTTGTAGAAGAAGGTGAAACTCAAGCAGATACTGGTTGGAATTGTATTACTGATACGATCTCATTCGCCCCAGGTGGTTCCATAGAATGGGTACAATTCAGTGGTGCTGGATCATATAATGGAGATGGAGATACAATAACTAGAGACGGAACAGTTTTTAGGTTAGCAGATCAACCAGGGCTAAGTGTTCTAGGTGTACCAACAGATGAATCAGGAAAACCAACACATATAACAGCAGATTCAGATGAGACGGTTTTAAGAAGAAATGGTGAATCATTAGCTTTTGGGACGTTACCATCAGGTGCTTTTGCCAATAATACCATAGGATACTCGAGATTAAACTATAGCGCGGTTGGTGGATTTCTAGGCCATTCTGGAACATCATCAGGTGCTATTACAATGATTTCATCATCAACTTCTGGTCATGTCCCTGTAATAGGTTCAAATAGTACTTTATCATTTGGGCAAATTGGGAATAGTAGTATCGCAAATAACGCTGCTATCGCATTCAGTAAATTAGCTAATGGTTCTGCATATTCCGTTCTAGGTGTCGCAGGCTCTGCAGCTTCTGTTACTTCAATAGCTGCTGATACTAACACTGTTCTGAGACGAGGAGCTTCAGGAAATCTGGGATTCGGAACAATTACATACGCGCATATTGATCAGATGACCTCAAATAATCTTGCTAGTATTATTAGCGATGCAACAGGAAGTGGAAATTTAGTTTTTTCAACTAGTCCTTCCTTAACAACGCCTAGTTTAGGAAATGCTACAGCAGATACAATTAATAATGTATCAATTAGCACCCCAGGAACAAGCGCAGGGATAGAAATAGCGAATGGCCAAACACTTACTGTTGGGAAATCATTGACTTTTGATGCATCTAGCTCTGATATATCAGTTGATTTTGGGGCAGGTGGTAATGTTGCTTATACCAGTGGGAAGTTAAGCCAGTTCGCATCGACAACTTCAGCTGAATTAGCTGGTGTCATTAGCGATGAAACAGGAAGCGGAAAGTTAGTTTTTGCAACTAGTCCAACATTCACCACATCAGTAACAGGTAGTGCAAGTATGAATGTATTTAATACAGCCAGTACAACTGTTAATGCATTTGGAGCAGCTACCACGCTTTCTTTAGGTTATACCGGCACCGGTAATTCAGTCACAAATATTGCTCCTGGTGTGACGTCAAGCGGCACAAAAGATATAACTATAGGTACAGGGGGAACAGGAACTTCTTTAACATCTATTACTATTGGTCCTACTGGAGGTATATTCAATACAGATATAAATGGGGTATTAGCAACAAGTAGTGGAACAAATATTGATGGTACATTCTATCGCCAAGACACGGCAGCTATTCCTACACAAACAACCAGATTAAAGTATGCTGGGTGGTTATATGCTACCAGATTTGAAGGTTTGATTGATGGTGGTGTTTGGTCTTAATTTTTACTAATTAAAAATATTGTATAATATAATATAAAAACTGTATAATTTGCGGAATTAATATTAAGTATTTTTTCCGCTATTACCTTATAAATGGAGAAATAAAAAATATGGCAACAATTAAAGTCAAGAGAAAAGAAAATACAGATACAGCGGGTTCTTTAGTTCATGGTGAATTAGGTGTAACACAAAATAAACTGTTTTATGGAAATCAAGCTGGGAGCTCAGTTGCTGTAGCTACTGAATCACATACACATTCAGCTGAGGATATAACGGGTGGGATTCTTAGTGGTTTAGAGCGGGTAATTATTGGTTATAATACTGCGCAACAGATAGAAATGGCGTCAAGTTCCGTGGGACCTATTTATTTAAGAACAAGTAGTGGTAAGCTAACTCTTAAAAATGGAGGAGATTCAGTATATTCTCCTGTAGCTACTGAGCAATTTGTATCAAATACCAATATCTCAATAAGCAAAATAGTTACAGGTTCTTCTCATACAGATATACTTATAGGAACACCTGAAGGTGGGATAGGTACACTATCTCAATCTACCTTTTTATTAAGTGGTGGAACAGCTGCTGACAGTTCTAAATTAGGTGGGCAATTACCTAGTCATTATCTAAACTATAATAATTTAGATAATAAACCGACGGCACTTAAAAACCCAAGTTCTTTAACCATTAAACAAGATAATGTTACTTTAGGCACTTATGATGGTAGCTCAGCACAAACAATTAATATTGAAACTGATATTTATGCTCCAGCATCTCATACGCATTCTGCTACTGAAATAACATCTGGAACTTTAACAGTAGCCAGAGGTGGTACAGGAAGGACTAGTTATACTTCAGGTCAAGTTTTATACGCAAGTGGAACATCTACAATAGGTATGCTATCAAGAAGTGGAATAGATACAAGAACTTCATTTCCTACTTCAATTCCAAACGTAGCAGGTTTGTCAGAAGAATTAAATTTACTAAGTGCGGGTAGGTTGAATTTAATAAGAACTAGAGCAGCAACAACATCACTAACAACTGTTAGTTCTGGTGATACAATAGGTAGTGTTCCATTATTAAGCTCAGTTACTCGTGGTGATACGCTTTTAATAGAATTGAATATGGGTAGTTCTTATACATACTCTCATAAATACATTATGGTAACTTTAGGAACTGATTCAACTTCACCAAATGATACTAATAACTACCGTAACTTCTCGTTTAGCACATTCAACAGAACTGACTTCAATATATATTCATTTACAGTATCGGCTAGTGGCTCTACTTTGTATTTTGGTAGTAAGAAATATCTTAAAGGAGTATTCAGTGGAACAACAATTGCTTGGACTACTGCTAACTATACACTTTATGTTGGTAAGGTTTGGAAGGTGACTTAGTATGCCTATTACACTAAATGGAACACAAATCACCTCAAATAAACTTAATGGAAGTGATATAACAGCAGAAAGATTTATGGGTAATGTAGTTTATCCATCTGGTGGAACAACTTGGACTGCTATATCTAATCCAGGAAGTTTTAATGGAACGTATGGTTATGTATATACTGATGCAAGTTGTAGAACTCAAGCAACAGTTAGATCAGATTTAACTTCTGCTCGACCACCTGTTGATTATAGTATAGGTTATATTATGCGTGTAACACACAGTAGATTAGAAGGTCAAACACCGATTGCTTGTACGGTGTATTACTTTAGATGTGATTAATAGATAGGAGAATAAAATGAAAGTATATATTTATTTTGATAAAAGTAAACCACCAATCGACTTAATTTATAATGTACTTGCAGAAGATGTTGAATTAGAGAAGATAGAAATTGAAGCAGAATCATCTGAAGCAGCAGTACAGATATTTAATCAGATGTTAGAAAATGGCGAAATTTAAAAAGACTTGGGAATGGGCTGTATTAAGAAATAGAGAACAAGATAGTTAAGAGGTTATAGATTGGTATTAAGAAATGTTAGATTTCAAAAGGCTAATTACAGAAGATACTATTTTTGAAGATTACCCTGCAGTACCAGAAGCGTTAAAGAAGTATTTATAGCAAAAAAAAAATAAATAAAGCTAGATTTAATTATCTAGCTTTTTTCTAATACATAATAAAACGCTGCTAAATTAAATGATAATTATATAAAAAAATAATAAAAAAGGAGGGAACATAATGTTTCGTACAGGTATATCAAACAATGGAATAATAGTGATAAATAGAGGTGATAATTTTTCAACACAACTTTTTATCAATAGGGGTGAATCTGGAACACCTGAAAATTACGTATTATCTCAATGGGATCGCGTTTATTTTTCCATTTGTGAACCAAATCAATCTTTTGAAGCAGGTGTGGTAAGGAAAATATTTACTCATGAGTGTTTAACCGAAGATAACGCTGTTGAAATAACATTAAAACCTTCTGACACAATAAACTTGTTGCCAGGAACCTATTATTATGAGATAAAGTTAAAATTAGTTTATGATATAGATGATGAAGAAAACGGTTTTATAATAGACACAATAGTCCCAAGAAGAAAATTAGTTATCTGTTGATATAAGGACGGATAATATAATGAAAACGCGTATAAAAGGAAAAATAGGTTTAACAAATAAAATCTACAGCATATTGGGTGAAGATAAAAAAACAAAAGCAAAAACATCTGCAAGAAATCAAAATACAATAATAGAAGCAATTAAAAGAACACCTTTTGTTGGAAGAGGTGTTGTAGGGTATATGCGGGTAAAATAAAAGAAAGGTGAAGAATATATGTCATACGAAAAAACAATATGGGTGAAAGATGATATTGTAACAGCTGATAAATTAAATAAAATAGAAGACCAGTTAGAGAGTAACACAGAAAATTTAGAAAATCTCCGAATTACCATAGAAGAGCAAAGAGACCCAACGGAAACAGATACTGAATATCTTTTGGGTTCAACATGGCTAAATACTGAAACAGGTAAAGCATTTATTTTAATTAATTTACCAAGAGAGGAACAGTATAAAATAAAAGAGTCTGATATGCCTATACCAATAAGGCAAGGAACAAAAATATATTTTGAAAATATATATTCATCTAACATACAATATACAATGCAGATAAATAACTCTGCAGCTGGTGAAAATAATTTTCCAGCTTTGAGAATGTTTTACGGCGGTGGTTGGGCATTCTATTATAATCAAAATCAATATTATATGATAACTAATACATGGAATAGTGATTTTAACCCAAGCTATTCAAACTCTGTGATTGATTGGAATAAAGACACTCAAACTATCACCATTCTAGCTGATATACATAGTGAATTTAATAATGTAACTTCCCCACAAATGTACACACAATCTAATAACATCACTGTGGATACGCCTTTAGGTGCTAGGTGGGTAGAAATAAGTTCCCCTAAACTTAATATTATAAATGGTGATGTTGAATCTAATAAATATATAAGCCAAATTACACTTGATAACCATAACGTAGTTGTTACGAAAGCTGATTTACCACAAGGATTTAGCGGCGATTATAGGGATTTAAGTAATAAGCCGACTATGCCTACTAAAACAAGCGAGTTGGTTAATGATAGCGATTTTGCGACTAATGCTTCGGTAGATAGTAAAATTAACTCAATACCTAAGATTACAAAGGTAAGCGAATTAGAAAATGACGAAGATTTTATAACAGAGGAGTATGTAGATACACGTGTTGAAGATGAGAAGAAATTATCAACTAATGTTTTTAATGAAACCCCAAAAATAGCGTTTGAGAATGAAGTTTTATATCAAGAGAGAAAACGTGGTTGGGAAGCATTAGGAGAAGTCCCAATTTATTTAAGAAAAGATGAAATAGGAACAAATCGTATTCAAGGTAGTGCTATTGTCGGCGATGAGATTTTTTGGATAGGTGGAACGTTAAGAACATCTCATGTTACTGCAACACCACCGTTATATGGCGCTTCTAATAAAAATATTTCATATAATTTAAGAACAAACACTTGGAAAGAAAATCTTGACTTACCTTATAGGAAAGATGCTCCAACACTCGTTGCTGTTGGAACTGATATCTATATATTGGGAGGTATTGGTAGAACAAATAAGTTCTATCCTTTCGATTCTGTATTTGCTCCCGATTATAAATATGATACTTTAACTAATACTTATGAAGAACTAAGCTCTTTACAAGATGATGATTATCTATATACATCTATGCAATCAAGTGGAGCAGACCATTTAGATGGTAAAATATACATATCAGGAAGATATTGGTCCAGAAAAGAAAAATCTACTGGTGCCGCAGGTGTGCTTACCGCCCCAAGACTTGCAATTTATGATATAGCAACTGACACTTGGACATTCGGTCCTACACCACCAATGTCAAATGATGGTGGAAGTTCTAAAATAGTTAATAGGAAGCTCTATGTTTACAGAAACACTTTTTATGCTTATGATATTGATACTGAAACTTGGTCTGAGCCATTAAGCGTTGCTAATATAGAAAGTAGAAGTCATACATCAATGGCTGTTAGGGATGGACTTATTTATCTTATTGGTGGGTATATTAGCAGTTCTTCACCAGTAAGGACGAGTGGTAAAACTTACGTTTACGACCCCGTATTGAATGAATGGGAAGAAGATGTCGATTTACTTTTGAATAACGATTATGGTATGGGTATCGCGTATTTAATGGCAGTAGTTTGGGAAGGTAGATTAGTTACATATGGTGGAACAGGTAAAGATGAAAACATTTATGGGCCAGAAACTAATATTGAAAATCAATTCGCTAATTGGTATGTATTTATTGAGGGATTTAAAAATGAAAAAGATTTGATTGTCATTTTTGATAAAGCGAAAGAATATACTGATGATAAAATTAGTGAAGAGATAACAGCCGAGAAGGTGAAGCAGTTATATGAAGCAAATCCAGATACTAATGTATTCACAGATGCAGAGAAAGCTAAGTTGAGTAGTATAGAAGAGGGTGCAGAAGTAAATACTGTTAGTCCAAAAGATTTAGAAAGTAAGTATAACTTTGTTGACTTCTTTGAGGGTATGGATGATTTCAATATAGACACAGACTGCGATGAAAGGACTATTTACATCAATATTAGTACTGTAGGTTTAGGGACATTCCCGTCTGGTTATATTGATGGTGGTTTTCTACTTCAAACATGGCGGGGAACAGGCCAAGAAAGAAAAGCACAAATGCTATTTGACCCACATGGAGGTAAGACATATTCAAGGGTTCAAGTTGGAGAAGAAGTATGGGGAGAATGGGAAGACCATACTTTAGATATATCTAATAAACTTAATATAGAAAACCCAGATTTTACAGGTGTGATGTATTATGAAGGTGAAGAAGCGCTTAAAATTGTAAAAGCTCTTGAAGGTATGGGATGTACAATTAATGCACCTGGAAATGATACAGAAGAAAAATGTATAGCAGCTGGAGGTCAATGGGTTGAAGTTAATGTTGTAAATGGTGATAACATATTTATAGGTCCTAATGCAGGCAATGTTAATGTAGGACAAGGTAAAGTATGGGCTTATCAAGGAACAGGAAATTATGCTTTTGGGGCAGATGCATTAAAATCTTTATCGTTAGGTAAGTTTAATATTGCTGTAGGTCCAACTGCTTTAAATGCGAATACTGAAGGCGATTTTAATATTGCAATAGGTAGGGCAGCATTAATAAAAAATAGTACTGGAAAGCATTTAATTGCTATAGGAGATTCAGCATTCTTTTCAGCAATAAACCAAATGATAGAAGGTGTCGCAATCGGATACCAAGCATTTGGTCAAGCGTCACAAGGGTCTGAAAATGTTGCATTTGGTTATCAAGCTGGATTAAGAACAGAGGGTGGTTCATTCGTAACGACTGTTAATAAAGGTGTATTCTTAGGAGGAAGAACAAGAGCTAAGAATTCAACAAGTAATAATGAAATCGTTATTGGAAATAGAGCCATTGGAAATGGTGATAATACTATTACAGTGGGAAATGATGAAATTGAAAAAACGTACCTTAAAGGCGATGTGTATTTAGAAGAAGATAAAAAAGTTAAGTCAAATGCAATACCTACTGATGAAGAAGATTTAGTAAATAAAAATTATGTTGATGAAGAATTAGCTGAAAAACAAGATAAGTTAGTTGCAGGTGATAATATTACTATTAACCCTACTACTAATGTGATTAGTGCAAGTGGTGGTATTGGAGGAACAGTTGATTGGCAAGATATTGAAAATAAACCAGCGTTATATAATAAGACTGAGATAGACTTAATGCTGGGCGATATAGAAAGTGCGTTAGACGCAATATTAGGAGTGTAATATGGCAATAAGTGATAAGTTATTAGTATTAAATACTGTTAAACAAAATATTAAACAGGCGATAGTTGATAAAGGTGTTGCGATGGAAGATGTTCCGTTTACTGATTATCACACAAAAATTTTAGAAATATCAGGTGGTGGAAATGGTAGTGGTGAATTTCCTACAACTTCAGCAAGTGGATTATTTACAGGTGCTACTATCCCATTAACGTATAAAGATAATGTTAACGAAAAAGAAGTAAATCATATTTACAAATCTAATGATTATGATATTACTATTTCAGGATTAGAAGGAAGAGCAACTATTACCAATAATGGAACAAAAGAAGTATTAGTTGAATTTGATGTATCTAGTGATGTATCATCTTTAAAAAACTTTACTATTACTCTTACTAAAGGAAATCAAACACTAACATACAAAGGTCTACACGCACACTATGGTGAAAATATAACAGGCACAAACTGTTTAACTTTTGCTTATACTAATATTATGCCTGATGGTAGTGAAGGAACTATTGACATAAATTATAAATTCATTGAAACTGCTGGTCCACCTATTTTTTCTTCTAATTCAAATTCGTGGAATACAATTTATAGTTATCAAGTGCTAAATACTTTAGTTGGTAACATAACCGGCGTTGGTGCTAATTTTATGTATTATTGTTATTCATTTAATCAACCACTGGATTTAAGTAACATAACCAGCATTGGTGGTCTTTTTATGAATTATTGTTATTCATTTAATCAACCACTGGATTTAAGCAACATAACCAGCATTGGTAATAATTTTATGTATTATTGTCATTCATTTAATCAACCGTTAGATTTAAGTAACATAACAAGTATTGGTGTTAATTTTATGTATTATTGTCATTCATTTAATCAACCACTGGATTTAAGCAACATAACAAGTATTAGTGATTATTTTTTGAGTTATTGTTACTCATTCAACCAACCACTGGATTTAAGTAACATAACAAGTATAGGAAATTTTTTTCTTTACAACTGTTATTCATTCAACCAACCGTTAGATTTAAGTAACATAACAAGTATTGGAAATAATTTCTTTAGACAATGTTTTTCATTCAACCAACCTTTAGATTTAAGTAACATAACAAGTATAGGAAATTATTTTCTTTACAACTGTTACTCATTATCAACTATTACTTGGAATGCTAGTGTATATCCTACTGATGGTAATTCATTATCCCAAAGTATCAATTCTAAAACCCGTATAGATAATGGTGCAGGTATAATAGTATATGGTAGTAAGAGATTAGAATTAATATCTGCTTTACCAAACAGTACAAGTTCTCCATATAGAAGATTAATTGATGGAGGTTATTGAAAATGATAGTTAGAGAAGTTGTACATATTTTAGGTGATATAATATACAGAAATTATAGTGATAAGAATGTATATATAAGAAACAAGACAACTGGTATCTTATATACTGATGTAAATAGTATTATTGATTATGAATATGAAGAAACAGAAATACCAAATATTGAAGAAACTAAAGAAGATATATCTGATTTAGAGAAACCTAATTTAGAAGAAAGCGAAGATGAAGAAGAATAAACCTTCGCATTATTAGTTAAATTATAAAAAAAAAGGTTATTTTAAATAGCCTTTTTTGTTTTGTCATTATCTTCCTGTCGAACCAAATCCAGCAGTACCCCGCTCAGTATATACACCAAAATTTTCTTCGAATACTTGTCTTAATTCAATTACAGGTAACTCTAAGAATACAATCTGAGATATTTTATCACCCTTCATTACTACATAATCATCAGTCCCATGATTATATAATTTTACAATAATAGAACCTGTATACCCAGCATCAACAACACCTTCACCTACAATAGAATGTTTCACGTTTAGCCCACTCTTTGACTTAATAAATCCAACATATCCAGGTAATATATTTATATGCACACCAGTATCAAATATCTTATAACTTCTAGCTTTTATCACAGCATCTTCTCTACTAAACAAATCAAAACCAGCATCACTATCATGAGCTCTTCTAGGCTTTGTAGCACCTTCATCTAAAATAACACCGAATACATTAAACATTAATTTTCTCCTCCAATAGAATCAATAGAATGTTTCATATTTATTCTACTCTTTGACAAAGCAGTCAACACATTTTCTCCTAAAATAGTCAACACGATATCACGACCATTTTTTATATTCATATTGATATTATAAATATTTTTATCCATATACTGTACTTTTATTTCTTTCAATGTTTCAACACTAGCTAAAGTTGGGTCATAATAACTTAATGTATCATCATATAAAACAATATCATTCCAAATTAATTTAACAACTTTAGAATAATCTATATCAAAGTCTTTTAATTTATAACTCGATTTCTTCATTTATTTTCTTCTCTCCTTAATCATTATTATATATTTATTTACAATTTAAATTCTTCAACTTGACACTATAGACATATTTTTATCATATATTTAGCTTCCAGCAGGTTTGATATTTATATCTCATAATTAATTACATAATTTTTTATGTCAACATAGCTCCTACTTCTATTCTTCTATTCAAGTAATTATTAAATATTGCCTCTGGTTTTTATTCAATCACTTCAGTTATATCACAATAAGTTACTTTAGCTCCATTACTTAAAATAACCTGATTATCATATTTATATTCATAAAAACCATCGTCGACTGAACTACCTTTAATTATTAATTTTGCAATTTTTCCGTCACCGCGCTCAATGTAATTACCTAAAACATAATATAAATATTTAATTGAATCTCCTATTTTAAGATTCAAATATTGTTCAGTTGTTAATTCAGGATAATGTTCTCGTGGGCTCATATTAATTCTCCTTTAAGAACTTTTCTCTTAATGATATAATATCTGTTTTATATGGATAAATTTTTGTTTCTTTATTATAATCATTTTTATATAAGTCTTTTAAAAATCCATAATACATATTTTCTAAAGAAGTTGTTAGCATACCAGTTTTAGTGATATATCCACGTCTTAAAGTTTGATCTGTAATTCCCCTTAATTTCTTCCATTGATTATAATAACCTGTTTTACACTTAGTCATAAAACCAGCTTCGTCAACAAATACAAATCCTTCAATATATTTTCCATTATATTGATACTCTTCTGATTGAATTTCATTATAAAGGTCTCTAAACGCATCCCAGTCTTTTATTTCAAAAGCTTTTTCTTTTACAGGACAATCTGGTATTAATTTTGCAACAAGGTTTAATTCTTTGTAATTAAGTGCTTTATAATCTAAGCTATTTAATATAACATCTAATAGAATTAATTTACTTTCATTGTACTTGATTATATGTGGGTCATTTTCAACATCTATACATTCAAATACAAATGTAGCTATTTGACCGTTAATGTCGTTAGCTCTCTTATATAATTCTCTAAAGTATTCTAATAACCTTTCTCGATAAGGTTCAATAGCTTTTTTAATATACTCCACATAAGGACCTTTATTGGTTGATTTAGAAGCTATAAATAAATCATCGTTAATATAATCATAAGAAACAATAGCTAAAAATCCATTTTCTTTAACGTATGCAGTTACAGGAAATTGCAATTTTTCTCTTAGTGATACTAATTCAGTTTCTCTAACTTCATTAATATTAAAGAACTTTTTATATGATCTAGCCATAATTTTTTTATTCTTCGTGTCTATAAATAAACCTCTAGCTAGAACAGTCTGTCTATTCCAGTTACCTTTAAAAAAAGCTTCTCTAGTAAAATTAAATGAAGATATTCCATCGCCTAGTGCTTTTTCTTGAACATATTTATTATTTTGTAAATATGTAATTGCATCTGCTACTGTTTCAACTTTTCGTTCCTCTGTATTTAACTCTTTTGTAATTGGTTGGCAATCATCTAACTCAACAACATTCCAGCTTGGAGTTGTGATAACACCTATTGGGATTCTTCCTCCATCAGCAGTATAACCATATTCAGGCATTAAATATTCCATTGATAATTCAACAATTCTTAACTTACCTCCAAATTCAACTCTACCTTCTAAATTGAATACTCTATCGGCAATTTGTGTTTCGTCACCTTCAACATTTCTATGACCATGAATTAGATATTGATTTAAGTTTGTTTTGCCCATCCATGTTTCAGCAACTGCTAAATAATCAGCATATTTTCCAACACCTTGAATAAAATCAATAGATGGAACATACAATAGATTATGTTGTAAATGTGGGATTCCTGCGTGGCAAGCTAAAATTTCAATTCCATTCCATGTAATATGAGAGAATTGTCTTACTTTCCTGTATAACATCCTTGCCATTTTTTCATCAAAACCACCGCTCATTAATTGCTGTTTTGTTTTATGTTCAAACTCCCTTGATTTAGCAGGAACACTATTTCCATAATCCCTGATCCACTTCTCATGATTTCCTTCTAATAAACATACATTTGGTTTATTCATAATAGAGAATAACCAATGCAACACTTCTGCATTTTGATTGCCTCTATCAATATAATCTCCTAAGAAAATATATTCTGTATCATCTCTTAAACCATTTTTAAAATCTGGATATTGCATTAGTGTATCATAACATCCATGAATATCTCCAATAAATACTATTCTTTTATATTCAGAAACATCAAATGGTTTTTCTAATACTGCATCAAAATCATCTGGTTGAATAATGGTTACACCACTGGGAATTTGTTGTGTTGCAAATCTAGCATAGATATTTTCAATAGCTCTCTCTGGAACCCATTTATGTTCTGGTCTCATTTTATTTTGTTTTAGGCATGTTTCTAAAGATACTTTTGTGAAATCAACTATATACATTCTATATCTATATTGATCAGCTAATTCTTTATATTGTTTAATATCTTTCGTTTTAGAACATGTGGCGTCTATAACAGTAAACTCTCCACGAGACATTCTATGTTCTAGAAGTTTAAATAAAATACTCCAAACAGCACTTTCATTTTCTTGATTTTGTGAAACTTTTAATTCACCTGTTGGTTGTAATTCTAGAGAACTACATTTAATTCTTAATTCATCTGGTGATAACGTATAATCTTCTAAATTATGGTTTTTAATCCATGTCGTTTTACCACAACCAGGAGCACCTCTCATTAATAATAATACTCTCATTTTAACCTCCAAAAATTTATATTTTATGATTTATTCATTCATAATAATATACAATTAATTAAATTAAAAAACCTTGGTTTCCCAAGATTTATAATTTGAATTTGTTTAATTAGTTATAAAGATAACATCAGCTATATTAGCGCGATAATCTTTTACCATTGGATAATCTAATAAGAAGCCAAAATATGATTCTGGAAGTTGTTCTATTTCTCTCCATTCTGACCATGCTTTATTCGCTGAATTTAATGGGTCTCCAACAAACCAATTATCGTTATAAGCTGGATTAGCTATAAAATATCTTCCTTCTCTGACAACAACTGATAATGTTCGATAATTCATATTTGGTCTCCATTCTAATTCAAGGGATACATAAGCCCATTGTGTATTTGGTTCACCTGGTAATCCATGCCAATGTGGGTTATATACCTCACCCTCTCTTACAACATATAATAAACCATTATAGGAGAATAACTGGTTTTCAGGAATTGTCTGATTTAAATTATCTTCATCTTCCCAGATATTAAGATTCCATTCGTCAGGGATTATTTTGTAATCCCATACACCTATTTGTGCGGTAACTGTATATGTTATTTCTAAATTATTCCAATAAGCGTATATGTCCGTACTTGAGAGAAAAGATATAAAAATAAATACAGCAAGAATTGTTGATAAGATTTTACTCATAATATCCCCTTCTTTCTCTTTAAAAATACATTGATCAACAATAGTGAACTATGTGATATTAGTAACATTGATGATAAATAAATTAGTAAAAGGGGAAGCTTAGGGTTGTGGTTGTGCTGTGATTTTTGCTTCAATTGTTATAGTTAACTGTTCCCCTGCGAATCCTGCGAATGTTGTTCTAACCTCCTCTTGTTCTTCTTCTAATATATCTCTAAAACTTAATTTTAACGTTAAAGTTTTAGCAGTATTAATATCATAGCTTAGGTCATCATCTTCACCATCTAAAATTTTCAAATCAAAATAAGAACTTCGATCAACTCCATCAACAAAAATTTTAACAGGTGTGATAGTTAATACAAAAGAATCACCTGTTGTATCTGTTCTATCGACAGTAAAGTTTAAGTTTGTTGACCATACTTTTACCCAACCTTGATTTAAAATATCTTCGTCATTATCATATACATCTTCAGGAACCAGAACACCACTGAAATCAGCAGCTGTTAATTTTAATACGACTGAGTCACCAATTGTTCCATCAAAATCTTTTTCAACTGTTAACGTATTCCACCAAGCAAAAGTAGCTACTACTGTTGTGATTAGAGCTAATAAAAGCAAGGGTAGTACAAATAAAAATTTTCTTAAATTAATTTTTTCTTTTTTGTTTTTCATAATTACCTCTTTCTGCAGCACGGCTGACTACTGAGAGTCCCTCTGGCTTTCCGGCCCACAGTTGCCTGTGGTGTGGCTTTTAATTATAAAATAGTTTACAGGTACATATTATAATAACCTGATGTGTATAATTTAGCTAATAAAAAACCTTATCGCTAAGATTTTTTATATTTTTAATTATATATAATAATATACAATTTATTTTTTTAATTTTGTAAATTTCAGTTGTCTTGCTAATAATTCTTATTAGATGTTAAGTTATTAACCATTTAGTAAACGTTAAGAGAACTTAAAATTCTATTGGAGAATCAAGGGTTAAATGTATATATGCATTAATAATCTGGAATATTTTTATCTAATCGTCTACCTTTATATACCGGGAATCTAAGTGATTTTCCACCGTTAGCATTTTCAGTCTCTTCAAAAAATTGTACTTCAATAATAGTATTTAACCAGTCTTTTTTATTGTTCCATATTTCAATTCGCAGCTCTTGGGAAATACCAGTTCCAACTTTTACAATATTACCATCTTTATATTCACAAATGAAAGCTCCTAGTCTGTCGCTATTTGCATTTGTCCCGCATTCTAAATCTATGACACGTAAATCTAATGTATCCATCTTTTTAACTTTTAATAAGTTTTTAGTTCGCTTAAACTCATAAGGAGCATCACATATGTTGATCATAACGCCTTCTTCACCATGTTCAATGCTGTAGTTGAGCCATTTAGTGATTTCAGATGAGTCGGTTCCTCGATACAGAATAGGAAGTAATTCAAAGTAAATCATTTTATGTCCACAGTTTTCCGCATGGTTCCAAAACTCTTCAAGCTTACCCCTTCTGTTGATATATGGAACACTATTAGTTTGATTTTCAAAATCTTCAACAGACATTCCATCAAACACTAACATTTTAACACCATGTTTTTCACCATCTTTTCTAGTGATTTTCATAGTTTCTTTATATTGCTCTTTTGATGTTAATTTATGACCAATACAGGGTTCATTATATTTTAAATCATATAATACTTCATAATCATTTAATAAAGTAATTTCCCCATCTAACATAATGTTATCAGGCATATATAATTTCATTTCTTCTTCTAAATCAACTAGACCTTCGTATAATTGACCAGAGCGAGTATAGAATTTAACATCGCCATTTTTCTTAATTGCAACAATACGTCCACCATCAATTTTAGTAGTTAAAGCAAATTCTTTTCCTTCTACGAATTTTACATCATCAAAATATTTATTTGCTAACATAACATTAAATGTCGGTATTAAATTAGGAATTACTTTATTTATAGTTTTTACATCAACACCTAGTTGCAAATTTTTAATTAAAATTTTATTAAATAAATTATATAGCGATGCATCTAAATCTTGAAAATCTTGTTCTTGCTTTCTTTCTTTTTCTGCTAATAACCCATCAATATATTGTTGAATATAACTAATAACTTCTGGATTACCTATAGCATCACCCAGTAACGATTTAAGTTTATTTAATCTAACTGTTTTATCTTCAATATCACATCTACTTGATAATATAGAACCTCCACTAAATCCAGCTGCATCATCAGTGAATTCAAAAAATTGTTTAGGGACTTTTAAATTACCAAATAATTTATCTCTAAAATATTCAATGTCAACTAATGATTTAGGATCAAAATCTTCAAATAAAGTATCTCGATTACTAAATATTATTGATAAATCTTTATCACTACCTGTATTATGTGTTTTAGAATAATCTAAAATATCTTTAATAGTATTTAACTTTGTTGTGTAATCTGTTTCAGTTAATCTGTTTAATTTTTTATCTGATATTCCAGTAGTAATAAAAGGATTGAAAATAAAATCTAAATAATATTTAATATCTTCATCATCTTTATATTTTTCAAGTACAGATATTTTATAATTTCTACTATTATCTGCAAGAATTTCATCTACAAATTTTTTAAAATTATATAATGTTTTTATATTAACTCACCCCCTTAATATTATCATTTAACATCCTATTAGTTAAAGTTATTTGTTTTATTTCTTCCCACTTGTTTTTAAAGAGTTCAGGAAATTTGATATCTTCAACATTTTCTTCTAAAAATCTTTTAATAGCTAATAATTCTTGAAAAGATAACTGAGCATATCCCCAACCTAATTCAGGAAAATTTTCATTAAACCATAAAATATTCAATTCTTCATCCATTTTATATCTTAAATAAGCAAAAGGATTTCTAATTCTTACCTCGTGATCTTCACTTTGATATAAATATTGTAATAGAATACTTATATCAGTTAATTCAAACATTATATTTTTATTTCTCATATTTTTATTCCTCCTTTTCATTACTTTCATCATCTTCAAAATATTTTATCGGAAAAAGTTCAGGGTGTTCTTTTCGTAATATCCTCATGCCTGTTATATATTGCAATATATGTATCCCGGTAGCGAACTCATCATGTTCATTTGGGTGTTGTCTTGGTAATTTCACAAACCATTCCCAAGCATCAACTATTTTAGATAACAACGCTTTTTCTTGGTCAATATCACGCTTTCTTTCTTTATTCATCAGATTTGTTTTTTCTTTCGTTATATTCTTTTCTTTTTCTATAATTTCATTTTTGTTTTCTCCCATTTGTGTGCCTCCTTTTATTTAAGTTCTTATTAATTCCAATCAAACCACATTTTACAAATCAATGCAATCAAACCACAAAAACCTAATGCTATGCCTGCCGCAATTAACACGTAAAGAACGCATTGGATAAAGCTAATATCGCTACGAATATATGCGACATAAGCAAGACCTGTTACAAACCCTATCGCTAAAATAGAAGTTATTAAAATTTTAACAAATAATTTCAAACTTCTCACCTCACTTATTCATAATATAATATACAATAAAAAAAGAAGATATCGTTAAATATCTTCTATTTATTTAAAAAATTTTACAATATGTTAACTCTATCATTTAATACTACTTTTATTTTAGCTATTATTTTTTTAATGTTTTATTTATTTTAATAAAAGATGTTGTATTTTTGTTCATTTCTTTCAACATTTTTGGTTTTAATGCTTTATATTTTTTAAGAAGCATGTCATAAATATCATGTTTATCAGTATTCAGGTTTTTTATGATATTTCTTAATTCTTCAATTTCTTTTTCGTGACCTTTTGTTAAATATGAAATAGGCTTTTTGAAAACTTCTTCTGCAATTTCTTTATCACAATTAAAATTATTTATCAAATAATTAATAGCATCTTTAAAGGATAAGTCAAACATATCTTTCCAATTATTTTTTTTCTTTAATTGCTCAATAATTTCTAAGACGCTTAGTTTTTTGTTATTATCAATTAGCTGATGTGATAATCTACTGTTATGCGTATCTATTAAATATTTAAGATTGCTTTTAACAACTTTATCAAAACTACAAGGAACATATATATGATTAATATCAAAAAAAGCTAAATTGTAAGTTTCTGTTGTTTGTAATTTTTTATAAATTCTATTATAAAGCTCTTTCATATCACATTGTTTCTTATAAACTTTTTCAATGACAACCCTGGTATCATATGTAGACTCATCTCTCAGATCAACCTTATCTAAAAGTATTTCTTTTTCGATAATCTTGCGGATGCTTTCAACATCTTTTGATTTTGGGAGATTAGTTATTGTGATTATATTATCCTCAAATTTCATTATTGGAGCTATTCTAATACTACCATTACCAGTCTTTAATATATTTTCCCATTCTTCTTTTGTTGATAATATGTTAACGTTTAGATTTGGGATAGGCAGTTTATTTGGGACATAATTCAAATTTTTGTGTTCTAAAATATCAATATAATAATCAAACATATTTGCCACATCTAATGGAGGTATATTTAATTTAGGCAAACCAGATGGAATACCTTGTTGTCCATTTATAAAACATATGGGTAGAAGCGTTGGTAAAGCCTCTGGTTCTGGTTTATCAATCTCACCTGTGATAAAATTACAATACTCAATGCTATCACAAAGTAACATTATAGCTGTATCAGACAACATACCACCAATATATCTTTCAGCAGAAGCTGCTATCTTTTTTGAAGAATCGCCCCAATTCCCTTGAGTATGCATAAATTTGAATTTATTACCATTTTCACCTAATTGAATTATTACATTAGCCACTGAGGTTGGATGTGGGTGGTAGGGAAGTGCTGTTGCAGCTAATTCTGCTACTTTAGCAACTCTTCTAGGAGCATCTTTCCACATTCCATAAATAGCTCTTTTATAGCTAGACTTAGCACCATCTAATAACTGTGGATAAGCTCTTCCTGAACCAACATATATTCCATATTCTTTATAATTTTCTCTAGCTAATTCTAGAGCATCTTTTGTTTTTGGTTCTTCTTTTATTTCTTTATTATTTTTTCTTATTGGTTCATCTATTTCATAACTATCAAACAAATTAACAATATTTTCCTCTTTGTGTTTTTTAGCCATTTATGCTTACCTCTGCTTTGCTTTTATCACATAAAACTTCATCTGCAGTAGCTAACGATATTTTAACTGGATAGATTCCATAAATAATACTTCCATCTTCGTTTTTTCCATCAAGTTTATGCTTATCATATTTGCCATATCTTAAAGAAACAAAACCAAGAGATTTATACAAAGGTCCAGGTTCAAACCATTCCTCTTCATTAACAATAGCCTCATATTTGGGTTCCATTATATACTTAGCTTGCATAAATAAAAGATGTTCAAGATCCATTTTCATTTTTTTACCCATTTATAACAATACCTACCTCTCTTAATAAATTACCTTTTCCGGCTGATGTTCCTAAAATACGATTAAATTCTTCAATATCAGAAGGATATTCAATTTGCAACACATTTCTTGTTTTTGGGTCAACTAGATAATAATAGAGCTGGTCAGGGTTCATACTTCCGAGCCCCTTAAATCTCCCCACTTTAACACCTTTTGGGATATTTTCTACTTTGTTTGTCCAACCATAATTTTTAGGATTATCTCCCCAGCTATATAAAGGTGGAATTGAAATATAAACTCTTCCTTGTTTAATCATATCTGGAAACATATTTACAAATAGCGCCAAAACTAAACAATTTATTTGTAAACCATCTGGATCTGCATCAGCTGAAATAATTATTTTATCATACCTAGATTTATTAGCATCACAGTTTGCACCAATACCGCATCCAATACTGTTAGCTATATCACAAACTTCTTTATTCTTAATAATTTCTTTTAAATCCTTATATGTTGTGTTTAAAATTTTTCCCCTGATTGGGAGTATAGCTTGTGTTTCTTTATCTCGAACATATAGGTAAGGTCCCATAGCACTATCACCTTCAACAATGAATAATTCAGTACCCTCTCTTTTTTTAGATGTACATTCAACTAATTTACTTACAACAGATCTTCGTCGTATATTATCAGAAGTATCTTCATTTATTTTAATTAAACTGCTAATTTCTTTTCTAGATAAAAGCGTATTTTGAGCTATTCTGTATTCTTCAAACCTTTTTAACAGTTGTTGTGCTATTAAGATATTAGATTCTAAATATTTTAAAAACATCTTGCTAAAACTTGCCATCAAATCATCAAAATAATTTTTATTAACAACTAGTTTTTCTTTTGTCTGTGATGAAAATTCAGGTGTGCTTATAAACACTGCGCAGACAGCTCTTAATCCAACTAGATAATCAGATGTCTTTAAGTTAACAGATGGAGTTAATTTTTTATGTTTATTTATAAATGTTTCCCAACAGTTACATAATGTTTTTGATAGCACCTGAACATGCGTTCCACCTAGGTAATTAGATAATAAATTCGTATATCCAAAATATCGATCTTTGGTATCAGAAGAGTATCTTAAAGCTACTTTCATCAATTCTTTAGTCTTATTTGTCGCACTTATTTCAGGGATATCAACATAAGAAACAATTTTATCATCTTCTTCTGTAATTAATCCAAATATATCGCTATCAATATTTATTTTTTTACCATCAACGACTAAATCAGCTTGAAACCCTAAAGCTGAAGCTATCTTACATCTATTGCTGATAAAATCTAGTGGGATAATTGCTGATTTAAACATAGTCTTATCAGGAATGAATTCAACAACAGTTCCATCTAATTCATTAGAATCGCCTTTTGTTAGCGTTACATTTGAAGAATGACCAGCTTCAACTCTTACAAATTTTCTTGATCTGAAAGATGTTATTGACATATAATTAGACAAAGCGTTTGTGATAGTTAATCCTAAACCATTTAAACCACTACTGTAATTGTAACTAGAATTATCAAACTTCCCACCGCTATTAGCTTTTGTAATTAATACTTCTAACACTTCTTTTTTCTGACCATTTTCTAAAACCTTCTCACCGTGCGGGATTCCTCTACCCCAATCTCTAACCATGTATTTGTTTAATTTTGTGTCTATGGTTACTTGCAGTTTTGGGCTATGGCCTGATTGTACTTCATCAATTGCATTATCAAATATTTCAGATAACAATTGTCTAGGATCAGATGCTTCTCCAATATATACACCTTTCCTTAATCTTATATGATCTATATCACCTAATATTTTTATATTTTCTGCATTATAATTCGACATTAAAAGCCTCCTAATTTTTATACTTATATATAATAATATACAATTTTCTTCAATTAAATAAAAAATTGGAGCATTAATTAATCCTCCAATTATTATTATCACTCATTTCTTTTACACAAGAAGAGTACTTGCATCTAAGAGATTCTTTCTGCATACTGATTATCGCTAGCTAACTCTATTTTCAAAATCGGATCAAAATGTGGTTTTTGATTCGGAATATATCTTCCAAACTTGATTATTATATTATTAAAGTTTTTTAGATCTGCTATTTTATCTAAGATTTTTTCTTTATAGTAACCGGTATATATTATAATATCATCATCACAATTATACGTAGTTCTTAATTTATATACAAACTCAAATAAATCATTGAAACTATCCATAGGCTCTAAACCCCCGCAAACTACAGCTTTTGTTATTGTATTATTTAGATATTTTTCAATTATAGAATCAACTGATATTTTTATATTAGCAGATTGCGATAAAGAACTATTTTGACATATTTTTATACCTTGCTCTTTATCACATTTAAAATCACAATAAGGAAATATTAACCACATACTGGCTTTATGATAATTAGTAAAATCTTCTGCAATAATATTCTTTAAAATCATTTATTACATTACCTCAGGTCTATTAAGCGTGTTATACCACTTTCTTACATTAAATTCTCTTTTTCTTATTTTTTGATAGCTAGAAACTGGTACGTAAAAACCCACAACGCGAGAATATTGATCAACCACAGGTTCCCCACAATCAGGACAAGAAGAATAACCAATAAAAGCGTGTCTATATTTACAAACATTTATTTTTGTTGTAAAAGCTGAATAAATAACACCTTTACTTGCAACATAAGTTAACATATCCCATGCCTGCTCTTCAGTTGCAAACTTACTCTCAATATTTATATGAGCTATCGCACCACCAGAGCATTTAGCGTCTAATATAGAACTAACTTTACATTTTTCTTGGATGGTACATTTTTCCATTAAAGGTATCCATTGATTACTATATATGAAATATTTATTTTGCTCATATATTAAATTATCAGCCGAACAAATAACTCCTGCACAGTTTTCTGCTGGTATAGCTTCTATATTAAAGGTAAAATCACATTCGAAGTTATCCTTAACCTCATTTAAAATATAAAATATATTACTTGCAAAATCTATAGCCTCATCAGTATAATATTTATTCCCAAACTCATCAGTGCTAATAAGACCAAATATATCCATAACCTCATACATACCCAAAATTCCAATCGTGCAGTACTGTTTATCTAATTCAACTGCTCCTTCTTGGTAGTTTGGAAGTAACCCTTTTTCTATATTTCTTTTTAAAATATGGCGCATTGAAGCTAAAGCTTTACAATTTAATAGCGTTCTATCACGTAAAATGTTTAGATAATTTTCTTTAGCCTTTTCTTTAGAAGGTTCTTTTTTAGGTGAGCCATAATTTAAAGATTCATAAGCTATTCTTACTAAGTTTATAGTAGAAACACGGCAAGAACCTATTGATAAAGCTGTTCCACCAATACTGTTTACAAAGCCACCCAATTTGTTTACTTTTGCTGTATCTGATAATAAACGACAACAATTTGATAATACCCCAACGTTATCTGAGATAAAGAAGTTACTGTCTGACCATTTCATATTATGTGTACTTGCCCACTTAGCAAATTCTTCGTCTTGGAACGTTCCATCGCTATATAATAAAGAAAAAGTCAAGATTGGGAACGTAAACATTTGTTCTTCTCTAATATCACTTACAACTTCCATAAATATCTTTTGAATTTCAATCAATCCCTCTATGCAATCTACAACTAACGTTCCATCTGGAAATATAACACCTCCAAATAAAGCTTCTAAATAACGTCTATCAAAAATAGAAACATTGGTAAAAGCACATTGATCAATTCTTAAAAAAGGTTGATTTAATCTATATATAAATTTCTGAAGATTTTGTCTTAGATAAGTTTGTGGATCTCTAGTGTAATAATTATCCTCAACATCTTTTTTCCAGAAATAATAAGCCCAAATTAAAACATTCGGTAAACCAACAGCTCCAGACTGTCTGTTACTTAAAAAAGAAACAAATTCAATAACATCATCAAAATACGTTGTTAAATGTTTTGGAGCTTTATTATTATAGTTTTTTAAGAAAAATAACCCCTCAGTCGCTAGTTTGGTAAGATCATTTGACCAGCAATATGGGTAATAACTAGCTGATGCAGAATCATTAAGGTAGAAACCTTTACTGAATTCTTGTCTTAACCACTGTTTTGCAGTTTTTAAACCCCACATTTTTTTGATCGTTAAAAATATTTTATTTAACCCAAATAATTTATCTTCTGATTTAGCTTTTTCAGTCATAAACGATCTGATGTCTTTATGATTAGCGTTAGAATTTGGGTCGATAGTTGCATCAGCCATAGTGTCTTTATCTACAAAGTTATTTAAGAATTCTGAAAAATCTAACTGACTTGAATGTACGCCGTTTATATACTCAAAATCTTCTCCAAATTCTTTTTTTAAATCTTCCAAACAGTTTTCAAAATCTTTAGTAAGTTTCAATGAAATTAACATCTTTCTACTGCTCCTTTATCCAATTCATGGCTGCTGAAAAATCAAAGAATTTTCCATTTACTTTAAGCATAGGTGCAGACATTATTCCTAATTCAATCATTTCATCAACATCTGTTCTAGTTTCATATTTTATTTTCTTCTCTTCTAATTTCATAGTCAACACTCGGCATTTAGGGCAATGTGTTGTAAATAATATCACTTCCATTATTCTTCTCCTTCTTATTATTTAATTAATTATATTTTTTACTAATATAAAAAATATAAGATGAAAACATTACAGCATATGATTCCATCTTGGCTTGTTTCTATATTAGATTTATGCACTTAATTTAGCGGTTAGGGTTATCTTATAAATCTTCTATATATTTTCTCAGTATTTGAATTGTTGATTCATCAATAACATCATCTATCAAGAAATCACTGAAAGCTTTTTTTGTTTCTAATATCTCTTCAACAATTTCATCAAAGGTGTTTTCACAGATTAATCTATAAATAAACACTGGTTTTGTGCTTCCAAATCTGTGTATTCTATCTTCATATTGTACTTGCATACCAGCTGTCCAAGCACAATCAATAAATATCGCATAATTAGCGGCATTAAAAGTCAACCCAGTACCTATTTTTTGAACTGTCCCTAAGAATACTTTATAGTTAGGATCTTCTTGAAATAAATCATTATTCTTAGATACATCATCATCTGAAAGATCTCCAGTTCCTATAAGTGGTTTATATTCAGCTAATAGCTTACTGAGTTCATAGATAGGAGCTTTAAACATCGACATCACTAAGACTTTATCTCCGTTACTAATAATTTCTCTTACTAATTCAACAGCGCGTTCAAGTTTAACTGATTTTATATTAGAAGATGTTAATTCAGATGGACAGCTAGTTGCTTGCCTTAACCTCGTGGTTAATGATAAAAGATTTCCAGCTTTTAATTCTATTTTGTCACACTCAGATTTAATTCCTGCTTTTACATCTTCATAAAACTTTTTATGAGAAGCGTCCATTTCCAAAGTTTCTCGAATAATTGTTTTAGGAGGTAAATCAGCAAATTCAGATTTTGTTCTTCTTAATGAGTATTTTTGTAGAACTTCTTTTAATATATCTAAGTTCTTATACCCAATTATCTCTCTGTTTCCAAATCCCCCATATACGCAATAAGTTCCTTTAAAATTAGTTAAATTAGATTTTTCTGCTCCAATCCACTTTAAAGGAACAAAGGCATCAATCGGATTATTTAAAATCAAAGTACCGCTTAAGCCTATAGTGTAATCAGCGGTTAATTTAAGCAGATTATCACCTTGCTGGCTAGATTTATTTTTACAGTTGTGAACTAATATGTTATTTGCAAAATAATTATCATTATCAGCAACACCAATATTATAAACTATCTCTTTATCGAAAAGCTTTTCTTTTTTAATTAATTTTCCAAGCATTATTTTCTAGTCCTTTCCCATAAATTAGTATCAACATCTTCAGGAAAAAACATTTTATGTTCACCTGTTATTTTATTTGTAAATTTTCTCTTTCCCCTAGGTTTTGGTTTTGATATTACCCTCACCCATCCTTCTGGTTGTTGCCCTGGAATAAACATTTTATGTTTACCAGTATCTACATTTTCATAACGTTTTTTACCTCTTTGACCATCACCATTACGTTTCCATCTTAATTCTAATTCTTCTATAGGTGCTGTTTTATAATAATCTTTTAATTTTTGAATTCGTTCTGGTGAATGTTTTTTACCTTTTAGGCTTTGAGAAATATTTCTAGCTATCCTAAGTTTTTCTTCTCTTGTTCTATTAGAAGCTCTCTCTTTATAGGTTAAGACTCTTTTTTCTATAGCTTTCTTTTTTGCTTCTTCTGATTGGGTTTGTTTCCCCTTCATTACAGCTTCAACTCGTCTTTTATGTAAGTCTTGTTCCCGAATTGCTACTATTTCTGACCTTTCGATTTCATCATAACCATTGAAATGATTATCATCAAGCATTATCCAAAAATAACCATTAGCCTTACCATTATATTTTACAGCATAATATATACTCCCGCCATAAACCTGTTCAGCAGCTTTCGCACCTTCGAAAATCTCTCCGGTATTTAGATTTTGATATCTTTTTCTATGTTTATGAACTCTTTTTTCGACAAATTCTTTAGATTGTGGTATACCTTTAGTCCTTAAGCTTGCTAGTTTTCGCACTTTATCTGAATGAATATGTCCTTTAAATAAAGGTCCACCTAATCCTCCAGGGCTTATATTGTAACCAATATTTGGGTCACACGTATTAAATTTTTTTATATATTCAATTTCTAGATTTTCTAAATTAACATCATCTGGAAAATCTGAAATTAATTCTATTTTAAAATTTTCACATCCGTATTTTATCATAGCGGGATATAACAAGCTATTATATCCAAATGATTTCTTTTCTAAGCAGCATTTTGCATACCTTTTAGCTTCATATAAATGAGCATTAAATCGATCTTCTAGTTTTTTAATTGTTTTTCCAATATAGATCTTATCATTTACTGTATTTACTATCTTATAAATTTTTTTCATAATTAACTCCTTGTTGTTTCGGTGTACTTTTACACCTAATTTAGCAATTAATTATTGATTAAAATATCATCAGTTTCTAGTAAATTTTCAGCTTTTACATAACCTCTGTTTAATGTGTATATTGGATGGTCTAACGTACATTTAATTATATGTATCTTATTATTATCATCTAATATCTCTAATTGAATTAATGATTCTTCATTTTCAGATTTATATAATGAGTAAATATCTATATCTTTATATTCTTCTTTATTAGTGTCGATATTATATGATTTAATTTTACACATTAATTTATTTTCAACAATATCTTTTATTTTTAAACTTCCTTTATCGGTAGCTATTAATGTATCACCAGAAAAACACTTATGTACTTCATCAACAACTATCATTTCAAACTTATTAGGACCATTTTTTATTGCTTTGATAACCTCATCTGATCTGATTGTCTCTATATTGATGATGACAAAAAAAGCATCTATTGGAGATAATAATTCTTGAACCCTTTCCTTAACTGTTGAATAAGAAATTTTACCTTTGGAATTTACTTTTTCACCTAAAACTCTGCAAGATAAACTAGAAAATTTATTTATTTCTTTTTTCCAGTTTGATTTTAAAGCGTTAATACCACAAATAATTAAACAATGTTCTAATCCTTTTTGTGCTTTCAATTCTTCAGCTAAATAAATCATCTGTGTTGTTTTTCCAGCTCCAGGCTCATCTAATAATAACCCCTTTTTTATGTTTAATCCCCATTCGATGCCTTCTAGTTGGTGCTTAAAAGGTGGAATTTTATAATTCAATGTTGGATAGTAATGTTCTTTACTATCTGTTTCATTATATAACTGCAGCTCAATATCATCAATATAAGTTAATTCATCTAAAAGATAAGCAAGTGATGTTATTGGAACTTCCCATGTATGTGTTTTTTTATTATAATCGTACTTATCTGTTGATTTTATAACTTCAATAACTTTCAGATTAAAATCAAAAGATATAAATAATGATGTTATCCCCGACAGTTTTAAACACTTGTCTTCTTTTATTCTAATCATTAGTTTTTCCTTCCTTATTTTTCAGGAATGTCAAACTCATCTTCCTCAAAAATATCTATAGCTGATGTTGTTCTGAAAGTAACCGAAGCATCTATATTAAAAGGTTTATCACAATTATCGCATCTATATGTTTCTTCTGTATTCATATCATCCCCATTATACCCTAGAATATTTCCTGCACCATCTTTAATGATGTTAAAAGGTTTACCTAAAAATTCGTTTGGGTAATATATCTCCGCTGGTAAATATTCTGCGTTGCAGTGAGGGCATCTTATCGTTGTTTTTTTAGCCATCTTCTATAATCTCCTTTTCATAGCTCAAATGTAGTTATAATCAATATTTATGTTTATTTTAAAATTCTTCTGTTCCCAATGATGTTGTTTTTTTCTGCTGTGTTACTCGTACCGCACCTACAGACGGGTTAGAGGACATGCGTGGTTTATTATCCCTTTCATAAAGATTAATAGCCCATTGACAGTTGATATACCCCTGTATCATAGCGATGTTAATAATATCTAAAGCTTTCTGTAAATCTCCATTACAATAATCATCTAAAGTGTCTTTAAAAGCAGAAACTTGCTGTTTGGATAGATATTTATTAGGATCTGCCATAATAGAATCAATCCACTCTTGAAGTTTTTGCATCACAGGGACAGTCTTACACCTGATAGATTCTTTTAACGCGATAATAATTCTATCTCGCTGTACTTGTTTTATGTTTTTAGGGTTTTCAACTTTTACTTTAGCTGAAACTTTGTCTAATAATTTAACATCTTCGCTTGATAATAAAGAAGCGTAAATCTCAACATCAAAATAAATAATATCTGGATTTGTTTCATCTGGTTGTATTATATTAACTTTGCGTAAATTAGCATCACATTTCAGTTGATCTTCAATTTCTAGTGAAGTCTGTTTTTTAATATAGTCCCTATCAATTTTAAAGTAGTTTTCATTATATAATTTATTTTTAGTTACAGCTTTTTTATATATATTCAATAATTCTGAACAATATACTGCTGTGTTTAATCCAAAAATGCGAATAGCTTCCATATTAACCATTATATAATTAGACGAGTTTAATAAGTCAATAAGCATAACAAACTATTCCTTTCTACATAATATTATACAGATTTCGTTACTACTTCAGGTAATACATTTTTAATAGAACCTCTAGTTATAACACAAGCTTTTCCATCTCCGAAGTTCATTGTCATATACTGTTCATTGCAGTTATCTAAAACTTTTTTAAATTCAATTAAATCTAAAGTCATTGAATATTCATTTGTAAGAGTTGTTCCATTTTGATAATTTAAAATCTCTGTGTTTTCTTCTTTAGTATCATAAATAGTTACTTTATCATCTACAAATTTAAATAAGCTATAAGGTTTTAGATTTTCTTTACTTCCATATCCAGCACTAAATAATAGTAGACGGTTAATAGCTTCTGTAATTGCTATAACATTTAGAACAACAACATTATCATAAGCTTTATTAGCTCTTCCCCTAATTGCATCAACTGGAACTTGACTTAATAATTTATCATCACATCCTGTGACAGCTGTTAAAGTTATTGTATCAGTCTCAAAAGAGACTTTTGTTTGGATAATTGTTTCACTGATTGGATCATAACCTAAACTGAATTTTACAACTGTATTTTTAAATAATTTGAATAGATTTACTAAGCGACTATTTAATAATAAAGAGAATGGTTTTTCTAATTCAAAACTGTTTACGCAGGCTCCTGTTGTAAAAGTTATACAACCTTTATTATCAACATAAAACATTTTTTGAACTGGTTTTGCAACAGAGCCGATAGCTAATTGTTTACTATTATAAGTCACAATGCTGTCTAAAACAGAGCTATTGATATTCATTTCTAAGGTTTTATTTTCGATTGTAATAACAGGAATTTCTAACATCTTATCATTTTCAGTGATAATAGGAAGTTTATAATTACCGTTCGCTTTAATATGTAGTACATTTCCTTTTACTAACAATTCAACTGTTTCTGTTGTGATAGCAGCAATTAGTTTTAAGAATAAATTAGCGTTAACCGCTGCGTGAAAATCTTCTTCGTGTTCTAAAGGGAACGAAACTTTAGCGTAATACTCTTTATTGGTTGTTGATAACGTTAATGTTTTTCCAATTGTTTTTAATTCAAGTGTTTCTGTTAAGTTTGATAATTCACTTCCATCGACAGCACTTAAAATTATACTACAAATATTTTTAAATTCTTTTGTGTTTAATATCATTTTTATTTATATTCCTTTCTTTTCTCATTTTAATCCCATAATGATTCTTTAAATTGATTTGTTCCTTCATATACAAAATTTGAACTCCATTCATATAAAGAAAATAAATTAAATAAAGCTCTGTATTGCCCTTTTGGGTCATTATAAACTAAATCATTTAAAGTTAATCCATGTCCTATACGTTTACATTCTTCCTCAACTGCTTCTTTGATAGCCTGCGGTTGATTTAAGATGTGGTCTGAACTGTCCATGTGTCGATCACTTACGTAAATAGATTTAACTTTACCATTTACTACTAACATAATATTTCCAAACGAAGCGCTTCTTACGCAAGATGTAGAATCTGAACTACAGCTTGGATATTGTTCCATCATAGAGATTGTTGTCATACCAAAGTTATGAGTTAAAACATTTGGATTTGAACTTTCTCTGATAATTCCCCAAACCATTTCATACCACTTCATTTTTTCACTTACATGAACATCATTTCTAGGTGAAATCCCAATATAAGGAATATGATCACCATCAGGAAATGTATACTCTAACATTCTTCTCAAATGTTTAAAATCTTCTCCTTGGTGGAAAATAGGAACTATCTTTTTAGGCCATGAAACTCGTTTAATCATGTATAGGTAATTATTCCAAGATTCTTCAGGCGCAGATAATCTTTGTTCTTCTGTCGGGTCAACTCCAAAGGAACCAGGAATAACATCCGCTTCAGCAGCCCAAAAACACACGTCTAAAATTTTATTTGATTCTAGAAAAGTAATATACTCATCCATATCAAACATTTTACCTTTTGACCAAGCAGAATAAGCTCCACTATCAACTACTAAATCCCAATTACTATCAGGATTTTTATGTAGAAATTCTACCGATTCTAACAATTCTTTTTTCTCGGCATTCCAAGCAAATAATCCAGGATAATTCAATTCACGTTTGACATCTCCAGCACTTAAAATTGAGCCATCAGGAAAGACAACATTTCTAGGTCCACCACCTGCTGCAATTAATCGATACGGAGTTAGTTTTATATCCTTAAATGGATTTGTCCAATTTTGTTGTTCTGGTTTTAATTCTGGTAACACTTTATACCTCCATTTATCTGTATATTTTGTTGTAATATATTATACAATATATTAATTAATAAAACAGAAGATTCATGATTTTCACCACAACTCTTCTTTCGTTGTTTTCTTATTTTTATTTTCCACAAGATACCAACCTAAATCCCGTTTACCATCTCTATGCTCATACATGTCATGTGGTTCTGGTTTGCCTAAATTAGCATCCAATTGTTTACCGATATGGCGCCAGAAATCTTCCGCTGATGTTCCTCGGACACATTTCGCAAATATATCACGGTCATACTTATCCATTAAATATTGAAGTAATTTTCTACTTAAACCTTGCCCTCTACCCTTCTCATCAACATAGATATCATATATAATAATAAGATCTTTTTTTCTAGAGACATTGAAACGACAGAAATCATATTTTCCAGTAATTGTTATAAAATGACCTTTTCTCATATCTGGTTTTATCATTCGGGGGTCAGCTGGGCCTAGTAAAGAATCTTTACCCATGACTTTATTTTCATTTTCCCATAATTCTATTATCCAACCATAATCACAACCTGGTTTATGATCACATTCTGTGCATTTACATTTTTTAAGTTCACATTCCTCTTTTGGAACAGGAATAATACAAGTTCTGGCTTCTATTTTTTCTTTCATAAATTAGAATCCTCCTTTATTATATAATATACAATTTTTTTTATATCTATATATTTTTTGCAGTCTTTTTGTGGTCTTTAGTTTCCTTAATTATATAAATAACATTAATAATCACAATTAAACTATTCATTAAAATAACCGCTGGTAAAATTCTTGCAATTCCATAATAAACAAAAATTACACTACCAATAGTATTGAAAATTCTCATAAATATTGTTCCTTTGAAATTTGTTGTTTTAACCAGCATAGAAATAAGAACTAAAAATGATGCTGATATACTGATTATTTCTATCGGATCTTTTATTTGTTCTATCAATTGATTTAGTATTTGTGCCATAATTATATTACCTCTTTCTTTATTATATAATACAAGTTAATATTAAGATTTAACATATAAAATTTAAGTTCTCTTAACTTTTTAATATAAACATATGTATTTATGTTATAAATAAAAACACTTCAAGACAATTGATTTCTTGAAGTATTTATTATTGAATTTATTTTTTATTCGTAGTTAGGCCATTTAAAGTTATTATTAAGATCTTTTTCTCCATTGTCGATAATTAAATCTTGTCCTGTGCATGATTTATTAATGACTGTAAACATCCAAACCCATTCAGCAACTTCTTCAGCTGTTGCCCATTTCTTTAGCGGTGTGACTTGCATAATTTCTTCCCATAATTGTTTATCTTCAATTACAGGTTGATTTAAATCGGTTAAAACACCACCACAACTTAAGCTATTACAAGTTGCACCATATTTAGCAACTTTAACAGCTATATTTTTCATTAAACCTAACATACCAGCTTTACTTGCTACATATTCAGTAAATTCAAATCCTGTGTGAGCTGATACTGAAGCGTTAAATAATATAGATTTTATTGAGCTCTGTAATCCATATTTTTCAACAGTATATATTGCTGAATACAAATTGTTTTTTATGTCGTCATCTGTATTCTGAAAACCAGCGTTAACAAATAAAATATTTACATCATCAATGTCTGGTAGCTGATCTTTTTCAGAAACATCGCAAATATAATGTTCATAATTAAGGTTTTGTAGAGGACTAGAAACTAAGTCTAATCCTACTACATCATAACCTCGATCTAAAAATAATTTTGCTGTTGCTAGACCGATTCCGTTACTAGCACCTGTGATTAAAATTTTCATTTTTAAGCTGCAACTAATTCTGCTTCTTCAGCTTCTTTTTTAGCGATCAACTTGTTAGATAGAGGAATAGTTATGAATGGAACTAGAACTGCTTCAATAGCTAATTCTAAAATTGTTCCAACAATGATTGAACCAACTACCATTCCCCATGTCCACCCAAATGGAGACGCTAACCAGAAACCAACTCCGAATGGTGCTAATCCAATTATTTGGAATAATGCATTATCAACAGCTTGACCAAGTAACGTCGATGTTGTTGCTCTAAAAGCAAATAATTTCTTGTTCTTTGCTTTTCCTTTATCTTCAGCTCGTGTTTTCATAACATGCATTATCAATGTGTTAACATAACTTCCTACCCAGAATGCAAATGCTGAAGCAATCGTTACTCTAGGATGACTCCCAAAAATATTTTCAATAGCATCTCCATAAGATGGTTCACCTATTTTTGCTATAGCCATTCCAAAGAATGATGTTGTGATACTAATAATCATTGCAAATGTGAATATCTTAATGGCTGTTTTTTTACCCCAAACTTCAGTGACAACATCCATTATTAAGAACGATATCCATGAAATTAACGTTCCAGCGCCCATTCCAATCATTACTGGTTCACCAAGAACTTTTATGTTTTCTAATACTGTGAACCCAAAGAATTTATATTCGAAAATATTGTAAAGAACAACAATAACACAATAGACAGAAACTAACCCCAAGAAAATTGATAGTGTTCTTATATTTCTAGTTGAGGTTAATGATTTTTTTAATGCTTGTTTAATTTTATTCATTTTTCTTTCTCCTTTAAAGTTTTAATTTTTTAAGCGCAGGATATTCAGACGTGAACTGCGCTTACGTGTTTTTTCACGTATTTTATATTTTTGATTTATGATTAAAAAATTATGCTGAGCTCTAAATCATATTTATTTAACCATTTCTAAATATCGCTATTAATATACAATTAAGAAAATAAAAAATACTACCACCTAAAAATAAGCGATAGTATTTATTTTTTTTATATACTATTTAATCATTTTTTGGTTTTTATTATACAGAGGATTTTTCGAACTCTGTTTATTTATAATTATATTTTATTCTTCAGGTAAATCTCTAATAGAAACATTAAAAAGTCTTCTACCTACAATTACACAAACTGGATAATCTTCATCATCAGTTAATACTGCAAATGGTTCTTTTAATATATCTTCATATTCAGGTTTAGCGTCAAGATATGCAAGAATGCGTATGTCATAACCTTCAATTTGGTCACCAACTTTATAACCACCATCAACTTCAGCTACTTGATAATATTTATTATAAGGTTCTGGAATTTTAACTTCAGTAGCAGCACTTTCTCTTACTTTTTTTTCCCAAGTTATCTTACCATCACCTAACTCATCTTTAACAACTTTCTCAAAATCTGTTTGTGTTTTAATATTTTTAAATTTAAAAGTATCAGCTGGGTCATAATATTTCTGTATTAAAGTATCTTTTTTTGAATCATATGAAAAATCACAACTTTCATGATTTCCAAAATACGCTGTAAAAACATCACCTTTTGCTAAGTCTATAAGTTTTGGAAAATCATCAAACTCTTCTTTCAACTTTTTTTCGCTTTCAGTAACTTTACCTCTACCACTCAAAGCCTTAAAAGCTTCCTCTAAAGTTAATCCTTTTTTCATACTTTTATAATCTCCTTTTTATGATTTTTTTTAATCATATAATTTAGCGTAATACTATTGTTAATCTTCCGTTAATGATACGTATGAGGTATCAACATTTTCAGGAACTCTCGGTAGTAATTTACCTACTAATTCATATAATTGACTTCTAGTTGATTCTTTTCTTAATTTGCACATATATTCAAAAGCGTCCATTGGGTCCATAGGATATACATTTTCATCTGGATCTCCGCTAATTAATTTTTTAAATTCAGATCTAACCGTTACAGCAAACTCATCTAAATACCATGAATTCGTTATATATGCATCGCAACTCATTGGAACATTAGGAACATATTTTTTAGCTGAATTTATCATTATCTCTGTTAAGCGTTCAGCAGCTTCTTTTGCATATTTATCAGGAGCTTCTATTAAGATTTCATCGTGAACTGTATTTATTAGATACGCTCCCATATCTCTTAGCTTTTGATCATTATGGATGTTGATTAAAGCTGTTTTAGTTAATGACGCAGCTCCACCCTGAACGCGGCTATTAACCGCTTGACGTTCAGCTTGAGCAATAAAACCAGTATTATTATGTATAACTATTTTTTCTTTTAATGCTTCAGCTTTTAGATTTTCATAATCTCTAGCATATTTAATATTTGAACATTTTTCTTGATATTTTTTAATTAACTTATTTGAAGCTTCATCAATCTTATCATCACATTCTAATAATGGATTAAATAGCGTTCCTGTTTTCTTTTTATCTAAAAATTCAACAGTATATTGCGGTAATTGTATATCAGGTAATCTTCTGCGTCTACCTGCTATATCTTCAACATAACCATATTTATGAGCATCTTCAATTGTTTTATCAATCCAATTTTTAACAGCTGGAAAAGCTGCGAAGAATTTATCAATAATCTCTTGTGCTTCTTCTCTTGATTTTTTAATTTGTTCAGCAATAGATGCTGCTCCACGTCCGTAGAGCAAGCCGAGCAAGATACTCTTTGCGAAATTTCTTCTTTCTTTACCTGCTTTATTTTGGTGTGTTTTGTTTCCAGTAATTATTTTTTTTCCCTCATGAATAATTTCAGTTCCTTCAGGGTAGAATTCTAGACATTCTTCATAGGGTTTATCAAAAGACATTGATGCAATAACAGCGTATAAGTCTTTTCCTTCCTCATAAGCTTTTATCATATTCTGGTCTTGCGAGTAAAATGCGGTAAGTCTAGGCAACCTTACGGTTCTTGACCACTATAATCTGAGCCAATTATCTTGTACCCAGTTTTAGTGCGTAATTTTTTAGAATTACTTTTTTCAAGAATCATCTTTACCACCTCCTATCTTTGTTGGACAATAGTAATCTATCCGCCAACCTTTATATTTTTTTGTTTTAATATAACCACCTGTTTTAATTAAATATCTAGAATCTATATTTAATGTTCGGTTACAATCACCAATAGAATCAAATATAATTTCATCACCAGAGTCGTTATATATAATTATACATTTTGCTTTTGCTTTTTTTATAAGTTCTCTATGATCTGGGTTCTTCCAACGCTTAAGAGCTTCTTGTCGCTTCTTTTCTTTAAATTTTTCAAGCTTTTCAGTACTCAATTCAGCCCATTTTTCAGAATTTCTTTTCTTAAGCAGCTCACGATATTCTTGACTATTATATTTACTATTCGTATTTGACCATTGCTTTTTAATAGCTTCTGATTTCTTCTGTCGATATTCATCTGTATGATATTTGCTATTAGTATTAGCTCTAGCGGCCTTCATACCATCACTTAAGCGCTGATGATATTCTGGTTTATTGAGCAACTCTTTTCTAGCATTTTTAAAAGCATCTGTTTGATAATAAGTATTTATTGATTTTCTAATGCGATCAAATATTTCTAATTTTTCTTTTTCGGTTTTATATTTTAAATTGTTACCCCCCGACCCACCTTCAGCTAAGTTGTAACATGTAGTAGGATAATTAGTCATATAATAATTAATCCAATATTTCTCTCTGTTGTTTAAATTTTCTAATGAATCGCACCACTCAAGAATCTCACATTTGAATTTATCTACTCCATATTTTGCTATAGCATTAGTAATAACCTTTCCTGATCCAAAATATTTAGGATCAATACAATTATTTTTACGAACATATTCATTAGTATGTTTTCCAATATAAACTTTTTCATCAATCATGTTGATTGTTTTATAGATATACCCATACATTATATGAATTCTCCTTTGTCATATTTTGATGATTTTCTTTTAATATATCCAAACTTTAAAGAATTATCGGTTCAGACTATTCCGGTCAAGTTAAATAATTATTGTTGTAAATAATCCTTCTGTTTTAATATCTATTATCTTAATTGCTTCAGTTGTTCCATCATCATTGTCTAAGATTAAATACTCGCCTGTTTTTAAATCTTCAGCGAAAACAAATCCTTCTGATGTGTTAACTTCTGTAAACTTCTTAACAATTATCTGATTACTAGTAATAGGTATGTCTTCCTGTTTATTTGAAGAGCAGAAAAGCATCCTTACTTCTTTATTATGCGCTGGTATATTTTGGAAGTTAATCGGATCACTTGAACTTAATCTACCTGTTGCAGCACCATAAGGATTAAAATGTGTTCTAACTCTACCATCAGGCCACCTTTTAGCCAATTCTGGGATAACGTCGATATACGTTGATATAAGTTTTACTAATTCTCTTCTTTTTATAACTAATTTACAGATAGGATTATCTATTTTTTTAGAAATAGCAATTAACTCCATCTCACCTGTTCCTCTTGGAGATTTTTTGCTGACTGTTGGTGCTCCCAAGATATCATAGAATAATATAGCTAACTGTGTCGGTGATCCTAAATTAATGGGATCTATTAACTGTTCAGATTTTGATTTCTGCTCTGTAGCTACTAAATTTAGATTATATGCTTCAGCATCAGATAATTTTCGAGATGTTTTAGCTTCATACCAATAAGGTTCATCACCATCACGGTTAGATCCTTTATAATATTTATATTGAATCTTGTTTATTGTTTTTGTTCTTCCAATAATAGGTCTGAAATTAGCATCTGGAGTTAATCTCCAAGCATCAATCATAGGCTTTAATTTTTCTAATTCAACGCTTATCTCAGAATCTACTTCTTCTAATTGTGTATTGTATTTTGCAGATAAAAGTTTTCCATATTCTTGGTCTACTTCCATTCCGGCTGATTCCATTTCACCTATAACAGGTAAAAGCGGAATTTCAATCTCTCTAGCTAGATGTATAACGTTTCCAAGTTCTTTTGAATATAACTTTTCTCTTTGAATATCAGCTAGTTTAGATGTCATCATAGCATCTGTTGCTGCATAAAGCGCAAATATTTCAGGATCGACATCAGCGTACTCGATTCCTTCAAAAAGACTGTCGATGCTGTATTTTTCTTGCTCTGGATCTACCTGTTTGACATACAGCTCTTTCAATGAATATACATATTTATTTTCATCAATGAGCTTTTCAGCTATTAAAGTATCCCAGTCAATTCTTATTTTAACTCCTGTCGTATGATAAATAACCTGATAATCAAACTGACCTTTTTGTGTTTCAAATAAAGCTTTTGACTCAAGCAATCTTACAAGTCCTTCAGCTATATCTTTTTCTGTTAATTGATTATCTAAGCGCTCTTTAGAATCTGGATCTCTGTGATTTACCGGAATATATGCTTGTTTTTCACCTGGAGTATATAAGCAAAGACCCATTAGCTTACATGTTATGGGATCTAAACTATTATTAGTTTCTGTATCAACAGCAACTCGTCCTTTTTTAATACATTTATCAATATAAGCGTGAAAATCTTCTTTGCTTGTTATACATAGAACATTATTCATTTGCTTACTCAATTTATTACGAACTTCCTTCTCTATAAGATCCAATTTCTCCTTTAGGGGGATAACTTTACTTTTCACTTGCTTTTCGATTGAAGTTTTTGCATTATATGGTTTTGCTATTTTAGCGGCTATGGTTTTTGCTTTTTCTTTCTCTTTTGGAACAGTAAACTCTTCGCCCCATAAGCTATCTATACCCATAAATAACCTCCTTTATTTTATTATACAATTATATATATATGAAAAAGAGCAGGTAAACACTGCTCTTTATTTTAAATAGGTTTTCTAATTATATTTAGAATTTATACCTTGTCGTTGGTCTGCGTTGATCACTTGCTTGATCTTGTTGCACCGCAGTGGTTGATTGCTGTTGCAATGGTGTTGTTGGAATTGTTTGAGATTGAGGTGCAGGTGCTTGTGAATTAAATTCTTCTCCATGTACATATGGCGGTATAGCTGTAGCTCCTGTAGGAAGATGTGCATGTCCTTGCATATAAGGTTGTTGTTGCGCAGGTTGTGCATATGGTTGAGGTTGCGCATATGGTTGAGGTTGTGGTTGAACAGCTTGTTTTGGAGCAGATGGATTTAAAGCTTCTTTATATTGCTCTAGACTTTTTGATAGAATTCTTATTGGATCAACTACATCTAATTCACTAAAATCTGCTTTATAAATAGCTGGATTATATACAGTAGTATTAGTTACAATGGTAATTGTGTAACGAGTAGCTGTTCCTGTTCCATTTCTCTTAATCTTAAATAAGAAATTAGAAATATCTCCATATTCTTGCATTAAATTTTTAATATCGATATCTGCAAAAGCTGAAGGTCTGTCCCATACAGTGTTAATAATCTTAACCTCATTAGTTTGTTCATCGATAACATAGGCTAATGCTTTCGCAAAAAACCTAGTATCAAGTTTTACCTTTTCTGCGCAGAACGGACATGTTGCGTCACCAGTACATCTCACTCTTGATGGAAATCTCTTCCCTGGGAATAATACTGCATGTGTTGTTTCAAAAATTAAATCTGACATGTTGTGGTATGGAAATCTCACAACCACAACATCTCCATCACTTTTTAAAAATTCGTTTAAAAATCGTACTTCAGGACCTAGGCCGCCGTTTGGATTTGTGCTTCTTTGTGCAGCTTGTTGTGCTGCATAAGCGTCATAAGTGTAACTTGCCATTATTTTTTCTCCTTTTATTATTTTATTTTTTTTGTATTATTTATTTTTAATACATATAAATATACAATTTAAATATTTTATTTTTTATATATGATTTTAAAATCTATTCTCAGCTTCATGAATACATTGCCAAAACTCATTTTCGCTTAATTCATTTATATCTTTTTTATTTGTTTTACTTATATCAACATCAATTAATAAAATATCTTTCCTTACTCTCGCTATTAAATTATCTTTAAACCTCTTTCCCCAATAATCATTATCAAAAAATAAATATAATACTCTAATATTAGATTTATTTATTATATCTATTTGATGTTCAGATAAGGCACCCATGGTTGCAATAGCAGGGAAACCGTAAACATAAGCGGTTAAAGCATCTATTTGACCCTCAGTTATAATCGCTCTATCAAAATTATTTTCTTTGATATAATTATACAGGTACAATGGTTTTTCTTTTTCTTTATCAATGATGAATAATTTACCTTCAACTCCTCTTCGAGTTAACATAACTAAATTATTATTTTCATCATATACTGGGAAAACTAAACATTTTGTATCTGGATCATATTTTATTTTAAAAAGTTCAATAATTCTTTTAGATAATTTACGCTTAATCATATAAGGGTGAAAACTTTCAAAATTATTCAAGATAGATTCATCAAGATAAATTTTTTGATTTTTATTATTAAGTGATATTTCAGGTAAGTTTAAAAGTTCTTCTTCTATAATACCATCAGAATAATTATCAATTAACCATTTTTCTGCCCATTCATCTGATTTCTCAAAAGACATAGCAACAAAATGAACAAATGAGCAAGATAATTGGCAGGTAAAACATGAATATGTTCCGTACTTAACTCTCTCAGTAGAGTTTCCTATATACACGTCAGCAGAAGCTCTTGATTCATGTCCACCTTTGTGCTCTGGATTAACACAAGATACGCGAATATTGCGACCTGATGGTTTTATTGTCGATAATTTTCCATTGGTGAGATTAATCTTAACATCTTTAATGATGTTAATTATTGGTGTCGATACTTTTGCGTTTCGAACTTTTAAGTATTCCATAATTATTAAAACACATCCTCATCTGTATACTGCAAGTTATCTGAATCATACATATCTGGGATATCTTCACCTGTTGATTCTACTAAAGCATCATTTTCACCTGGAATATAATCAAAAATACCTCGATTTAAATCAATTCTATAAGATAAAACTTGCCCTGAACCTGATTCCCTTGATTTTCCTAAATGGAGTCGCATCAAATCATCTTTTCTTTCTAAAAATATGATAATAGAACTATCTTGACCAATCTTATCTGAACGAGCAATCTGTCTAGTATCAAACTCACCTGTCTCTGTTTTGTCCCTGTTTTGTTGAGAAACACATATAATAGGTATTCTTTTTATTGATTGTAACATTTTAAGATCAGTTGATATATTAGACGCTACAGCAACATCGGTTTTTCCACCTCGTTCATCATCTAATAAAGAGTGTTGATCGACAAACAAAACTTCTAACTTATACTTTTCTACAAAAGCTCTTAACGAAGAAACGGTTGGTCTTCCTTTTATTTGTTTTGGTGTTAAAACAAATAGATTTCCTTTGCATTCTGATGATAATCGATCTAAAAATTTCTTATAATCATTCTTAACAGACGCACCACCATGAACTAATGCTCCATTGCTAATATGTCCAATTAAGGTATCAATTCTATAACCAACAGAATCTTCAGACATTTCACCTGAATATAGACCAACCCTTTTTCCTGCTAAAGCAGCTGCTGATGCACATCGATATAGAATCCATGATTTTCCAACTCCATTTCTTGCCACAATAGTTGCTACATCTTCATTAACATTCCAACCACCAATAATAGAGTCTAATTCTTTGAAACCTGTTGTTATGAAGTACCTATCAAAGTTCGCCATTTTATCAACATATGTATCATATCTGCTAGTATCATGCATTAAATCAATAGCATTTAAGCTGACAAATTCAACAGATTCTTCTCCTGCTTGCTTCAATATAGCTAAAGCATCTTCTACTTTCCCGTCCATTATTAACTGTCTAGCTTTATTATAATTTGCCGCTAAGAATCTCCTGTTCTTATCTCGCATTAATTCAGTTAATAAGTAATCAGTTGGTTCGTTAACAATCATCGTTTGAAAATCTGGAAACACATTTAAAAAAGTTTCAGGATCAGGGATAGTGTTATATTTATCTAAATGTGATTTAATAAAATTATATTCACTAATATAATCTGAAAAATAATCAGTTGTAAGTCCATTTAAAGTTATTATTGAAGAATCTTTAGAGTTTAATAGATAATTAAGTATTTGTGCTTGAATCATTAATTGTCACCTCCAACATCTAATCCTCGTTTGTCGCCACCGCGAAATTCTATATTTATCCCAGAATTACAGATTCTACTTGCTAATCTATCTCCTAAAGCTTCATGCAATTCCTTATCATTTAAGTTTGAAGTGAAAATATTAGCTTTTCCGTTACCGATCCTATAATCGATAATACTTAATAGATTTTCACCTTCATATACTGTGGAGCTTTTTGTCCCAATATCGTCCCAAATGACTAAGTCGCAATCATATACGTTTTTTTGTATGTGTGTTATATATTCTAATTTATTTGAAATATTTTCTTTTAATTTTATTAGAAATAATGGGACGTTAATAAATAAAGCTCTACATCTTAAATCAGTTCTTAACCATATCTTATTAAAATATGTCTGCAACAGTCTTAGCGCCCAACTACTTTTCCCATTTCCTGCTTGTCTTGAATGAATATATAATTGACCCCCGTCTGCAACAAATTCTGATATATTATCTTGAATGTTTTTCAGTAATTTAAATTCTTCTAAATCTGTTCCATCCGCATCTGTTCTTAAAGGAATATTTTTACGTAATTTCAAAGGAACATTAGCTTCATTATATAAATAATTTAATTTATATAAGATTAAGCACCCATTTTTATCATTACAATGAAGCTGTTTGCAATTATCTTTTAACCAGCAGTCTTTTGGATCTATCATTTATCATCTTCTCCTATCAATTCTTTTGATATATAACTATACAATATATCTTTATCATTATTATTATCCCGAATATTCATCAGCATTTTTCCTAGGATATTTTTTCCTCGGCCTTTATAAACGCCCCAATAAGTATCTCCCCAATAATTATCATTGATGATGTCTTCTTTAATAGCTTTTAACTGTGAGAATATTAACTTGTTGCTGAATTTTGCATGTAAAGCATTTGCCATCGCATATAATTTGTATCTTTCCCAATTAGGTACAGTTATTATTAACTTGTCATCCATCCTTTTCGCTTCTAGTCCTTTTACTTGTGAGAATTTATCTGCTATCTCTGGATTTTTCTGTGCTTGATATGCTGCTTCAACATTTGAGAATTTACATTCTTTTCCATCAATATTCATTGAAAATGTTGCTTGGTGAAATGTACTTAAAAAGAAATATTTATCTTTAAATAACATAATAATATCCTCCTTATTATAATATACAATGAAATAATTTATTAATGTAACAATAAAAAAGTAAAAAAAAATAACATATCAGGCTATGAAAGGATAAGTTAACCTGATACGTTATTCATTATAATTTAGCAGCTATTATCTAATCTTTATTAATATCTTTTTTTTGTTTTCTTTGTGATTTTTAATTTTATATCTAGGTACCTTTCTTATATTAATTTAATTTAGACTGTAATATACAATAAAAATAGCTGCAATCAATTGCAGCTACAGCATTCACCTCAGAATTTTTAAATATACACTTATTAAATTATTTTATTGTACTGTTTAGAACCAAATATCCTTTAGAAGGCGGCTAAATTTTTCAAACTCTTCAAAAACATCATATCTTCTATTGTAATAATTATATTGTCTTGTAACTTTTCCATCTGCTGATTTGTAAGTATAATGGAAACCTTGACCTGGATGTTCTTCCAACCATTTGTTTAGTTTTTCATTAGCATCTTTTTCTAAAACAGCTAATTCTTTTTCAGTTTCAGCTACTTTTGCTTTGTATTCATTATAAGCTTGTTTAATAGCCTCATTGCATTTTACTTTTCCTTCCTCATAAGCATCAATAGCGCTGTTAACGATTGAAGCGGCTTTTTTCTTAGCTAAAGCAGCAGCTTCTTTTTTAGCTTGCTCTGAGTGGTAAACTTTTTCAGCTTCTTTTAACTCCTCGATGGTGTCAAATGGTTTTTGTAAAACTTTACTATAATAGCTGAAAGATGTGTTTGATTTTTCTTTTCTGTTTAAAGATTTGTCCATAATAACTCTCCTTTTAGTTTTTTGTGACATTTATAGATGAATTCCTATCTTCACCTATATAAATATTTAAACATAATACCAATGCTGAGGTGACCAATAATATTATGTTATGGTCGCAGAGGAGGGATTCGAACCCTCAACCGCCGGGTTATGAGCCCGGTAAGCTACCATTGCTCTACTCTGCAGAATAAATTAAAATAAGAACAAGATACCCGCTCTCTCCCGAGAAGCAACAACTATTTGTAGGATTTTTGTTTTGCTGTAGGTATCTTTATTTTTCATATTGTACAATAAATTTAGCAAATAAATCAATTAATGTGTTCTTAGAGAGTTAAAATGTTTACTAAAATGTAATCTATAAGGCTATTATTTGGAACAAACCCTGATTTTAGTTTATAATCTAAACTGGTTAAAAATTCATATATATCTACTAATTGTTTTTGTGTGTATAATCCCATCATATTATGTTTAAAATAATAAAATTGCTTTTCTGAACATGACAATGATTTATTCCAACTACTAGAAAATGCTACATCAATTAATGTTTTAAATTGCTTTAATAATAATGTTATACAACCAGAGGGTTCTATATCTATCCATCTGATATTTTCTAAAACTTCATTCATTGTTTGATAATCTTTATTAACTATAGCAGTTATAAAATTAAATATAGTTAAGCTGTTTAGATCATAATAAGCGTTTTCTTGATTTAACTGGTTAAAAACTAACTGCTGAACTTCTTTGTTAAATATGCTTAATTTATCACATTCTTTTTCTAGTCTGTATATGTTGTATTTAGCTACAGAACATAACCATTTTGCTTGGTCATCTGTTATTCCAGGAACTCGCACTTTAACATAATCTTCAATCTGCCAATTTTCTAATTTATTTATTTTAACTGTTTCTATATTTTCATTGTTCATTGCCTGCTTACACACCACTATAATGTTTTTTATGTCTTCAGGTAGTTTTTCTTCTAGCTTATCTACTTCATACATGTATAAAAAAGATTGCTTCGTATCGAATAATTCATCATCAGCTTGTATCTCTGATAGCTTACTTATTTTTATTTTTTCTAGACCCCTATTTTTACAAATCTGATTGACGTATTGATTACAAACGAATGGAATATCTGGATAGATTAAAATTAATGCAGAATCATCTAAAGTGTTTTGCTTTATCTTTTCTTTTAATTCTTTGTTAGTCATTATTTAGACACCTCTCACCGCTTTCCATAGCTTTGTAATCAAGTTATTAAAAAATATCTCTTTATTTAATCTCTTATCAATCAGCAATTTTTTCTGGTCTCGCAATATTTCATACATTTTTAATATTTTATGATTGTTTGTTTTTAAAAAAGCAGAGAATAACTGAGTTGTTAGTGAGCTTATAAAAACTTCAAAATCAAACTTATCATATGAGTCTTTAAAATTTATTTTATTTGCTATAGATAATGCGTTAGCGTAATGTGCTTGACCTAATTTTGCCACAATTTTTTCACATGTATCTATTATATCTTTAATATTTTGAGTATTAGTTTCTAATATTTTACCAGGCGATTCAAGTATAGATAAAATTAAATCAACATTATCAGCATCTGTAACAAATGTTTTTAATTCTTCTTTTGAATAATTATCAAATTCAAATAGAACACACCTGCTTATAATTGTGTCTAAAACAAAATGTTGATTTTCAGCTAATAAAATTATAAAAGAGTTATTTAACGGCTCTTCGATTAGTTTCAACATTATGTTTTGATTTTTTTCTGTTATGTCTGATAGATTAATAACATAAATATATGGATTAGGATTCCTGTAGATTTTATCTATAAAATCACTTGATAGATTTTCTGTTATGTCTAATAAAGGCAGTTTTAAAATATTATCTTTTATATAATTAACAAGAGTATGTTTTCCCATACCTTTCTCAGCAATTAATAAAGTCGATCTAGGAAAAGTATCAATATTAAGTTTAGAAATATTATCTAATAATTTTTTTTGTCCTATCATATTGTTGCCTTTCTATATAGTTATTATTTTGCTGTAAGACAGGTAAGTTTATAGGGGTTATGTTGACACCAATCACATACTCTATCCCCAACAGTTAGGCCTTTAGTCAAATCTGGTTTGTTTAGGCAATCTCTACATGGATCATAAGATCTGTCAGTAGTGGAATAATCCAAAGGGCGTTTGTTAGTTGCCAACGTTGGAAACTCTTCTTTAAAAAATTGACATTCTAGTTTTATATTAAAAAATATTTGCTTATTAGCTTCTATTAAGTCTTTTAAATGAAAGTCTATTTTAGATTCAATTTTTATAAAATCTTCTTTAAATTTACAGAGATGTTTGTAATCGCATTTTGTACATAAATTATCCATTTTCATTCTCCATTTCTTTTCTATTTTTATGCTTTATTTTTCTCGTATATTTAGCTCTATTTCTTTGAATTAAATGTGGGAATTTAATTTGAGCTGTTAAATGATCTTTTGCTCGAATTTCTTTTTCTCCAGAGATTGCTTTTCCTCCAGTTGTAACTGTAACTCGTAATTTCATAAGAGATATTAATAGCTGCGAGTAACTTGGTCTATCAGTTCGCAAAATACATTTTGAGTTAAAGCATCTAGATCTATAAAATCATGTTCTTCTTTAAGACTAAAATCCCTACCAACAAATCCAAACATACTTCTATTAGGATCATCAACAGTTATTCCTTTATTAAATTCATAATTAGAAAGATTTAATTCTTCTATCTCCTCAATTTTTTTAGGGGCATTTCTTACAAGGTCACTAATAGTATCTTCTGTCATATGCGGATAATTAGCGCCAATGCTACCATCAGGTGATGGGTTGTTATTCATATCAAGGGCAAATTGTCTAGTTTCTTCTCTAAAATAAGCCTTAAGTTTATCAATTATTATATCCAATTTTCGAGGTTTAAATCCAGGTGCCATTATCACTATATTTTTAATATAAGTTCCTATAAAGTCGCTACTACCTACTATATAGCTTGGTTGTTTTTCAGTGTCCATACTTATCTTTTAATGTCCTTCCTTAATATCTTTATGTTCAATTATCTTAAGAGTTTCTGTATCATCTTCTGGAAAGTTTTCTTTTAAAATATCTTTATTAAAACGTTTTTCATATTTTTCAATAAAAATATCAGCAAGACCAACTACATAATTATAAGGAACATTCTTATCAATATATTTTCTCTTCAGAAACTCTTTATAATTTTCTGATGATATATGTCTATCAATATCTTCTTTTAATTTATTTAAGGCTATCTGCTCAAAAGGATTAAGTTTTGATATTGATTCTTCAGACATTGCTCCTAAAAATTCATAAACTGCGTGTGAATAATTAAAGCATATTTCTTTAAATTCTTTTATCTTTTCATAATTTTCTTTTATTTTAGTTTCTAACTCTCTTATGTTCTTCTGCATCATTTTTTATAGCTCCGTTCTGCATAATACAATCAGCATAGCTTCAACCGTTGTTTTTGGATTTGTATCATATTTGATTGTGTTTTTTATCTCTAAAACTTTTTCTACTAATTTATTTGAAAAGTCTAAAATATTTGGAATATTTGAGTATCCTAAACATCTAGGCTCTAAACTTACTGGAATTTTTAAAGTCCTCATATTTCTAAATAGACAGTATTTTGTTAAATCTAAAACGAATTCTAAATACTGCTCAACAAATAATTTTAAATCATTTCCAGCATTATAGTATGAATCAATAAGATCTAAAATAAACGCTTCATCACAGTTTAAAATAGCTCCTGTTAGATCGAATAATGAATCATATGAAAAATTACCTAAACATTCTAAAACATTTTCAATAGATAAATCAAGGTCATAATTAGCACATTTTTCTAAATAAGCTATACTTTGCCTTACAGATCCATTACCCAATTTTGATAGATAATCGCAAGCTTCTAAATAATTTGTAAAGCCTTCTTTCTCACAAATATATATTAATCGCTCTCTGATAAGATTTGTATCAACTTTTGAGATATTAAAGCGCATAGTTCTATTTAAAATTGTCTCTGGAATTTTTTCTGGGTTTGTTGTACAAAACATGAAAATTGTGTACTTAGGAGGCTCTTCGATACATTTAAGAAATGCTTGCCATCCTTGTGTAGTAATTGCATGACATTCATCTACAATAAATATTTTGTAATCTGAATCGATACTTCGCTGTCGGGCATCTTCTATAATGTCCCTCACAGCATCAACCCCATTGTTACTCGCAGCATCTATCTCAATGGGATTACCTTGGTTGTTATTTATCATATCAGCTAGAGCGCGGCACATAGTTGTTTTCCCAGTCCCAGAGGGTCCAGAAAATAGATAACAGTTTGCAATGTTATTTGATTCAATTTGTCTTTGCAATATTCTAATTATTGATTTCTGACCTAAAATACTTTCAAAATTTTTAGGTCTATATTTTACAGCTAATGATTCTGCCATTTAGTTAACCACCTTTTTCTTTCTGTATGTATACTCTAATATACAATAAGATATATATACATATATTATAATTTTTCTAAAACTTCTATATTATCAATGCATAACCAACCAGACCAACGACCGATTAGATCTTGCTGCGTTTCAATATCATAACCAATACCTACCACTTTTATCATATTTGTCATTTTTGTATGCACATCAATTTTCAAATATCTTGATGATGTAAAAAACCCATTATTCCAATTATTTATAACTACAGTGTTTGAAAAAGCTGAATCTTTTAATTTAATTAAATACATACAGTTCTCTTCTATTTTAATATCATTTCGTTTTTTAATGATGTAAGTATTTGTTTCTGGGTTATAATTGCTTATATCAACATTCTGTGTTTTCTTTAACTGCTGCTCAATTATTTTACTTACAAACATATTTTCCTATTTATTTTCAATCAAATACACAGCAATCATGTCAGCTAAATGTATTAACGTAGCTAATGAGTATGTATTATAAATTGGAGTAATATCTCTTAATAACCCATTTGTTTCTGTTATAAAATGGTGATTAATTACTGCTACGCTTTCTTCATAAGTTAAAGGGATATATTTGCTAATTAAAAACATACTATTAGTAGCATGGTCACCACCAATAAAGCGCTCTTTAGCGTCTTTAACTTTATATGCTTCTTCTGCAAACCAGTCAAATCTTCCTTGATTATCTTGCTTAGTTCCTGATGGTAGGTATACTTTTTTGTTCATTATATATTTCTCATAGAAGTTAGTTTTTGATAAATCATGTAATAAGCCAACAACTAATAAACTATTTCTGTCGTATCTTCCAGGTGTATATTTTTCTGCTAACTCTAATAAAGCATCAAATACGTTTAAACTGTGATAGCAAAGACCTCCTTCGAAGTTTCCATGATAGATTGTAGAAGCAGGAGCTGTGAAAAAATCACTGTTAGTTAAGAACTCGATCAAGCCGTTAATATCAGCTCCCTCAATTTTAATCTGACGAATCAATCCTAAAAATAACTGTTTGTTTTTTTCAATTTGTTCTGGTAATAAACTCATTATTCAAAAACCTCCCAATCTTCAGCTAAAACATTTCTAACAGTCAGATCTAGCTCACCTTGGTCTATTTCTTCACCATTAGCTAAATGGATAATTAATTTTCCAGATATAGCATCGATAAACCAATAACCTTTAAATTGAGGTCTTTTAATTTTTCTACCTTTTAACATTTCAATATACGCGTGTTCAAATTTCATATTATATTAATTTCCTTTCATCTTGATATTATATTATACAATAAAAAAGATTGAATTTTAATGTTCAATCTCTCTGTTAATTATTTTATTATTATTGTTTAAAATTTTCTTTAATATAAAAATTATTCGCCGACGTGCTTTGGCATAAAAACTCTGATACTTATTTGAGTATTTGGTTCAATATAAATTTCTGGAAGTGCATCTAAAATAAACATGGACTCTTCAAAAAGACCTACTTCAGATGGTTCATTACCAATAAGTGTTAGTAATTTACTATAAATAACATCATCTCCATTCTTAATAGATATCATAATAGGTCTATATAACAACTCTTTAATATAAAGACTATAGACACTTCTGCTCTGAATAATAAACTTCAAACTACGTAACTCTACTCCATACATTTTTTCAGGAATATCCATTGTTACATATCCTTTATCTGATCCATCTAGATAAGCAAAGGGCTCCTCCTCATCAGAGTTCCAGATTTCAATGCTGCAACTAGGTGAAAAATATTCTTCCATTTCAATATAGTCTTGAGCATCGTTATCCCACACCTCGGCCCTAGCCTTAGTTGATAAGATAATCCCTGGTTTATTTTCAAAAGTTGATATTTTTTTAATTCGGTCTGGAAAATCGAAACCTTTAATTAATGCCTCAGTTCCATCTTTTTCTCTTATTCTACCAGCTATTTCTTCAAACAAATCTTGTGGATTAGTCCATTTTGCATACAACGTTGTATTTTCAAAAAAATACATTCCTTCTTCTGCTTTTTCTTCAAAATCATTATCTAAATACCATCCCGCAAAAGTATATCCAGCTTTCGTTGGTACAGGTAGTTCATCTGTTACTTTTGAAGTTGTTATAGGTGAAAGTATTTCAGCACCGTTTGTATTGAAATCAATAGTAAATTCTTCAGCTTCTAAAACTTCCCAAAATAATCCATGGTAAACTTGATCATAATCTCTCTCCACCGAAGTTATATATATTGGTTCTAAAAATGCTGCTGTATATACCTCAATGCTTGAAAGTTGATCGCTTCCTCTAGTCATCCCATTTGGTAACATGTACTCGCTTGTATAATTAAAGGTGAAATTTCCAGGCGTTCCCTGAACGTTTACAGAGAAAGCTATATAACCATCCCAGTTATTTAAACTGATATTTGTTCCATGATTAGAATAATATTCCTCTTTTGTTTCATCAAAAACAGAATAAAATCTTAAAATACCTCTAGGTAATCTAAGCAGATTTTTAGTGTATTTCGCATTATCTTTTGGTGATAATAATTGAGGTCCTCCGACTGGTTCAATTAACTCCCATTTTGCATAAACAGTCATGTCGTCTATAATAGGATCTCCAGGGCTAACTAATCTACTATATTTATCATACCACCCTATAAATTCATATGTATATATGTGCTCCCCAACAGCAAATCCAGGTTTTACAGGTGTTAAAATGTCATTTGGAAACGTATCTGACACTACTTCCTCAATATCGTCTCCCCCATTAGTATCAAAAGATATTGTATGGTTATTATCTCCAGGTTCCCATCTTAAAAAAGAATTACCAAATTCATTTTCATATTCAATCTGAACTACTGTACGCTCAGCTTCAGTAAATTTACCTAAATCAATCTCTGCATAATGAATAACATCATTTTCACCAGGGTTGACTGCGGGTGTAGAAGCCATAGGAAATCCCATGTTGAACTCTATCCCCTCTTGATAAGCATAAATACCAGATTGCTCAATAAAACTAACATCTATCCACTCTAAATTCTCTAGATCTCCACCATATGTTATTATAACTTTACCTTTAGGTAAAATAGTGCCTACTTGAAAATCTTGTGCTGCCATTAGTATTCAGCTCCTAAATCTAAATCACCGCCAGCTGCTGAAACTTCCCAGCTATACACTAATTTTTCACCTTCTTCTGTAACGGTAAGCGCATAACTTCCCGCTGTTTCTGGAAGGGTTGGCAAACCAGCTAACTTAACTTCTAATTCTTCAATTTTTTTAATAAGATCTGGGACTCTATTATCTTCAATTTGCATCCCATGGAGCTTATTAATTCTTTCTGCCATTTTGTCTGTTTCTCCTTTTTTATATTTTTCTATTGTGACCTATATCACTATATAATTTAGCACATAGAGGATAAAAAAAACAAAAAGCTAAAGAAACTATTCTTCAGCTTTATTTTCCAAATATACTAATAAATCTTGAAATAATTCTTCATTAATAACATAATAATTTTCTTCATCAGGGCCAAAATTAAACACTAAAGCATTATAAGGTTTTGACATCGATAGAGCTTCTCGCTTATTTTTAATTAACCATTCTTTTTTAATAGAAATTGATTTAGAAGAAGTTGTTTTCGTTTTAGCTTCCAATAAGAAGGAATCCGTTATTATATCACCTTTTTGAAACATGGTAGCTCCACTGTTTGCAACTCTTCTTCCACCTAATTGCTTAGCTATTGTATCTTCTTGCTTTTTAGAAAAATATCTGGTTGGTTTCTTATCTCCATCTTTTTCTCTTACAACTAAAGGAACTCTACTCATATTACACAGCTGCCTTAGCTTCTTTAATTACCATCTCTTCTTCAGCATTTATTTGAGCCAAATCTTCCTCACTTAGCAATGATTTGACAGTATTGCTTGCTGATATAGCCTCAAGAAGATTATTAACGAATTTGGTACAAACATCTTCATGGTTAAGTAAATATTCTTTAATGTCTTTTTCATATCCCCTAATCTCTTTACCATTTTCATCAACATAAATTTCTCCTGTTAGTGGGTCACTTAAAAAATATGTCCTTGAGCTAGCTGGCCTTAAAAAATCATATGTAAAAGCTATCGCTAAAGCGTCTCCGATGAAATCTATCCCTGTTTCATAATTATAGGTAATAAATCCACCGCCCCTATTTGTTGCTGCTGTTTTATTTTTAGTTACGTTAAATACTAACCTGAATCCATCTGCACCATCACCTTTTGTACCAGTTAAAAGCTCCCCATTTTTCATGAATTTTCTTGTTCCAAATCTGATAGAAACTGAAGAATAAAATCCTAATGCATCGCCGCCATATTCACCATAAATAGGAATCTGTTGTCCTCTGAATGAATTATAGCCTTTAATTCTTGATTGATTTATAAATAAAATCATATTATTTTTAGCTTGAATTGATGGTATAACTTCAGGGCAAAATTTATGCATATATTTAGCAATTGTACCCCTCATTCCTTTATCATCTTCAAAATCGCTTTTTAGGTTTGCTGATGTTACTAAAGCTGGAACTGAATCTATAACAATTAACCCGATATCATCTACGGTTGTTTGAAGTTCTAAAACAGCTCCGAGTATTTGTTCACCTGACATTCCAACAGGAGGTGTAAAAATAAATAATTTATCTTGGTCAACGTGATTCATCAACACATTGAATTGTAAGTCTAAAGCATGTTCTGCATCAACATACACACATGTTTGATGTGGATTTTCTTTCTGGTATGCGGCTATACACAATGTTGATGCTAATGTTTTACCACTATGATACATTCCAGATAATTGACCAATTCTTCCATAAGGAAATCCACCATATAAAGTAAAATCTAACCCTAGAGCTCCTGTTTTTAATCTTCTATACTGAGGTATAATATCTGATTTTCGTAATAAGGTATCATCTTTATACTCCCTATTCAATTTTTTTGCAAAGTCTGCAACGCTAAACATTTTAGTTTCTGTTTTTTTATCTGTCATTAATACCTCCCTATTCAAGTCCATTCATCGACATTTTTGCTTCTTGCATTCTAGATATAAGAATAGATGAAAGTGTTGCAATTAATCTATGAAGCTGGTCTAATTTTGTTCTCAATAAATTAGCTACTAAATTATACAACGCTTCTACAACTATTTCTTCAGAAGCTGCTAACAATGCAGTATTATCTTTAGTTCCAGCTGTTCCTTGAGCTTCATTAAACCTCATTGCGTATTTTTCTTTCCTTAAAGTTTCTGCAAGCTGTGCTTTTAAAGCTGATTTATCTTTTGTTTCACTTATTTCATAAGCTCTTAGTTGCAGTCTCATCATATAATCTCTTATTTGCTCGACAGTAAGAGCATTAATATTAGAATTAATCTCACCTACTAAATTATTTATTGCATCAAATAAAGGTGAAAGCATATCGTTAGCGATAGATATGACATCATTATAGGTTACCTCAACATTATCTAAAGCATTATTTAATTTTGGTTTTGCCATCTTTCATTTTTCCTTTTCTTTTTAATTATTTTTGAATTGTTATGTATTGACAAACTCTTTGGCTCATAAATTTATTTATTATTCCTAAATCAATATTTAACAAATCATACCCATATAGGTCAGAGGGAATATCTTCTTTTGTATCAACGCTGCAAATACAAACTCCTGCTATGTCGAATATAACTATTGCTTTACCAGACTGAAAAAATCTTAAAAATTGATATAAAGTCATTTTACTCCCCCTCATTTAAATCCAACAAGCAGGTATAATCAGAATCTAAAAATACACGCTTTTTAGTACTTGGGATAACTATAATTCTATATTCACCACTCTTTAACATTTTTACATTAAAAGATTTCTTACCATCCGCTTTCATTTTAGCTACTGTTGATATTGGAAGATATACCACGATATCATGGTCAATCATCCATAAAATAACTCCAACTCTAACTCCTTTTATACCCACTTTGGTAATCAATTTATCATATTGAGAGAGAGCTGACCAGGGGAAAGTATTACCTTTATGTGTTTTACATTCCAAATAGAATATATTAGGGTAATTATAACCAATAAAGTCTGATATGTTGCTAACACCCATATAACCAGAAACTGAGTCGTATAATCTATCTATAGTACCCTTGGGGAAAGATTTTTTAAAATCATTCTTAAACTTAATTTCAAAACTTTTTCCTCTATTTATCGACATCTGCTTTCTTATCCTTTTCAGTAACTTGTTGGAAAATATCTGAGAAATTTTCGCTAATTATGCTGTTGAAGTATTCATATTCAGCTTCTGTATCAAAGGAGCAACCTATTGGAAAACAATTCCCGAACATTCGCATTATAGCTATAACATCTCGTATGTTATATTTAATCTTTATAGCCTGAAAGCTGCTTTTTTCCTCATCTGATATGCAAGATGAATAATACGTGACCCAATTATCAAAATCTTCTTTATCTAACGCTCTTACTTGACACCATGTTTCAAAATGTGCTTGATGCTGAATCTGCATTAAAGCCATTGCATATTCATGAATATCATATTTGTTATCACTGATCGTTAAAAATTTATTTTTTACTTGCGTGTGAATTAATGCGTAGACGGTTATCTGTTTTTTCCTATTAAAAATTCCCATATGTTACTTCTTATTATTTTCAGCCATAATTAAAGCTGCTAATATATCTCCTTTACCCAATATTCTTCTATAAAAATCTCTTGTTGTATTATCTTTTTTACTGTAATAACCCACAATTCTGCGATAGAAATCTCGTGCTACTTTATCTCCTGTTCGCTCATCTGTCTCAATATAACCAATAATTCTCCCATAAAAATCTCTTATTGTTTGTGTTGTTTTCATATTAAAAGGTATCCTCATCTAAATTTTCTAGGTATTCACGTACATCTACAAACTGATCTATGGCGGTATAAATATCTATTTCGCTAGCTTCTACTATTTTTTTATACTTGTCGTTTAAAAATAAATCTACTTGCTTATAGATCCTATGTTCACTATAAGGAAGTTTGGTAATGCGTATATTGAAACCAGAAGGTATAATGTTTAAATCAGAATTTACAGGTCCGCATTCTGCTAATAATGTTTGTCCCATAATTGTTTTAACAATATAGTAATACATAAAACCAGATGAACTTGTTGCTTCTAATGCGAAATGGCCTATATTTTCAATTTCTATAACATTTTGAGGTGATAGTTGGTTATTAAATTCAAATTCCATGTTTTTATCCTCGTCTTTTTATAATTGCTTATCCTGAGTCTGCTCAAATTCTGTATTTGTTTTTGAATCCTTGTTATCTTCAACAATTGGTGTTATTGTCCCTGCTAGAACACCAGCAGTGAAATCGATATTTTTATTCAAAATATTTAATGTTGGAGAATTTTCTATCTCTTCTTTAAGTGATGAAGACATATTTTTTAATTGTTCTAAATACAAAGCTAACAGCTCTGTTTTTTGTTTATCTGAAGATTTATCAAAGGCATCAGGGCCACCAACATCATCGAGATCTAACCCATAATCAAATAAAGTGATTCCATCTAACATCTCAATCATCTGTTGCACAATTTCTGCATAAGCACCAACATATGTTTCAGAATCAACGTGCCCATCTTCATGTTGAAAAGCCACATGAACACTATTTCTTCTAGGAATAATAAACTCTTTATTTGGAATGCTTGCATTAATCTCCCTGCTCAAATGCATGCCTTCTGGTTTTACAACCATAGGATTTAAGAATACTTTAAAGCGTCTATCTTCTGTTCTCGCTGTTCTTACAACAAATAATCTTAAATTTTCACCTATCTGCGGTGCACATAAAGCAGATATTTTTGGGTTATCGTATAATGCTTGCTTTAACCTTGATACGCAATGTTTAATAGTTGCGTAGGAAACTTCTCCAGTTATCTCATCAATTCTTTCATTGAATCTATCTAAATCTGTAACTATTTTAATGATTTCATTCTTCATTTTTTAATTTTCCTTCTTTTATCAACTGTTTGATTGTACATAAAACATCATTATTTTCATCAATAATAGCTTCTTTGGAATGATTTTTTAGCTCTTCATACCATCTTAAATCATCTTTACTTATTTTTTTACCTTTTCGTTGAGGTTGTTTTAATAAGAACATAACAAAAGCTAATCTTTCATAGTTTTCTTTTAATCTGCTAACATTAACCTCTTCTTCAGCGTAAGCTTCGGGTGAAATTCTACCTTCTTTTACTAATTCTTTCAACTCTTTTAAAATATCTAACATCTCTAAGTATTGGTATTCTACCTCTAAAAAATATTTTATTAAATGTGATTTTGCCATATGAACTCCTTCTTTAAAGTATCTTTTTCTATATAATATTATACAATTAATACAATAAAATAAAATCTCGCCTTGCTAGCGAGATTGTTATTTTTACACATTATTCAAATTAATACTAATATTTAATAAATTATCATTATTAAAAATCAACAATGTTTGCGATGGTTCGCTAAATAATCGTTTGCTTAAAGCATACTCCTCTGTCCCACAGATAGACCCATTTACAAACACTCGAGCACCTTGAAATGATTTAGCTTTCTCACAATGATAATGACCTAATATCATATAATCAACAAATTGTCTTGTTGCTCCAACAAAGTTCTCAAATGTTCTGTTTATGTTGTCTAAATGCCCATGTGCGTAAACCACATGTTTTCCATTCTTTAGGCGGAAACTTCCTAATGTATCATCTAAATTATCACTGATAAAATTAACTTTTGAACTAGATAATCTAATGCCTAAGTAGTAATCAATTAGCTTATTTAGATTTTCATTTTCAACAGATTCTTCTTTATTAGGTGAGACTCTACTATGATTATCAGTACAGCTTCTATATGTGACTATAGGTGCAGCTTCTTGCAGATCATTTAACAGGTCAGCTATGTATTCAGAAGCTATAATAATTTGCTTAACCACATTCATTTGCGCATTAATTCTTGCGTTTATATGGATGATACCGTGAATAAAATCACCTAGTCCTAATACATTTAATTGTTTAATATTAAATTTTTTACAATAAGAAATAGTATCTTTTGCAAGTTTACTCAATCTCTTTTTAGCTATCTCGCTGTTATATGTATTATAAAAATTAGCACAATCAACTCCGATATGCAGGTCACTTAACATTAGAATTGCTTCGGCATCATCACTAAACTTTCCATCATATTTTACAACAGGTAGATCTTTTAATTCTTGAATATTTTTAACTAATAATTCTTTGAATGTATTTAACCTTGATTCATTTCTTAACCCGGCTCTATAAGTGTTGTAGATATCACTTATTTCTACACGTTTTCGATATAGTTCCTCATATTGATCATTATTTGTTGGTTGATTATTTTCTTTTTGGTTGTTTTTAATCTCTTCTTTAGCGATGATATCAACTATTTCCTGGCTTTTTTGTCTACGGAAAACAAAGTTTCTATAGCTACCAGGCTGCCCAGGATAGCCTACTCGAGCTGTCAATTTTTTCCAGCTTTTATCTTCAGTGGGTAATTGTTTATGCATTAAACCAATGTCAAATAATTCTTCTAAAGTGTATTCTCCAGCTTTCTTATTTAATGATTTAATAAATGCATCAAATTCATGTTTTGTTATCATTCTTAATTAATTCTCCTCGTCAATCAATTCATCGAATATTGCTTCTTGGGCTTGAACACCCTCAACATCCGTGATTTCATCATTTTGTTTTGTTTCTTCAATAATTTCAACCTCAACAGTTTCTACATCTTTTTGTTGAACCTGTTTTAGTAATGCTGATATAACGTCCATAACTTTTTCTTTACTATCCCTATCAAGCTTAGGTCCAACATTAATATTAAGTTCATTAGTTTGATTAGTAATATTTATCGCTGGAGCATCCTTTAGTGAGTCTACTGATTTTTGAGCTCTTTCAATTTGATTTGATACCACATTCATATATTCTAATAATTCTTTGTTAGATACTTGATCTGGTCTTCTTTCAAATCTCTCTATTGCCTGATCTTCAACTTTTTCTAAAAGGTGACTTAATTTAACAATTCTTAAAGCGTTTTTTTTGCTTTGATTAATATTGAATAATTCAAGCTGCGCTTGTAACTCTGCCCTTGTTGGTGCTTCAATTATCTTAGCCATCAGCTTTTGTTCTGTATTCTCTAAAGGCAAAGTAGATAAAGAAAAATCAATAGCTTCATCTAATTCTGCTTCTTCATCTTTTTCTGATTCATCTTCTAGAATTTGCGTTTCATTTTCTTTAACATTTGTTTCCATTAACATAAATCCTTATATACTTCAGTGAATTTTTTTACCAATGTTGCATCTAGAAACTCTTCAAGGTGGTTCTTCTTATTAACCACTGTGGCTAAAATAGATTTTTCTAATAATTCACTTGGTTCGAAACGGTATTTTATATCTGTTCCAACATGTTTAATATACAATTTTCCTATTCCAATATCTAGCTCTGTAATATTGCTATTAGAATTTTCATTCAACATATTTTCAGCAACAGCTTCACAGATACAAAAAATCATTTTCCTAAAAAATTTAGCTATAGTTTTCTCTGGGATTGTTGTCAAAATAGATACATCACTTATTATATTAGCCATCTGTGTTTCCTTTCATATTTTCATATATAACTTTTTTATCAGCATGTTTCTGTATTTTTGTTATAGCTTTTAGTACTCGCATCCCTTCTTGGTTTAACAAATAACCAGATAAATCATCAATCTTGTTATTATATTTTTTCAAAGTATGCATCAATAACTTATTAATAGCCTGATTGAATATCTCTGTGCGATCTAAATTTGAATATTCACCTAGCTCGTTTTGTATAGTTTTAATGTTTTCATCTAATTTAGAGTTGTATAGAAAATTCATAATCAGCTAAAACCTCTATTAATTTTGTGTATATTTGTTTAACTTCTTCTATATCATAGGAGTGTTCAACAATTGATTTAAGACCAGCTTCTAAATCTCCGTCTTCCATATTAACATATTGGTATAGACTTAATGCTTGTAGAACTAATTTAAGCTCATGTGGTTTTGGGATAGTTATCGTCATTCCACCATAGTAATTTAAAAATCTATTTAAATTATCTTGGTCTAAAAGATAACATAATTCAGTTAATGTTAAATAATCTGGAATATCTTTCATTTTATATAAAGTAAATAACATTAAGGAATAAATATCTTCTTTATTTAATGCATTTAACGCTTCTGTTACTTTGGTTATTCTTTTTCTTGCCATTAATTGAAATCTCCTCTGTCTTCATAATTTTCATATACGTTTCTCATTATACAATCGACTAAGTCATCTGATAGATCATTACTATGGACAGCATAATTAAATTTTTTAGATATTATTTTTTTAACCTTTGTAGTTAACAATCGAACATAATTTTGAAAACTATCATCAATATGCCATAAAATAGCTGGTTCAAGGTTGTTCACATATGTGTCAATTAAATGTTTTGTTCCTTTTATTTTTGATAATTTCTGAACTTTTTTCATTAATCTTTTGTGCAGTTTTCTAGGAATAGTTATATCATTTAATAATGTTAAAGTTATTGATATATAAAGCTTTTTACAAAATAACTTATCATTTCTAAATGGTGTATTATTAATAACTTTTTTAACAATATCAGGTATCAAGTTAGCTGTTTCTTTATACGCTTCTAAAAGCGGTGGTCGATACTGTTGCTGGACAGATTCTGTAAAATCTACCTGTAATGCTGGAGTATTTGGGTGCAGCGCAGGGTCAACAACAGTTGAGAAATTTTCATTTTGGTAATTTATTTTTAGTGGAAATATTGTTGCTTTTATAAAGTTTAATGATGATTTAATAGGAACAATTTTCTTACCCCTAACCTCTTTCCCTTCATTTATTAGCTTATTTCGCATTGCCATATATATCTCACCAGCAGCATAACAGGCAAATGAATCATAATCATGAAAATGTCTGAAATACGCAGATTTAAATGCTAAAGCATATAAAATGTGGTATAAGTACTCATAAATAGTTACTTCCACCTCAGGATATTCACCTTCATTGAGAATTTTTCTTGAGTTTGCGTCAATATATATAGCTAAGTCAGTATATTTTAAGTGTGCGGGCTTATTATACATTACCCCCATATGTTCTTCTCCTTATCATCTCCAATTAATATTGCTTATGCCATTTTCATCTTTTGTAATAATCAACTCTGAATCATATGGTATTTCTAATTCTCTAGCGTGATGTGAAATAATAAATAAACTTTCAACATCTGCTAATTTATTACAAATACATCTTAATACAGCGTCAACAGCTATTACATCTAATGAATCAAAAATCTCATCTAATAAAAGAATATTTGAAGAGAAATTTAAATATTGTCTCATCATATCTCTAATTGCGAACTGAAGAATTAAATCAACACGCTGACGCTCTCCACCGCTTAAATTCTCAAATGGCTTATTGCAGTAGCTTATATTTATATTATTTCCTTCTAACGTTACTGTTAAGGAATCTGTGCCGAAGATTTCGAGAGAATATTCTTTTACTTTTGATTCAATATATGAAATTACATTGCTTAAAAGATAACCTCTAAAGTCTCTCTTTATTAGAGTTGACATTTGATTTACAACTGAGATATGTTTAGAAAGGGTTTCTTTTTCACTATTATTATACAATATTTCTGACTCTAATTTTTCAACTGTGGATTTTAAATTATACAATATTTTTTCTGCGTTTTTCATGTTGTTTATAAATTGTTCTTTTTCTAATTTAATTTTATTAACTTCTGTGTTAAAATTAACTAATTGCTTATAATATTGATCATCTTGAGCTTTTATTAAATCCATCTGTTGTTTTATATTTTTTAAATCAGATAAAATTTCTGCAGTTTCTACATTAAACAGCTGATCTAGACGTTGTAGTTCAGCTTGATGTGTTTTTTCAAAAGAAGTATATGTGTTATTGAGTTTTTCTAATTCACCTGTAATTTCCTTTAATTCTTGCTCTTCTTTATCAGTTGTTGGTTTAACAACATTTGGAATGTTTTGACCACATGTTGGGCAGGTATCTTTTATTGATTTTAAATCAGATATTTTCAAGGTTAAAGATGAGATAGATGACATTAGATTAGATCTTTTTTCAAAATATGTTGATTTTAATCTATCAAATTCCGCATTTTCTAAAGATAATGCATGTAAACGCTCTTTATTTTTTTCAGCTAATAAATTATTTTTTGTGTTATTATCTGCTTCAAATTCAGCTAATTTAGTTTTAAAATTTTTTTGTTTGTTCATTATATCTTCTATTTTATTCGATACATTTAAAATTTCTAAATCAAAGTCTCGAGGCTCACTTAATTTTTTTATTATATCTTCTTGCTCTATGATTTGCTTTTCTAAGAGAGTTTTATTTGATTGTGTTGTTAGTATTTTATCTTCAACATCTCTTAGATTTTTATTCAATATGGTAGATCTTTCACTTATCCTCTCTTTTAAATCCTCAATCATGAAGTCAGATTTAGATAATTTCTCTAAAACACCTTTTCTACCACTAGGTGTATTATTTGAAAATTTATGAGGAAGCCCTTGACCTAAAATAATTATCGAACCTAGTAATTGACTAGTTAAATCAGGTATATAGTTATTAAGTATTTCTTCAGATTCTCTTATACCTTTTCCAGAAACATCTTGATCATTGACAATAATTTTTAAGTTTGATTTTGGATTTTTATACCTTGTTATCTTATACTCATTATTATCCACAGAGAAATGGAGCTCAACATAACATAAATCTTCTTGTACATGAATATTTTTTATTCCAGAGCTTATTCCCTGAATTGTTTCACCTGTTAGTGCCCAGCAAATTGCAGATCCCCAGCTTGATTTCCCTGCTCCATTAGAAGATGCATTATCTTTTTTATCATTATTTATTCCGCTAACTAAACAATAACGTTTATCGGTTAAATCAATCTCTGAATGTCCATAAGAAAGAAAATTATGCATAACGACTTTTTGAAATTTTATAAACATTATTTACACACCTCCGATAATTCATAATCTAATATTTCACTAGTACCAATAATGTTTTTGCAGAACAAGCTAAACTCCACCAAATAATTTGTGGCGTAATTTTGTAGATCTTCTAGGTTGTTGTTTGATACGCCTTTTATATTTCTCGTAATCATAACTCTTTTTGCTACGATTTTGCTATCTGTTTCTGACAAATATTTCATTAGCATATCTTTTAAGTCCTCATTGCATTTTATTGATAAAACTGCGTTATCTTTGATCTCTCTTAGTTGAATTAAATCTGATACCGTGTTAACAGCTATATTGTAAAAGTTAAATGCGTAAGGATTTTCAATGAAATCTAATGTATTATCAACTGTATCTAAAATAGCAAGTTGGTGTGTATATCTAAAAGCATCTTCTTTAAAATTCTGACCTGTTAAAACTCCTAAATTAAAAGCCTTTTTACCAAACTGTGAACTATTATGAATGTGTCCGTTTAAAAATAAATAGCCTGATTCATCAATCTCGTTTACATCAAATCCATGTTTAGATTCTACAATTCCATATTGAATTCCTTTTATATCATTATGAGATAAAACAATACATGGATACTTATTATTCACTGGATAATCTTTCAAGCTAATATCTGTATTTTCTGTTATATATGGTAAAAATAGCAATTGTTTTAACCCGTTTATATCTGATATGGTCGTTAGCGCTGGTTCGGATATAATTTTAAAACCATTATTTTTAAGTGCCATTATGCTATTATATTTTAATGATTTATTTGAGGCGTCGTGGTTGCCTACTAGGAATGTATGCGGGATAGGTGCCCAAACTATTTCTTGCAAAGCGGTTATTTCTCGACTGTTTAAATCAGGAGCATTAAAAAAATCACCTAAGCAGATTATTTCATCACAATCATATTCAAGAGCTAAATTTTCTGCCCAACTTACTGATTTAATCAAATTTTCTAATCTGGTGGAATATTTTTTTCCTTCACTTCTAATTATAGATGAATATTCACAAAAATGCACGTCTCCATAAATTAAATATTTCATAATTTTTTTTTATCTCCTTACCTAAATTTATAATTTGCTGTACTTTAATTATATATAATAATATACAATAAAAAAAAGGTTAGATTTTATCTATCCTTTTTATTCTCTTCGACCTAAAAATATACGTCTACTACTGTTCTCATCTCTTAAATTGGTATTTTCAACCATAATCGGTTGAAGTATTGCTCTGCGCTTATTCAAAAAATCTTCTTGAATTACTGCATGGTTTTCAATATCTGCCCAAATATAATTAACTGAAAAATCTCTTCGTTTTTTAGTATAATTAGAATGATATGGACATAAAGCTTCTTCTTTTTCAATATGATTTGGATTTGTTGGTGAGTATGGACACCATGCACATAATGGACTTGGTTTTGGGATGAAAATATCAGCGCCAATTGATTCTAATAACGCATCAATTTTTTTAAAACCTCTTTTTATAAAACCTTTAGTTCCAGCTTGGTATCTGTTTTTTGCTAAAGGTAAGTCATAGAAACATCTAATATTTTCTGTTTTATATATTTCTTGAGCTGCCTTTGTGTATAAAACAAATTGCAATGGTGTTGTTAGCTCATGTTTATCAATTGTCCACCATGTTTTAATATCTTCAACAATTATTTCTCCGGTCAATGTATTTCTAAATACTCTATCAATAAACCCATGAAATAAAAACCCATTATATTCTATTTCAAAAGGCTGTTCAATAGCAATAATTTGCATATGTCTATTTTCAGCTAAATAATCTCTTAAACGATATATACCAAAGTTTAAATAATGGTTAGCTTTTTCAGCATAATCCATTCCGCTTTTGTCTTCTACATAGAAATCTTTTGGGTATTTTTCTTTTATTTTTTTTATTCCTAAGATTGTTTCTTTTTCGTTAGCGATATCAACATTAATAAATAAATCAATATATTTTTGATCATCGAGCATAAAATGTGGTTCATGATTATTTGCGATTATATCATTTGCTATAGTCTCTTCAATATAATGAACTAAAGTACCAAAATCAGCGGCTATTAGATCTGAATCAACAAAATTTTTATCGATATATTTTAATTTATATTTCCACCCACATGAGTTATATGTATCTAATTTTGAGTACGAAAATTTCTCTTTTTTGTTTTCTTCCATCTTACCTATAATTTCCTTTACCAATATTTTAATATATATATATTTATATACAATTAAAGTATTTGCTAAATTATATGATTAGATAATAACAATTGATAATAGAAGGAGATATTAGATGAAATTAAAGTTTGTACAAAATCTATACGAGGCTGATGCTGCAAGGGGTTTATTTTTACAAACATTAGATGCAGCACATAAAGAAATAAAATCAATAGTTGAGAGCAAAAATTATATATTTCACGATGAAAAAGATAAAGGATTTTATATTAAACCAAAGTTTGGATATTTAGTTAAAATACGTGTAGAAAAGCAAGAAGATAATTTTAAAATAAATATTTTTGATGCATCTGGAGAGTCTTTGGGAAATGAAGATCTTATTATTTCTGCAGACCAATTTATGGAAAGTTGGGAAACTGCTATTTGTCCTGCTGCTGTAAAAAATATTCCAGGTGCTGATAAAGACGAAATCAACCAATTAAAAGAAAACGTATTAAATGAATTTGCACCCAATATATTCAATAGCATAAAAAATATTATCAAAGGCATTAAGGATAAGAGAGATATTAAAGCTAGTTCAAAAATATCTGATATTAAAAATTTAATCAAACCATGTGGAGATAAATTAAAAGATAGTTTAGAAGCAATTGGAGCAACTAATTTAAAGGTGTCTTCTAAAGCTTTAGATAATTTACTTGAATTTGAGGTTAATGGAAAATTTATTTTAGGTGCAGGTTATGAATTAGATGAAGCAGTAAAAATAGCTAATAGGCAATATCGCATCAAAGTGGTTAATTATGTAACTAATTTTGGTATAACCAAAATAAATTGTAGTTTAAATACTTTTATCAAATTCTTAAATAAAAAACTAAATATCGATATTAAATTAGATGATGAGAAAATATTAAAAACAACAGGCTCATCAGATGATCAAATAAAAAAAGGATCTGATTTTGAAACAAAGCTAAAAGATAATTTAGGTGATGAAATCCTTAATATTATCGGTGAAAATTTAAATGAAGCTTTAGGCGACCCGGTAACAGACACTTTTGATAAAGCTTTAGAGCAGATAAAGGGTGATGCTAAAAAAGGTGCAAGTTTAGTAGCGCTTTATTTTTATAGACAAACAAATCCTAAATTAAAATTATCTGAAGAAGAAGCTGCTGAATTATTCAAAAGTATAGATGCTGTTAAGAGTTTCGACGTAAAGAAAGCTCCATTATTCAATATTTTTGTTAAATATTATCTTAAAAATAAAGATGCTTCTGGATCAAATATTGGTGAAGAGTTAAAAAATTTAATTTATTTGCTAGCTAAAAAGAAAATAATAAAAAATTTAAACTCTATTGATGATTCTTCATTGATTTATAACGCGGTATTTATGAGAAGTGATTTAGATACAGTAACAAGTTCTGATATTTATAATAAATATAACGCGATAAAAAATTCCTCTATAAAAAAAGAAATGTTAGATACTGCATTAACTAATATTAACCAGAAAAATATAGATATTCCAGCAAAAGGAGATATTAAAGATGCTGGTGGATTAGCTGATTTTATGATATTCAACAACAATAAATTAAGACCAGTTGATGAAATAAATAAAATATTTTCAGCTATAAAAGGAAGATCTAATGCTAATTATAATGAGTTAGATGATGATGCAGAAGAAAGTGATCAATTAATTGGTATAGATGATGCTGCTTTAGAAAAGCTCAAAGGAATGTTTACAGAGATCAAAGGTAGTAATGCAGCTAGAGAAATAGAGAAGCTAAAGCGAGAATTAGATGATCCTAAAAATATAAAAATCAAAAAATTAATGAAACAATTATTAGCAGAAAAATGAAAACATTATCTTTCAATAAAACATTAGGAAAAAATTTTGGTAAGAAATATATTCCAAAAATATATGTTAGGTTAATTTCAGATGAATTAAGAAAAAAAGAGTACAATTCAATTCTAAATAAAGTAAATGAAAAGTATAAGATTGATAAAAACACTTTTAAAAAAGCATTGCATCCAAAAAATATAAATGTGTCTGAGGTTAATGGTCAATATATTGTTAGTTTTAATCAAATCGCATTAAAAGAAGGCGTAATGTTAGAGCAAATAATTAATTATATTAATGATGGTGATTTAAGCTTTAGAGGATGTAATTTATTTGATAATATAATCTCTTATATAAGTACAAATATAAGAATTATTTATATGTATTACTTGATGAGAGGAGAGCAAAAATGGGAATAAGATTTTATGATGAAGCTATAAGTAATAAAATAGCTAACTGGGTAAAAGACCCCAATTTAAAAATACTAAAACCAGATGAAGCGACACGTCTTTTTGAATTAACAGCAGACCTCAAAAAAGATAAGGTGCTTACCCTACCATTAATCTCTATAGCTAGAAATAGAGACGTTGAAATATTAGCGCCACAGAAACAGCCAAAAACATTTGATGGATTTTTTCCAAATAAGCTTGATTTAAACAGACTTGATGCAAACTTTGATCAACTAGATAGCACTAAAAATCCTGATATGTCTATTCCTATTAATGTTATTCCAATTCAAATAGGTTATCAAATAGATATATATACAAAAGGAATGGCAGAAGCAGATGAATATATAAGAAATTTTGTATTTAATCTTATTAACTATCCTAAACTTATTGTTGAATTACCTTATAATGATTTAAGAGTCCGACACGAATCAAATATATCATTAGAAAGCAGTATAACAGATAATAGTGATATAAGAGAACATTTATTTGCAGATCAATTTGTTAGATTTACTTTGAAAGTGTTTATTACAGATGCTTATTTATTTAGTATACCAACTAAAGAATTTGTTAGTCTTGAATCAACCAATATTTTGGTAAGATAACAGAGGTTGAATAAAATGATTAGATTATGTAGCTTTAAGAGAAAAATCGAGCTAAATTAAATGAAAATATTTATTATAATATATAAAAAGGAGAAAATATAAATATGCCAAGAAATTTAATAACAGAAATTGATAGAACTGGCAGTGTAGGTGAAATTATTGCTTCTAATACGGTTTTTGTTCCTATAGAAACAAAAGAAAAGACGGAACCTATATTATGTAAAACATTAAAAGAATTAGAAGATAATTTTGAGGATAAGTTATTAGAAGATGCAGCTGTTCTAGAATATGAGCTTAACTTAGGCTATAAGTTAGCTAAGCATTTAATTAGATTAGGTCTTCCAGTTTTAGTTCAGGGTTTTACAGATGCTTTGACTGCAAATGATTGGGAAGCTTTAGAAGATAAGAATAATTATGACATTAGATTTTTAACTACTGGTGCTTTTGAGGGATCTTCAGCAGACGATATAGACGAAAAGATGGTTGAATGTGCTAAAAATCGAGGTGATTGCACAGCTCTTGTTGGTTTTAATGAAACTTACACAGACGGAGAAGTTGTTTTTAGTTATGAGGTAACAAATATTTTAGCTTTATTGCAAGATTCAGATCTAACTAAAGACAATATTGATATAGGAGGTTACGCTGCTGCTTTCACACCATTCTTCTATACAGCAGATTCAGATTTCACAAGTGATCCAGAAACTGAAGTCTTACTTCCTGCTCCTTTTGGTTATCTATTTGCTTATGCTAGATCAATTAGAAACAATCCAGAATGGTTTGCAGTTGCCGGATTTGAAAGAGGCGTTATTCCAGAATTAACTAGGGTAAAACATAAATTTTCAACAGCAGAGGTTAATGCATTACAAAACAGAGCAGATGATTCAAGTGATAATGTTGGAAGAGGTGTTAATGCAATAGCATACATTAGACCAGCAGGTTTTGTAATTTATGGAAATAGAACATTAAAAAAGAATGAGGGTGAATTAACAGCCACATCATTCATAAATGTAAGAAATATGGTATCATTAGTTAAGAAGGTTGCTTTTGAAGCTGCTAATAGGTTCACATTTGAACAAAATTCAGATATATTATGGGTTAATTACAAATCATATATAGAACCAACACTTGATAGAATTACGCACGGAAATGGTGCATTAGGTTATTCAATAAATAAACTTAAGACTACCGCTAGAGCTAAAATGCAAGCTGAAATAATTATCCAACCGATTGAAGCTGTTGAAGATATTGAACTTGCTGTAATAATGACTGATGCAAATACAGTTGTTAGCGAGTAGAGAAAGAGGAGGAGATTAATATATGAATTATGGAACATACCATTTAAGTGATAATCCAGCATTATACGAACCATCAAGAAATAATGCGTTCGAGTTTGTGGTTAATAGCAGAATAAACACATTAGTTCAAGCAGGGGTCACTTTACCAGATGATACAACAATGTTAACCGGAATCCAAGATGTTATCAAATTATCTGTTTCTGAAGCAAGTGTGCCACATTTTGATTTAGGTGTTATTGAAATCAAAAGAGGTAATTCAACAATGAAATTTGCTGGAACACCAACTTTCAATGAATACTCAATCAAATGTAATGATTATGTTGGAGCTAAAACAAAAGCTATTTTATTAGCTTGGCAAGCATTAGCATATGATGTTGCAAAAGATGTTGTTAACTTAGCTGTAAATTATAAATTTGATTGCCAGTTAGTAGAATATACTCCAGATTATTCTAGAATTATTAGAACCTGGACATTGAAAAATTGTTGGGTTAGAGCATTATCAGAAGGATCTTTCACACATGATTCAAATGATAAGAGAACTGTTGATGTGACAATCATTTATGATAGAGCTATTCCTGAAGAAACAGTTGTAAGAACACAAGAATAATTGAAATAAAAAATTTAGAGCAATCTAAATTTTTTTTATGTAAAAAATCTTTAAAGACTTTAAAAACAAACCATAATAAAAAATTGCTAAATTAAATGAAAACATAATCTATTATAGCATGAAAGGATACTAATATGGAAATTAAAATTCAAGAAAAAGAAAAAGGAAAACCTAAGAAAGTTGTTGGTACGCAAGTTTCACACATGATGTATGATCAACTGAAAATGGAAGCTGATGATGCATTTATGTCTATATCAGATTTATTGCGAAAGATAATATTTTTATATTATAAGAATGAGAAAGAAAAGGAAAATAAATAATGGTTAAAAAAGTCATGATAAGTCAGCCAATGGCCAATAAAACTGAAACTGAAATAAAAAATGAAAGAGAAAAAACAATTTCAAAGCTAATAAACATGGGGTATGAATTTGTTGATTCGTTTGTTGATGAAAATGTTATCACCTCTGCCACAAAACAAGAATCAGTAGCATATTTAGCAAAATCGTTAGAATATATGTCTTTATGTGATGCTGTTTATTTTATCAAGGGTTGGGAAAATGCTCGCGGATGTCGCATTGAGCATACTGTTGCGAAAGCATATGGTTTAGAAATTTTATATGATTTAAAATTAAAAATACGAAAGGAAAATAAATAAATGAATAATGCAACTATATTTGAAAGTTTTACTTTACCATCGAAAGGATTAATATACGACAAAGAGGTTAATCCTCGAGTAACTTTAAGAAGTATGACTACTTTAGAGGAAATGAAAAGATTAAGCCCAACTGATACACCATATAAGGTTATGAGCGATATAATTGAAGCATGTATGCAAGAAAAGCCTTCAATTCATGTTTATAATATGGCTCTTGGTGATTATCAATTTTTACTACATAAGTTAAGAGTTGTTACATATGGACCAGAATATAAAATGCTGATTAAATGTAACCATTGTGATGCTGTTACTGAATCGATAGCTAATCTTGACTCTTTAGCTGTAAATGAGTATACACCAGATATAATAAAACAAAAAATGATTACTTTACCTAAAACTAATAGACAGGTTCTTTTAAGGTTTCAAACACCACATGATTTAGATCAAATCGCATATTTAAGTGCTGAAATGAAAAAGAAAACAAAGCAAAATATCGATTATAGTGTTTTATATACATTAGTCTCTCTAGTAGAAAAGGTTGATGGTCAAATATTAGATCCAATTTCAGTTGAAGAGTTTATAAAAAATCTCCCAAGTAGGGACGCTAATTATATATTAAATCAAGCAACTAAATTATCTAATGCTGTTGGTGTTGACAATGAAATTACAATTAAATGTGCTAATTGTGGTGCAGAAATGAGAACTCCCTTTCGCATCACATCTGAATTTTTTGGACCAACAACTGACTGAAGATGGTAAGCCATATGGTCCTATTAGATATAAAGAAATAATTGATGAATGCTGCATAATAAGCAAAAATTTAAATACCCCTTATAATGATGTCTTACAGATATCACCGACGGAACGTAATTACATAATCAGATTTTTGATAAAAGAAGCGGAACAGAGGGCAGCTATGTTAGATAAAGCTAGACAAGAAAGCTTAGCTAATAAGAAAAATTAGAAAAAACTACCTATTATAATTATATAAGAAGAGGATAAATTATGGCAAATAATAACAAAGAATATGAAGAAATACAAAAGCTTCTTGAAGTATATAGCAAAAAATTAGAAGAAGTAGCTAAAAAAGAAGCTGCTGACTTTTTAAAATTACGTAGTGATGCTCTAGCGAAGTTAGAAGATCAAGAACGCATACAGCAAGAATATATACAAAAACAAGTAATGGAAGCTATATTGCAAAACCGTTTTGAAACAGCTGAGCAGGTAGCGAAATATGAGCAAAGACTGCAAGATGAAAATTTAAAAGATAAGTTAGAAGCGGAGATCCAGAATTTAAAAAATCTCAGCAAAACAGAAGAAGATAAACGTAAAAAACAGTTAGATATACTAAAGAAAGAAAAAGAGGTTGCTGTATTTAAGAGTAAAGGTCAAAATAGCGAAGCTAAAAAAGTTGAAAAAGAACTAGCTAAGCTTAAAAAAGAAGGTGAGTTGCAAGCAAGAAAAGAAAAGTTGCAACAAGAAGGTGCAGGATACGAATTTGGAGATGCTCTTAAAGAACAGCTTTTTCAACCATTAACAGATGAAATAGCTTTAGGAAATGCTGCTCAAAGATCTGCAGAAAAAGCTATGATAAACTCACTTAAATCTGTTGGAAAAGCGATAACAGAAGGTTTGAATGTTATTAATAGAACTATTTCTGATTATGCTAAATATCAAACATCGATAAACGCTAGATTACAAGGAAGAACAACTTTTGGTGAACTAGTTGATACATTAGATGAAGTAGCTTTTTCTCCCCTAATTTCTGCGTCTAATTTATATTCTAACTTGAATGATTTAGTTAATCAAGGTATTGTTACTAATGTAGCTCAAAGAGCATTCTTTGCTACCATAAAGGACGGCATATCAACAACATTTGATGCAACCTCAGAGTCTTTAAATAGAATAATTCGTATACAACGAAATGATAGCACAGCAGCTCGTTTAGGGATGGAGAGTTATTTAACTAGATTTTTAAATGTCTATGTTGAAAATACAGAATATTTACAAAGCACATTTGATAATGTTGCAAGCAGTTTATTAGAAGCAAGCGCTGTTTTAGGTAGAGCTAGCGGAGTTGGAGCTTCTCTTGAGTTTGAATATGTTGTTCAAAAATGGTTAGGAACTTTAACTGGAATCGGTTTAAGTGACCAAACAGCACAAAGTATAGCAACAGCTTTAGGTAGATTAGGTGCTGGAGACGTTGATGTATTAACAGATGACATAGGAAAATTACTTACGATGTCTGCAAGCGCTATTGGTATAAACATTGGTGAAGTTCTCAATGAGGGGTTAGATGCAGCAACAACAAATAAATTGTTAATGTCGATGGTTGGTTATCTGCAAACATTAGCTGATACAGGTACCAATGTAACAAAAGCTGAATTAGCTAAAGTTTTCGGTGTTTCAATAAGTGATTTAGTTGCTGTTGCAAAAATGCAGCAATCAGATATAAGAGCTATAAATGATGATCTATTATCTTATACAGGAATGTATACAAGCTTGAGAAATCAATTTAATCAATTACCATCTAGAATGGGTATTGCAAATATATTAGAAAACTTATTTAGCAATTTAACATATCAAACAGGTATGAGTATAGCTGCAAATCCTGTTTCATTTGCTATGTGGAAGATAACTGATTTAATTCAAGGAGTTACTGGTGGAATTAATATACCATTTATCACTGCTTTAGGAACTGGAATTGACCTTAACACAACAGTTGAAAACTTAATGAAACTTGGTTTAGTTGGTGTTAATATGTTAGGTAATATTGGTAACATAGTAAATGGAATGAGATCTATTGGTTCTGGAGAAGTTCTTTTAGATAAATTACAGATAAGTGCAGGAAGTGGTAATTTCAAAACTTTCGGACCTGGATTAAACTTAGGTGCTGCGAGAACAAGTGGTTCAGGGACATCACAGATAACATATATCGGTCAAGAAGATTCTGATTCCTACCATGAAGCAACAATAGCACAACAAAAAAGTAAATCTGATAAAGAATTACAAAAAGAAATATCTAGCCAAGAAGAAAATAACCCAACATTAAAAATATTAAAATATTTAGCAGAGGATGTAGACCTAAAAGGAACTGCTGTAGCTCTAACAGCTGCTGCAACAAATAAATACGAACTGTTAAATAAAATAAGTACTGAATCAACTAATATTATAACTGCTTTAACTACCTTAAATACTAATATTCTAGAAAAGGTTATTCCAGCTATAAATAGCACAGCTTCTGTTAATTTTGGAAGTAAAATCTTCGATAAAACAGCGGTTATGCCATTATTTAGCTCTGAAAACACTTTGATTTCTAGCAATTTAACAAGCGTAACAACAGTCTCTTCAGCTTCACCTGTTACAGAGTATTTAGATAAAATAAACTTTATCGATGATTTTAAATCAATAGTTGAAAATATAGCAGAAATAAATAGAAAAATACCATCAAGCTTAGGAGTAAGTAGCACTTTAATTGAAGGTCTTACTCAAGTAAATAGACGAGCTTAAGGAGAAATTAAATGATTTCATTAAATAATACATCTATATTTGTAGGACAAATAAAACAAATATTAAAAGATTTTAATCTCCCTTTATGTCGAGTTGGTGATGATAATCTTATGCCTAATTCATACTACATCAAAAACAATAATATCTATTATAAAAACGCAAATGGTTCAAGTAAGAAATGTTTTGATTATATTTATGATTACCCGTATCTTAATATAACAGATAATCTAAAAATAGAAAATTTAATTTATGATAGGTATACTCATGAATATTTAGGAAAATATCTAAGATTTATGCGTGATTTTAAAAAGATAAATCTTATGTCTATGTATAACTGTTTTGATGAAAGATTCTTAGATTATGATATAAAATTCAATATAGGAGATTTTGATATTAATTTTGAATCAAATAGTAATGGTTTTATAAGCTATAAAATTCCAATCTCATTAGTACCAACGTATTCTATCTCAATACACAACACAAAGAATATCGAATTGTGTTTATATGATGAAAAAGATAGTGGTTTAACGTTGAGTAAAAAAACATATAGAAAAATCAAGATAAATAATTTATTTCACTATGAAGTTGGTGAAATAGATACTGAAGTTTCTAATGATTTATTTCTATTATTAAAGGTACCTAGAGATTTTAATAACTCGATAGTTGTTCTTGAAGGTAAATATTATGATAAATATTTAAATTTAAATCCTTTAATTATTGGTGAAATTGATAATGTAGATATTAAAATAGCTGCACAACTTCTATCAACAGAAAACACAAGAGGTAATTATTTGCTAGCTGACCGTATTGTTGAATATTTAACAGGGAACGTTATATACGAACTAAGCGAGCCATATGATATTAAAAGAATACAAATTATTTTAGATAATTTTCTTGTGGGGAAAAAAATGCTAGAGAAATTACAAAGCAATAACAGAAAATATGGTATCTGGAACAACCATGATGTTGAAATTATTAAATATATAGCTATATCTCATGGTTTAATTAAATATGATTTCTTAGGTTATGTAGATAAAGATATTGAAAAATATCTGATAGCTAATCTAGAGTTTGACCAGGTACAGTTTGATTTTAGAATGGGAGAAGATAAATAATGAATTACAAATTACCAGAGTGTTATATATATTTATACCACACAGATGAGTATTTCATCTTACCTCAATACCCTGATACGTTACAAGATCAACTAGACTCAAACTTCAGCAGCCAAAATGCTTTATCTAGAACCGCCCCAGTATACTCATATAATAACTCAGGGCCTAGATCAATACAGATAACATTGAAGCTACATAGAGATATGATGAATAATTTTAACACTGGAGCTGCTAGAATCAAATATAATACAGCAGATGGTGATATTGAAACTCGAATAAATAACGATGATTATGTTGATTTATTAATTAAAAAATTACAGTCAATAGCTTTACCAAGATATAAAGCAAGTGATAAATTAGTTAATCCACCGATGGTTGCTGTAAGATTTGGTGATACAGTATTTATAAAAGGTATTGTACAGGGCGGTGTCAGTGTTGTTTATGATTTGCCAATACTAGTTAACAATAAATATGCACAAGCAACAATATCTTTCACTGTTTCTGAAATTCAACCATATGATGCAGATTCAGTAGGAAAATTAGGAAGTCTGCGAGGTATTACCTCAGACATAGAAAAAAAGATTAAAGCTATAAATAATTAAGGTTAGAAGGAGATTTAATTATGGATGTACTAAAAAACAAATCTAAAATATCATATGAACATATATCTAGATATGCTTCTTTTCCTTTTTATTATCACAGTTTAGATAAAAAATATATGTATGGTTTGACAGGGCATTTATCAAAAAATATTCAATATGTTAAAGTTACTGTTAAACAAGAAGATACGCTAGATATATTAGCTAATAAATATTATGGAAGACCTGATTATTTTTGGATTATAGCTGATTTTAATGATATCAGAGATCCATTTATTAAATTAAGTGATTATCACACAACATTGAAAATTCCATCTCTCACTTCTATGGAATATAGGGAATAATAATATGTCGCAAAGTTTAATAACAGCTCCGGTATATGTTCAGGTTCCAGTTGTTCAAGTGAATATTGGTGAGTATAGCTTTGGGGTATATAAAAAAGATGAAAAAACAGGGTTTCAACAATATCCAAACTATGTCAAGTCATTAGAGGTGACAAAAGTAAATGGAAAAGTTAATACTTACGTGTTATCATTAGTCTATGTTATAAACCAATTTAATGACCCAAATTATTTTGAAAAAGTCCTTTCAAGCGTATCTGGAACACGTAAGATAGAATTTACCTATGGTGATGCTTCTATGCCTAATTTCATATATAGAAATGAAGTAGGAATTATCACAAAAACAACTTCAAGATTTTTAGATGGCGCTATTATAGAGTATACTATAACAGCTGTTAGTCAAGCTTCTTTAGGACTAAGCGGAGGATATCCTTTTCCAGCTGAAACAGTACAACCAAGTATGCGTATTTGGGATATATTAAAAGATAATGAAAAGTATGGTCTCCAAGACTTATTCCCTGGTATGCGAAATTTAACATTAGTTGCAAACGCTGGATTAATTCCTAATACAGATATGGAAGTATCAATAAGACAGTATGATAATATCTCAGTATTGGATTATTTAAATGAATTAGTATCTCTTATGACCCCAGATGTTAATAGAGGTGTATCAAATGGTGCTTTTTATGTCTTGACTATAGTTGATGATACAACTGGGGTTTTTGGAGGATCATATTTTAAAATCGTTTTAGTTGATAATAAAATATTACATCCTGAGGCATATCAGCTAGATATAGGCTACCCAGGATCAAATTATGTGTTTAATTTTGCAGTGGAGCAAGATGAAAATTACTCAATTCTCTATAATTATCAAAAAGAATTACACCCTCAAGAATATGTTTCAAGAATAAATGCAAATGGAGAATATGAGGAAATTTACGCACCAGTTATTTCTAGTAACAACCCGTTATATGAAACAAGAAATGATGACATGACCTGGTGGAATAAGATAACACAATTTCCAATAAAAGCTAGTTTAACTATTAGGGGATTATTACGACCAGCTATACTAATGACATATGTTAGAGTAAATATAATACTATTCGGAAAAAGACATATACATTCAGGACTATATATTATAACAAAACAAGTAGATAGAATAGACGGTGATGGTTACAAAACTACATTAAACCTACAAAGAATAGGCGATGAATAAATTAAAATTATAGGAGAAACATATGATCACAGCAGGCATAATAAGAGAAATAGGAATAAATAAAGGAAATTTCGTTGGGAACGCATATAAAGTCGAATTGAATATATTTCAAATACCTGGAGATGATAATAAAAGTAATTACACATATGTAGCTAACTGTTCAACTATTCCTGGCTTATATGATTCCTATGCTATAGGTGATGTTGTTTATGTAGGATTTTTAAATAATAATAAATCTTTGCCGATAATTTTAGGGAAAATATATCAAGGTTTAGATAATAAGAGTAATGGAAAACTCAAATTAAAAGGATTATCTGTAACTGGACATACAGAATTATCTAAAAATACTTTTATTGGTGATATATCTTTTAATGATATACAATCAACAATCCAGCAAAATGAAATGTTGCAAGAAAAAGTCACATATCTTGAAAATAAAATTAATAAAGTGATCACTATCAAAAAAGACATTGATAATATTTACATATGTTTGAATAATTTTACTGCTTCAGATATTGGATCAAGAATTTTTTTATACCGAACAACTAGACGTAGACAATCCAAGAAAGGATATCAGCATCCATCAGATCCAAATAATTTAAATATAGGTGTTGCATCTTTTGGTTATGGATATATTGCAAATAAAAACCAAGGTTTAGATGGAGCGATTAATCCTGATGTCCCAGTATGGATGCCTAATAACGGTTTAATTAAAACAGAATGGGAAATAACACAGCAACATATAGATGATGGCTTTATACGTATTGATTATCGCATTGACTGGTTACCTCTAATCTCTTACGATCAAGAAACAGATGATTTTACTTTATTCTATGGAAGTGGTAAAAGGAACAGTGGAAGAGATTTTACAGGTTCATTAAAAATTAAATTTGGTTTGGTTGATGCGCAAGGAAATTTAATAAGTTTATCTAGTGAAACACTACATATGGGATTTAGAAAAGATATAATGTCGTTTTATGACCCAATTGAAGGAAAATTACCGTATAAAGTTAACGATGATTACAAGATAAATACTTCATGGTTATATACCTTGATTAAATAACAAAAATAACTGGGGTGAGCTTATGAGTTTGCTGCCTTTAGCAGTAATTATGACTACGCTCGGTTATCGAGCATATAATGCATGTTTACCTCAGAATTATTTATGTAAAATAAAAATATCAGTATTTGTGCTAAATTTAATGATATTTTAAATGACTTAAAAGGAGAAAATTAATGAACACTATAAGTTTTCCTAAAATATTTAATGGTAATTCTACTTCTGTTAAATATGGAGATGAAGCCACAAAACAAAGCATTCGCTTACTTGTAAGTTCTGAATGCGGCGAATTTTTTGGTGATCCAGATTTTGGGATACACCTGAAAAGATATTTTTTTGAACAGAATAATGTTATATTAAGAGATATCTTAATTGATGAAATATACACAAAAATAGTAGATTATTGCCCACAAATTTATATTGAAAGAAGAGATATAAAAATATTTATTGATGGAAGTAAACTTGTAGCAAATATTATATATAAAAATCAAGAAACATTTATTACGAATATGTTCTCTCTGGTTTTATTTAAAATAGAAGGGAGTGAATAAATATGGCATTCACCGAAAGAGAATTAGAAATATCTAATAAATCTTATACAAATAAAGATTTTGCAGCTATTTATGAGGAATTATTAACATACGCGGAAAAAATAAGTAATAGATTTTCACCAACAACTGCTGTTGAAACCGACCCATTTGTCGTTCTGCTTAAATTAGCTGCGTTTGTAGCAGATAAAGTAAATTATAATATTGATAAGAATATATTAGAGATGTTTATTTCTAGTTGTACGCAAGAAGAATCGATGCGAGAATTAACTGAATCTCTGGGATATCATATGCATTACTATGTAGCTGCACAAACAACTGTTGTATGTAGCTACAAGAAACCGGAGGAATTGATTTCAAATATCGTAATTCCTAGGTATTCAGTAATTGAATCTTCATCTAAAATAGCTTATGTAACAATGGAGAATGCAGAAATATCAAAAACTACAAACACTTCAGGTGAAATATCAGTTATTCAGGGAAAAATTCAACACCTATCGGTTTTAGGCAATAATTTGATACAACTTGAAAATCTTACATCTAATAATAGACTTTATTTTCCAGAGGTTATGGTTGCTGAAAATGGTGTTATTATATCAAACTCTTTATATGGAAGCTCTTTATGGGAAAAAGTTGATAATCTAAATACTCAAATTTATGGGTCTCCTTGTTATAAGTTTGGTTTTGATTCAAAAAGAAATCTTCCTTATATTGAATTCCCAGAGTGGGTATCAGATATTATAGGCGATGGTTTAACTGTTGATTATGTTGTTACACAAGGTGAAATTGGAAATGTTGCAGCTAAAGAATTAATAAATATTAAAAAAAGAACAGTAATTCAAGATGGGCAAGTTATTGATGATGGAATAGATAATGCTGATATTAGAGTGACTAATTTATCTGCTGCAGTATCAGGATCTAACCCAGAAACTTTAGATCAATCTTACCTAGGTTTTAAAAAAATCATTGGTACTTTTGATACATTAGTTACTTGCAGAGATTATGCTAATGTTATCTATAATATGCTTAACCAAACAACAGGTACACCTTTAGTATCAAATGTTCAAGTAGCTGATAGAAGAACTGATATAAATTATGCTTGCGATGTTGTGACGTATGATGTTGCAGCTGGTTCAATTGTTGAGTCAATCCCAAAAGCTGCTATAACACCTTTTGACTTAACTATTTATCCATTTAGGCCAATTACAAATACAACCTTTTCGGCTATAAATTCAAACACAGATGGTTATAATAATTCATTTAAGCTTTTACCGCAAAATAAAATAAATGCTATTACAGCACAAATTGAAACAAATACAAACTTATATAAAAATTTATCACATACATATAAGACGTTAGCTAATGAAGATATAGTTTCTATTCAACTTTGTTATGATCTAACTGCAACTATAAGTACTACAGCAAAAGTTAACATATTAGAACAATCAGATATTATAGCTAATGTGTATAGTGCTTTAGCTAAGGAATTCAACGCTCGAAAATTAAACTTCGGTTATGAAATTCCTTTTGAAAAATTAATAGATGTTATGAAAAACGCAGATGCAAGAATAAAAGCTGTTAGTTTACAAGAACCAGAGCAAACTCCTAAAATAATCACAAAAGACGGTGATGAGCATGATATTTATATAGATTCTAGTACCGACAGTGATGAATTTAAAAAAATTGTTGCTAAGAATGTGTTAGGTGGAAGAGTACCTTTATTTGAATATGATAATGATTTTACCCCTGATTATTCTTATGAAGAGGTTGAAAAAATAACTGGTGTGAAGAGAATAACGACTGAATGTAATATTGATACAATAGATGGAGGAAATTCTTATACTCTTAAAGATAATGAAGTTGTTCAATTTATAGCGCCTAATATCATATCAGAAAATATCTATGCTGCTGGTGTTTTATATTATTTAGAATTAAACTCTGGAACAGACATCCCAGCAAATACAGATTATTTACTTAAATCAGGAGAAACATTACTTTTATATTATTTCAAGGATAATAAATGGACTTATGATTTTATAACATCAGGGAAAATAATTAATTCTAAAAATATTTTATACACAGAAGCAGGTCATACCGCTAATAGTAAATCACCAGATAAAAATCCAACGATTAATAGTGAAACATATCCTGTTTATTATTTAGGCCCAGATGAACAAATAGAGATTAAAAAAATAAATTCTGAAAAATTGGTAATACAAAAAAAATGTTATTGGATAACAAATGAACCTAAAAATGAAATAAAATGGGAAGGTGATGTTTATACTCTCAAAGAAAACGAATACTTCTTCTATTCAGATCCTAACTTAACATCTCTTTACGCTTTTGGTTCAGGAACTAAGTTAAAACGAACTTCTGGAATGTCTAATTGGAATTGGGAATGTGATGCTGATATAAATATAGATGATATTAATTTAGAAGGATTATATGCGCTTAGAGATTCATTTAAAACCGTTGTTTTTACTAGTGAAAACTATTTAGAGATAACTGAAAATGAGATAAAAACATTTACTGCTGGTGATACAATATATATTGGTAGTGGTTCTCCTTCTTTGACTATTACAGATAATGATTTTACTCTTATTGACGATGGAACTAAGATATCTTACCAATATGCGAATACATCAGATAGAGAAGATCTGCCTGATAAGTCTCTTGTTCCTGATGCTGATTGGAGTTGCCGCTCAATATTAGATATCAATTGTGGGCCTAATTTAGAACAGGTATTGGTTTCTAACCAAAAGATTTATTATTCCATAGATGATAGCGCCATAGACACAGAAGATTCAGGTACTTATGATGGTGTATTAGAGCAAGGTTTCGTTTTAAAAGCTAATACATTAATTCAAAAAGGTGGTGGAAAAAATATAAATTTAGGGGTTTTTACTTTAGCTAATTTAGAAGATTTCGTTTACCCAACATTATTGAAAATAAGCAAAGCTACTGATTGCGCAATACAGGTATTAGAAAACGGCATGTATGGACCAAATTTTGATGGATCTGGTGAAGCTAAGTTTTATGCTGCAGATGTTGCTGATGTTGATTGTTATGTTATGATTTATGGTAATGATATCGGTGAGGTAGCTAAACCTACTTTGCAAGCTTATGATTCTGATAGTAACCCTATAGGAAATGATGTGGAACTAAATAATGGAATAAATATATTAAAATTAACATTAACCGCACCAACAGCTGCTTATTGGATTTTAAATCGATTGGAACCAGAGCAATCATTTACTATGAGTCCTCTTAAATATGTAAAAGGGATAAATCCATTATTAGGTTTAAAATCTGATTTGGCAACATTTATTACATATTTAGAAACTGAATTTGGAGAGCAATACGAGAAATTCTATCCTTTTGCAGATCTTGATCCAAGCAAAGAAATTGAATTATCAGAAACAGTGACTTTAAATACAGCACAAGCATTTTACGATAGTAACAATATAGCTAACAAATGGGTTTTGCCTAAGATTGATTTTTCAGCAAGTAAAGATAAAATAAGAATAGCTAAAAGTTCTATGAAATAGAGGTAATGACAAGATGAAAGTTGAAAAATTAATTCCAGAGGTTTATTACAGTCAATCAAGAGATTTTAGTTATATTGGTAGATTATTTGAAGTATTATTTAATTATATGAAAACAGGGGCTGATTCTGTAATGTTTAATCGAGACTCCCCAGACATTGATGCTACAACAATTGAGCTTCTGGCATTAACGCTTGGTTTCGAATCTAAGCATAAATATACAACACGAGATTTGATTTATATAATCAGCTCGTTTTCAGACTTAATTAAGAAAAAAGGAACAAAAGAAGCTATTAATACAGCTATAAGATTACTTATCAACAGTCAAAAAATAAAAATAAATAATATTGTTGATTTTATTGGTACAATTCCAACAACAGGAGAAAATCAATTTATTTTAGATCTAAAAATCCCAGCTCAGCTAACAGGGACCGTATTACTAGAAGATTTATTTGATTATATTCTTCCAGCTGGAATGTTATACAAATTTACAAAAGTTGAACCTTCTGATGCTAAGTATTTAGAAGTTAATCCAGATTTTGATACAGAGCATGCTTACAGTATTAATCAAGATACATCTCAAATATTATCTGATCCTGATGGGGGTTATGTGTTTGTGTTGTTAACTGAGGAACCCGCTAATTGGGGTACTAATTATGGTGATTATTATGTTTATAGTGAAGGAAGTGGTTTTGTTTTGAATGAAGAATCAGAATATTCACCAGGTTCTTATTATAAAAAAGAAAAAAATAAACATATAGGAACAATAATAACTGGAACTGTGTTTGATGGAGGAAATTCATAATGAAAAAAAATATAAAAACTAATGACGCTGTTTTCTATAATGGAGAAGTTTATATTCAATATAAATATGGGAAAAAAACTAAACAAATAAAGAAGCACAATGAAGGAAAGATAGCACTTTTTACTGCCATAACACAAGCTTTAGGTGGAAGATTCGATGATGCTAAAAAATACATGCCTAAATATTTGATGGGCGTTGATGCTACTGGAGATCCTGAATCACCTTGTTTCTATTATAAAGCAGCTGTTCAAGATATTATGTATTTTAATGATAGTGCGATAAGTTCTGGATCAGAAAATAACATTATTAGATACGTATTTGTTGTACCAGTTAGCTCTTTAATTCCTGATAAGCAGATAACCCAATTACAATTAAAAAATGAATCTGAGGATATCTGTGCGACATTAGATTTAGAAGGAACTGATAGAATAGACACGGATGTCGCGGCATCTTTACTGATATATTGGGATCTAAAATTTATGAATCCGGTTTCAGAATAACAACAAAAGGAGAAAATTTAAATGGCAATAGAATATATTGGAACAACTGATATAAAAGTGTTTCCATCGGCGTTTAGAAATGGTGATGCAGAAGCAAAGAGAACAACTGAAGAAAATCTGATTAAATTTAATCGCTTAAGTTCATCAGATGAGAATTTAGAACAAATGTTTACCGACCCAGATGATTCAGATTATGTAATATTTAATATTCACGGATATTGGTTTAGGTGTTTAAAAACAAGTATACCACTAGGAAATAATTTATTTGCATACATTAAACTAGAAAAAGTTGGAGTGGGGTGGACATTATCTGCAATACCTGCAAGTGCTTTAGATGATGAATCTGATAATTTTACTGGGTTAGGTTTTGATGCAACTATTCCTGATGATGAATATGATAACGGTGAGTTAATAGTAAAGTATTATGGCTTAAAGGTTAGAGATGAAAATGGAGAGATAATAGAGCAAAAATTAAAACTAACTAGTGATGAAATAAGAAATAAAAATACAAATAGATCTATCAGAGAAGAATTAACGACAACTGCAATACTCGCAGAGGAAATAAACGCTGATAACATATCTGTATCAGAAACAATATCTGCCGGTAATGTGCAGAGCAATTCTATAACTAGCGGAGATATTACAGCTGACTCAGTGCAAACAGATCAACTTAAAGTTTCTACTATAACAGCTGAGAATGCAGGAGTTATAATAACAATTGATAAAAATATTAAAACAGAAGATGATAAAACTATTGATATTGACGGAAATGTTGATATTAATGGTAATCTCACTATTGGCAGCGGTGGATTACTAACTGGTACAAAACCTATAGAGATAGATGGAGATGTTGATATTGATGGTGATCTCACTATTGGCGTTGGTGGATTACTAACTGGTACAAACCTGGTAAATATGACTGGCGAAGTTACTATTCCAATTGGTTCAAAAATAGATTTAGGTAATAGTAAAGGAATAACTATCAAGAGTTCGGAAATAAAACTAGGAAACATATCTATAGAAAGTTCAACTTCAGGTACTATCCATCCAGTAGAGTTTATAGTGGATAATAGCGCTACAACTAAAACTCAAATATATATGCCAAAACCACTTTCAGGGACATCAGCTACGTTACATCTTCCTACCGATGTTGCTTCTAGCGCTCCTAATGAAGAATACATTTGGGCTCAGAAAAAATTAAATAACAATAGAACAAATTCTTGGTATAAATTAGGTGATGGGAGCGCTGAATATGATATTATTCAAGCACAACAAGGTGGAAGCATAGCAGCTAAAATAAATGGTGTAGCTATAACTAGTACTGGCTCAGATGTGGAAATAACAACTCCATTAAACGACAGTATACTCTTTCCTGCAGGTAAGTCTGGAGAAGTAGCTTTTATATCAGATATAAAACAATGGACATATCTTGGTAGCGCTCCGCGTAATGATGGTGGACTATCATTTTCTCCAGAAAACGTTAGTGAATATATGGTAATTTACACCGACTTATCAACTGGAAAATATTCAGATATGACAGAGGTTGTGTATGGACCTGTTAGTTTAGTAAATGGAATGACTTTACCAGGACATGTGGGTTCTTCTATTATTAATTGTAACACCAACTCCATTAGCATTGAATGGAGCATTAGTGGTGCATCAAAAAATTATGTTGTAGTTTATGCGAGGTAGATTATGTTGCTTAAGAATTTATATTTACAAAACAAAATAACTAAGGAAGAATTGCTTGAAAGAAGGTTCATTTATTTTAGAATATTAAGAGAACAACAATTCAAAGCATTTGATATTTGGGAACGTGCAGTACTAAGAGGCAGGGAAACAGATGATCAAGATGTTATGACTTGGTATCAAGAGATGTTAGACTTCCCTGATACAATAACAGAACTGACTTCATATGAAGATTATCCAGTTTTGCCTGCAGCTTTGAAAAAATATTTGTAAGAAGCGGAAAATAGATCAAGAAAATGATAATTAATAACACACTATAATGGTTTTATTATAAATGTGCTAAATTATATGACATATAAAATCAAATCGAACAAGGAGAATATGAAATGGAATGGATTACAACATTTGAGAGTCTAATAGCTTTAATTACTGGGTTAATTGGACTTGTTGGAACTGGTATAGGTGCTTTCTTTGCTATAAAAAACTTCATCAAAGTATTGAAAGAAAAAAATAAAAATGAAATTTGGGCATTAGTGATGTCTATGGCTGATGCTGCTATGAAAGAAGCTGAAAGAAGTGGTAAAAATGGTGTTGAAAAGAAAGAAATGGTTATTGCTTCAATCAAAGCTGGTTGCGATGCTGCTAATTTAGATATATCAACATTTATTGATGAATTAAGTGCTTATATCGATCAAACAATAAAGTTTGTAAATGATATAAATAAGAAATAATTGAGGTTTTAAATATGCTTAAACTAATAAATGAAGACCAAACAAAAGTTACACCAATACCGAATACTGAACAAAATCAACAAGTAGAAGACGCACCAGAGATAGATGAAGAAACAGTTAAAATAGCTTCTGAAGAAACTATAAATATTTTAATTCAAAAGTCTTGGGATTTTATATCTGATGCTAAATCTGTAATAGCTACTTTAGCAGTTAATTATGAAGATGAATTAAAAGATGACATTATTGAAATTCTAAATGTTGTTGTTGATGATGCTACTATAAATATAGGTGTTTTACAAAAAGTAGCTAGTATGATGAATAAACGAAGATTACAACTTCTTGATATAGGTGAAGATAAAGTTGAACAGATTTTAAGTGACCCTGAATTAGCTGAAGCTTTAATTAAACCGAAAAAAGATGAGACAGAACAAGAATTTGTTTCTAGATTTGTTTCTAATGAAAGAACAATCAAAGAATTTCCTAATCAAAAACAAAGATTAGCTGTTGCTTATAATATTTTCAATAACAGATGAAGATTATTTTGATAAAAAAAATTGTATAAATATATTGATATATTTAAAAATAACGAAAGGTTATTAGGAGTTTTACTCTTCGAGGTAAAACTCGATAAAATTATGTTTTTTCGCTAAAAAAATCTTATAGTATGATTATTCTGATAAAAAAAATTGTATTATACTTTGTATTAAAAAAGTAACAGATATATTTATTATTAAGCAGATTGATTTTTCAATCTGCTTTTAATATCTTTAAAATAATTGCTAAATTATTTAGATAATTAGATATATTGATAAATAGGAGAACATTATGGCATTTAAAAAAAATGATAGAGTTATATTATCTAATACAGATGATATTTGGAATAATAAAGAAGGTATAATTTTAGCTGATTTTGATAACGATAAGATATCTGAAGAAACAGTATATTATGTAGTTAAAATTTTATTTGATGATAATAAACCAGTTATTCAGATAGTTAATAAAGATAATTTAGAGTTAGCAAGTACAAGTGAAATGCTACATGAAGAAAAAGAACCAGCTAAAAAGATAGATGATTATATTAAAAATTATGTTTATCTAGAAGATTTAGATGGTGAAAAAATTGATTCATGGTTTTTTGTTGATAAAATAGCATCAATTGAAAATATTCCAGTTGAAGAGATAATATATGATGCCAAAATATTAGGGTATAATATATATTCAATATTAGCAAATACTTTTGAAAAAATAGTTATAGCTGCACCAAGATGCGCAACCAAAACAGTTTACGATGAATATGGAAGCCACTTACTGGGAAAAGCAGAAGTTATTGATTTAACTGGCAAGGAGGAATAATTATGATAATGACCAAAGAAGATTGTATAAATTTTATCAAATTAGATTTAGGTGGAAATATATTAGAGCTTGAACTTTCAGATGATAATATAGGAAGTATTATAGATGCAACAATAACTGAAATATGTAGATATTATGATCAATCTATATTTGTTACAGTTCCATTTTCAAATTGTATCAGTTTCGATACATTAATTGATTCTGATCATAATCCATATAAGCTTGAACCTGTTTCTATTGTTAAATTATATCGAATCAGAGGTTTTACTGGAAATGCTATAGGCAATCAAGCGAGCAATATAGATCCTATGTATGCACAGCAATGGTTAGCTTTTTCAAGTGGAGGAATGAACCATAATCTAGAAAATTATCTTCTTAATTATATGTCATACTCAACTTTACAGCAAATTAGAAATAATATAAGCACAGATTTAGCTTTTAAAGAAGACAAAATAGGTAGAAAATTATATATTAATAGCACATATGAAAATCCAGATAACATAACAATTGAATTTATACCAGCAATAAAAAAAATTGAACAAATTACAGATGAGTATTGGTTAGATATAGCTAAAAGATTATCTCTAGCTTACACAAAAAGAATATTAGGAAGAATCAGAACAAGATTTACACAAAGTAACGCTTTATGGATGCAAGATGGTGAAACAATGCTTGCTGAAGGAAATGAAGAGATTAAAGAATTAAGAGAAATATTGCGCCTTAATTCTTCAATGTTTTTTCCTTTGGATTAACCGTACACATTTTTACCCAAATACTATCAAAACTCCTCTGCTAAATTATATAGAAGAGGAGATTTTATTATGGATATTCAATCTAAATTATTAAAGCTTAACATATTTGAAAATAACGAATTTTTTCAAAAATACGTTTATTTGTTAGAAACAAATAGAGATACCGAAAAAATAAAATTTAAAACCGCTAGTCATCATATTATTCCAAAATCTTTTTGTAAAAAACTAGGTATAAAAGTAGATAATTCAAAAAGTGGTGTAATAAATCTTTCACATAGAGATCATGCATTAGCTCATTATTATATAGCAATGTGCACAAAAGATGATTATTTACGATATAGCAGCATAAGTGCAATTCAACATATAATTGGATTTAATAAAAAAATGAATCAAGAAAATATAGATCAATTTATAGAAAATTTAGATTCGTATCAAGCATTAAAAGAAGAACAGTTCGCATATCACTCAAGCATAACAAAAGGAAAATTAGTTGGTGATTTAAATCCAGCTAAAAGACCCGAAGTGCGGGAAAAGATAAGATTATCAAAATTAGGTAATACTAATAATAAAGGTAAAAAAATTCATGATGAAAAGTGGTGTGCTGCTATAAGCGCTAATCGATTAGGAAAAATTGCAGTGACTAATAAAGATACTTTAGAACAGAAATTTATCAGTGAATCAGAGTTAAATAATTACATTAATAATGGTTGGTATAAAGGTACAAAACTTAAAGGGACTCATAGATCAGAAGAGGCAAGGTTAAAAAACGGTTTAGCGCATAAAGGTCGTATTAGGATTACAGATGGTATTAATAATAAATCTATTTACGAAAAAGACCTTCAAAGATGGTTAGAAATAGGGTATTATAAAGGAATGACGAAAAAGTATATTCGCTCCCAAGAAACAATACAAAAAGTAAGCGCAGCCAATAAAGGCAGAATAGCTTTGCATAAACCAGGCGAAAATAAAACTAGATACATTCATAAAGAAGATAACGACTTATTTGCTAAATTATTAGAAGAAGGTTATATTATAGGTGGAGCACCTAAAACCAAGAAGGAGAAATAAGATGAACGAGAAAAATCTTGAAAATATTAATCAAATAGATATGTCATTTTCTGGTCATGAAGAAGATGATGATACATCTTTTGGAAGTATATCCGAAAATATTGAGGATAATAGGTCTCCAGTTAAAACTGGTATAATAATTAATTTTAATGATGAAGATGATTTAGATATTAATATTAAAAAGCACCCATCAAATAAACCAGTAACTATTATGAATGCTGCTGATAACAATAGTCCTGTAATTAATTCTGAAACAGTTAGTGGTTACAATGAGATTGATATGGAATGCAAATATGGTGATGATACAGAAGATGATGATGAATCTTTTTCAACAATAGTAAAAAATAAATCTTTATTTAGTGATGATGAAGACATCAATGATCAAGATGATACTGCTGATAAAGGCTTAATCTTAGATGAAGAAAGTACCAGTATGTTTAATTCAAAAAAAGTAACTGTAACCAACTTAGAAGACGATTTCTGGAAACAATTAACTAAAAAATATGCTGAAGAACTTGATAATGAAGAAAAAGAATTAGTTGAGACTAAGAAAAAAAGAAAAGATCAAGAAGGTAGTTTGCAGAATCAATTACGAGATCTTCAGAAAAAGCATGCTAAATCAAATAAAAAAGGTGCTATGGGAATGGGTTTCCATTTTATTGGTAATATAGAAAAAGAACATTCCTTCTTTGATTCAGCAATGGGTAACCCTGATGGGACATCATCTATTATAAATTCTACATCAGATAGCGGTTTGATATCAACTGGAGCATCTGCTGGATCAGGTGAAGCATCTGGTGGTGGTATGGGCGAAAATCTAAACCCTAAAAACTACACTAAGATGTTATATGAAGTTTTTGATACTATAGGTTTCGAAGTAACCAGAGATAACAACGGAATCTTAACAGCTAAAGATTTATACAGCGATAATAATATAATTAAAGCAAATAATCTTGATGATTTGATTTACGCGTTACAGCCATTTATTGAAATATGTGTAATAATTCCATTATCATTACATACAGGTAAAAAATTTAATTCATATAAAGATTGGTGTGATTGGTTTTCTAAAGAAAACGTTGAGAAGTATTCAAAATATGCTGGTGAAATAATTTATTGTGATTTGCTAGCTAATCACCTAAATGAATGTGAGATTTAATATGAGCGTACGTAATAAATTTAATTTCGATAAATGGGCATTTATTGGTGGATTAAAACCTTCATATAGGTTGTTTGAAGCTGCAAAAGATTTGAATACAGCGAAAATAGAAAAAGCTTTAAAAGGTTACTATACAAGCGGTATATTACGAGAAGATGCTTTTGAAGAGAAACTTGAGATACATAAAACATTAAATCCGAAAATTTGGGACCAAGATAATAATTTATTAGAAGATGTGGAAGAAAAAATATATGAAATTGTTGATGAATTTAAAAATCAACTAATGGAAGATGGAGTTAAACTTGAAATTGACGACATATATATTTTAGGCTCAAATGCAAATTATAATTACACTGAAGAAAGTGATTTAGACATACATATAATAGCTAATGATTCTTTTGATTGCAGCGACAAGCATTTGCAGATAATATATAACGCATACAAAACACTTTTTAATAATAAATATAGAATAGAAATTAATGGGATAGATGTTGAAATATATGTTGAAAATATCAACAATATGACTAACATATCAACTGGAGTATATAGTTTAAATAAAGGATGGATAAAAGATCCTTCAGAAATTGTTTTTCCTGATATAGATGAAGATAAATTCGAAGAAGCTGTAGCTGAATGGGAAGCAAGGTATCTTGACGTCATAAAAAACCCTTCGATAGAAAATGTAGATAAATATATAGATGATTTATATGATATAAGAATTACATCTATAAAAAATGAAGGTGAGTTCGGTTTTAATAATCTGGTATTTAAAGAAATACGCCGTTTAAAATATTTAGAAAAATTAAAAAATTTGCGCTTAAAACTTAAAACTAATGAATTAAGTTTAAAATGATTGTGCTAAATTTTAATGAATAAAGAAGTTTAAAGATACATAAATTTTTAAGTAAATATCTGTAACTTTCACATTAAAGTTTATTAGAATGGAGAAGAAGAAATGGAAAATATAAATACTTGGTATAATATAGCAACCATTATAATATCATTTTTATCATTATTTGGTTTTGGCGCAGTAATGAAGTATTTCTGGGAAGATAAGCGAGCTAAAAGAAAAGAGAACACAGAAGAAGCAAAAAGACGAGCAAAAGAAGAAAAGCAAGAAGAAACAAGAGAAGTCCTTCGAGAAGAAATACAGCCTTTGATCACTAAAATTGAGCAAATAGAAGCTCAAACATCTGTGACATCAACTGGAACATTAACTCTTCTTCGAGATAGAATGAAAACATCTCTGAACTTTTGTCGAAAACAGAAATGGGCATCGTCCTCAGATAAAGCTAATTGGAAAGAGTTATATAATACATATAAATTAATGGGTGGAAATCATTTTAAAGCTTATGTAGATCAATGGAAACAAGAAATGGAATCTTTACCATCTGAAGAAGAATATCGCAAAAGTAAAAAAACAAAAAAAGTTGAAAAATAATGGGTGATTTTAATATCATCCTTTTTTATCTGCTGCTAAATTATATGATAAACAAAAATTAAAAGGTATTTAAGGATTAGATGTATGGAAAAAAATAGAGTTGTTAGATATAGTTTAAGTGAAGCAACCAGAAGAGATTTGCTTTTGAAATCCAGAAAGGGTGAAAAATATAAAAGCAAAAAAGGTAATAGATGGGATGCTAAAAAACAAGTTTACATAGCAAATACTGTAAAAGAATATAATAAGATAGATATGAACACTTTTTGGAAAAAAGATATTCTTAATTTCGGAATAAATATAAAAGGTGAAACAGACAATTATAACGTAACCGTGGAATTCACAAAAGTCCTTGATAGAATAAAGAAAAGAATAATTGAAAATAAAAATAAACTTTCTTTGAAAATAATATATGATTCTTTAGTTGAAGCTTTAAATAGCAGTGATGTAAAAGTAGATTGTTCTTGCCCTGATTTTAAATTTAGATTTAAAGTATGGGCAACAAAAAATAATTATAACACAGGTAAAGAAGAAAAAAGAGAAGCTAAGATAACTAACCCTCATGATAATTTAGGAGCAGCTTGTAAGCATATACTAAACGTTTTAAATAACGCAGAATGGATAAAAAAAATATCTTCTGTAATAAATAACTATATCAACTATTGCAAAGATCATATGGAATTTAATTACAGTAGATTCATATTCCCTAAAATATATGGAATGACTTATGATAAAGCAGTTCAACTAAGTATATTTGACTATGATGAAAAAGGAACCGTAAAAAACAAATTAGAGTCAGATGAGTCTTTGATTAATTTATCAAACGCTTTAGGTAAAGTTAGAGGTAGAATTAAAAAAGGAAGCAATAAGAATCCTGTAGCTCAACAAGAAAGATCTGAAAAAGACCGAAAATAATTATACAATTAAAATTGTATGATATTAGTGAAAAACTTGAAAAATTTTAGAGAAAGGCAGGAGAAATAACTTGGTCAGCAAAACAAATATAAATAACCAAAATCTGGATCTATCTTTGCTAGAATCATTATCACCAGAAGAAAAAGAGTTAGCTCTTGCTATTTTAGAAGAGTATTCTAAAGAAGGTACATCAGAGCAGTTAAACAAACTATTACTTGAAGATTACAATGAAATTCCGGTTGATATCTTAACCTTTGTAGATAATTATGAATATTTAGGAAACGCATGGCATGATAGTGAAGGTAAATCTAAATTATACCCATATTGGAGAGAAGAGCTAGTAAAAATATTCCCAGATAATTTGACAACTTCAATCAATAACGCTATCCTCTCTGGGTCTCGTGGTCGTGGAAAAACAGAGATAGCTGTATTAATAGCTGCTTATCTTCTCCACAGGGTATTATGCTTAAAAGATCCAATAGCTTATTTTCACTTAAAACCTACTGAAAAGCTTGTTTTTGCGTTTATGAATATCAAAAAAGACTTAGCAGAAGAAATAGGTATAGCTAAATTTCAAAACACTATTCAATCTAGTCCTTGGTTTTTAAAGCATGGAACAATTGAAGGAAGAACAAATAAAGTATGGGTACCACAAAAATTCAATAACCAAGAAGCTGTTGATATTAAAATAGGTTCACAAGCTGATGATTTAATTGGTTTGCCTATATATTTTTGTCTTGAAGGAAACACCGAAATTTTAACAACAAATGGAACATTCAAAATTGAGGATTTATTAGACAAGAAAATTAAAGTTCCCACTTTATCAGATGATCATAAATTTATAATAAGCGATGAATGTACCGTTAAACAAACAGCAGAATCTAGCATCGAATATGAAATAGAACTAGAAGATGGTAGCATTATAAAATGCACCCCAACTCATAGATTTAGGTTAGTAGATGGTTCTTATAAAGAAGCTCAAAAGTTAACTGAAGCAGATGAGATATTAGATTTTATCCCATATGGGTATGTCTATAAAACAACAAATTTGATTAATGGAAAGATATATATCGGTCAACATAAAAAAGCATTTTTAGATTCAAATTATTTAGGAAGTGGTTTTGCTTTAAATAAAGCCGTAAAAAAATATGGTATAAATAATTTCAAATGCGAAATTCTGCAGCTTTATGCTTCCAAAAATGATTTAAATAACGGTGAGAAGGAATATATTAAAAAGTTCAATTCTAATGATTCTACTATCGGATATAATATTGCAGATGGTGGACAAGGTGGGGATCTAGGTGAGGTTTCAAGAGCTCGCATTAGTGCTGCGCTTAAAGGAAGACCTAAAACAGCTGGACACCGTAAAAAATTATCTGATATAAACCGAGGCAAGCGTTTGAGCCCTGACACTAAAGCTAAAATAAGCGTTGGGAATAGAGGTAAAATATTGTCTGATGAAACAAAAACAAAGATGAGCTCATCAGCTAAAAAGCTAAATCATAGCGGATATCAGACACTTAAAGATAAAATAGCAATAAACAATGGTGAGCTAGTAAAATTTATTGATAAATCCTTAGAGATACCCAATGGATGGGAAAAAGGAAATATTACAGCTAGAAAAGCTCACAATATGACCAATTATTATAATGATAAAGATGCTATGTTGCGTAAATCAGAAGCACACAAGGGTTGTAAAAATTCAATGTATGGAAAAGGTTATTTAAGAACCGGTGGTAATAACACTAACGCTACCAAATATTATATTTTTAATAATATTAGATTTGAGTGTAGAAATGATTTAGTAACATATCTAAAAGAGAATGGTTACCCCGATATTTCAGGTTCAGCCATTAGAAATATTGAAAATAAAGGATATTCTAAACGCACAATTAAAAAATTTAAATATATAATTGAAAATTTAATATGGGGATATAAAAATGAGAATTAAAAGTATAAAGATAAATCACTTAGATGCCCCTAAAAAATATTATGATGTTATAAATGCTAATCCATTTAACAACTTCTTTATCAAAACAAATACTGCGTATATATGTTCACATAACTGCTTTTTTGACGAGGTTTCATTCCAAAGAAATCAAGATATCGAAAAACAAAAGAAAAAAGCCAATGACATGATTGATACAGCTATCGGAGGTATGAAAACAAGATTTGTACACCGTGGTAAAAATCCTACCTTACTAGTCTTGGCTTCATCAAAAAGAAGCGATAAATCTTTTCTTGAAGAACATATGAGAAAAAAACTTATTTCAGAGAAAGATAATGTTTATATTTCAGAAGGAAGTGTTTGGGAAGTTAAACCACCTGGAACTTATTCAGAAACAACATTTAGAGTTGCTTTAGGAAATAAATTTTTAGATTCTGTTGTAATGAAAGATGATGAAGATATTGAGGCATATAGAGAAAAAGGGTATAGTGAAATAATCAATGTACCAATAGATTTTAAACCAGATTTTCTAGATGATATAGATAGAGCTTTATGTGATTTTGCAGGTATCTCAGCATCAAGCATTTCTAAATATATAAACGGAGCTGCTGCGGTTGAAAATGTAACAGACAGAATTAAAAATCCATTCAGTCGTGAAATATTAGAAATCGGTGATGGACCAGATGATGCAGAAGTTCAATATTATAATTTCTTTGATCTAGATAAAATTGACCCAGCTTTAAGATATAAACCACTATTTATACATTTAGATATGTCTTATTCAGGAGATATGACTGGAATCGCAGGAATATTTATACGAGGAAAAAAACATTCTCAAATAGATTTAGACCAAAGTAAAGATTTGTTTTATTCTTTAGCTTTTAGTGTTAGTATTAAAGCTCCAAGAGGGAGACATATAAGTTTTGAAAAAAATAGAAACTTTATTTACTGGTTAAAAAGCAAAGGTTTTAATATAAGAGGGATAACAACAGATACATATCAATCTTATGATACTGGTGAGACGTTAAGAGCTAAAGGTTATCCATATTCTGTGTTATCGGTCGATCGTGTTGATACAAACCATGTGTGTGTTCCTTACCAATATTTCAAATCAACTATATATGAAAAAAGATTAGAGATGTACGATGACAGGATGCTTATACATCAGATAATTAATCTAGAGCGTAATATCAATACTGGTAAAATAGATCACCCGAGCGGTGGAGCGAAAGATGTCTGCGATGCTGTTTGTGGATCAATATTTAACGCAAGTAAGCATGCTGAACAGTTCGCTTATGAATATGGTGAAAGCGCTGAACAGTTATTGCAGATAAATGAAGATAATAGTTTCTCAGATGATATTAAGCAATTAACATTAAACATGGAAGAAGAGTTAAAAATGATTAATGGGAGATTAAAACCAGATCGGATGCACCCATCGGATGCCCAAAAGAAAACTGAAGATTATTTTATGTATGATGATATAATCATACTATAAAGGAGAAATATGAACGATAATAAAATTAATTTAAATGAAGTTAAAGTTAAACCAATATCTGCAACAACCCCAGAAATTGGTATTGATACAGAGAAAACATTTATAGACAATATTCTTGATTCTGCGCAAGTTGGAACATTAGATTTATCATCTATAGACGCATTAACCCAAAGTGCGCAAAACAGAGAACAAGCTTATCAACTAATAGACGCCATGACTCAAGACACAATTATTGCTGCTGTTCTTGAAACTTATGCTGAAGATGTTGTGCAAACAAATGATAATGGTGATATAATGTGGATAGAAGCTAATGATGCTCGAGTTTTAAATTATACTTCATGGTTACTTGAATCATTAAATGTTGATAAGCATCTATATCAATGGGCGTATTGTTTAGTTACCTATGGAGATGTTTATTTACGCTTATTCCGAAAATCCGATGTTGAAGAAGATTTATTGTTTAAAAATAACCCTAAAACGAATAAATTAAATGAATCTATTATTCGTAAAACCAATGAACCTTTAACAGAAGAGGTTAAATTAAAATTATATGGAGATAATGACAAATACATTCCTTATATTCAAATGGTTGATAATCCAGGAGAGATGTTTGATTTACAAAAATTTGGTAAAACACAAGGATATATAAAAGCAGCAACACGAGTTATTCAACAACATAATGATAATATGTTTAATTACATAACGCGATACAAGATGAAACAAAGCGATGTTGAGATATTTGATGCTATGTCTTTTGTTCATGGATGTTTAGAAACAACTAGTCAACGTCAACCCGAAACCGTAGATATATTTTTAGACTCATTGTCAGAAGAAGCTCAAAATAAAAGTGATAGTATGACAAGCACATACAGTGTTAAACGAGGTCAATCAATTCTATATAATTCATTTAGAAATTGGCGACAACTAACATTACTCGAGATGTCTGCTTTACTAAACCGAGTTACAAAATCAGCAGTAACACGTATAATTACCGTAGATGTAGGTGATATGCCTAAAAATCAAGTTCAGGTATTTATGCAAAGATTAAAAGATAAGCTAGAACAAAAAACTGCTTTAGATGTAGGAACAGGAATGGCTGAATATACTAACCCAGCACCTATTGAAAATACCATATATGTACCAGTTCATGGAACACAGGGAACAATAAGTGCGACAACACTTGGTGGCGATTTTGATCCTAAATCTTTAGTTGATATTGAATATTTCAGAGACAAATTATTCGGTAATTTAAAAGTTCCAAAACAATTCTTTGGGTTCACAGATGACGGTGCTGGATTTAACGGTGGAACATCTTTGACAATATTATCTAGCCGATATGGTAAATCAATAAAAAATATTCAAAATATTTTATGCCAAATGATGATTGATGTTATAAACCTATTCTTAATCGACAGAGGCTTAGATAGCTATGTAAATAAGTTTAGAGTTAGAATGCAAGCACCTGTTACACAAGAAGAATTAGATAGAAGAGCTAATAATGATAATAGACTAAGATATATTAGTGATATAATGCAACAACTCAGTGATATTGAAGATAAAATTATAAGATTAGAAATACTTAAATCATTATTAGGAGACGTTATTGGTAACCCAGAAGTAATTAGTTATATTCATGATTATATTGATATATTAAAAGCTAAAGAAGAAGAAAATAATGAAAAAGCTGATGATAACAACTCAGAAGATATTGATTTTGAATCAGATTCAGGATTAGACTTATCTGAACCTGAAGCAGAACTAGCACCATTAGAATCTTTCCATCAAGAAGAAACTAAAGACCTTTTAAATGAAACAGCCGAAGATGAAGAAGAAGATTCTTACCTTCCAACTCCTGAAGAGCTAGGGTTAGATAGTATTGAAGACTAATATCTGAAAAGAAAGGACAAAACAAAAGAATGCTAACAAAAAACGATTTAGTATTATTGCTTGCTGATATAGAAGAAAGCGGAAAAAATGTTGATACATATATAGCTAAACTACTAAAATCAGAAGTAATTCCATATGATGTATTAAAATATATAAATGATAATCGGCAATTTGATGTATCAGTTTTTTATGAATTATTACGCAAAAATTATAACAAAAAAAGATCTAATTTATATATTAATCTAGTAAAAGAAGAATTAACTAATCCAATTGAAGCTTTAATAACTTTATCATCTTTAAATTTACAAATTTTACTTTTTGCTAAAAAATTAGATGATAATAAGATGTTTTTAAAACACAGTAGAGCAGAAGAAATAACTAGAGTGCTGAATACTTATTATAAAACTTATGATCTAATCCCGTGTTTAAAATTATTAAAACTTATAAAAGCAGATTTAGTAGCTTTTGAACATATAAGTGGTCATAGATAATCTCATTGCTAAATTATTTGTAATATAATTATAACAAAAGGAGATAAGTATGGATTCAATTCAAGAAGCAATGAGAAAATTACGAATTAGCGATACGAATAAAATGCGCAATCGTAAACATAAAAGAGGCGTAGTTGAAAGCGTTACAGCAGCTCGCCCAAAACTTAAAAAATTAGAAGATTTATGGGACCAAGTTTATTGCACATTAGTTGATGTTGGTGATAATGAAATGTTTGCTATTTGTAACGATGGTAAAAAAGGAAAATATAACCCAGATCAGATAGCAACAAAACTAGGAAGAACAAAATATTCTGACAGTATTATAAAGGTTAGATATGATAAGACTGGAATCAGAGATCCAAAGAATATAAAAGAAGATACTTTTTTCGCAGAAGCTAAAAGAGTTGCCGAGAAATATGGCCTTCAATATTTTAAGACACGACAAGGTGATATAGTATATTTTAATATTATTGTTCCACAAGGAGAGCCAGTATATTTTGACCTTATTCCTGATAAGTATAAAGAGAAGATAGCTATTGAAAATGAGGAAGATTTAGACGACTTACCTGTTTCACCTTTTTATCTAGGAACACTATCAGTAACTGAATCTTTAACAGAGAATATTGATTTTCCATCACCTGTAGAAATACTAGATGAGAAAGAAATTTTAGATTTTATCGACTCAGTACCAAAAGCAACAAAAGATAGAGGCCCAGCATCACTAACATTCACTATCGGATTTGTAACTGAAATTCCTGTTGCTAGTAAATTTAAAGAGGGAAGCAGAGATCATATAGATAAAACCACAGGAGAAGCTAACCCAACAGTTCAAATTGTTAAATGTTCTGAAATAACTGGACTTTATTTAGAAAGATATCAAGATTCTAAAAAAACAAAAGCTCATAATAAACAAATGACTAGTTATAGAGAAAATCCAGAGTTTGAAATTGAGCCTAAGAGATCCACACCTTCTTGGTTAGAACATACAGGTGAACATCGAAGCTTATTTAGAAGCAAAGCCAGTGGTGACTTAGTTTTAGTACCATTAGTAGCTAGAAATAGCAGAGCTAGAAATAAATATTTCATAAGTATTGATGGTGGTGAATTAAAAGAAGCGACAAAACAGGAAGTTGCTCAATATTTGACTCCTTCAAGACAAAATGATTTATTAAATGGAAGAGAAGATAGGGTTAAGTTAGGTCCAGATGGAAGAGAGATCGTTTCTGCTGCTCAGCCATTAAATTTCTATTTGAAGAAGATTTATATGATAGGAAACAAAGGAACATCTTTATTTTAAATTATATTGTTAAATACAGAAGCTTTCAATATATAGTTGAAAGCTTCTTTGCTAAATTAGATGATAATGATTTATAAATACAAGGAGATATATTATGCCTAAAAATTTAAAAGAAGCGGTAAATATTGAAAATGCTATCCATATAGGAACAGCTAAAGGGTATGATCTATTTGATATCTTAACTTACGAAGCAGCACAAGAATTTTTTAATGGTAATTCAGATACGCGAGCTGGTCAAGCATATGTTCGAAATGAAGCTACATTTAATTCTAATATAAATGAACACCAAAAACTATATTTTTTCGCAAAAGAAAATACTCGAAACGTATATGCTGGAGCAGTCAGTATTTCCCAAGCTTCATCTAGAATAACTATAAAAAGCAGCGAAGGAGAGGTAGAACTTTATACCAATTTTCTTTTTGAAGCTCACCCGCAAAAAGAAATAATTCCTTTATTCTTGATTCCCAATATCAAGGTTGATGGCGCTATCGGTAATTTAATAATTAGAAATAATGTTCTAGAAGCAGTGTTACCCCAACTAACAGCTGATGACATAATTACAGACCTAGATCTAACAAAGTTTCCGCAGATAACAGCTATTAAAAAGGGAGCTTTTGATTTTATGACTGTTATTAATCTTAAAATAGGTGAAGATGTTAAAACTGTACCTGAAAATGCTTTTAGCAATGTTCAATCTATTAGTGTAGATTGGATTGAAAAACCAAGTGGTTGGCATGATTCTTGGCATGGGAAAGAGTTAGAAAAAATAACTTATATCCATCAAGATGAGATCACTAGGCGAAAAAAAGAAGCTGAAGAAGATGAAAACAGAAGAATTGAGCAAGAGCGTCAAGCATTAATTAGAAATTTAAAATACAGAAAAGAAAGAGAAGGAATAGCGATTCTAGGAATAAACCCATCTTTCGAGGGGACGTTAACCATACCAAGCACTATAGATAACATACCTGTTACTAAGATAGCTCAATTTGCTTTTTATGCTAATCCAAACATAGATAAAATATATTTACCTGATTCAATAAAAGAAATAGGAAAAGGAGCTTTTGCACTCATGAATTTAAAGGAAAAAATAAAAATTCCATTAGATTGCAAAATAGGAAAAAATATATTCTACGGGACATTACAAAATGGAGCCAGATATAATTCCATACATAATTCCAAATATAATTAAGGAGAAATTATATGATAACTTTACTAGATATTTTAAATGAAGCAAAGATAGATGATGAATATAACAGGAACTGGTCCATGATCGACAGAGAAACTTTTGATGCCATCGTAAAAACAGATCCAAAAACAACATATAGTGGTGATGAAGTTAGATCTATGGGGTTTGTTACAAAACAGCTAATATTACCAAAATATAGAGATGGTGAAAAAGATTTTATGAGTGATCTTAACCGATTAGAAAAAGCTTTAGAAAAATTCTATAGCAATATCGCTAAGTACCCAAAAGTAACAAGCTATAGATCAGTTGCTGATTTTATAACCTATGTAGAAAACCCAGATACAGCACAGGTAGATTTAGATGATAAAGAAGTAGATCCTATAACACAGATATATGATAAATACTACACAGATATTTCTAGAGAAGATTTTGATGCGATTATCTCTTTAGATGAAAAAACAACAAAAACATCAATAGGAGAAATAGCAAAGAATCTGCTTTTAGGTGCTTATAGAAAAAAAGAAAATATACTAAACAATAAACAAGAAGTAGCAAAAGCTTGCAAAAATTATTATGAGATTAAAAATACTTTACCTAAAGAAAAACAGCAATTAACTTCATATAAATCAGTTGCAGAATTTGTTGATTATATGTCATCTGGACCTGAGTCTAATTTAGTTACAGAACTTAAAGAGAATGAAGAAATTGATGAAGAAACTGGATTTGCTGTTAAAGATAGCTTTAAACTAATTGGATCAACATTAGAGTATGATATAATTGAACCATTATCTCACGCAGCTTCTGTAGCTATAAGTGGTGGGCGCTCTACCTCAAATAATATGAAATGGTGCACTGGAGATCCTGATTCAGATATGTATTGGAGAAGATATACAAACGGACGCGGAAGATTGTTTTGTTTTATGCATAAAACAAAGAACAGAGGCTCACAAAATAGGACATTTAATTGGCAAGTTCAAATTAGGAATAATTCTGTTCTAGAGTTTCTAGATGGTAATGATGATCGAACATTTCCCGGAGATTCTGCAGAAGAATCATTTAAAAATTTTCTAACCGCTCATTTAGATATATTTAATGCAATAAAAAATAAAGATCCATTTGACAAATTAGCTGTAATAAAAGAAGTTGAACTGGCGTCTAAATATGCAAAAGAACCCTTTGTCGTTGATAGTATAGAAAAAGCCTCACTTTTAATAGTAAGTAACCTTGAAAACGTGTGTAATGAAGTTATATTTAAAATTAATAAGATTCCTAGCAGCATATGCGCTAATTTTATCGCTTTAGAGAAAGTTACGTTTGAGGAGGGAGTTGTAGAAATTGGTGCTCAAGCTTTTATTAATTGTGTGAAATTAAAAGATTTAAAATTACCAGAATCTTTAGAGATTATAGGAAAACAAGCTTTTATGAATTGCTTACAATTAACAGGATCTATAAGAATTCCTGATAATGTTAAAGAGATAAGAACAAGAGCTTTTGCTAGAAATAAATGCAAATTAAAAATAAATAGGGCGCGTGCTTCAAAAATTAAGTTTGATATTATAGATAAAGATTGGATATCTTCGCATGTTCAATTAATAACTGTTAATCAATGAAAGTAAAGAGGAAAATATTTTATGCTTATTAATAAAAAACATGATACTTTATATATAGACGAAGCTTTTTTAGATGAAAACATCCCTCGCGACCTTGTTAAGCTCTACCGTAACACACAACCATATAGTTCACATAAAAATCCAGATACATATCACAGCGAAGTTGGCTCTGCACGTAATAGAAGATTTGCTACATATGATTACGGAAAAGCTAAATATAAAGTTATTTCTCCAGAAGAAGCTATTAGAATGGTTAGAAATAACAAAGAAGAGATACAAAATTTAAGAATTATTTTTGAAGGCAATTTAGTTGAATATGAAGTAAGGAACAATGGATCTATCTATGCTATTTACCGCTCTTTGGAACCTATCACTTTAGGAGGTGTAGATTATAAAAATGTTGGTTATGCTCCATGGATAAAAGTCATACAAGCAGCTGAAAAAATATATTGGACTGATGAGTATGATCAATTAATATCCCGAGAAAAATGGCAAGATCGCGCTAACAGAAATAGTGAGATACGTTTCTTTGAACCACTGAGACCAGGTGATAGTGGTTATAATCCACATAAACCTTATGATAATTTCTTCTACGGCAAATCTTATTCCGTTCAAGAAATACCAGACACAGGAGCACATCAATGGCGTGATGAACGGAAAATATTATATAATGCGTACGATTTAGCAAGGAAAGCAGTTAGAAAATTAGAGTCAGAAAAAGATTTATATGATGAAGAAGAGTATAATTTAATTAAAGACAGGCTTGAAAATATTAAGAAACAAGCATTAAAAGAATATAACGATGCATTAGAAGCATATCGAATTAAAAATATTCGAAAAATTAAAGAGATACCGCTAAGTGTTTATAAATTCAACCAGAAAATAAAGGAGTATGCTAGTAAAATTCAAACAGCTTTAACGCATGCTTATAATTTAAAGAAAAGATTAGAAGAACTCTTAACATCAGTTGCACCTGAAAACGATTATAGGAACACACATAGCAACTTAAAATATAAACTTAAAAAAGCAATTGATGATCTTGAAAATGATGCTAAAAGAGTAGATGATCAGCGTATCACAGATGGTGAAGTAAAAGCTGATAGTAATAATGATTTGAACTCAAGTGAATTGCAGAAAGTATTATCTGACCTTGAAGATTATAGAAAAAAAGAAATTGATAATCATTTAACAGTAATATCAAATATAGAGCAAGAAATAAAAAAAGCAGAAGAACTAATTGCTACTTTACGACCTCGAACAGCTACAAAAAAAGCAAATATAGCAGCTGCAAATAAAAAAGAAATGGATGCAGAATTAGCTGATATTATAGATTTCACCAGTTTTTCTAGTTAAATCATAGTATCTTTGTATGCTAAATTAAATGATAAAGATTTTGTATTTAAAAATTAGTTAGTAAGTTAAAAAATGGAGGAAAAAAATGCTAGAGAAATTACAAGGCAAAGAATTCGAATATAGAAAGCTTACTGAAGAAGAACAAAAAACTCGCGGGATTTTAGGAAGATTAATTGGGCCATGCGCTGATTTTAAAAATCCTACCAGAAATGATAGAAGATATGTTGAACAATTATGGGATAATGTTTTTTCTAATCCTATTATGAAAGAAAAGATTGCGAATAAATGTTGCTTCGGTGAATTAGGTCATCCAGAAGATCGCTCGTCGGTAGATATGGAAAAAATAGCTATTAACTTAGCAGAGTTCCCTAAAAAAGGAGCTGATGGAAAGTTGTATGCTGTTTTTGATATATTAAACACACCAAATGGGAAGATTTTAAAAGCTTTATGTGATTATGGATGTAAGATAGGAATAAGCTCTAGAGGTCAAGGTGATGTTGATGAGTTTGATAATAGTGTTGATCCAAATACTTATGAATGTGAGTGTTTTGATGCTGTAATCGTCCCTGGAGTTGAAGCTGCAAGATTAAAATATGTAACAGAAGATTATAAACCGAATAAAAAATTAAACCTGAAATCAGTTTTAGCAGAGTCACTAAAAAACGCAAATGAAAGTGAAAGAAAAGTAATGATAGAAACAATAGAAACATTAAATCTAACAGAAGAAATTAGACCAGAGATTAAATTATCTGATTGCATTAAATTAACTTCTGCAGAACAAGCATCTGAAATTACAAAAGAATTAGGTGCTAAGTGGATTTTTGGTTCAGATGATTCTTTAGGTGTTAATGTAGGCGAAAAATATTTTGAAATGTTTAATAAAAATATGGATTTATATGTCTATAAAAAAGGTGATAAATCTGTATGTTTTGGAATAAAATCAGATGGAACAATATATGGTCCTTTTGATGTCTATGATAAAAATGTAGGTGTTAATATTCTAGTTACCCTAAATGACGTTGAATTAATTGATGAATCTTTAATAGAAGATAAAGACAGCGATTTAGATCTTGAAAAAGAAAAAATCTCCGAAGAAGAAAACGAATTAAGCTTGAGTGATTTATCTCTTGAAGAACCTGAAGAAGAAATTGATGCCCCTGAAGAAGAAGTGGAAGATAAAGAAGAAGAAGTGGAAGATAAAGAAGAAGAAGTTGATAGCGAAGAATGTGAAATTGATGAAGAACAAATATTTTTAGATTTCTTAGCGAGCAATTTTGAAGAAGATCAAGTTAGAAAAGTATGTAAATTATTAAATATAGAAATAGAAGGTGATGAAGACACACCTGAAAATGATGAAACAGATGAAGAATCTGTTGATAATGATGCTTCTAAAGAGGAGGAAACTCCTGAAGAAGAAATAGATGTTGACCAAGATGAAACCAATGAAGTTGAAGAACCTGTTGAAGAAGCTATTGATGATGGATCAAAAACACTAGTAAACAGCTTAAAGGAAACTCTTAAAATTAAATCTGATTTGGAAAATAATGTGAAATCTCTTCAAGAGAAATTAGCAGTTAGCGATGCTAAAGTTAATGAAATCAATGAAGAATGCAACAAGTATAAAGAAGCCGTTGCTAGATTATCACTATTAGCTAAATCATCAAAAGATTTAAAAGAGAAAATGTCTGAATTGGAAGAGTCTTTAAAACAAAAAACTGCTGTGATTCAAACACAAAAAGTAAGAATTGCGAGATTAGCAGAAAGTAGTAACAGTATGGTTGAAAAGAGTAAGCTTACTGAAGATGTAGTCGCAAAAACAGCTGAAATTAAAAAACTAAATGAATCGTTAGAAGAAACAAAGGCTGAGTACTCAAAACAAATTACTGCTTTAAATAATCAACTAAATGAAAGTAAAAGTCAAACTGAAAGTAAGATCAAAGCTTTAACTGAAAATGTTAATAAGATGACTAATATAAAAGAAAGTTATCGTAAATTAGCAAATAAAGCAGTTAACAAATACATTGAGATCAAATCTGAAACTTTAGGATTAACTTCAACTGATATTAAACGTAAGTTAGGAGAATCTTATACACTGGAAGATGTTGATCAAGTATGTGAAGATCTAAAACAATATCAGCTAAATGTTAGCAAATTACCATTTAGTCTAGATAGACAAGTCGCAGTAAGAGTTAATGAATCAAGAGGTAACGCGTTAAATGTAATTAAACAAAAAAGCTTTACAGATGACGACGTTGATGAATCATTACTTAGATTAGCAAATTTTACTGATTAAATAAGAAAACTAGAAATTAAAATTAAATAAGGAGAAAAATATGAATATAGTTGAAGCTTTTAGAAAGAAATTATCAATTTCTGAAAAAGTGTATGAAAAAGAACATGGTGGAAGACCATTATCTGAAAGTAAAAAAATCGCAATAGCTCGTGTATTAGCAAATACATCTGAGTATATTACAGAAGCATTTGAAAATAGTGTTGGAACTCAATTCGCTAACATGAAATCATTTAAAAAATTCTGCTTAGATTTAACTACTGTTGCATTACCTAGCTTAATCGCTAATGATTTAGTTATCGTGTACCCAATGAAATCAAGAACTGGATATATCCAATACCTTCAATTCAAAGCAGGTTCAAATAAAGGTGGAGTAAATCAAGGTGACCTATTCAATGATCCATTCAGATTAGGTGATATGAATGAAAGCCGTCAAAATTATACTGCTGCTCATGTTGTAGAAGCTGTTGGAGCACTAGAAACAACTATTACCCCAGCTTGGACACCTGTAGTTGGTGGAAAAGTTATCGGTATCAAAGCTGCAGATGGAGAAGAAGTTGAATTAACTTTAACTAGTGGTTCAGTTACAGTTGCTGCTGGTCTTTATAGCAAGATTAAATATCAATATGATAACGTGGTAATTCCGCAAAACGATGTTCCACAATTAACTGCTAGCTTAGAAGGTATTGAATTAGCTGCTAAAGCTCGTAGAGTTGGTATTTATTATTCACAATTAGCTGCATTCCAAGCTAAAACAGAAATGGGTGTTGATCTAGGTGAAATCCTAGCTACACAAGCTTGTGCTGAATTAAGTTATGAAATAGATACTGAAGTTGTTAACCTATTGGTTACAAACGCAAACGCTTCTCATGCTGATATGACATGGAACAAGAGATTACCTATCGGTGTTTCTAAACGTGATCATTATGCTGGTTTCGCAGAAATTATCGAATTAGGTTCACAACACATCTATGATGCTACTAAAAAACATGCTGCTAACTACATGATCGCATCAAGTTCATTAAAACCAATCTTAACATTAATGGATGGTTGGAAAGCTGCTTCAAGCGCTAAAATCAATGGTCCATACTTCGCTGGTGAATTAAATGGAATTAAAGTTTATATTAGCCCTGCTGTTGCTGCTGGTACGTTCGTATTAGGATATAATGGTGGAGATATGTTAACATCTGCTGCTGTTTATGCTCCATATATGGCAATCGTTCCTACACAATTACTTGGTTTCTCAGACGGTGCCATGAGTCAAGGATTCAGTACTCTTTATGATTTAAAGATGTTAAATCCATACTTATTAGTTAAAGGAACAGTTGTTGATGAAGCTCTTGATCCAATCGTGTTCGATCTTCCTGAATCAGGTGAATAATTAATTAATATATTATAAATAGAGAAAGCTTAGAAATAAGCTTTCTTTTTTTATTGCTTAGCATATATTAGGTTTTACGTTGTTATACAAGCTAAATTAATTGTATAATATAATATCTAAGAAGTGGAGAATTTATAATGAGTAACCAAAAAGATAATATAATAGAAGATAAATTATATACTGAAATATTGCGCGTTTATATTGAAGAAAATAATACAAAAGAGGATACAGCTAAAATATTAAATATTTCTATGTGGTATTTATCTAAATTAATGCGAGAATACAATATAAAAAAAGATAAAAGTCTTATTTTAGAAATGCGAAAAAAAACATGCCTTGATAGATATGGGTATGAGCATTCTGCATCATCTCCAGCTATTAAAGAGAAAATTGTAAACTCTAATATAGAAAAATATGGAGTGGAACATCCATGCAAGTTACAAGAAACCATAAAAAAAAGAAAACGCACAAAATTAGAAAAATATGGTGATGAAAATTACAATAATGTAGAACAAAATAAATTAACAAAAAAAATAAAATATAATAATGAAAACTATAACAATCGCGAAAAATATAAAGATACCATGCTTAACCTTTATGGTGAAGACAACAGCTTTAAACTTAAAAAGACAAAAAATACAATAATTAATAATATTTTAAATAAAAGCAATTATTCAGATATTTTTAAAGATTTGTATGAAGATAAGCAAAAAGCTGCTGCCTTTTTAAAATCTAAAAACTATAGTTATTTCGATTTAGTAAAAATTTTTAACGCCCCATATTATACTATTCAAAATTGGGTAACTAGAATGGGACTAAAAGATTATATAAATTATAAATTTGATGGTAAATCTAATTATGAGAATGAAATAGTAGCGTTTTTAGAATCTATTGGTATTACAAACATCCGCAGAAATGTCACTGATGTATTAAAGAATAAAAAGATAGACATATATATAGAAGATGCTAAAATAGGAATTGAATTTAATGGTGATTATTGGCATTCAGATCTATTCAAACATAATAATTATCATCAACAAAAAAGTATAGAAGCATCTCTTTTAAATATTAGATTAATTCATATATATGAGCATGAATGGTTAGAGATGCAGGATAAAATAAAAACACTTTTTAAAATAGCATTAGGTAAGTATAGCACGAAAGTTTTTGCTAGAAATTGTACTATAAAACAAATAACAAACAAAGAAGCTAGAGAGTTTAATGATAAAAACCATTTACAAAACCATCGAAATGCTCAGATTACTTATGGGTTATTTTATAATGATGAATTAGTTCAATTAATGAGTTTTAGTAAGACGCGATATAATAAAAACCTAAAAACTGATAATAGTTGGGAAATTATAAGAGGATGTCCGGGGTCTAATAATATTGTTGTTGGTGGAGTCTCAAAATTATTTACACATTTTGTTCGAGATTATAATCCAGATAATGTATTTAGTTATTGTGATTTTAATAAATTTAATGGTAACTCTTATGAGCAGCTAGGAATGAAGTTAATAGGGATTACAGGTCCAGATTTGAAATATATAATAAATGGAAAAATTGTTAAGAGACAGCCGCACAGATATAAAGAAATTAAAAATTTAATTGATTATAGATTATATGGAGCAGGTTCAAAAAAATATTTATGGAAGAAAGAAAGCAATTAGTTTGCTTTTTTTATTTCTTTATAACAATTTTATTGTATATTAGTTTGAAGAATAAAACATAAGGAGTAATATTTCACATATGATAACAATAAAAGAAGCAACAAAAAGAAGCAAATTATTTAATGATAATGGTATTAATGAGCGCTTTAATAGCGCAGTAAACACAGCAGATCAAACAGAAAAAAGCCAATATCAATGAATTTAAAGATATTAGCATGAAAAAAGAGCTTCATAATTCTGCTCAAAAAGTTCTTGAGTTAAAAAAAGAAAAAGCAAAATTTATTGCGAATTTCCCTAGGACAAAAACTTTCACAACAATTAAAGGTGAAACTTTTACCAGAACTTTATATTCTTTTGAAGCAGATTACCCAAAACCAGAAATTAAAAAAATTATCTTTACACATGGAAAAACTAATTATAAGCTATGGTTTCTGAATGCGAAGAAAAAGGTATGTGTTGTTGATGATGCTAAGAACTCAAATGGAAATATATACCTAACAATTATGATAGATGTTAAAGGACGCAGAAAGAAAACATATATGAGTTTAGATAGATTTTTGCATTTGATTCAAAAAGGTGATTTTAAGATAACTCTTGAAAAGTTTAATGAAGAATATTTAAAAGATATAACAGAAAGCAAATTATATAAAAATAAGATACAAGAATTTGATGAAAAAATAGAATCTGCAAAATTAACAGCTTTACTTCTATCAGATGTATCTGATAAGATAATAGAAAAAGAATAGTATTAAAAAAATATAATATCAAATTAATAATCTATAATCATTTTGCTAAATTATATGATAAAATACATGTAAGATATACAGGAGAAATTAAAGTATGAAAACAATTGAAGAAGCTTTAAAGCAACTTAGAATGGAAAATATCGATGAAGAAGTATTAGATGAATCGCAATCATCTGAGATTAGAGATATTTATCAAGATTTAAGTGATTTTTATAATGTAGATTTAGCAGAATTAGTTTATGGTCGAAAAGGCTTTATGAAAACTTTTTATCCTAATGGGTTTGATACACCTGCAGACATAGTTTTTCTAGAAGATAAATGGAATGAGTTTGAAAAATGGGTTAAAGACACAAAAGGTATCGATTTTGCTGATATCAGGCGCATAAAGAGTAGCGATTTAGATGAAGATTTTAAACCTTCTTATGGTGAGCTTTCATGGAAATTAGCTGAAATTATCGCTGCTATGGATAATGAAGAAGCTTATTATGGTACTGGTTGGTTATATATCTGGCCCGATGGTGAATCAAAAGAAGAATGCTTAGACGATTTTGGTGATAAAGAATCATATGAAGATTTAAAAAAAGCATTTAAAAAAATTTATACAGATAAAAAATATCATGATGCTGGTTTATATACTGATAATCAAGAGATTGTTGATTTTGCTCACACCCTTGATAAAGAATTTGGTTTACCTCTTATTCAAAATCAAATGGATATAAAAGAATCGCTTACTGATAATAATAATAACAATAACAACGACAACAACTATAGGTTACAAATTTCTGTTGGGAGTGGTTTAAACGCGGATGGTATAGATATATCTATATTTAAAGATGGTAAGTTAATGCTTAAAAATTCATACCGTTATGGATATAATGCTTCTTATAGTAGATCATTTAGCGATCCAGATAAACCATATGTTGTTAATATTATTCAAGATTATATTTCAAAATATAATATAACAGAAGATAATTTTACAGTTATCGCTGGTACGAATGTTTATCGAGGTGAAAAAATGTCTAATAAAGATGTTGAAGATTTTAAACAAAAATATTGCGGTAATTTAGTTTTTCATGATACTGTTGCTAAAGACGTTAAAGCTGCTGATTTAACAGAAACAGCTGGCGGAGAAGCAAATGGAATGACTGTTGAAGATATCGCTAAAAAACATAATGTGACTGTAGAAGATATAGAAAAACAGCTTGAAATTGGGATCCAAATTGAACAAGAACATACATCTGATCCAGAACATGCTAAAAAAATAGCGATGGATCATCTAGTTGAATTTTCAGATTATTATGATAGATTAGTTAAAATGGAAAAGGACGCAGAAGAAGGAAAAACATTAGAAGAAGAAACAGCTGAAAATAATTCTATTAGCATTCCAAGAAGCTCAAGAGAGTTTAATAATGTTATCGATAAATATTATAAAAAATTTGGAAAGCATATTCAAATAGATACTATGCTATATGATAATCAGAGCGGCAAATATTATATGTATAATGATCAAACCGATTATAGCTTGACAACTAAGCGCTTAACTGAATCTGCGCTAACTGCAGAAATTATTGAAGAGAAATATTCTAAAGAAGAATTAGATGATATGATTGGTGATGTGCATAATATTCAAAAGATAGACAACATTTTTAGACGTAAAAAATATGGTAAGAAAAGATTATTTGCCCATACAGTGTGTATTAATTGTGGAAGAGAAAAGACAGTATTTTTATCAAATCTTATAAATGATCCAGATAAATATGGTTCATGTGTTTGCAGTGACACAAACATAGAAGCTAAAATAGATAATATCCAAGATTTATACTCAGGTAAAAAGAAATTATCAAATAATACTTCAGGATATACAGGCGTTTCGTTTGTTAAGACCTTTAAGGGTGAGCCTTATAACAAATGGAGAGCTTATATTGAAATAGATGGGGTTAGAACATATTTAGGAGACTTTACATCAAAAGCTAAAGCTATTAAAGCCAGAAAAGAAGCTGGCGAAAAAGGAATCAAATGGTATAAAGATAATAGAAATAAATTGATGCGTGATGTTAGAAGAAGAAGTAAAAAATATAAAACTTCTAAATATCGTGAAACGCAAAAAACAAGAAAATATAAAAGAGATAAATAAACTAAACTAAGAAACGAAGTGTTACAAAAACACTTCTTTTTTAATTGTATATTTTTATAACAAACAACTAGAAAGGAAATATATAATGAGAAAGTTAACAGAAAAATCTATTAACCTCTTAAATAAAGAAATTTTCCCTTTATTTAAAATTGTGTTAGAGGATACATACCGTTTTAGAGAAGTTGATAGCGATATTTGGTTTGATGCCGAAGAACATGAGCTGATAAGGTCTGGTTTTAAGGGAACTCTTTATGTGAAAGAGAGCTACGGTGATAATTGGAAGGTCGTATGTGATAGTCTACCAGCAAATTTGGTAGAAACGCAGTTAATGATAGAAAAAATTAAAGAGCGATATAGTTACTGGAAAGATGTTTTTGTTGTTAAAGAACCAGTAATGTTTGTATTTGAAAATCAAGTGTTTAAAAATCCGCATGTGTTGTTTAATCAATTATGTATTACAGGAGAACCAATAGAACCTGAAAAATATTACTGTGAAGAAGGACGTATAAAAGTTAACTTTCTTAATGATTATGTTTTACCAATACATAAAGACGAAGTGTTAATGCATGGTGAGCAAATATATTTAAACGGTGAGCTTATATATAACAGAGAACAATTGAAAGAATTAAAACCTGCTAGTTTCAATAGGTCTCTAACAGCTAATAAAGAAAAATTATCATAAAGCAAAAGAATACCAATCTTTTTGAGAATTAGGTAGAGTATAATATTTTAGGAGGAAAGTAAAATAATGACATCAAAAATAGATCAGTTAATCGAAGACATTTTTAATTTAAAAACAAAGGTAAAATCGAACGAAATTATTTTAGATAGTATGAAAGAGAATGTTTCTAAAGATAAAGAGCAAATTGAAAACTTATCAAAAGAATTACTTTTAGAATTAAATAATATCAATGAAACACAATATGAGATACTAGATAAAAAATTAGTTGCACAGAAGTTTTCTAGAGAAAGCGTTGGATATTCAGATGAAGCTGCCGTTATAGCTTATTTAAAAGAAAAATATCAAGCTAACTACATTAAAACAAAAATTACAGAATCCCTTGATAAAAATGCGCTAAAAAAAGCTCTTAAAAAAGATGAAAATTTAGCTAAGCATTTAGAAGATATGACAGTAAAAAATACTACTGAGTATGTTGTTGTAACTGACTTTGAAAATCATCAAAAAATGCTGGAACATATTAATGATAAATCAACAAAATAATGATACAGACAATTTTGAAAGATATATAATATTTTTTATTGAGCCAACAAATAAGGAGATAATGTTCTTGGGAAATATAGCAGATGTTGATGCAGTCTGTTATAATGAGAATGAATTATTATATGGAACTAAAGATATTAGACTAGCAAAAAAATATTCAAGCATTGACCAAGCAAAAGAAGATATTTACAAGTTAAGATATCATATTAGAAAGTTTTTGAAAATACCTATCGGAATAAAAAGCGTTCTAGATTTTGATACACCTGAACTAGGTAATCTATTAAACAAATAAACATAAAATATAAATCGAAAGGATAATAGAGTAATGGAAGATAATAAAAAAGATACGAAAAGTTTTGATGAAAGAGTAGCTGAAAAAGCAGCTAAAAAGTTTGAATTTAATTATAATACAACTGTAGATACAACAAGTTTACTAGCTAGAACAGAAGCATTAAATATAATAATTTCAATTATGAATGCATTCTTAGACGAGCGACAAAAAGGTGAAAATAAATTGAGTGATGCAGAAATAGCCGCTATACAGAATGCAGTTATTGTCGAGTCTAATAAAACAAGGGATATTTATACCAGACTTGAAGAAACTATTAAAAAAGAAAAAAACATATGACAAATATCATAACAAATAAATGATATATATATTATAAAGAATATAAACATCAAATCTTAATAATAAAATATTAAGATTTTTTCTGTTATCTTTAATATAAATTGTATATTAATATGATTAGAAGTAAAACAATTAAATAATCTATAAAAGAATTACAAAAAGACACAGTTCAGAAATAGAAATTTCAAAGATAACAAGAGGTGAAAGAAAATGGTTAGAGAAATTGAGTTTAGAGGTAAATCTAAAAGAGATGGCAAATGGGTATATGGGTATTTGGTTGCGCGAGGTGATAAATCTTATATTATATCAGAAATTGAAGTCTCAGGTAATTTCAGAGATGGTATAGAGTTATATGCTATTGAATGGTATGAAGTCATTCCTGAAACAGTAGGACAATTTATCAGACTTTATGATAAGAACAATAAAGGTATTTATGAAGGAGATATATTGATAGATAAACAAGGTAATGTTGGTTATACATTATTTTTACAGCAAGAACTGGGTTATGTAGTAGTTTATAAAAGTCTTGATATAAGATTAGGTCATAGATCTAGAGGAAGTGCATATAAGCACGACATGCTTATTGAAGTAATTGGCAACATACATGATAACAAAGAATTATTGGAGGGAACAAAATGACTAATAAAGAAAAAAATCTAATTAATGATATGTCGTTGGAAATATTGAATTTACGTGAAGAAAATAAAAAACTAACGCATTTTTTTAATCTAGTTAAAGAAATGTACACATTAACCAAAGAAGATGAGTGGTGGAGGGCTGGTATTGATGTGGTTATTAGAGTTGATGAAATTGATAATGAAATAAAAACCTTGGTTGGGATATATAAAAATAAAATAGGAGAGAAAGAATATGAGTAGTACATATGATTACGATGATTATTATGATAATTATAATGAATTTGATGCTCAAATAGAAAAATTTAAGCAAAGTTTAATTAAAAGTGTAAAAGAAGAGCATCAAAAAGAAATTGCAAAGTTAAGAGAAGAAAATGCAAAGTTACAAGAAGTTAAAAGAAATTGGAATACGCTTGAAAATGAATTAAAAACTAAAATTAGAGAACTAGAAACACAAAAAAAACAAAACATTAATATTGTTAGAAGTGACTTTTATGATGATAAGCTAAAAGACTTTTTAGAAAAGGCATTTGAAGCAAGAACTTTATATCAGGTTAATGATAAAGAAGTAAAAAGCAAAAAATGTGACTTATGTGATTCAAATAGAAATATTATATTAAAAGATGACTCAGGTAGAGAATATAAAGTAAAATGTAAGTGTACTATTACAAAAACTAAATACATCGCTGAAAAAGCAAATTTAAACCTTTATATCCAAAAAAGTGAAAGAGATAATAATTTTTGGATGGCTTTAAGAAAAGAAGACAGTGACTTTTCAAGCACAAATATATTTGGATTCGGTGATGCAGAAATTAAAACCAAAGGAATTATACTTGATAAATTTGATATCGATAATCTGCCTAAAAGTATATATTATACATACTTCACCAATAAAGGAGAAGCACAAAAATATGCTGATTATTTGAATGAAAAAAGTCAGGAAGAAGAGTATGATATTATACCGATTATTTGAAAAAATTTATGAGAAGGTATTAAATCGTAATTTATAGAAAAAAGAGCAGGATGTGTTTGATTATGAAACTTAAAAAACTAATAAGTAAACTTAAAGAACAAGATGGGTTATATATTTGTGTGCATAGTTTTAATAAAGATAATATTGATTATGCTAATTTAGAATTAGCAGATTATACAGAAAATTTAATACTTGATAAAAAAATTAAGAATAAAAAAGTTCATTCTATAAAATTTAGATATAACATTCAGTTTAAAGATATAGAAATAATTATACATATTAAACCATAAAGGGGTGATAAATAATGAAAGCAATATTAATGTCGATACAAGCGAAGCATTTGGTAAATATTTTAAATGGCAAAAAGACTAAAGAGATTAGAAAATCAATACCTAAAGGGTTTGTTGGTTGGGTTTATTTGTATTGTACGAAAGGTATAAAAGATATTTTATATAAATATAAAGACAAGTATTATACACAGCATTATCTTACTTTTACAGATTGTGTAGAAGTCTTAAACAGCAAAGTAGTAGCAAGATTTTGGTTTGATGAGTATGATGGGTATGATGACATTATTTATATAGAAAATGAATATGTTTGGTGCCATGGTAAAACTTTAAGTAATGGATTGATTGATTCATTTTATCTTAACAAATTACAATTGAGTTATGAACAAATGCTTGATTATGGTAAAGGCAAAGACCTTTACGCTTGGCACATTAAAAACCTAGAAATATTTGATTATCCAAAAGAGTTGAGGCATTTCTTTTCTTCTTGTGATGGTTGTGATAAGAAAAATACAATTAGATGCACAGAAGAAATATCTTATTGTAAATCTAAAACACTCACACGCGCACCTCAAAGTTGGCAATATGTTGAGGTAAAAGAATGAAACTAAAAAGATATGTGTTGTTGGACAATAATAGAATATATGATAGAGAAAAATTAGATCCAACAAGTTCTTATGACTCTTTAATGTCTACTATTTTTGAGGCAATAGAAAATGGTGAAACTGAAAATCTATGCAGACAATTAGTAGCAACAAGTGATGATGTATTTGATTTAGTTCGATGTTCGGCAATGGGTGGTCTAAAAGAAGATACGTTTACTGATGACTATATTGCTGATGAAGAAGGAACACTACATAGGGTATTAAATATAACAACACATGGCACTATATGTTGCGATGGGTGGGCTTTTTCAAAAGATAAAGCAACTGCAATCTATAAGTTAATAGGTAAAGATTATATTTGCGTATGGGAAAAGGAGGAAAAGTTAGGACTATGATAGAGAAAATTATTTTCGGTGGTATTTATGAACATAATAGTAATTTAGAAAAATATTTGCCAAGATATTATGAACGTCTTAATGACCAAAAGCAAGGCTATTGGTTTCCTGTAAGGGTTGTTAAAGAAGATGGTTCTGACGATATCTATATGGTAGACACATATCAATTTGAGATGCCTTATGAGTATCAAAAGGACTATGACAAAATGGTAGAATTTTTGAAATCTCTTGGAGAGCCGACAAATAATTCGCATTATCCTAATTCGTATTATGCTAATATGCCTTTCGATTATTATTACTCTGCTAGAGTATTAATTACAGAGAGTAGTATTGAAGCATTTGATTTGTTGGTTAATTTAGAAGATTGTATTGTGGTCAGAGAAGAAGAAGCAAGATATTATGACAAAGAAGATGTTTTTAGACGAGTGAAGTTTTGGAATTATCATAATAGTCGCAATGGAGTTATTTTAAAGAAGAAATCAGCAAAATTGAATTATGAACTAAAGATAATGAATTTAATTAATGACGCTTTGTCTAACAGAGGTATTAATGCTATATATGACTACTATGTTGATAATGTTTTAGAATGTGTAAAAGATGCGAATGAAAGTAGTTCTTATTATGATAAGAATAGAGTAGAGTATTTATTGAAGTTGAAAAAGTATCTTGATAGAGTGAGTAAGAATTATTATATATATGAAAAGAAAATACGTGAGGAGTTAGGCTTATGACAGCAGAAGAAAGACTAGACAAAATAGAAGATATTTTATATCAGTTAAAGGAAGATGCAAAAGGTGATGCTTATTGGGCTTATGATTTAGTTATTGATTTACTAACTAATGATGCTGTGTTGAAACAATATGATGAGGTGAAAGAAAATGAATAAATATCAAGAAACGATAGAGTTTATAAAAACTTTAAAATCAAGTGATAGTCAACAAGAGGCTAACTATAGAACCCTTGAAGATATTGTGCAAGAACTTGTAGATAAAGAAACGCCAAAGAGAGTGTTAGCAGAAGATGTGGGGTACAACCAATACACCGATGAAAACATATACGGTCTTAAATGTCCTAGTTGTGAAACTGAATTAATAAGAGCTGGTGATAATGATATAAATGTTGAAGATCCAAATAGCGAAGATATTTTAAAAGCATTTAATGAAAGATATGATTTCGTTAGTGATGAATTTAATGTAAATTACTGCCCTGAATGTGGTCGAAGATTGGATTTTAAACATGAGTAGAGAATTAGAAAAGAAAATTAATAAGGAGTTAATATGTGGGTATTAAGTCAAGCTAAAAATGCGTTAGTCAAAGTTAGTGCAGTTTATATCAAAAAACTTGATATATTCGAAGATTATTTTATTTGCGGTAATGATTTTTCATTAGGTCAATATAAAAGTGAAGAAAGAGCATTAGAGATTATTCAAGAATTTATGGAAGCAAAGAACAAACACGAGTATTCTGTGTTTTTAGGCAAAGAAAATTCTGATTTTGTAGGCAACACTTATGAAATGCCAAAGGAGTAGCAAATGACAGAAAAAGTATTTAAATGTGTTGTTAAAAAATGTGATGAGATGGGTGAAGAGCGTTGTATTATTAGTCAATTTTATATTGATTATAAAAAAGACAACAACTTAGAAATTTGTCCTGCTGGTAACAAAGTAAAAATGGGAGAAATTAATGAATAAAGAATTAGAAGTGTTGATAAAGAACTCCAAGAATATTGTAGACAAATATGAAGAATGGGCTATTGGAGAAATTAAAAATTTTGCTGATAAAAATGAGTGGTCTTTGAAACTTATGTCTGCTTTTATAGAAAAAGCACTAACCCCACCTACAAGTGAAGAAGTTTGTAAAGCGTTGAGTGATTATTATAATTTACCTGTAAAATTCTACTTACAACACAATTGTTTTGTTATAGTTAAAAGGTATGAACCTATTATAATTGTTGAGCAAGAAGTTAAAAATAAAAATGTTAGATTTAATAACAAAAAGGCTATGCCTGCATTACCACCACATTTAATAACTTTAATAGGCAGATTTTATGAGGGAGTGCTAGGGAATGGATAGATATAAAAAAGCATTAAGCGAGCAAGACTTTAAGAGGTATAAAAATATGAATCTACATAGTAAACTTGTGTTGCTTCATAATGGCGTAGATAGTACTGCAATTAAAATACTATGCCTAAACGATTTGGAACAAGCACTAACTCCACCTACAGAAGAAGAAGTTTGTAAGGCGTTGAGTAAGTATTTAGATGAAAAGGTGTGGTATGAAAATGGTTGTTTTTATATAGGAACACCTAATGAGTATGAGGCAGTTGTTTATTTGTTTGATGATGATGTGCATTTTAATGTAGTTTTATCACCTAAAATAATAATTTTAATAGGTAGATTTTATGAGGGAGTGATGGAGAATGAGTAAAGAATTAGAAGCGTTAGATGGAATTAAAATTGATTATGAATTTATAGAAAAAAATAGTGTTTGTGATAAGATAGATAATCACTTTGAAGGAAGTTTGGAAGAGATAAAATTATTAAAGAAAGCACTTGAAGAACTTGAAGAATTAAAAAAAACACCTACCCAAGAACAAGTATGTGAAGCGTTAAGTGAGTATTTTAGACAAGAAGTTGTTTACAATAGGTCAAAAGCATTTATATTTATAAACCCTAATAATAATATTTATGCTTATTCAGGTAGAGTTGTTTGGAAAAATGGAGGTAATATAAGATTTGAATATGATTTACCTCACGATTTAGTAGTTCTTGTTGGTAAGTTTTTCAAAGGAGTGATAGAAAATGGAAATAACAGTTAATGGTAAAGAAATCGAGGTAAATGTAGATGGTGTTTATATGCCTAAAAGAAAGAAATCTACTGACTTTAGACATATACGAGAAGACGGTAGTGAGTATCCTCAATATGATGTAACTATAAGATTGGTTAGCAATACTGAATTAAATGGATATGAGAAAGAATGTTTAACTAGAAGAATAAGAAGGCTATTGAGTAATAAGGAGTAATTATGGAAAAGATTAAAGAAGAGATAAAGGAATTAATAAATAAAGGTATACCTGTCCCTGTAAGGGTGTTACATTTAATTGATGAAGCACAACAAGACTACACATTTATTAGAGTTCCTAAGAAAGTTAAGTTGAGTGGAATATTAAAGCGTTTAGAAGAATATTTACCAAAAGAATATGATGTATGGTACGAAAAATGTTTAGGCATTCTTATTGAAAATGATAAAGAAGATTTTAAATGTATAGGAATTAAAGAAAACAAAATTAATGAGATAGAAAACCAAGATGTTTGGGAAATAAAGTTTTTTCCAAAATGGCTCTATCAATATTGGATTGCAGGAACTATTATTGAGGTAGATGTATGAAATTAAGACATTTGTTAGACGTACATAAAGGTAAAGTTAGTATTTTTGATATGAGAAACCAAAACAATCCAATAGTTAGAAAGAAATATGTTGGTGACATAAAGTATAGAGATGTTGCAGAATATTTAAACCGTGATGTCGAAATTACAGAATGTATTGCGTTGGATTTTGAAGAAATTGATAACGGAAATGGAATTATCGAAGAAAAAAGTTGTGAATCATTTGGCTTGCTAATTATAGGAGTTGGGGTATGAAACTAAAAATAAACTTAACAAAAGAAAATAAAAATAGATGGAATGAATTGGGTTTCATAACTGATGAAAGTAAAATTTTCGGTGATGGAACATTTGATCGGAGTGATTATTTTGTAGATAATAACTTCGGGAATATTTATCACCCACATACAGACCTAACAATGAATGACAATGGCGACTGGATACGTGGTGATTTAGATATTGAAACCATCGTATTATTTAAAACATTGTTTGAAGAAAAGTTGGTTGAGGTGGATGTATGAAACTAAAAGTTAAAAACATTCCTAATTGCTCTATTTTATGGGAAGGGGATAATGTTCTTGGAATAAAGGGTGTAGATTTACCAAAAGAATATTATGAATATGAGTGTTATCATGAAAAGGGAAACCTGATAGACTTTACAATAATAATTCCTATAAAGAATATTGACCTTCCAGTATGTGATAAATGTAGTAAAGAATTTGAGGTGGATGTATGACAATAAGAGAATTAATTGACTTGTTAAACGAATATGAAGATAAAGAGCAAAAAGTAGTTATACAAATTAGTTATAGCAACAGTAAAAGTATGGGTTATTTAGAAAGTGATAGTGTTGAGTTGGAAGATAATATAATTTATGGCAATTTTACTAATGGGGATAGTGTATGAAACTAAAAATTAAAGGCATTGTTGATTTAAAAGACTTAGAAAGGGTTTAAAAAATGAGTAAATATATATTTCATGGAACAAATGCAAAATTACTAGATGATTTTCTAGTCAGTGGAACATATTTTACAGATGATCTAGAAATTGCATTAAAGTATGGTAGCACAATATATGTTATTGATTTAGAAAAATATAATGTATTTTCCAAAAATTATGAAGGGCATTATATTTCTCATTATCATATACCATTAGAATATATATATAAGTTAGGAGTGATAGAGAATGAGTAATAATGATACATATATTAATTTTATTCGTAATAAAGAAGCACAAAGAAAAGATAAAGATAACATATTTTGTACAGGCATATCTGATGCTGAGTTTATTAGAATTGCTATTAAATATTTGCTAGGAGATGATTGGCATGTTGTTGACCCTTTAGGACATAGCCAAGTAACTCAATTAGCATTAGAAGATATACTGTTCAAATATTCTAAACAATTTAGAAAAGAATATAAACAGTTTAAAAAAGAATATAGAAAAACAAAAGAGTAGCAAATGTTAAAAATTAAAGATAATGTAGATTTAAAAGAATTAGAAAAGTTTGGCTTCATTCATATTGATAAGACACAAATGGTGATGCCAAGATATCGAAGAGGAAGAGTAACTATTTTCTATGACTGCTGGTATGACTTTCCAGGTGGCGCAGAAAATGCAAATAAAACAAGAGTACAAAGAGGTTTCTCTCCTATATTGGATAGAGTTATATATATCGATGACCTTGACGCAATAGAAGAAGACTCGTTAAATGATGTCTTTGACTTAATCCAAGCAGGTTTAGTTGAGAAAGGTGAGGATGTAGCAAATGGAAATATTTAAAGAAAAAGACTACACATTTATTAGAGTACCTAAAAAAGTGAAGTTGAGTGAAATAATTGAATACTTAGAAAATAAAGCAAAGAATGATAGTCTATTACAAGATGATGAAGGAAATTTGATGTGGCATTTAACATACGAAGTTAGAAAACCTACTGATGGTAGTTATATTCAAATATTAGAAGATTGTGTTGAAGAACCGAGAAATCACATTCCTAGTCAATTAAAAGTCGAAATTTACAATAACAAAATAACTAGTTGTAAATTCATTCTTGAAGATGAATATAAAGAATTATATAATATGTGGTTTTATCAAACTTTTATTGAGGTGGATGTATGAGATTAAAAAGATATGTGTTGTTAAATAATAATAGAATTATTGATTTAAATGAAATGGTGATTAAATGATATTAGAAGAGTTATTAAGAGAATATAATCATAAAATAAATAATGTTAAATTATTCTATATAGAAAATGATTTTGCAATTTATATTGGCTATTTAGGTTCATTATTAGCACATAAATATTTTAATTTATATAAAAATGATATAGTTATTGATTTTAAACTTGATGAAGAAAAAGATTGTTTAGAAATATTCTTAAAGCCTGCACGAAAGTAGGTAAAAGAATGAATAAAGAATTAGAACGTTGTGAAACATATGATGAACTTACTGGAAACGCAGGAATTGAAAAAGTGGAATTGTGGTTATTGATGTATAGAGCATATATGATTAATAGAATTATCTACATTGAAACAAGAACGAAAACAAGAGGAAAATGGAAATGAGTAAAGAAGATATAAAATGTTTTGTATGTCAAAATATACTCACTAAAGAAGAAATAGAATATTATTTTAAAAACTCTGAATACTGTTGTGATGGTCGTATGTGTGGTTGTTATGGTTGGCCTATTGACCCACCAGTGTGTGATAAATGTGATAAAGACTTAGAGGTGAAATTATATGACTAAAGAAAAATTATTGGAATTGTGGAACATAATTGAACATGAATTTTCAAAACGAGATTTAATAGAGTCACTTGAAATGTATGAAATAACTATAGACGATTGGGATTGGCTGGAAGTTGAAATTTATAAACTAGCCAATACTTTAGAGAAGTAATCATGAGTAAAAGTGCTATATATGAAGAATTTAACGGTGAGATGTGTTATGACCACCCAGCAGATATTAGTTTTCAAAACATTTTGGAATCAAGAAGAAATGCTGATGTAATAGGTCATACAGTCGAATGCGATTCTTGTAGAAGAAAAGAACAACATATGTTTAAGAGTTATACAATCATCAATAAGAAATTAAAAGAAGATGGTTGGATAGTAACTATATTTGATGGCATATGGGTAGACTTCTGCTCACAGGAATGTAGGAATAGTTATACAAAAAATGTAAGAAAGAAAATAGGGTACAAATGAAAAAAGTGTTTAGTGTAGAAAGGTATAAAAAAGATTGTAAAGAAGCTGATTATACAGAAGAAATGATTAATGATTTTTGTGAAAGTTGGGCTAATGAGTGTGATGGTTTAACAGAAAAAGAAATGAGAAATTTACGTTGTTCTACTCGTAACGATTGGATGATAGAAGTTGAGGAAATAAAATGAAAAAAGTTGAATTTTCAAACATTCGTGCTTCAAGAGAGTATATTGCAAACCCTAATTTAGACAAGGTTCATTCAACTATTAAAAAATCTAAAAATTCAAAACAAAAACAAAATAAGAAAATTATAGATTTAGATAATGGATATTCTAAAATAGTCTCAATAACTCAGTGTATGATAGATAAACAAGGAAGGAAATAAATATGAAAGAAGACAACAGAAAAATAGTTATTCCATTTACTTTAGAACAATTTGAAGATGCTATTGAAAGAATAAAAGTAGAGTATCACACTGGTGACTTAATTTTAGTAGGCTTATTTGAGATTGAAACGCTAGAGTATTATTATGAAAAAGCTAAAGAATATGAGCGAGAAAATGAAAAAAGAAATTAAAGTTGGTGATATTGTTAGAATATTAGAAGATGAAGGATTAGTTAAATTAACAAAGGGTAAACTAGCAAGAGTTATGGGAGTATTTGAAACGTGTTTAGTAGTTAAAGAATTACAAAACCCTTTTCGTGGGGAAAGTTGGCGTACTAAAGAAAAAAATGTTGAGTTAGTTGAAGAAAGTGAAACCGGCAACTTACTTGTTAAAGAATTAGAAAATCCTCCAAAACAAAAGAAAACTAAGGCAAGTAAGCCTCTTGTTAAAATTGGTGATATTAATTAGCAAAGAGTAAATATGGAAAACCGAGTGTAAAAGTTTAACAGTAGAATAAATGAAAAGATTGGCTTTTGAAGAATATGGTAAATGGGCACTAGAAAGTGAGAAAGAAAAAGGTAAAAAAGATAAATGACAAAAAAAGTATTTAGTGTAAGAAAATTTATAGAAAGGTTACTAACTCATAGTGATGCTGAGTTAATTGCCACTTTAAAGAGTGGCTGGTATTTAGATTGTGATAATTTAACTGAAGAAGAAATGAACTGTTTAGGCTATGCTACAAATGATGGATGGATGATAGAGGTTAAAGAATGAAACTAAAAAGAATTAGAGAAAGGTTAGGAGGTATATAAAATGACAAATAATAGACCACATATAAAAGATATTGATGACTGTATGCCTAGAGGTACAATTGCTTCTATGAGTGAAACTGAATTTTTAAAACAAGAGAATGAAAGCCTTAAAAAAGAAATTGAAAATATAAAGTTTGTATGCGCTAAAGAAGTGTTTGATGTTAAGACAAGTTTTAGTAAAGAAATAAGACGGGAGTATAACAGCCCTCTAAAAAAAGATATTGAAAATAAAAACTATTTAAGTGTGTTTTATTATCTTAGTGATGACATATCTCAAGACCTAATAAATAAGTTTGGTTATGACACTATAGTTAGAGTTATTGATGATTTGTATCAAGACTATCTGTTAGAAGAGCAAGCAAAAAAACAAGAAGAATAGAAAGAACAAGAGGAAAGCAAATGAATAAATATCAAGAAGCATTAGATAGAACACTAAAATATTCTGGTGTAAACAAAGACTCTATGTTTGAAGATGATTTAAAAACTTTACAAGAACTTGTAGATAAAGAAACACCAAAAGAAGTCGCTTTATGTGTACCGAGTTTAAATGGTTATGTTGAGGTTTTAGAAGTATGCCCAAGTTGTGAAATCGCTAGATACCTAAAAAAAGATTTTAAATATTGTCCTTATTGTGGACAAACACTAGTTCGGAGTGAATTATTATGACATCTGACAGATACAAATTACAGTTTAAAAATATTGTAAAAACAGTTAGAGATGCAGGTGTGTTGTTTGTTGAAGGAAATGATTATTTTGAATCTTTCCCTCTAACAAGAAAAGAAACAAAGAAGGTATTAAAGCGTAAAGCTAGAGAAATTAAGGAGAAAAAATAATATGAACTGTGGTGAATTAAAACCTAAAAAACAAAATTTATTTAAAAGAATTAAAAGTTGGTGGCAACTTCGTAAATTGAGAAAACAACCCAGTGAGATGGAAAAATGGGCTAGAAGAGAATTAGAACTTTTAGAAGTCGGATGCGAAGATAAAGACGAACTGATGATGCAAAAATCAATAACTAACAATGTTATGAACATAGTTAAAGAGTTTTGTAATGAGGGGCATAGCGGTTTCAGTGCTAGTTATACACTAAACTTGATTAAAAGATTGTTAGCTTATAAACCTATTAAGCCGTTAACTGGTGAAGATGATGAGTGGTCTGAAGTTAAAGAATGGGACAAAGAAAGAAAACTTCAACAAAATAAAAGATGCAGTGCTGTTTTTAGAGAAAACTTCGATAATTCTACAGCTCATTATAATGATGGAAAAGTATTTAGTAATAATGGTGGTCGTTCATGGTATGGCAAAGGCGGAAGTTCTGTTCCAGTTACATTCCCATTTAAAGTTCCACTAGAACCTGAATATGTCTATTTAGACAAAGAAGGTAATGTAATTACTAGAGAAGAAGCAAAAGAATTGTTTAAAGAAGAAGAGTAAGTTACATTACAGCTAAGAAAGACAAAATAACTGATGTAAAAAGTAACTGTAGTATACAAATAAAAAAGGAAAAATTATAATGAAATTAATTAGAAAAGACTTTTGGTCAATAATAGATGAGTTTGAAGTTGCTTGCATAACTACTAATGGTTTTGTTAAGAAAAATGGTGATGCTGTAATGGGACGTGGAATTGCTAAAGAGGCTGCTATTAAGTATCCTCAATTACCTACTATGTTAGGTGATAAACTAAAGGAGAATGGTAATAAGGTGCAATCTATTGATAAAATAAGAAACACTATACTATGTGCATTTCCTGTTAAACACAATTGGTATGAAGAAGCAGATATTAACCTAATAAGAAAAAGTTGTAAAGAACTAATGGATATTATAAACAAGCATGATGTAAAGAGTGTGCTGTTAAATATGCCGGGTGTTGGTAATGGTAAATTAGATTTTAATACAGTTAAGTTTGCTATTGAAGAGTTATTAGATGATAGAGTAACGGTAGTATATAAATAATAATATTTAAAATATGTTTGTTATGAAGTTAATAACAAACTAAAATGGTATAAATGGAGGATAAATAAAATGTTAAACGCAAGAAAAATGTTTGAAAAATTAGGTTATGACTATTATGAAATTGGTTTTGAAAGAAAAGAAACACATTTTATTTGCGATGGAAGGCATATAGTATTTTACAACGACGAGAAAGAGTTTTGGGTTTCTTGTACTCGAAAAAAACATCTTCTTACTGCAGATTATGAAGCCATAACATTGTATATGAAAGAAGAAGGATGGATATAAAGTTTCTTTAGAGAAAAATAGCTATAAGAAAATATAAATTGTATATTAAATAGAAGGGAGAGTATAATGTAATGAAATTAAACAAACGAAAATATTATAAAGAAAAAGCAAAATTTGAGAAAAAATGGTTACATTATGAAGGACAAAATATAGATGTTGCGTTTTTAGAGTGGTTAAAACCAAGGTTAATGTATATAAGAGAATTAAGTAAATGTTCTGATAATAAAAGAGATAGACAATTAGATTATTTGATTGATCTTGTTGATGAACTTATAATTACATCTTTAAACTCTCGACCTACATTAGAAAATGGTATGAATGAATTATTTTCAGCTCTAAGAGAAACATTAACTAAATAAAGATATATATACATACTTTAGAAAATGGACATACATATGAATACTTTTTATAGGACGCTTAATATTGAATTGAGTTGAATTAAGTTGAGCGGAAGATAAAAGAAAAAAACATTGAAGCTTTATTTGATTAAAGTTAAAAAAAAGAAAGGAAAAATAAAAAAAATGAGACAAATCAGACATAATGTTTTTGAAACAAACAGTTCAAGCACACACAGCTTGGTTATGGCAATTGCAAATGATTTTAACAAATGGGAAGATGGTACTACCTATTACTGTCAAAGTTCTTATGGACAAATAAGAGAAGCTGGCTTTAAAACAGGAAATTTCTATCCGAAAGATGTAGTAGATGCATATTATGAAAAAATTGATTATGAGAGAGATACTTATTCGTTCTGTACTTATGATGAATTTATAGATACAGACAGTCTTGAAGTTGACACATATGAATATGAAACACCAGGTGGTGATGTAATAAAAGCAGTCGCTAAATATGGTTATGATGGATAATTAAAAAAGTATTAAAGAGGAAACAATGAAGTTATTGGGAAAATATAAAAATGGTAATTATACAGTAACACTATTTTCAGATGGGACAAAAATCAGAGAAAATGATTTAGATCATTTTAGAGCTGATTTTCCAGAATCAATGGATCTAAAAATTACAAATAAATGTGATATGGGGTGTATATTCTGTTTCCCTCCTAATGCTAAATTAATTAAAGGAGACAGTAAATCAAAAGCTATTCGCGGTATTCAACCTGGTCTTGAGCTATTATCCTATAATGAAGAGAAAGCAGATTTGGAAATAAAGGAAGTAGTTAAAACGTATAAAAGAAAATATAGCGGAAAACTAATAAAAATTACTTTAGCAGATAATCGCACTATAGAGTGCACACCTAACCATAAAATATTTACTCAAAACAGGGGTTATGTAGAAGCTGCAAAATTAACATTAGATGATGATTTACTAACTATTTAATATGAAAGAAATAAGAATATGTCGCTATTGTGGAGAAGAATATGAAGCTACACGAAAAGATAATGTTAGCTGCACTAAACCAGAATGTCGGCACAAACATCGCTTATTTAAAAGTCGAGAACTTTATAATAAAGTAGAAGTTCGTGTTTGCAGTCGTTGCGGTGACTCCTATGAAATAAGTAAGCAACAACAAGGTGAATACCATAATATGTGCCATAAATGCAAAATGGAGTTGCGCAGACCAAAATATCAAATTATAACTCAACAATTAGTATGTAGACGTTGCAGCAAATTATTGGGCACTAGAGAAGCTAAAGTTACAAAAACATCTAAAATAATTAAGTATAAAACTTGCGATGAATGTAAAAAACAACATTTTCAAAATATCGCTAATAAAATGAAATTGAATAATCCATCACAAGCACGCCTTACACCAGAACGACAAGCTGAGATATTATTAAAAAGATCTCGTCCAAAAAGAACTAAAGAAGAGGTCTCAAAATTACTATCAGATAAAATGTTAGCTAATAATCCAATGAAGCGCCCAGAAGTAGTTTTAAAGAGCATAGAGACCCGCAAGAAGAATCGATTCAACCTACCAAAGAAAGCTTATATTAATATCAAAGAAGTTGCAAGAGTATATCTATATAAATGGAAAGACCGCGAGCTTAAACGAGCTCACTTCAAATGCGAATTATGTGGCGATGATAAGGGTAAATTGATGGTTCATCACCATAAAAGAAAATATAAAGATATTTTCTTTGAATGTTGCCGTAAAATTGGAACTGCCCCATCTAAGCTAAGGGTAGGCACTGCAGAATTCGATTCTTTAATATATGAATTAAGAAAATATCATGAAGAAAACACCGATTTAGCCCAAGTTCTTTGTGAAAGATGTCACGCGGAAGTCGATCAACATTTCCGTCAGTTTAGAAAGGATATACAAAATGAAAATTAAAACAATAACAGAAGTTGATTATAATGGTTATGTATACAATGTAGAAGTGGCTGATAACCATAACTATTTCTGCAATGGTGTGTTAGTCAGTAATTGCCATGAAAATTCAACAAAAGATGGATTACATGGCGATATTATGAATCTAGAATTTATTGACAGATTACATCCTTTTACAGAATTAGCTATTGGCGGAGGTAATCCATTAGAACACCCAGACCTAATTTCATTTCTAGAGAAATGTAAAAAATTAAAATTAATTCCTTCAATGACTATCAACCAAACTCATTTACAAAAAAATTTAGATTTTGTTAAGCATTTAGTTGATAATAAATTAATTTATGGCTTAGGCATATCTGTAATGCATATTGATGATAAATTTATAGAACAAGTAAAACAATTTCCAAACGCAGTACTTCATATTATAGCTGGCTTAATTAATATTGAAGATTTAAAAAAATTATCTGGCAATAATTTTAAGATTTTAATCTTAGGGTACAAAGTGTTTAGACGCGGTGCTGATTTATATAAGAAGCTTTCAGATGAAATTGAAGCTAAAATTTCCATACTAAAAAATAACTTAATAAATATTTTAGATGAAAACTGGTTTGATGTTGTATCATTTGATAACTTAGCTATTAAACAATTGTGTGTAAAAGATATTTTATCAACCAAAGAATGGAACGAATTTTACATGGGAGATGACGGAGCTGCAACTATGTACGCAGACCTTGTAGAAAAGAAATTTGCTAGGTCATCAACAGCTGTTGATAGATATGATTTGATGAGTGATATTAAAGATATGTTTAATGTAGTACGAGTATAATAAATAAGAATGGTGAATGGAAAAGAACATTAAAAGCAATTTGGTATAAATGGTTTTAAGGGAGCGTTATAAGATGAAAAAAATTATTATTACAATTGATGAAACTAAATTAAAGAAAAATAAATATTTTACAGTTAAAGATATTATTAACACACTAGAAGATAGAATTCAAGACGGAATTGACCACGGTGAGTGGTTAGAATATATCTGGAATGAGTTTGATGTTGATGATAGTGAAGATGATGTGATTCGTGAAATAGTTAATAGTATAAATGATTCTGTCTATTATGAATTAGTAGAGGTTGAATAGATAATGACAAATAATATGAAAGCACATATAACAGAAAACAGCAGATTTAAAACCATTGAAGAGGTAGAAAATTTAGGCCAATATGAAGCAGAAACTCTCTATAATTATATTTACAATTACGGTGCAGAAAAAGGTTACATAGAAAACGTTCAGAAACCAATATTATTAGATTTTATCAATTCAATATACGATTTAGGAAAACAAGAAAATAAAACAGATATAGATAGATAAACAAAAAGAAAAACATTAACTAAATAAAGAAATAAGAATATAAAGAGGTGAATGATATGGCAACACAAAGTATAATGGAAAATATTATATTTTCTGACAGTAAATCTGTAAAAAAATTTGTAAAAGCTATTGAAAAATCTATGGTGGCACCCAAAAAACATTCACAGAAACAAATTAATTCTACTGATATAAATGGTAGTGACGTTAAGAAGTTTTTGAAGAAAATAAAGAAATCGACGATTAAAGTCTGAGTCATTAACAAAGAGGGAGACAAAATATGATTAAGAAGAACATCTTAAATCTAGATAAGGAACTAGAAAAAATTAATGTAATGGACGAAACAAAATCTTTAGGAAACAGAATGAAGGAATATGAAAATCTGACTAGATTCTACCTCCCTAAAGATAACTGCATTATAATAAGGATCGATGGAAATGCGTTTCATACTTTTACTAGGGGTTTTAAGAAGCCTTTTGATAGACTACTGAAATCCTGTATGGAAGAAACAGCAAAGTATTTAGTAGAGAATATACCCGGTGCACAAATGGCGTATCACCAATCAGATGAAATATCAGTTTTAGTGACACCTTTTAAGTTGAATAACTCAGAACAATCTGCGTGGTTTGACAACAACCTAAACAAACTTGTTTCAATTACCGCATCTATGGCAACACTAAAATTTAACCAAGCATTTAGTTTTAGTAAAGCATCTAGTGAATGGGAAAAATCACCTCCAGATATTCCAACCCTAGAAGAGTTAAGTGTTATAAGAAACATAAGAAATTCGCATATGATTGCATCAACTAAAGGGGCATTGTTCGACTCAAGAGCTTTTGTTTTACCAGAAGATGAGGTAATAAATTATTTCATTTGGAGACAACAAGATGCAATAAAGAACTCTATATCCATGGTAGCTCAATCTTTATTCAGTCATAAATCATTACAAGGTCTAAATGGTAAACAGATGATTGAGAGAATGAAAGAAGATAAATCGGTTGATTTTGAATTAGGGTATTCAACTTCCGAAAGAAGAGGTTCGGTAGTAACTAGATTAGAGCCTGTAGAGGAAGTAAAAACAATTGTAGTAAAAGGTCAAGAAAAGGAAATAAAGTTTACAAGAAGAAGGTGGGGTATTGATTACGATATTCCGGTTTTTAAAGATAATAGAGAATATATCGAAAAATTCTTAAAATAAAAAGGGCATTCATATTTACATGTAAAAGAAAGGACAAATGAAATGAATAAGAATAAATTAATTTCAAGAATCGACAGTAAAATAACAGTAAAAGATGTTATTGAAGGATTAGGTGCGATAAAAATCACTTTTAATAATAAAGTTATTTATGATGACACAGACACAAATCCTAATTATATTGCTCTACATCTAAGTGAAGACTTCGAAGGTGTAATTCCACATTACGATCTATATGATTTAACAGAACAATATAAAGATAAAATCGTATATAGTTATTATGTTGAAATTGTATCTTACCATCATTCTTTGGTTCATATCATCGGAGAACAATAGACAATAGAAAGAGATATAAGAATGTTTTTAAAAAAGAGCATATTTAAAAAGATATTAAACCTATTTAAGAGATTGGGTTGTCTAATATTAGGACACATCATACTTACACAAGTGTATAATGAAGAGGTACACGGTGTAGTAAGTCCAGTTGAGATTGCTAAAAGATGTGTTAGATGCGATAAGTTAATTTATCACTGGGCATATGGTAGAATAATATTAGATAGGAAAAAGAAGTAAAAGCTGTGCAGTAGGTATAAAAGTTATGTGCACATTATATATGATATGTAAAAGCTATGAAAGTATGCGATGTGTGAGATATGTGCGCTATGCAATGTATGTAAAAGCTATAGAAGAGCCATATGAGAGTAGTAGAAGCTGTGAGAGCTGTAAAAGTATGTGGAGTATATGTATTATGTGTAAAGTGTACGTAGATGTATGTGGTACGTAGAAGTATATGTAAAAGCTATGCAATGTATGTAAAGCATGTGAGAGCTATAGGTAGAAGTATGTAGAAGCTGTAAAAACTATAAAAAAAATATAATAATACACCATAGCTAAATTCTGTGAGCATTGACTCATAGACCGACTGCACAGGACATCGCATATTCTTGCATGTTCTCTCTCAGATAGACGCTTCTTTCAAGATGCAAGATGAGAGTTAGCGCATAGCGCGTTGATTTTTTAAATATGCGCTTACATATAGCGTGTAACGTGTAATAGCTAATAGACTCTTCATATAGAGGGGAGAAAATAAAAAATCTTACTTATTTATTCTGTGTAAGACTTTTTTTATTTTTATTTTATTTTTATATTATGGTGAGAGAAATAATATTGAACCATTGAACGCTTACTCTCTTGAATGCTTAACTGCTTAAGGTTGAATATGTTCTATAGTTATATTTATATTTGTATGTAAAAGTATTTTATTTCTCCACACATTTAATTTATTTATGCAGATAATAGAAAAAAGTTGATTTTTTAATTAATTAGAGGCTATAATAATCGCGTGTATTTATATTTATATATGCGTATATATGCGTGCGTTAGAAGAAGGTTACATACATATATTTTTTTATTTTATTTTATGTAGAAAGTTATAATTTGTTAAACTAATTGTATAATATATATGTGAGAGAAATGTATAGAATTATTAAGTTATGCTATATTTAATCTCTCTCTAAACACATTAAAAGGGGACGGAAGATAGATTGGTAAATAGATAATTATTAGTTTATTATCTTTACCTGTGTTTTGATAGGTAGCACAAAAAATACAAACCTATCACCTTCTATTTCATACAATTTAAACTTAAAGAGAAAAGAGATTAATATTTAATTTTAATTTTAAATAGGGGTATAGCTTAAAAGGTAAAGCGGTAGCCTCCAAAACTACTGATAGGGGTTCAATTCCTCTTACCCTTGCCATCATATGTATATGTTTGTTTTGTGCGCGAGGAAAGAAGCAAAAGAAACATAAATACGAACACAAATACAGATACAAGAAAATAATAATCAACCATAAAATGCGCTTATAGCTTAATTGGATAAAGTATCTGTCTTCGAAACAGAATGATGCGTGTTCGAATCATGCTAAGCGTGCCATTTAATGGACCCGTAGCTTAATGGCAGAGCTCCCCGCTCATAACGGGGTGGTTGTTGGTTCGAATCCAGCCGGGTCCACCAGTTATTTAAAATAGATCCCACCAAGACCTCTTAACAATGTATACTAGGGTGGGCCATATTATCAGGGTGTATGATAATGGTAGTCGCAAAGCCTTGGACGCTTTGAGCAGAGGTTCGAAACCTCTCACCCTGACCATTCAAAATATGGGGATATAGTTTAATTGGCAAAATACTGGCCTTCCAAGTCGGTGTTGTCGGATCGTTGCCGACTATCCCTTCCATATGGTGTAGTAGTTTAATGGTAGAACTTCACATTGCCAATGTGAGAGTGCGAGTTCAATTCTCGCCTATACTTCCAATTTAAAAGGGGTAATCCCTTATTTATA
>Ga0265293_10000122_pt1 | contig 181479 bp, 167 predicted proteins | sample Munlanlewell138R_FD_192505 | JGI IMG/M metagenome (GOLD analysis project Ga0265293, IMG submission 192505) | Leachate microbial communities from a municipal landfill in Southern Ontario, Canada - Leachate well 138R | ecosystem: Engineered > Solid waste > Landfill > Unclassified | place... | reverse complement strand
CGAACAATTTCTGCCGATAGAAGCCCGCCCGGATGTCCTCGGTAAACCCCATCGCCAGATCCAGCTCGCCGGTTTCGAGCTGCCGGGCGGTTTCGTGGCTAAGGTGGCGCAAGCTCAGGCTCACGCCCGGCGCCATTCGCTGCAGGCGGGCCAGCAGGCGCGGCAAGATGGTGACGTGACCGACGTCGGTCATGCCGACCCGGAACTCGCGCACGATGTCCGCCGGCTGAAACTCGGCTGCTTGCTCCAGGCTGCGATCCAGCAGTTGCAACGCTTGCCGCACCAAGGGCAGCAATTGCTCGGCGCGCGGCGTGGCTCGCATGCCGCCGGCGGTGCGCACGAACAACGGATCGCCGTAGTGTTCGCGCAATTGCGCCAGCGCCACGCTGACCGACGATTGGCTCAATCCGACGTTCTCGGCCGCCCGCGACACATTGCCGGCGGCATGGAGGGCCAGAAAAATCCTCAGGTGCCGCAAGTCCAGACTGCTCACGATACAGGCTCCCGCCCCCGGCGAAAGAGGTCGGCATCGCCCCAAGGCGGGTAGCAGATGCTCTCGGGGCACTGCCACCGCGGGGAAGGATTCGCCTGCCCTTGCCGACCATTATCAATAAAACCGATCGTCATGATCAGAGTTTTTCCATTGTATTGATAATCTGGAATCCCTATAGTGGATTCCAGGAAATCCGGCAATCCCCCACCCTTTTATTTCAGACAACCACCATCATGCGACTCTGCCGATTCAACGACCAACGCCTGGGACTCGTCGAGGGCGACGACATCATCGACGTCACCGCCGCGCTGGACGCGCTGCCGTCGTACCGCTATCCGCTGCCCAGCTACGATGTCCTGATCGCCAACCTGCCGGCGGTCTGTAGCCGCATTCGCGAGATGCTGGCCAGCCAAACGGCGGCACCGCGCCATCGCCTCCCGGAGGTCACCCTGCTGAGCCCGGTGGCCAACCCCGGCAAGGTGGTGGCCGCCCCCGTGAATTACCTCAAGCACCTGGAAGAAGCCCGTGCCGATGCCGCCATCCACCATCAGAACCAGGTGGGGGAGATCCAGCGCGTGGGCCTGTTCCTCAAGGCCAACAGCTCGGTGGTGGGCGCTTCGGCCGGCGTGACGCTGGCGCGGCCCGAGCGCCGCAACGATCACGAAATCGAACTGGTGGCCGTGATCGGCAAGACCGGCAAACACATCGCGGCCGCCGATGCCCTCGACTACGTGGCCGGCTATTGCGTGGGCCTGGATATGACCGTGCGCGGTCCCGAAGAACGCAGTCTGCGCAAATCGCCCGACGGCTATACCGTACTGGGCCCCTATCTGGCCACCGCCGACGAGATCGCCGACGTCGCCAACCTGGAGCTCTCGATCACCGTGAACGGCGAAGTGCGGCAGCAGGCCAACACGCGCGATCTGGTGCTCGGCGTCGCCGAGCTGATCGCTTTCGCGTCGTCGTTCTACACCCTCCATCCCGGCGATGTGCTCATGACCGGCACCCCCGAAGGCGTATCGCAAGTGCATGCCGGCGACCATATGCGGGCCAGCATCGCCGGGCTGGGCACGCTCGCCGTCGACGTGCGCTGATTCCATCCCCGCCTACCGGAGCTCATCCATGACCTCATCCTCTCTTCCCGTTCTGGTTGCCGGCGGTGGTATCGGCGGCCTGGCTGCCGCCCTCGCCCTGGTGCGCCAGGGTTTTCGCGTGCAAGTGTTCGAGCAAGCCGCCGAAATCGGCGAAATCGGCGCCGGCATCCAGCTCGGCCCCAATGCCTTCCATGCGCTGGATGCGCTGGGCGTGGGCGAGAAGGCCCGCGATCGCGCGGTCTATACCGATTACCTCGTCATGCACGACGCGATCGACGAATCCCTGGTCGGCCGCGTGGAAACCGGCGAAGCCTTCCGTGCCCGCTTCGGCAACCCCTATGCGGTGATCCATCGTGTCGACGTGCATTTGTCGCTGCTCGAGGGCGCCCAGGAAACCGGCCAGGTGGAGTTTCATACCAGCACCCGCATCGTGGCGGTGGAGCAGGACGAAACCCGCCACACCGTGACCGCCATCGACCAGAACGGCAAGCGCTGGCAGGGCCAGGCCCTGATCGGCGCCGATGGCGTACGGTCGGTGCTGCGCGAGCAATACGTCAATGATCCGGCCCGGATCACGGGCCACGTGGTGTACCGGGCCGTGGTCGACAAGGCCGATTTTCCCGCCGAGCTGCAATGGAACGCCGCCAGCCTCTGGGCCGGACCCAAGTGCCATCTGGTGCACTATCCGCTGCGCGGCGGCGAGCAATACAATGTGGTGGTCACCTTCCATAGCCGCGAACAGGAAGAATGGGGCGTCAAAGACGGCTCCAAGGCCGAGGTCGAAAGCTACTTCCAGGGCATCAGCCCCAAGGCCCGCCAGTTGATCGAACTGCCCAAGAGCTGGAAGCGCTGGGCCACCGCCGATAAAGAGCCCATCGACACCTGGGTGTTCGGCCGCGCCACCATCCTGGGCGACGCCGCCCATCCCACCACCCAGTACATGGCGCAGGGTGCCTGCATGGCGATGGAAGACGCCGTCACCCTGGGCGAAGCGCTGCGCGTGACCGGCAACGACTGGGCCCAGGCCCTGCCGCTGTATCAAAAGAACCGCGTGACCCGCACCGGCCGCATCGTTTTATCGGGCCGCGAAATGGGCCGCCTCTACCATGCCACCGGCGTCGAGCGCCTCATCCGCAACAGCCTCTGGAAGGGCCGCTCGCAAGAACGCTTCTACGACGCCATCGAATGGCTGTATGGCTGGAACGTCAACAACTGCCTGCAACAAGGCTGATCCGGAGAATACGATCATGAACGATACCGCTCGATTCGACACCCTGGGCCGTCTGGAAGACCTGCCCCAGGATTATCGCGACGAACTCACCGCCCAGAACCTGGTGCCGCTCTGGCCCAGCCTGCGCGCCGTGCTGCCGCCCAACGTGCCCACCCGCAATACGCGGCCCATTCATTGGTCCTACTCGGCGCTGCGGCCGCTGCTGATGCAGGCCGGCGAACTCACCCCCATCGAAAAAGCCGAGCGCCGCGTGCTGGTGCTGGCCAACCCCGGCCATGGCCTGGAAAACATGAAGGTCAGCCCGGCCATGTATTTGGGCATGCAATTGCTGCTGCCGGGCGAGTGGGCTCCCGCCCACCGCCACACGCCCAATGCCGTGCGCATGATCGTCGAAGGCGCCGGCGCCACCACTACCGTGGGCGGCCAGAAGTGCCCCATGGAGCGGGGCGACCTGATCCTCACCCCCACCGGCCTGTGGCACGAACACGAGCACGACGGCGACAAACCCGTGGTCTGGCTCGACGTGCTCGATCTGCCGCTGGTCTACTATGCCGAGGCGTCGTATGTGATCGAAGGCGAACGCCAGACCGTCAGCCCCATGCGCGGCGATCCGGTGTATGCCCGCGGCGGCCTGCTGCCCACGCCGATGTTCGAGCGCGGCAGCGCCGACTACCCGGTGCTGCGCTACCCCTGGGCCGAAGCCCGCGCCGCCCTGCTGGCGCTGGCCGACCACCAGCCGGATCTCGACGCGGTGCAGGTCACTTACGTCAATCCCGAAACCGGCCGCGACGCGCAGAATAATCTCGGTTTCTATGCGCTGATGCTGCGCCCCGGCCAAACCCTGAACCTGCCCGCCCGCTCGCCGTCGCAAGTCTTCCACGTGGTCGAAGGCCAGGTGCAGGCCCGGATCGTGGGCAGCACTTTCGACCTGCAAGACGCCGACACCTGCTGCGCGCCCGGCTATGAGGCGGTTACGCTCAAGAACCTGCGCAATGAGCCGTCGTTCCTGTTCATCGCAGACGAATCGCCGTTGCATCGCAAGCTGGGGGTGTACGAGCGCCGGGATTGAGCCCGCATCTTCCGTGAGCCTTGGCCTTGTCTGCCGAGGCTTGCGCGGGCGCGTTACTTGGGCGCCGACAGGCCTTGCCGCATGGCGGTGGAACGATTCCGGCCATGGCCACGTATACCGGCGGCGTGATCCGGTCGTATCGTTCGTATCCCGCGAGAATCGCCCAGAAAGCGCCGTCGAGGGCCAGCGCCGATCCCCGCCGAGATCAATCCCTCGATCGCGGCATGGCGCCGACCTGCGCCTCGGTCACTGGCTTGGCCTGGCCACCCCACTCCGCGCGCGCCCAGGTCGCCAGCTCGGCGATCTCCTGGTCGCTCAGCAAGTGGGCAAATCCGGGCATGGCGTACATGCGCTGCCCACCCGGAAAGGTTTGCGTGGGCACGCCATTGAGCACCACGCTGATGAGATTGTGCGGATCAGCCATGGCCAGGGTGGAATTGCCCTTCATGGCCGGGGCCACGTTGGGGATGCCTTCGCCATTGGCGCCGTGGCAGCCGGCGCAGGCCGACATATAGGACAAACGGCCAGCCGTCAGGTCGGCGCCTGACCCGGTGGCGGCAGCGGTTGCGGTTGCGGCATCCCCGGTAGCAGTGGTAGCAGAGGCAGGGGTATCCGCGGCGGTGGCGGCCGGCAGCGGCGCTGGCGGCGCGGCAGGAGCTGCGATCTTGCCATCCGGGCCGGTGAGCAGATACGTGGCCACCGCCTCGACATCGCCGGATTCCATGGCGCCGGTTGAAAAATGCACCACGGTGTACATGCCCGCGAATGCCGTGCCTTGCGGAGCGATACCGGTACTCAGGTACTGGCTCAAAGTATCGACGTTGAAGCCGCGCTGGGTCAGCGTGGCCGCGGTGATGTCGGGCACTCGCATGCCGTCGATCTCGCCGCCTTGCAGCGGTCGTGAGAAATCCGTGCCCATCATGACATTCTGCGGCGTGTGGCAGGCCGCGCAATGGCCCAGGCCCTCTACCAGATAGCCGCCGCGCAGCCATTGCGCGGAGCGTTGAGGGTCGTCGGGCGGCTGCCGGTTGGGGAAGTTGAGCAGATTCCAGAAGTTCATGAACTGGCGCACGGGCAGCCGGAACGCGCCGGTATTGGGCACATTGGCTTGCGCGATGGGCGGCAGGCTCATGAAGTAGGCATATAAAGCATCGATGTCTTCGGGTCGCGTGAGATGCGTGAACACGTAAGGCATCGCCGGATAGAGGTTGCGGTTGCCGGGCGCAATGCCATCGCGCAGCACACGGTGGAAGTCTGCGCGGGTATAGCCGCCTATCCCGTGGGTGGGGTCGGGCGTGATATTGGTGGAATGCAGCGTACCGAAGGGCGTGCCGATGGCCAGCCCCCCCGCGCCCATCGGCCCCTGGGGCTTGGAGTGGCAGCCGAAGCAATCGCCCACCAGCGCCAGCTCGCGGCCGCGCGGGCGGAGTTCCTGCATCTGTGCGTCTGATAACGGCTGGGCGACGCCCGGCGCCACGCTGGAGGTGCGAAACAGGCCGAAGAACACCGCCAGCGCGAACAGAATGATGATGACCAGAAGGGCCAACAGGATCTTGCGCAGCAAGCCATGGCTTCTCATCGTTGCCCCCGTCAGTCGACCACGCAGCCCGGCGTGGCCAACGCCACGCTTTTCACCGCTTCGTAGTAGCGCACATAGCCCGTGCAGCGGCAGATATGATCATCGAGCGAGGCTTCGATCGCCGTTTCGAGCTCGGCCCGTTTCACCGGCTTGCGCTTGAGCTGATCGATGAACACCGTGGCGCCGGCCACGAAGCCGGCCGTGCAGTAGCCGCACTGGAAGGAAAAATGATCGATGAAGGCCTGCTGCACCGGCGTGAGCTCGCGCACTTCGCCATTGGCATCGCGTTGCGCATGGCCTTCGATCGTGCGGATCGATTTGCCATTGAAGAAATGCGCATCGGAGATGCAGGTGCGGCTCTCGGTGGCGCTGCCATCGGGGCGCAGCTCCATCACCGTACAGGCGTGGCAAACGCCCTGGCCGCAACCGAAGTGGGTGCCGGTGAGGTTGAGATAGCCGTGCAGGAAGTCGATCATCGGCATGCCCACCGGAACGTCGATCGGTCCCACCGGCTTGTCGTTGATGGTTAACGTTAGCGGTCGTTTTTCGAGGCTCATGCGACAGACTCCGTTCCGGGACGCATCGCTGCCCGGCTACCTGTGGCGGCTGGCGCCGGCGTTGTGCTTGCTTTATCCGTGGGCTTCGCGTCGTACCCGGGCGGCGCGGCGTTCGACTCATCGGCCAGCGCCTGCTGGATTTTGTCGGGTGTAAACGGCAGCCGGTAGAAACGCTTGCCAATGGCGTGCGTAATGGCGCTGCCGGTGGCGGCAACGACGGGGATCATCACCACCTCGGCCAGGCCCTTGGGCGGCGCGCCTTCGGTGAGGGGATCGAGGTACTCGGCGGTTTGCGTCCAGACCGCCACGTTCTTGCCACGCGGCAATGTATAGCGGTTGAAATTCCAGGTGCCGTCGCCCGGGCCATCGGCATACAGCGGCAATTCTTCCATCAGCGCATGCCCGATGCCCATGGCCACCCCACCCTGCTGCTGGCCCGACACCAGCTCGGGCACGACCACCGTGCCGGTATCGAGCAGGCTATGGTGACTCATGATCTCGACCTCACCCGTAAAGGTATTGACATTGAGCTCGACCAGGCAGGCCGCGGGCGTGTAGGTGGTAACGCCGGCGTTGTTGCGCTGGGCCGGCGGAAACCGCACGCCGCTGCGTTTGATGTAGTCGTAGCCGCCGGTGGTCATGCGCCGCTTGAGCTCGGCGGGGGCGCCATCGCCATAGCGTACGGCCAGGGCGTCTACCGGCAACGTGCGCCGGCCCGTGCCCGGGATATCGAATTCGGCCTGCGCCCACTCCCAGCGACTGAAGCAATGCAGCGCCACACCGGTGACCAGGCCCATTTCGTGGGCTTTTTTGGCGATCCGCTCGAAGGGAATGGGCGACATGCCGCCACCACCGATGCCGCCCGGCACGGCACGCAGGTCGCTCAGTTGCACGTTGCCGCTGGCCATCTGGCCTCCCGCCGGGCCCTCGCTCCAGATCGCGCGCGCGGCCGGCCACACCGCATGTTCGAGCAGGAACTGCGCGGCCTGGCGAGTGCCGAAGCCGATAAAATACACGCTGTTGGAAGCGCTCATCGCCGGCAGGATGAACGGCACCCAGAACGGATTTTTCTGGAGTTCGTCCTGTTCCTCTTGGGTGATGGTGAAAGGCTCCCAATTGCTCACCAGAGGCAATTGCTCGAATTCCGTTTCGCCAAACAAAGCCACATCGGGCACCTTGCCCAGCACACGCTGCACCATCACTTGCTGCGCCGTGGTGGCGCCGGTGCCGATCTCTTGCACGCAGTGACGCATGGTGATCTTGCCTTCGGCGTCGAATTCGAGCAGCAAGGCGCTGGTGTCGGCGCCGGTGCCGTAGTCTTTTTGCACCTGGGCGAAGCCAACGCCATAGCGGCGCCCCGGATTCGCTGCGTCGTAGGCGGCCTTGGCCTTGTCGCGCTGAACCCAGAGCGGATGGGCCGCGGCGCGGCGCAGCATTTCAACGTTGCGAGGGTCGCCCAGCGGCACCGCACCCTGGGTGTTGGGGTCACCGGGACGCATGGCATTGCGCAGACGCAGCTCGATGGGGTCGATGCCGAGTTCGGCGGCGGCTTCGTCGACCAGGAGCTCGGTGATCGACATCGCCTGGATGGTGCCATAGCCCCGCATCGATCCGGCCTCGACGGCGGCCGAGGCCAGCGCCACTCCGGCGAGGTCGGACTTGGGAAAATAGTAGATCGACTGCGCCCCGGTGGCCGCCACCTGCGCCACCGAGAACGAGAAGTTGGCGCGCCCGCCGCCGTTGAGCGTGTAGAGACCCTTGAGGATCTCGAAGCGGCCGCTTTTACGGTCGGCCACCAGGGTGAGGTCCATCTCGATCGAGTGGCGCTTCATGCCGAGCTGGAATTGCTCGTAGCGATCGTTGGCCATGCGCACGGGCCGACCATCGCCGTAGAAACAGGCCGCGATCGTATAGAACGGGAAGATGGAATGGTCTTTGGAGCCGTAGCCCACCGTGGTGCCCGAGAGCAGCTCGATGGTTTCCACCGGAAAACGCGTATTGCCCCGCACCATATCGGCCGCCACGCGCGCCACCTCGTAGGGCGATTGCGCCGCCACCAGAATATGCAGGGTGCGGGTGGTCGCGTCGTACCAGGCATTGCCGTTGTCCGGTTCCATCGCACAGGGATCGATGGACTGCGAGAAGCCTTGGCGGCGCAACACGAGCTTGCCGGGATTGCTTCGCGCGGCCTCGATGTCTTTCGCGATGGCATCGGCCGCGGCCATGCCGCGGCGCATCGGTTCGTAGGTTTCCTGGGCGACCTTGGCGGCATCGGGCGCCGCGCCGCCACCGCGGTGCTTGGGCTGCACCGAGCGCGGCACGAACATGCCCTGGGGATCGGCCGGCGGCCAGACCGCGCTATCGCCATCGAAGTTGCCCCAGATCACCGCATCCTGCATGGGCGAAAACTCCGGCGGATCGGCCGGCGACGCACCACCGATGCGCACATAGCGCGCCGCGCCATAGTTGGGTGGCGGCTCCAGGCCGGTGACCTTGCCGTAGCGCACGACGTCTTTGGCGAAACGCAGTTGGCGCTTGGCCATCACGAAACGGTCGAAGTCGTGGTAGATCAGCAGCGCCACCGGCTGGCCATACATCGGCGGCGTGGCGCCCTTGGGCGTGAGGAAATCCTTGCCGTAGAACTCGACACCGAGGTCGGCGGGCTGCGGCACCCTGACGCCGTCGCGCTCGAGATCTTCGTGCAACAGCAGGCGGTCGGGCTGGAGCCCGGCCCCCAGTACCGACAAATCCACGCCTTCGAAGGTTTTGTCGACCTCGGTGGCCTTGATGAAGAAAGCGTGCGCCTGTTCCTTGGGCCAGCCGGGCAGGTCCATCGCCCGGAAATCCCGGGCAAACACTTTCTCGCCCGTGACCTTGCGGATCGCGTCCCAGCGATAGCGTACCTTGCCGTCGGGCGCCACCCAATCGGTGGCGTGCTGGCCGGAATGCACTTCAAGGGCCTTGGCGACGGGCAATCGGGCAAACATGACCGTGATGCCGCTGAAGGTGCCGAGCTTGATAAAACCGCGTCGTGATAACCCGCCGATCATTTGCGCCTGCCTCCATGCCGCACATACCCGCGCCGACGAGCGGTCGGCCGGAAACGACCTTGCGCCCACTCTGCTTTCGTTGCCTCACGGGAAGGACCGGCCTCTGCGGGATGGCGCGGACGCCGGGATATTCACCCACAAAAACAGAGGAGCGACGGGGCGGCGTTGGCTCGTGCCTGTCGCGCCCTCCTGCGAACCTATACCCATGCAAGCCGTAGGGAATCTACCATACATTATCATCAGCGCCGTGACCATCCGCCAAAACGCCAGCCCCGATCATGCCTCCGGCGAATCCAGATCCAGCGGCGTATCGACGTCGCGAAGCACACCGGGATCGTCGGTGGCCACCAACGCCAGGCCGTGGCGCCGGATGAGATCCCTGGCCCCGGTCTCTCCACGCAAGGCGGCCAACTCGGACAACAGGCTCGCGTCGAATGCGACGGGATGACCACGCTCGCCTTCGAACAGGGGCGCGGCAATGGCGGATCGCTGCATTCCGGCCAGCACCTTCGCATGGGTTTCCGGCCGGATCCATGGCATATCGGCCAACGCCACCAACACGCGGCCAGGAGCGCACGCCATCCCCGCTGCGCCGGCGCTGCGCCAATGGTCCGCCGCCGCCGCCAGGCTTGCTCCCATGCCTTCGCGGGCCTGGGCCGCCATCAACACCCGGCAGCCTTCGGTCTGCAACACCGCCGCCAGCGCCCTGCTGTCCGGCCGGACCACCGCCACCACGACCTCCACCGCCGCCAGCAGGGCCCGGGCGCTGGCCGCGGCCACCGCCATGCCGCCGGGCAGCGGCGCCAGGAGCTTGTCGGCGCCGCCCGACAGCGCGGCAAAGCGACGGCCATGACCGGCCGCCAGCAAAATGCCCACGCTGGCGTCACGCTCCTGGCCAGCGCTGAGACCTGGCCATGGCGTGGACCGGAGGGACTCTGGATCGACTTGCGGCATGCCGCGCAGTATAGTGGCCCCGCCCTGGCGCGACTAGGAGCGTTCGCGCTCCGTCGCCGGGAAAGACCCACGCGCATGAGCGCGCCGAGCGCGAATCCTCCTTCGGGGAGGAAGTCGCGCAGCGACTAGAGGATAGTCCCGTGAGTCCCCTGGATCTGGAAGTGCTGCAATCTGCCCGCGATTGGCTGCGCGCCGGCCATCCGGTGCATTTGGTCAGCGTGGTACAAACCTGGGGTTCCGCACCCCGCCAGGCCGGCGCCATGCTCGCCGTGCGCGGCGACGGCCGCGTCATGGGCTCGGTCTCCGGCGGCTGCGTGGAGGATGATCTCGTGCGGCGCGCCCGCGAGGACCAGCTCGGCACGGCTCCCCGCCGTCTCAACTATGGCGTTACCCGCGAATCGGCCGCCCAATTTGGCCTGCCCTGTGGCGGCACGCTGGAATTGGTTTGCGAGCCGCTGCGCGACCCGGCCTGGCTCGACGAAGTCCTGGACGCCATTCGCCAACACCGCCTGATCCGGCGCGAACTCGATCTTGAAACCGGCACCGCGCGGCTGCTGCCGGCCACTCCAGCCGACGGCCCTTGCCTGAACGGCGGCGTCTTCCGCAATGTGTACGGCCCGCGCTGGCGCCTGCTGATCATCGGCGCCAACCAGACCGCGCGGGTGTTGTGCGCCATCGCCGGCACCCTGGACTTCCATGTCATCGTCTGCGACCCGCGCGAAGAATTCTTCGCCGACTGGAACGAGCCGCAAGCCACCTTGCTGACCACCATGCCCGACGACACCGTGCTGGAGATCGGCACCAACGAGCGCACCGCCATCGTGGCCGTCACACACGACCCCAAGCTCGACGACATGGCGCTGCTCGAAGCCCTCAAATCACCGGCTTTTTACGTCGGCGCCCTGGGCTCGCGCGCCAACCAGGCCAAGCGGCGCGAGCGGCTGCGCCTGTTCGACTTGAGCGAAAAGGAGATCGAGCGCTTGCATGGGCCGGTGGGGCTGCGGCTGGGCAGCCGCACGCCGGCCGAGATCGCCGTGGCGATCGCGGCGGAGCTGGTGCTTGTGCGCAATGCGCTGGGCGGGGCAGAGATGGGCGCCATCCCCGAGAGCGTGATGGCGGACGGCACCTGAATCTTGCCATCGCAACGCCCGGCGTTCTTGCTGGAGGCGCCAAGCGGAAGGTGGGCGCGGCGTCTGCGGGAGTCTCCCCAGACCGGCCGGAGCCGGCGATGCGCCTACGCCGGATTGCCGTCCGGATCGTTTCTCCGGCGTTCGATCGCAGCCAGAGCGCGATCGGTCACCTCGGCGCACAGCGCGAGATGATGCGGCGGCGGCAAGCTCAAAGCATCGGCGTCGAACTCAGCGGCAAGGGCAGGCTGCGCGGCGATGGCGTCTTGCAGCGAGATCCCCGATGCCCGGGCTTCGCGCAGCGTCGCATGCAGCAACTCGTGAGCCACGGCTTTGCCAAGTTTGGGCGCCAACCGAAACACCAAGTCCTCCGCCAGGATATGCCCTTGAGTCCGATGCAGGTTGCGCAACATGTTGGCGGGATGGACCACCAGGCGGCCCGCGAGTTGCCGGCTCATGTCGAGCGTGCGCGCGAAGGCCTGGCACATGCGCTGCAACGACGGATCCTGCCAGCTCGAATCCCGGTCATGCAACGTCATCATCCATTCGAGGAGCGTCGGCAGCTCCGCCGACACCTCGCGGCAGCGCGACATGATGTCGATGCAAAGCAGCGGATTGGATTTGTGCGGCATGGTTGAGGAGCCGATGCCGGGATTGGCCTCATCCACTTCCCGGATATCGTCGCCCTGCAGCAGGAAAATCTCCTGTGCCAGACGGCCATATCCTCTTGCTGCAATGGCCAAGGCGGCCCCAAACTCGGCATACCGATCGCGGCTGCCTTTCCAGTCGGCGGCTTCCGGCGGCTTCAGGCCAAGTTCGGCCATGACTTCCGCTTCGATGGCGGGGCCATCGGGCCCGAAAGCCGCGTAGGACCCGACCGCACCGCTCATGATTCCGGTGGCGTAGTTCGAGAGCCACTGCTGCAACCTCCGTATCGAGCGATCATGCTCGGCAAGCCAGCTGGCGAGCTTCATGCCGAATGTGATAGGCAGGGCGTGGCGCCCCAGGGTCCGGCTGATCATGGGCGTTTGGCGATGGGCCAAGGCCAGTGTCATCCATTGTGTTTCGATCTCCCGCATCTGCTCCAGCATGAGCGTCGCGGCCCGCCGTATCTGCAAGATCAGGACGGTGTTGAAGATGTCCGCGGTGGTGGCGCCATAATGTACCCACTGCGCGGCATCGCCTTCCAGCTCTCGCGACCAGGCGCGCAGCACGCCCAGAAACGGATGGCCCGTGGCGTCGATTTCCGCCCGCAGCGCGGTGATGTCGATAGTCTGAGAAATCGCCTTGCACTGGATTTCCTGGGCGGCTGCCGCAGGAATGAGGCCGCGCGCGGCCTGCACCTTGGCGAGCGCCGCTTCGACCCGACAAATCCAGGATACCGTCTCGGAAATGGAGAAGACGCGATAAATCGGGTTGCGAGTCGCGGCGGCTTGCTCGGCGAGCTGATAATCGATGAGCATGAGTCGTCAATCAGCCTGAACCGTAGCCGCCAACTTGGCGAACTGCTCCGTTTGTTCCGCCACGTAGGTGGCGAAACTGTCCGCCGGCCCTGGGGCGGGAGTGCTGAAGCCCATTTTCAGCTGCGCGGCCTGAAATTCGGTATCTTCGAGCGCGCGGTTCAACGCCGTATGCAGAACGGCGCCCACCGAGTCCGGCAAGCCTCGGGGCGCAAAGAGGCCGAGCCAGAGGTCGGCGTCCATGTCTTTGATGCTGTTGCCTTCGTTGATGGTGGCAAGGTCGGGAAGCCGCGGGTCGCGGGTCGCCTTGATCAGGCCGAGCGATTTCAATCCGCCTTGATTCAAGTACGTCACGGCGGAGGGCAGCGTGACGACGGCCAGCTCGATCTGGCCGCCCAGGAGGTCCGTCATCAAGGGACTCGCGCCTTTGTAGGGGATATGAGCCCACTGGACGCCGGCCCGCTGCGCGATGGAAGCGGCGATCAAATGCTGGAAAGTTCCAATGCCCGGATGCCCGAGGTTGAGGGAATCGGGATGCCGCCGCAGATGATCCACGAGTTCATCGATGTTGTTGGCGGGCAGCTGCGCATTTGCCACCAAGACCGAAGATGTCGTGCCGACCAGTCCGATCGGCCGCAGCTCCGTGGTCTTGTAGCCGATGGAGGAATTGACCAGCGGAATCAGCACGGTCTCGTTGTTGGTACCAAACAATAGGGTATAGCCGTCGGCCTTGGAGCGCAGCAGCCGCTGCACCGCGAGAGCTCCGCCCGCGCCGCCCACGTTGTCCACGATCACGGGTTGGCCAAGATACTGCGAGAGCTTTGGCGCGAAATTGCGTGCCGCCGTGTCGGTGGCGGCGCCTGCCGGATAGGGCACTAGCAGCGTCACGGGAGCCCGGGGATAGTCGTCGGGCGCTTGCGCCCGAGCGATGCCGATGGCGGCGGCAAGGAGGGTGCATGCCACGCCGCATGTTTTGAGGAGGGATACAAGTTGGCTCATGGGGTCTCCGTTTTGGTCGATGTCCTGGCAAAAGTGTAGGAACCTCATATATGATCGTCAAATATAGAATTTCGATATCGTATTCAATATTTGAATATCAAAATCGATCCTTCAGAAAAACTCCGTATGAACGAGCAACTGCTTTTCCATCGCCTGATACAGTCGTGCCGCCTCAAGCACATTCAACTCATCGTCCGGATCGCGGAGCTGGGATCGCTGCAGCATGCGGCCCGATCCGTCGGCCTGAGCCAGCCGGCGGCGACCCAGGCAGTGGCCGGCCTGGAGGCGGCGTTGGGCGCCTCGGTGTTCGAACGCCATGCCAAGGGGATGCGGCCCACGGCTCACGGTCTCACGCTGATCCGATACGCTCAGCATGTGCTGCGATCGGTGCATGCCATGGCCCAGGCGACGAACGCCTTCCAGAGCGGGGCGAGCGGCTTCGTCCGCGTGGTGTCGGTGGCGGCGGGCGTCATGGGTGTTCTGGTCAAGGTGCTGCCCGAGTTCAACCGGCGCCATCCCGACATCGTGGTGGAAGTCAATGCGGTGGACCAGGCCCAGCTGGAGGGCTTGCTGGTGGAGCGCGCCGGCGATCTCTTCATCTGCCGCGCGGCCACCGAACTGCCGGAAGGCTATACCTTCATACCGCTGGTCGACGACCGGTTTGTCGTGGCAACGACACCGGACCATCCTTTGTGCAGCCATAAACGGCTGGCACTGGCCGACTGCGAGGGCGAGCAATGGCTGCTACCGCCCCCGGGTGTGCTGGGGCGCCAGCTCTTCGACACCTGGTGCGAGGATCAGCTTTTCATTCCCGACATCTGTACGATCTCGAGCAGAAGCCTCCTGCTTTCGAAGGCGATGATCCACGACCGGCATTTATTGGGCGTGTTTCCGCTGCAAGCCATCCGTCAATTCGTTGCGTGGGGCGAGCTGACGATACTGCCCTTGGACATTCCGGGCCACGTCGACGCCCTGGGCATGATGCTGCGCACGCATGAGCTCGGGCAGGCGGGTACGGCACTGCTCGAGCATGCTCAAGCCATGCTGCAGGCCAGCTAAGCACAACACCGCGTAACCCCCGCGGGCGGTCCCCGATTGATCCAATTTGGTTATGGATTCCCTCAACGATTGGCATTTCTCACTCGGCCGTCCGCTTCCTAGAATACAGCGCTGACAACATCGAAGCAGGAGGCACCCATGAGCTCCACTCACCTCTCCGAGAACGCCGCGCAAGGCGGCGTGATCCGTCCCTCCGAATTAAGCGGCTATAGCCCCGCCAATCATCATGGCACTACCAATGTCCGCATCGTCGGCCCCGAAAACGGCGCCCGCCATATGGAACTGGTACTGGGCGAGATTGTTGCGGGTGGCAATGCCCTGCCACACGCCCATCCCGGCCTGGAGCAGGCCGCTTACGTGCTGGAAGGCACCGCCGTGGCCGGCATCGACGGCAAGGAGTACGAAGTCCGCCCCGGCGACGTCATGTTCTTTCCCGAAGGCGTGTTCCATTCCATCCGGGTAACCAGCGAAACCCTCAGGCTCCTGGTGATCTACGCCCCGCCTTATGGCGAGGACCCCGCGAAGGTCATTCGTTGATGACGTCTTCCAGATACTGACAAAACTCGCGTACCGAAGCCGACTGGCTCCTGTCGGCCAGGTGCAGGATGCCGATACGGCGCGACATCACCGGCTTTTGCAGCGGCCGGCCCACCAAGCTCGGTTGGCCCAGGAACGACAAGGCACTGCGCGGCAAAGCGCTCACGCCCAGACCGGCCGCGATCATCGAGCCGATCAGCGGCAGATTGTTGCTGGCCACCTCGTGCGCCGGGCGAATATTGAGACCCGCCCTGACGAAAGCGGCATCCGTCGCCGCCCGGGTGTTGCTACCATTCATGACGGCAACAAATGGCCGTGAAGCGAAGGCGCTCCACGCCACGGGCTGATCGGCGGTCTGCGCCAGAGGATCGTCTTGCGGGCACACCAGTACGAAGTGGTCGTCCAGCAAATGGCGGTATGAAAAGCGCCCGTCGTGGCGCCGCTTCTCCGAACTGATCGGCATGCCCGGGCTCATCGATGAGGATGCCCGGTTCGCCAGCCTGCAAAGCCGGACGGTACATTCGGAAGAGATGGGCGCATTCCTCGCCTCTCACCTCCCGGATAAAGCCACCAACGAGTGGCTGAGGCTGCTCGGCGACGCCGACATCCCCGCCACCGCCGTCAATAGTCTGGATGATCTGCTTGAAGACCCCCACCTGAGGGCGGTGGGCTTCTGGCAGGAGTTCGATCATCCCACCGAGGGCAGGATACGCACGCCCGGAGTACCCACCCGATGGTCGCGCACCCAGCCGGAGATCCGCCAATTGGCGCCGACACTGGGCGAACATACGGCTCTCGTGCGCGAAGCGTGCGAGGCCTTGGTCGAACCTTCGAGGGAAACGCCATGAACGCGACGAGCCGCCTCGAGCGTGAATCCTCCCTTGGGGAGGAAGGCGCGCAGCGAGTGGAGGCTAGTCCATTGAGCGGCGCAGTCAGTCGGCCGGACACTCCCGTGGTCCGCTCCGAAGTCCGCGGCACCGCGCTCTGGATCACCATCGATCGCGCCGAGCGCCGCAATGCCTTGAACCCGGCGGTGATTGCCGGCCTGCACGAAGCCTTGGCAACGGTTCCCAGCCGCCGGGACGTACGCGCCGTGGTCATCACCGGCGCCGGCGACAAAGCCTTCTGCGCGGGCGCCGATCTGACCCAGGGCAGCGGCGTCTTCGCCGACAGCAACGCCGCGCCCACCACCGATTTCGGCCGTATGGCGCGCGTCGCCAGGGAACTCCCGGTGCCGTTGATTGTACGCGTCAATGGTGCCTGCGTGGCGGGCGGCATGGGCGTGATGGCGCTGTGCGACCTCGCGATCGCCGCGGATCATGCGCGCTTCGGCCTGCCGGAAGCCAAGGTCGGCGTGTTTCCGATGCAGGTGCTGGTGTACCTGCGCCGCATGATCCATCCGCGCTACGTGAATGAGCTCTGCTTTACCGCCGACCTGATCGATGCCGCCAAGGCCGCGCAATGGGGGCTGGTCAATGAGGTCGTGCCGCTGGCCGGCCTCGATGCCGCGATCGAAGCCCTGGTCGCGCGCATTTCCGCCTGTTCGCCAGCCGCCCTGCATCGCGGCCGCGGCGTGATCGCCGAGATGGAGGCGCTGGATTTCCATCCCGCGCTGAGCTATGCCGAAGCCCAGATCGCCCTGGCCTCGGGCACCCGCGATGCCCGCGAGGGATTGGCGGCGTTCAACGAAAAGCGCCGGCCGGATTGGCTGGCCTGACCCACGACAGGCATCGACCATTGAAAAACCCCGTCAGGATACTGGCGGGGTTTTTATGTGAGTAACGCGCTTACGGCGCAGATGCCGGGCCTTCTACCATCAGGCCCGGCTTTGTCCGACCACCTTACTGCGGCTCGATATTGGCGTCCCGCACCATCTGTTGCCAATGGGCGATCTCGGTCTGCACGAACTCACCCAGCTCTTGCGCCGACATCACCATGGGCTGCAGCCCGCTGAAGGCCAGCCGCTCACGCAGTTCCGGCGTTTGGATGATGTCGCCGATGTTCTCGCCGAGCTTGGCGACCACGTCGGCGGGCATACCGGCCGGGCCGAAGATTGCCAGCCAGGCGCTGACGTCGAAACCCGGGAAGCGCTCGCTCAGCGGCGCCCACTCGGGTCGCAGCGTGGAGACCTTGGGCGAGGTCACGCCCAAAGCGCGCAGCTTGCCGCCGTCGGCCTGCGCCATGGCGTTGCCCATATCGACGAAGGTGAAATCCACGATGCCGCCGATGGTGTCGTTGAGTGCGTTGGTGATGCCTTTGTACGGCACGGCGAGCACGTCGAGGCCGGCCATCTTGTTCAATAGCTCGATGCTGACCTGCGAGCTGGCGGAACCATAGCCCGCGCTCACTTTGCCGGGCCGCTGCGCCACATACTCCAGGAACTCCTCGAGGTTCTGCGCCGGATGCTCGGCGGGCACCATGAGAACCAGCGCACTTTCCGCCACTCCGGCGATGGGCGTGAGGTCCGTGGCGGGGTCGTAGGGAATCGATTTGAACAGCGCGACGTTGGCGGCGGCCGGGGAGTTCGAGGCGAACAACAGCGTGTAGCCATCCGGCGCGGCGCGCACCACTTCCATCGCGCCGATGGCGCCGCCGGCGCCGGGCCGGTTGTTGACGACCACGGTTTGTCCAAGCGCCGTCTGCAGGTGATGCGCCAACAGACGGGCGCCCATGTCGGTGCCCGTCCCGGCCGGGAACGGCACGACCATGTCTATGGGCTTGTTGGGATATTCCGCGGCCTGCGCCGGCAGGCCGGCGGCCAGACCCAGCGAAAGGGCGAGAGCGGTAAGAAATTGACGTCGCATGACGATATGTCTCCTTAGTGGTTGATCCAGTCGGCGGGCACCCGCACCCGGATCTCGAGTGCGCGCTGCCCGTAGGCTTTGCCTTGCGCATCGATGCGGCGAGAGGCCATGCCGCCTCCGCCCAGCGCGCGATGCATCAGAAAATTGAAGGCGTTCAAGCCGGGCGCCTCGAAGCGCTCTACCGGACCCTCCACCTGCTCGGTGAAGTGTTCGGCGATGCGTCCGGTCGTGAGCGCTTGCCGCAGGTGCGAGTAAAAGCGCGGTTCGCGGCAAATGATGGCGATATTGGAGAAGTCACCTTTGTCGCCGGAGCGCGCGTGCGCGACCGCCAGCAAGGGGACTTCCACCCAATCTTCGCTTGCCACGGGCGGCACGGCGCCGGCTTGCCCGGAGTCGCCGCTGGCGCTCGCAGGCTGGCCGGGCGCGGCGATCGGAGTGCCGGCAACCGGCACCGCCACCTCGAAGGCGGGTTCCGCGCCCACGCTCACGCGGGGCGCCGGCAGGCGGGCCTTGTCTACCAGGAAGGTGTGCAAGCGCACCACCGGTGTGGGCTTGGGACGGCCGCCGATCAGCGCGGCGGTGCCCTGCGCAAAGCTCAGGCCGATGGAGCCTACTTCACGGGCCAGCATCTGCAAGGCCTTGGCATCCGGATGTTCCACCACCACCCGCAGCACCACCTCGCGGCTGGCGCGGGCTTGCGATTGCGTGCCGTAGTTGGCCTCGCCACCCAGTACCTCGACAAAGGTGGCGCTGAAGTCGGTCAGCCCGCGCGCCTGCAGGTGCATGCGGCCGCGGGCCAGCAGCGCTTCGGCCGTTCGTTCGGCCTTGCGCACGGCATCGACACCGACGATGCACACCAGCGCCACCGCGCGATAGCCATCCTGCCAGGTGGCGGAAACCTTGTACTGCGAGGTTGGCGCGCGTCCGCGCACGCCGGTTACGGCCACGCGGTTGGGCGCGATCTGCTCGAGCCGCAACTGCGAGAAGTCGGCCACGACGTCGGGCAGGATGTAGGCGGCGGGATCGCCGACTTCATAAAGCGTTTGTTCGGCCAGGGTTTGCGGCGTGACGATGCCGCCGGTGCCATCGGGCTTGGTGAGGACGAAGCGGCCATCGGCCTCGCACTCCGCGATTGGGTAGCCGATGTTGTGCCAATCGGGCACGCTTTCCCAGTCGGTAAAGACGCCGCCCGTAACCTGCGGCCCGCACTCCAGCAAATGTCCCACCAGGCTGCCCACGGCCAGACGATCATAATCGTCGCCGGCCCAGCCGAACTCGTGCATGAGGATGCCGAGGGCCAGGGCGCTGTCCACGCAACGGCCGGTGATCACGATGTCGGCGCCCGCCGCCAGGGCGGCGGCGATCGGCAGCGCGCCCAGATAGGCGTTGGCCGTGAGCAGCGACTCGGGAAGAGGCTCGTCCGACATCCATTCGCGCACGCCCTCCTCGCGCAGGGCGGCGGCCATGGGCATGAGATCGTCGCCCTCGACCACGGCGATGCGCAGCGTCAGCCCCAGCTCCTGGCAGGCGGCTTCCAGAGCCTGCTTGCACGCCAGCGGGTTGACGCCGCCGCCGTTGGTGACGACTTTCACGCCCTGCTTGGCGATCGTGGCGAGATGCGGTTTGAGATAGCCAATCACATCGGGCGGAAAGCCGGCGGCGGGGTCTTTCAGGCGGGCCTTGGCCAGCAACGACATGGTGACTTCCGCCAGGAAGTCCATCATGAGGTAATCCACGCCCGAGTCCAACAATTGCGGCACGCCCATCGGGCTATCGCCCCAGGCGCCGCTGGCGCCGCCGATGCGTACGATCCGGTTGGCGGGCGTCGCCCGTTCTGCCGGCGCTTTCAAGTTCGTGATCATTGCGGGATTCCTGGAAGATCAAGGGCGGCATTGGCCGCACCAAGGGTTGGCGCCGCCGCGTCGGGCCCGGCGCGCTCGCCATCGAACGACACCGGCAAGGCCGTGAGCGCGAAATCGGCATCGCGCATGGGGAACAGCATCCCCAGCGCCTGCACCTGCGGATGCGCCAGCGCCTCGGGCACGTTATGCACCGGGGCGCAGGGCACGCCCGCGCGGGCGAGGCGCTCCAGCCAATGTTCGCGTGGCTGTGAACGCAGAATGGGAGCAAGCTCCGCCAGCAAAGCCTCTTTGTTCTGCAGACGATCGCGATTGCTGCGATAGCGGTCGTCGATCACCCAATCGCCACGGTTCAGTTCCTCGGCCAGCTTGGCGAACAGGCGATCATTACCGCAGCACACCAGCAGAGGTTGGTCGGCCGTATCGAAGGCTTCGTAGGGCACCATACCGGGATGGCCCGAGCGGTGGCGGGCCGGCAGCCGACCCTCTTCGCGCCAGGCGTCGGATTTCTGTGCATTCCAGGAAAGCGCGGTTTCGAGCAGCGACGTGTTGACCACGCCGCCCCGGCCCGTTTGCGCCCGTCGCGACAGCAGCGCCAGCGCGCCGATCACCAGCCACATGCCCGCGCCCTGGTCGCACAGCGAGGCGGCGGAACGCATGGGGGGGTCGTCCGGCCCGCCATTGGTGCTGGCCAGGCCGCTGAAGGCCTGGATCAGCGGCTCGTAGCCCGGATGGTTGGCCAGCGGCCCCTTGTGGCCGAAGGCGGAAATCTCTCCGTAGATCAGGTGCGGATGCCGCTCGCAGACGCTGGCGGCATCGATGCCCATCGCTTGCGTAACGCCGGGGCGCAGGTTATGCACGAGGATATCGACCGACGCCATCAGACGCTCCAGGGCCTCGCGCCCTTCGGTCGACTTCAGGTCGAGCGCCACGGACTGCTTGCCCGCGTTGAACACCTGAAAGATGAGCGAATCGCCTTGGTGAAAGGCCGGCCCCATGCGCCGGCCGTCGTCGCCCCCTTCGGGGCGCTCGATCTTGATCACCTCGGCGCCAAGCCCCGCGAAAATCGAACCGGCGAACGGCCCCGCCAGAACCTGTCCGAGCTCCAGGACCCGGATACCTTTGAGAACTTTGTCCAACGCGCTATTTACCTTATCCAGTGAATCATGTGGAGAGTGCTGAACTCTCCCGGCCCGTCGCTGCGCGCCAGGCGCGGAGGGCGGCGGAGCTTGGAGCGCTCCGCGTTTCCTTGTGGTGAAGACAAGTCTAGGCTTCTTGTCATTAATAGAGCAATAATCACAAAGACATATGTGTGATCCACTTTCTTGATCAGCGGAGCCGACATGCGCGTGAACCTGACCCTGCAACAACTGGAAGCCTTCGCCCAAGTGGCGGCGGACGCCAGCTTCCGCACCGCGGCCAAGGCGCTGCGCGTTTCACAACCCGCGCTGAGCCGCACCATCCGCCTGGCCGAAGAAACTCTCGGCACGAGGCTGTTCGACCGCGATACGCGGCATGTCGGGCTCACCCCGGCGGGCGAGGAACTGTTGCCCATCGCGCGCCGCATCCTGCAGGAATTCAACAGCGCCTTCAGCGAGCTCTCGCAGTTCCTCGATGGGCGCCGAGGCCACGTCACCGTCGCGGCGCTGCCATCGGTCGGCGTGGCCATCCTGCCGGGCGCCGTCGCCAAGCTGCACCAGCAACATCCCGGCGTCGGCTTTACGCTGGAAGAAGCCCTGGCCAAGCCGCTGCTGACGATGGTGGACCAAGGCCTGGCGGACTTCGGCATCACGGTAAAGCCGCGCGCCGACACACGCCTGCGCTACACCCATCTCTTCGACGATCCCTTCGGGCTGGTGTGCCGGCGCGACGATCCCTTGGCCAAGCTCGACAGCGTGTCGTGGAAGGTCTTCGCCAGCCGGCCGTTCCTGGGCAGTTCGTCGCTGGGCAGCGTGGGCCCCATCCTGGATGCCGTCTTCCTGCGGCAGGGCATGGAGCCCACGCCGGTGTTCAAGTATCCCAGCATTGCGGTGGGCGGCGCCATGGTGGCCGAGGGGCTGGGCATTACGGCGCTCCCCAAATTGTCGCTACAGCTCATCGCGTCGGATCAATTGGCCTGGGTGCCGCTGCAGCGGCCCATGACCCACCGGCAGATCGGCGTCGTCACGCGCATCGGCAGATCGCTGTCGCCGGCGGCGGCGATCATGGTTCGGCAACTGGTGGAGGAGCTTTCGCCGCCGGCTCAGCGCGGCTCCCTGGCAAAGGCTTCCGCCAAATAGTCGATCATGACGCGCACCTTGGCCGGCGGCCGGCGATCGGGGGGATACAGCACATGGATGCCGCCCAGCTCGATCACCGGCTTGTCGAGCTCCAGCGCCACCAGCTCGCCGCGCGCCAGGGCCTCGTCAACGATGAAGTGCGGCTGGTAGATGATGCCCTGGCCGGCCACCGCGGCGGCCAGCAGCGCGTCGCCGTTGTTGGCCAGCAGATCGCCGCCCACGGGCACCCGGAACTCGCCACGCACGCCAAAGGCCCAATGCTTGCCATCCTGTAACGACGATAAGGTATAGCTGAGGCAGTTGTGCTGCACCAGCTCGGCCACCCGGCGGGGCACGCCCCGGCGATCGAGGTAGGCCGGCGCTGCGCAGACCCGCATCGGGCTCTCACCCAGCCGGCGGGTTTGCAGCAGGCTATCGGCCAGGCGGCCGATCCGGATGGCGAGGTCCCAGCGGCCGGCGATCAGATCCAACTGGGCATCGTCGAGGCCGAGCTCCACCGTCACCTCGGGATGCCGCCGGCTGAATGCCGGCATCAGCGGCGCGACAAAGCGGTAGCCGAACGACACCGGGACATTCATGCGCAACCGGCCGATGGCCTTGACGCGCTGCGAGGCGACGACCGCCTCGGCTTCGTCGATGTCCGGCAGGATGCGCTGGCAGGCCTCAAGATAACTGGCGCCCGCTTCCGTCAGGCTCAGGCGGCGGGTGGAGCGATGGAACAACTTGACACCCAGCCGCGCCTCCAGCGCGTTGACGTGCTTGGTGGCCATGGCCGGCGACATGCCCAGATGCCGGGCTGCCGCCGACAGGCTGCCATCGGTAGCGGCGCGGACGAATACGCGCATGCTGGTGACACGATCCATGGCGTCATTTCACCCTATCAGTACGAAGTGTTGGCCAAAATTGCTATGTTCCATCTTATTAGTATTCAATATACACTGTTCATCATGATCCTTCGCCCAGGGCAACTCCCTGATTCCATGGCGAAAATCCCTAGATCCGAGGCCTTCCGGCCATAGAATCCCGGCAAAAGCGGGCCAAGCACCTGCCAAACGCCTGGAGCGCCTCATGAACACCGAGGTACCGACCATGTCCAACACGCATCGCAAAGCACCGGAAAGCGGCGCCCGCATGCCGACTTTCTTCATCCCGCACGGCGCGGGGCCGTGCTTCTTCATGGATTGGAGCCCAACCGACACCTGGAACCGGCTGGCCGATTTTCTCAAGGGCGTGGCCGACACCCTGCCCGCCCGCCCGCGCGCCATCGTGCTGGTCTCGGGGCATTGGCTGGAATCGCAATTCCGGCTCACCGGCCATGCCCATCCGCCCCTGATTTACGACTACTACGGTTTTCCGCCTCATACGTATGAACTGACCTATCCGGCCCCCGGCGACCCGGCCCTGGCCCTCAAAACCGCGCAATTGCTGGCGCAAAGCGGGCTGGACGCCGCGGTAGACAACATGCGCGGCTTCGACCACGGCATGTTCATCCCGCTGAAGCTGATGTTCCCGCGGGCGGAGATCCCGGTGATCCAGTTCTCCCTGCGTCGCGATCTCGATCCGCAAGCCCATCTGCGCGCCGGCCAGGCCCTTGCGGCACTGCGCGACCAGGGCGTGCTGATCATCGGCAGCGGCATGAGCTTCCATAACATGCGCGGCTACGGCGACCCTCGCTACACACCGATCTCGACGGAGTTCGACGACTGGCTTACCGCCGCCGTGGAAGCCCCGGCGGCGGAGCGCACAGCCTTGCTGCAAAACTGGACCGAAGCGCCGCACGCGCGCCTTTGCCATCCTCCCGGCGGCGAGGAACATTTGATCCCGCTGCTGGTGGCGGCCGGCGCCGCCGCCGATGCGCCGGGCCGTAAGGTGTATTCCGAAAAAATCATGGAAACCACCATTTCGGCCTTTCGCTTTGGCTGAAGTCCCGGCCAGGCACCGAATCCGGGTCGCCGGTCATATGTGTGCCCGGCGCGACTCCGCCGACTTTGATCAGGCGTCGCTGATTGCCATCCTGACAACGAATACTTGCACCACTTCGTCAAGCGGGATGATGTCATGGCGAGGATGTGGTAACTCGCGGCCTATCGCAGGAGAATCCTGGCTCGAAGAGGGAGTTTCTCTCTGTTGATGGGTCGCTCCTTGATTCAAGTGAGCCTTTTGCTCCAATCCACCCGGTTCCATTCGATGGCGCGTTTGCGCCAGTGCGTCTCGATCGCCTGGGTGAAATCCGAACGGACCAGCTTGGCGCGGGCTTCGCACCAATCGCCCGACTCGCGGCGCACCACCACGCCTTCCAGCGGCAGTCCGGCGCGATAGCGGCTCAGCGTGTGCGTCACCAGGTCTTCCAGTGCCGTCAGAGAGGTACGACCTTGCAACAAGCGCGGCACGGTCGCCAGCCCGGCCGTTGCCGCCAGCGCGTTGCGTCGTTCGGTGCTCCAGAAGCGTCCCTCGCGGCGATCGTAAACATCGAACACCAGAAACCAATCCGGCAATGCGCCGTAGTCCAGCGAGTGGCGGGCGGCGCACCATTCGCCAAACACAATCAGTTCCGGCCGAAGCACCGCGCGCAAGTCGCTCTCGTGCTGCGCCAACCATGACGGCAGGCGGGCGAACTGCCCCGCATGCGGCTCGTCCAGATACTGGCCACGGTTTTGGCCACGCAGTGAGCCATCGGGCGCCAGCGACAGGCCCAGATTGGCGCCGTCGAGTTTCTCTTCGACCACCACATCGCTCGCGAGCAATTCCTCGACTTCGGCGGCGGAGAGCACCTTATCGTCGCGCGGCGTGCCATCCTTGGCCAGCCAGGCCAAATGAGGGGTGGAAGGAAAACGGAAAAAGTCGGGCACGGCGGGTCAGTCCGGTAATGTCGGTTCGGGTTTGTCGGGGAATTTCTTGCGGTAAAAGCCGCAGGCGTCGTTCGGGCACAAGAACCGGATCTCGATGCCCCTGGCCCGCAGTATGGGCCACCAATCCAGCCATTTGCAATCGGCCGCCTGCCATATCTCCGGCTTGAGCGGATGGGCATGGGCGACGGCGGCGAACTTGCGGTCGGAAGCGTCGAACACAGGCTCGAGCAACGGGTCCGGAAACTCCGCGAATCTATCCGGTTCGCTTTCGCTCAGAGGCACCAGCTCCACCCGCGCCGTGCCCAACTGGCGCAACAGCCATTTCAGGAACACGTCGCCCACGCCTTTGGGCGGATTGACACGGGTCTTGTGCTGATACTCGCCCAGGATGCGGTAACCATCGTCGATCACCGTGATGCCCGAGTGCTGCATGGCTTGCAGGCGTCTGATGCATTCCGCCACGCACTCGTCCGACACCTCGTCGTGCTGGCCGTTGGCGACCAGAAGCACATTGGTGTCAATCACCGCTCTCATGGCGCTCCGTTGAATCCGCAGCACGCTTCTTGCGCTGTATGGCAGCCAGCGTGCGCCCCGCAATGTCGGCCATCTCGTCGCCAAAAAAATTCTCTGGCCAGTTCTCGATCTCGCCAAACGTGTTGAGACGCAGCGCGTCCAGCTCGCTGGCCTGACCCGCGCGCCGACAGAAATATACTGCCACATCTTCCGCCCGGACCTTGCCCTCGGCCACCCGGCGCTGCAAGCGGTTGAGAAAATGCTCGGAATGGCTTTCCACGATGAGCTGCACGTCTCGCGGCTGACCCTGCTCGCGTGCCTGGGTGGCCGAGATCAGCACGTCGGCCAGCTCCGCCTGTACCTGCGGATGCAGGTGGACCTCGGGCTGCTCCAGCCAGACCGTGGCATGCGCCGGGCAATAAAAAGCCTGCACCAGGGCGGGCAATACTTGAGACACCCCGAAGCCCACATCGGTGATCGTCACTTCCGGCGCCTGAGCGTGCGTCCGGATCAGCACCTCGTATTCCTTGCGCCCGGCCGCCAGCGGCCGCACCGAAAAGTCGTGAATCATCCCGAGCTCTTTCAGCCAGGACGCGATGAACTCGGCGAAGCCTTGCTCTGGCTGCGCGGGGCCGCGGCTGAGCCGACGACCTTCGCTCTGCGCCGCCAGGATGGCGGCCACCGCATCCTCGCCCATGGGCCCGACGCTGGCGGGCGTGTCCCCCGACCACGAATACAGGCGCCGCGGGCGGCTGCGCAATGGTCCCAGGTAGGAAAGACTCTCGAGCATGGCTTCGGTAGCGAGCGCAAAATCCGCCAGGAAGCCGGCATTCCCATAGCGGGCCATGCTGGTGTCGGAGACGCGATAGAACTTCTCGGGCGCCTCCAGGGGCCATTGGCGACCCTGCGCCAGTTGGAAGCCGTAAGCCTGGGAGGCGAGATCGAACAGTCCGTTATCGTTGCGGGCAAGAGACACATCCAAAACCTCGCCACCGGTAGCCGACAAGGCATAGCGCAAGGCCTGCACCTCGGGTTGCCCCGTGCTGTGGTTTGCCATCAAGGCCACCGCCAACTGCATATGGTTGCCCTGATAGCGGCCCTCCGGCCGCAGCGGGTCGCGCACCTCCAGCGCCTTGGACAACTTCCAGCCCAGCTCGAACGACAGCGCCCGCCGCAGATCATGCCCATGCACGCAGTCGACGAAGCTACCCAGATCGATCGGGGACGACGCATCCCCCAGGTGCAGCACCCGCCTGCGATCGGTGGAGCGCGCGGTTTGCTGCAGCGCCAGCAGCAAGTGCCCCAGGCTGCTCTTGCCGGCGCTGTTGGCGCCGAAGATCACCGTCAGCGGTGCCAGGCGGATGGCACCGGTGTCTTGCCAGGCTTTGAAGTTCTGGATGTGGAGGTGGGTCAGCATCTGGGGGTACTTCGAATAGGCTTGGCGGCGCGAGTTGTGGTGCTCGCCGACTTCGGCAGCATACCAGCGTGGCATGGGCCTATTCAGGGCTTGTCCTGATCCTTATGCCTCACCTGCAGCCATCGTCGGCCCGCAGCGGTCAAGCGGTATTTCTGCAATCGGCTACGGGGTTTCTCCGGAATTGTCATCTCCACCAAGCCGCTCTCCAGAGCGGGCTTCAGATAGGCTTCACGGAAATGTCCTTCATGCCGGAGGCCCAAGGCATCCTGAAGCTCGGCCCGCTTCATGTCATCCTGTAACGCTCGGATCAAGCGGCCGATTTCTTCGGTGACTTCCCCGGTGACTTCCCCGGTGACTTCCCCGGTGGCTAGCCTCGCTTGATCATCTGCTTCCAGCCACTCGGGTTGCGGCCGGCCTACCACCACGCTGAATTGGTTGCCGCGCACATCGTCGATCAATTCGATGCGCGGCCACTCCTGCAAAGCGCGGGGAATCCCACTCCCGAGGCCACGGTATGGAAGCACCTGGAAGGCGTGCTCTGTCAGCGTCGGGTTACGACGGTTGGTCTTGCCTTCGCGCACATCTTCCACGCTCAGGCTGTCGGGCAGGTGGCCGGGGCTGATGATCTCCACCCGATCAGCGAATACCAGAAGGCGGATCGAGGCGCTGGTGAAATAGTCGCGGTGCACCAGCGCCTTGACCACGAGCTCTTCCAACGCCACCTCGGGGATTGATGGAAAAGGCGGGGCACCAGCGCAACGGGTTGCGACCAAATAGCAGCAATCCTGAAAGATTCAACTCCCGCCCGTCGCCCAAACCGATGTTTTGCAACACTTGATCGAGCGTCGCACCAGTGCTCGCGATGCTTTGCCCGTAACGACGCTCGAAGTACGCACTGAACGACTTTTCGTCCAGATCGGCCACCGATGTGCCCGCCACCGGCACCACATCGGCCCGCACCAGCCCGGCGCGCTGGAACATGCGCTGCATTTCCTCACGCGAGGTGACGTGGCGTTTGTCGGCGCCCTGTTTCACCCACAGACGCCCCTGAGCATCCAGATAGGGTTTGGACAACCCATCGGGCACGCTGACCGCCACGACGATGCCATTGGCCGTGTGCACATTCTCGGTCAAAGGATGTATCGGCGGGCGCACGTGTTGGGACGCCGCATTGCCCAGCAACTGGTTCAGCCGCCGCACCGCGGTGGCATCCAGGCCAGCCATCGTGCCGTCGTCGTTCACACCAATGAACAGGGTGCCGCCCCCACTGTTGGCAAACGCCGCCAACTCCGCCGCCAGGGCATCGGCATTAGTGGCGTCGCGCTTGAACTGATGACGGCTGTCTTCGCCATGGGCCAGTTGCTGGAGGAGGTCGGCTTCGATCATGCGCAGTAGAGGTTAATAGGGTATTCCGCTGATAAATACCTCATTAATACCGTGGATTACCCAATTTAAAGGCTCTTCGAGCAGCGGGAATAAGCCTCCTCCTCTGAAAGCCCTGGTTTCGATCGGGTCGGCTTGATCGACTTGATCCAGGAGACAATGGGCAATCACACGTTTAGACGTTAAACGGGAAGTTCTGGCCACAAACCGCGCTATCGCTTGCTGTTCGTATTGGCATAGTCATTTTGTACCCGCTTTCATACCCGCTTTTGAAAATCCGTCATATCTCCGCCAGCCGTTCCACCGTATCTGGGAATTTATCGACCAAGCGAATCAGCAGGGCAGCTTGGGCGTTGGGCTTGGCTCGCCCCTGCTCCCAGTTTTCCAACGTGCGGGGGTTGGTGCGCAGGTAGCGGGCAAACACCGCCCGCGACAAGTGCAGCCGCTCTCGCAGGGCCAGCACCTCGTCGGCAGTCACGTCTGGCGCCGGATTAATTTCCACTTCGTGCGTGCGCAGCGTCTGCTTGCCGGTGCGCGCGTCAGCAAGGTCATCCAGACCTTGCATCAATTCATCGAACAGGTTTCGCTTCTGCTTTTTCATCGCCGTAACTCCAGCTCCTTTTTCAACCTCACCCTGAACGCCCGTTTTTCCTCTGCGCTCAAGTCGGCCATTTCATCCTTGTCGTAAAGGGTGAACAACCAAAATTGCGAGCCGCCATCCCACCAGTAGTAGATCACCCGCAAGCCGCCTCGCTTGCCCTTGCCCCGGCGCGGGTCACCATGTCGCAACTTGCGCAGACCGCCAGTACCCTCGATGACATCCCCGGCTTCGGGGTTTTTCATCATGGCATCTTGCAGGCCACGGAAACCCTCGTCGTCCAGATAGTCTGCCCGGAAGCGCGAAAAGGTGGAAAGTTCTACGAAGACGGCTTTCATTGCTTATATTATACGCATTCTGCGTACACCATCAAGGCAAAGTTCTCGGCTCATACCGAGGTCATCAATGCACTCCGGTTAATTCGCTCAGCCCGTACCATCGAACCACAGCACGGGCAGGCCTCCATGGCTCCTTTCGCTTCCTCTCGCTTGATGGCCGCGTACAAGGTGGTCGGTGTAATTCCAACTTCCTTAGCTGCAGCGTAAGCCGTCAGCCCCTTGTCGTGCATCAGGCGTAGCGCCTCCTGTGTTTTGCTCATATCCCTTGCCTTATTCAGTGATTTTTAAATATAGCACTCTATAAAGTACTTTACATTACGCTATAGAGCGTTATATAGTGCACTCATCAGGTGGCAAAAAGGCCATCAGAAAAAACGAAGCCCAGCAGTGCAGCAACACCGCCGGGCCTCTCGTCACCACGTCAACCATTGGAGGTCATCATCGTGGCAACTGTGCAAATTGTACCTACGTCAGTCACTCGCCCGCCCCGCCTACCGGGAAGCCAGCAGCAAAGCGCTGCGAACCCAACCACCGCCTTTCCTCTCACGATTGAAGAGGCCCGCCACGCAGCCCGCCTGTGGTTCGCTTCCCCCAAGCCCAGCATGACGCTGGCGGAATGGCGCGACCACTTCCTATCCCTGCACCTGGACGGCATCCAGGTCAACGACTGGCAGGAGCGCCAGCAGCGCACTGCCGCCTGGAATCACGCCTTTGCGGCTGGCGTGGCCGCTGAAATCGCTGGAGGTATCCACCATGGCTAAGACAACCCTCACCCCGGAACAAGCCGCCCAAGGCGTTCAGGCGTTCTTCGGGCGCTCGCCGGAACACATCGTAGAACCTATGCACCGCAGCGTGGAGGCCCTGAACTGGCTGGGTGCGCTGTTCCAGTGCATCGAAACCGCAAACGCCGACGGGGGCGCCCAAAACACGGCGCTGATTCAGGCTCTTTCTGGCCTTGGGGCTTACGTGGCCGCCGACTACCAGCTCAGCATCATCGGTGTGCCTGCCGACGAACTACAGGAATGCGTCGAAGCAGCCGCAGCAGATCAAAGGATTGCGAAATGAAAACAACCGCTCACGGATTCGCCCGCCTTGCTGAAAGCCAGCCCCACCTGTTTCAAGTGAACCCCAACGTGCCCGCCAGCCAAGCGCTGGCACAAGCATCGCTACTGCTGACCGCCGCCCATGAAATTGCTGAAGAGGTCGCCCAACTCGACGTAGGCAGCAACGCCTGGGGCGCGGCCTGCTTAATCGAAATGGCGCGTGCCGTGGTCGATTCGGTCGCTGGCGGAATGTCTGCTGACGCTCAGCCAGTCTCATGCGATGGGGTTAACCCCTGAACACCGCCGGCAGTATCACGGCGCGGGTTCCATCCAGCGCCACCGGAAGTAGGCGCCCTGGCCGGGTAAACAGTGTCTGAGCGCTTTTCACCCGGCTACATGCCGGGTTTTTGCTTCTTGGGATTGAAGGCGCGCTGCCTTCACAGAAAACGGCTATCCAGAGAGAGCACAACATCTACGCGGCCCCGCAGCTTCAAAGCGGCATCTGGGTCTAAGCCCGTGGCAAGAGCCAGCGCGCGCAGCTCGGAATTCTCAGCCTCCAATCGCGCCACCTTTTGGCGTGCCTTCTGGCCTTCGTCCAGTGTTGCCGCCAGCGCGGCCACAAGCGCCGCCATCCGCTCATAGTCGCTTCCCAACGGGTCACCCTTCATTACTGTCACCCCGACTCAAGAACCCGCGCTCAGCCAACGTCCTTGCCTGCCGCTCCTGCGCCTGCTGCATCCTATCGTGGAACACACGCGCAAGCTCATCCATGCCAGGGCCATCCACGTTGATATCGGCCTGGTGCTCGATCCGGTCGCGCCACTTGTCTGGCTGGCGGTTCTTCAACCAGAAAATCATAGCCGTGGTGTTGGCCGGAAGCTGCTTGATCTCCGTGGTACGCCCGACGATGTTGCCGTCGGCATCGGCTTGCACCTTGGTTTCGGTAATGGTGCCGCCCCCGATGGCCGCACGGTACAGGCTTTCAGCTACGAGCGCGTCCGCTTCTTCCTTGCCCGCCTTTAGGGACTGCAAAAAATCGCGGTGCGCGCCCTTCCAGTAGTGGATCGTGCGCTCGGCCACGCCGAAGAAAGCGGCCATTTCCACATCGGTCTGCCCCAGCAATGCCAGCCGTCGCGCCTGCTCGGCAAACTCCGCGCGGTACTTAGTAGGCCGCCCCCGCACTGTCTTGGCGGGGGCTTTGCTGGCGGCCTTACGGGGGCGGGGCGGCTTACCTGGGACGCTCATGGCTTTCTGCTTCGACATCATTCAAGCTGGCGAACACCGATAGCGTGTCCAGGGCCGCACCGACCTCACACTGTTGCACGAGCGGTAGAGTGTCATCCACATGCAAGCCGCCATGCAGGTGTGCACGCCCAATTATCGCCAGAATGGGCAGAACTTTATCCATCAACTCCGAAACATCATAGGGCCGCGCATCGGTTGGTCTGCTTGGTGTCTTCATTAAATTTTCTCGTAGCCGATAGCTCGCCAGTCACCCCGGTCAAGCGCCGTCAATGTGCAAAGTGTCATGGGTACGGCGAGCTGCACGAAGTCACCATCACTGTTCACCGGCGAACTGAGCGGCATGCCAATAGACTCGATGACCAGCGGGGAATAAACGCGGCCCTTGTATCTCATAGCAATACGGGTAGGTGACATTGACGGCATCAATGCCTCGATATATCCCTTGGTTCCTCGAATTGCATCAGCCGCTCTTGCCAAAACCGAAGCATCTGGAGAGAGCATGACGGGCAAAGCCCATTCCATCAGTTTATTGACGGGCGCCTCTACCTCGCTGGCCGCGTTGCTCCAAGCCCGGAATAGCGCCACCACGGTAATCTTGACCGGCGGCATGCCGTTGAAAACCTGGGTGCTGTTCAGCTTGGTGATGCCGGTACGGCCCTCAAATTGCCTGAGGAATTGATCTGACCTCGCCATGTCCGTCGCCACATTCGGCGGTGGGTTCGGCTGGTCTCCAGGCCTAAAGAAAGCCTTGATGGCATCGACCGTTGGTTGAAGAGAGCCGGACTGAAGCATTGCCGCCAGTGCCGGGGCGCGCGACTCGGGGCCAGTCTGCTCGAACGGCGACTGCCAGTTCAGCAGCATTTCCAGAGTTGCCTCTGTCAGTGGAGCCATAACCGCCACCGGGTCTGTGCCGCCTTCGCCCTCAATGCGATCCCATGTGTGTTCGCCCGTCTTCGCTACTTCGTAGAACGACGCTATCAGATGCGGTGATAGCCCATCCCACTTAGAAGAAAGCGTTTTTGCTTCCAGGCTGGGCCGTACCGTAATTGTGTCGAGAACCTGAACCATCACGATTCCTTCGGCACAGCATGCGCCAGCAAGGTCTGTGCGGCGCTCACGCGGTCGGCGGAAGGCGCCGCCTCATCCTGCGCGATGGCCGCCAGGGTAGCGATTGCGGCCCTGGCATGCCTGCTTGCACTTACGCGGATAGCCCGCACGCTTGGCGGGCGACCACCAGGGTCACGCTGTATTGATGTCAAGGTATTAGTGTTCATCTGGCACACCTCCCCCTATGCGGCGGCGGCTGCACCGCCAACTGTTTGCTGAAGGTAATGCAGATGCCCAAGGCGGCGCGCCTCATCCGATGCGGCCTGGTCGAAAGGCTTGATTCCGGGCGGCAATAGGGTTTCATCCTTGGTGCGCATAAACTCTTCCAAAGCCGCAATTTCGGCCTCAAGGGCGCGTTGCTCATCCTCCAGCGCCTTTACTCCGTTCGCGGGAGCCAGCTTCTCGATGAATGACGGATCTTCAACATCCATTGCCGCCAGCTCCTTGCGCTTGCGCTGCACTGCGGCGCGCTCCAGCTCAATCAGACGCGGCATGCTCATCACCCTGCCAGCAGCAGTAAGCAAACGCTTGGCGGCGGCCTGTGTCAGCGGGCTTATGCGGTCGTCTTCAGCCCGCCGCAATGCCTGCGCGTGACAACCAACCTTGGAAAGCTCGTGCAGGGTCGCCATGACCTCCAAACCAAACTTTTTAAGAGCTTGCTCTGGCGCTTCGCCGGGGAAATGCTGCAACGCCAAGGCAAGCAAGGCTTCAGCTCTCAGGCCTGTCACAGCACGCCGCAAATCGCCTTTCAGGCGCCTTGCTGTATGCACTGCATCAGGGCTGTTGCGAAATGCTTGAAGTTCTTCAAGGGTCGGGGTGTTCGGACAAGTAAGCATGGTTGGCTCCAGTGGTTTTTTCTATTTTCGTCGGGGTTTCGTGCGGGTTTCCTGCCGTTTTCCGGTTTTATGCGCGGCCTTCTCGACCAGCCCAATGCAATTCAGCCGCCAGAGCTTTCCCGGCGGCAGCAGTCGCTTGCAGACGCTCAACGACGCGTTCCGCAGTTACCTGCCCGTCGTTGGCGGCTACCTGCTGGACAACCAGGTGAATGAATCGCTCCGGCGTGGCCGATACGGCGACCTCGCGCATGACCTGGGCGCAAACAGTGGCCAGGGCGTGAACGGTTCCATCCGCTTTCAGGCTTGCGGTGGTGATGGGGGATTGTGAAGTCATGGGTTAATCCTTTCGGGTGATGGAAAATCAGGGGTTGCGCCATATTGCCGCGCGATACGGTCGAGGTGGCGGCACTTCAAGGCTATGCCTCTGGCTTCGCAAACCGCCTTCGTCAGGCATTCACGTTTACCCAACAATTCAAGCTCAACGGCACCGACACAAGGCGTACCAGCGTCGTACAACCGGCCCTCCCCGTTCAGATTGAAAAGCGCCTCTTGAATAAAGGCATCCGCCGGGAGCTGGGTACCGACTTGATGCGCCAATGCCTCGCACTGGCTGGCAAGCTTCTTGATGGATTTATCCTGGAAAATGGTTCGCATAGGGTTGGCTCCGTGCTCACTTCCGAATCAAAATATTCTGAATCTCTGCAATTTGTTGCGGCGTCAGGACAAACTTCTTGCCCAGCGATACAGCGGCGGCCTTGGCCGCACGTCGTGTTGCTGGTAAGGCTTTCTCGGGTCTTTGCAAAATGACATCCTTGGCGACAGACAGGAGCCCGCGCTGCTCCCGCCTCTTGTCGGCTTCTTGCTTGCGCTGTTCGCTGGTCTTGATCCTGGCGGGGGACTTCTTCGCGTTTTCTTCGGCCTCGGCCTGCCGGGCGGTGGTTCTTGCTTTGTAAGCCGTAGCGCTCTGCAAATGCCGCTCCAAGAAACGCAGAGCAGTATTGGACGATTCCAGTTCAGTCATGACGCGCAGAACATGTTTGCAAGCAACCCCCTGCAGGCCGGGGTTGCGTATCTTAGGGAATCCAGTTTCGTCACGCCCGGCATTGAATCCGCCGATAGTCGCCACGTAACGAAGGAAGAACCTATGCCGCTTGCAACTGCAATCAAATTTGAGGCCAGATTTCCGCAGCTTATTTGCGGCTTTACGTGGGGCAGCCTGGTCGTTCCCAGCAGCCGTGATGCTGTCCACCGCCTCACGAAATCCCAGCAGCTCAATCACGACATGGTGGCGACTTACGCCCGGCTCTGAACCTCCGGCGTTGGTCATGAAACGAATTGTGCTATTCAGCGCTGATACCGGCGCCGCCATAGTTATCTCACGGCGCGCCTTGTCAATGTCGCTTTGTGCGTCTTTGGGCTGTTTTCCTGCATAAACCAGCGGTCTGGATGAAGCCAGGTCAATCACTTGGCGGGCTGTTATGCCCTTGCCATCAAATCCCGCCTGCCGCTTGGCAAGCTGCATATTGCGGCGGAATGCGCCCAATTCGCTGGCGGTGATTTCCGTCAGACCGCCATTCAGCGTAGTAAACAGAACCTTTCCAGCATCCCATTGCCCAGACCTGAGCATCTGGTCGGTGAGCACCGTTGAGCCTGACTTCTTCTCCGCTGCTACGCGCTGCCGCGCATCGGCAGTAAAACGCGCGCCCGCTTCGCCAACATGCCCCCGGACCTTACCCAGCCAATCATTTACCATTGTTGGCCCCTTGCGCACGGCCAGACATTGGCGTCAGCCGATACCGCCGCAGCGCTTTGTCTGCCTCCTGGGCGTGCTGCGCCAGCCGCTCAGCACGGCCTACAACAGTTCCGCTCATTGGTGTTTCATCGAATGACGGGTGCCGCGCCCGGTAGTCCGAAATCGCCTGCACGACCTCTTCGGCATTACGGATCAGTGCGGTTGTATGCTCGGCAACCTCAACAACCTCACAATGCACTTGATCCAGGACGGACAAATCACGCTGCCGCATACGCTCCCAGGCTTCAAGCACCCAGGTATTGGTGCTGCGAATTGCCCCCGACCCTTCCCAGTCATCGCAGACACCGAAAAGAAAATCTATCGACACGCCGTATACCTTGGCCGCCCGGATAATCAGCCACAGGGGAACGCTATAGGTGTCTGTGGCCCCTTCAATTTTCGACAGCTTGGAACTGTTCGAGTAGCCAAGGCGCCGCGCGGCCAATGTCTGCGAAAGGTTGTTCAGCTCGCGGCTTTCCCGCAGCCGGGCGCCGATGACTCGAACCGCCTCAAGCTGCTCTTGCTTCGGGTCGCCGTCGAAAATCTCGGGGGATGGTGGTGGGCCTTCCTGAATCAAAAGTAAATGCTCCACCCAAGCACTATGAGCGCCTGGCAGGGCAATGTCGGCGGAATCGGTCATTGAGCTTTCCTCGCTGATGGGTTTCGTAGGCTGGCGGGTCAGCCAGCATGATTGAGGCACGTCGGCAATTGCTTGCCATAGAGGTAGGAGTTTTGGCGGTTCGTCGCACTTCATAGCCGCCCGCCTGTTCCGTAATCTCGATGTTCAAATCCGCCGAACCTGCCGCTTGCGGGTGCTTGCCGGTTTGAGCGCCCGCTGCTGCCGGGTTCGTCCAACCATTTCGCTTTGAATCCGGCCCAGTTCGAGCCGACCGAATGAGCAACCGCATCCGCAAGTGTTATCCCGGCCTTCTCGGCCTCCTTGCGCACGATGTCCAGGGCGGTCGCGGTCAGGGGAGCTTTCTTCGCCCGACGGATCTTCAGCCAGTCCTCGGCGTGTTGCCTGTCCACACCCTCGGCCACCAGCTCCCGGATGCCCAGGGCGCGTTTTGATTTTTCGTCGCCAGCAGGGCCGTCGGGCGGGTCTTCAGGCGCATCAGGGCCGTCAGGGCCGTCAGGCGCTCCAGGGTTTCCAGGCTCATCGCCGTCAGGCGAATCCGAACCAGACACACCGGGCGCGGCAGCGCTTTGTCTTTCTTTCTCCTGCTCTTTCTCCTGCTCTTTCTCCTGCTCTTTCTCCTGCTCTTTCTCCTGCTCCTGATAGCCGATAGCCTTTTCGGAAGGCTTTCGGGAAGTCTTCCTGATAGGCACTCCGCCGCTGACGCTGCCGCCCCCAACATCATCCAAAGCTAGCGGACATGCGGCTTCGAACGCCTTGGAAAAGCTGTCCCCCATCCTTTGCAATGCTGCATAGATGGTTTCCCACGCCTCGCGCTTCAGATCGCAATCCGGTACACGCGACCAGGTGGACGCCCAGCTCTTCACCACGTTTGGACTCTGCGGCAGGTTGTGCTGAATAGCCTTTGGCACAAACACGAAGCGAGCTTTCCAATCAGCTTTCGCCAAGCCTTGCGCTAAGACTTCCGCAAAGGCTTTATCAAAGTCTTCAGGCTCCCATTCCAGAATCTCAGCAAAGCCCAGGCGACCAACAGGTTGCACACCAGGCATATTGGTGGTCTGCGGCCCAATTTCCAGCATGATGTACAGCGCTTGGCCGGACGGCTCCAGCGACGACAAATGCCGCACTTTCTTGTCGGCCCAGGTGCCCATCGAAAACTTGCGAAATGGGGCGGCGGCAGGTTGATCGCGGGTCATGCTCGCACCTCACAATCTTGAGTGCGCTTCCGCTTGGCTGGCTGCAACTCCACGCGCGCGGATGCGCTCAGATCACGCAATGCTTCAGCGTATCGCTGTGCCTCACTGTTCGCACGCTGGCGCTCAGATGCAAGTTTTGCGCGGGTATGTCCCGCTGGGGTGCGAGGTGAAGCCATAGCAGCCCCTCACGCCAAACGATTGTTGGCAATCTGCTCAACAATCCAGGCATCCACCTCAGACTCCACCCAGCCAGTCGCCCTCATGCCGACACCCAAGCGAATAGGAGCGGGGAACAGGCCAGCTTTCACGCGGTCGTAAATCGAGGAACGGGGAAGCCCCGTCTTTGCGGTCACTTCATCGCGCCGGATGATGCGCGGCGCGACATTCGTTTGTTCAGTCATCGTCGTATTCCTATTCCTTTATCCGAGGAATCCGGTAAATACCGGGATGGCTGAACTTTCTTATATTGACGCCAGTGTGACAGCCCCTTTTATTTGGACTTTTTCAAAAGCGCCACCAGTCGGCTGCTATCCAACCTCATACCTGCGGCACTGAAAACTACGTCTGCCATATCAACCAGTTTTGAACGCTTATTCGTCCCGTTTGTCCGCCACGCGCCTCTCCCCTTACTTGGCCCATGCCGCTCCCAGAGTGCCCAGCATGCGTGTGCCAAGTCGAGTTGATAGGGCTTTGCGGCCCGCCCTGCCCTCATCTTCGGATGAAAGCGTGTCCGCATGGTGACAAGGTGTAGATCAGGGCTGGATTCTTCGCCCCACTCATCCGCCTCGATATTTTTCAGTGCTGCGGCCACGGCATTACGCACGCCAGCAAAACCCATCGGCAAATACGGCGGCACGCGCTTGCTCTCACCCCCTTGCACTCCAAGCTCCATGCTTGGCGCGATTCGATGCTCATCCCCATCCGCATCAACGAAAAAACCGTCACGCCACAAAATTTCACTGATAGCGTCTATTTGCGCCTGCTGCACAGCCTCGTATGTCAAGCGATCACAGCCACGCAACGCCTGGAGCAGGGCATCGCCTTCTTCCAACCGCAACATGGCTTTGAGCTGCGCCATCGCGTCCTTACGGGTCGCGCCTCCCTTGGTATGAGTTTCGTCTTCTGCCTGTGCAATGGCAATCGCTCGCACCAGAAGCATGAACTCTTGGCGAGTGATACGTTTTCCTGTCAGGCGTACCAGCGTGGGCCACAGGTCGCTCGGGGCCTCGAAGCTATGGACATGGCGGGAAAGATGTCGCGCCTGATCCCTGAAAAATACCCGGCCCGCCATATCTGTAACCCTCCAATCAAGCTGCCGTAGAGCGCAACAACAGCACCTTCTCGGCCTCACCGTTCTTCCACGCATCCAGCGTGTCAGCCCACTGCTGCATCATCCGGGATCTGTCAGCCAGGTAATCGGCATGGTTGTATGTGCGGCGCACTGCATTGGGTTCCGCATGCGCAAGCTGACGCTCAATCCAGTCAGCCGAGTATCCCATGCCATTCAACAGCGTCGAGCCGGTAGTGCGGGCCGCATGCGGGCTGAATTTCCCGGCCCAGCCCAGCACACGTAGCGCCTGGCGGAACGAAGCCGTCGCCATTGCCTTGGTACGGTCGTCACGGTTGGGGAAGAGTAGCGCGTGGCGCCCGGTCACGCCGTGCAAGGCACGCAACATTTCAACCGCCTGCGCCGGAAGCGGCACGGCGTGCTCTCGACGCATCTTCATCCGGCCTTCAGGGATACGCCACACAGCGGCATTCAGGTCGAACTCTTCCCACCTGGCCTCGGCAATTTCGATGGGGCGGCAAAGTGTCCACCACATCAGGCGGAATGCGCACACCGTCTCGAATTTGCCACCGTGGCCGTCGAAGTCGCGCAGTAGTTGCCCTACCTCATCGGGCGTGAGGGGGCGCTTATGCTGGGTCTTGTTGACCGGCAGGGCCTTGCGTACCGGGTAAGTGGGGTCGTTGTCAGCGCGCAGTGTGGCTACTGCCAGCTCGAACACGCCGGACATGGTGCGTTTGGCTTCTGCCGCCACGCTCGGCCCGTTCTTCTTGGCTGCCGTCTTCAACACATTGAGGATGTGCGCAGGCGTGATCTGCTTGACGGGCAACGCACCAATCTTCGGGAACACCACGCGGGCCAGCATATCGAGCCGACGCTTCTTGGTGATCGGCTCCCACGTTTTCAGCGCCACCCACTCGCGCGCCACGGCCTCGAAGGTGTTGGCGCTGTCCTGCTCGCGCTTTACGCGCTCCAGTTGGCGATTGTGAGCGGGGTTGATGCCCTGCTTGACCAGCGCGCGCGCCTTGGCCCGTTCATCCCGTGCTTCAGCCAGCGTGAAGCCACCGCCAGCCCGGCGGGACTGGGCAGCCTCCGGCGTCTCGCCATTCGGCGCCGTAACGTAATCGCCAATGGCAAACACGCTCTCCTTGATGACTCCCTCGCGGGCCAGCTTGAAACGGTAGCGCCAAGCCTTCACGCCGTTGGGCTTGACCTCCAGGTACAACCCCTTGCCGTCCGGCAGCTTGTAGGGCTTGTCCTTGGGTTTTGCTGTTCTGCACTTGGTGTCGGTGAGCATGAGTACGCCTCGCTTTCCTTCATACCCACTTTTTAGAGGGCGGTCATTCAGGTCATACCCGCTATCGTACCCACCTTTATCTCGGAACTCAACGAATCGCCCGGAATAGCTCGGAACAAAAAAACCCAGAAATCCTTTGATTTACTGGGCTTTTCGGCACTGCTCGGAATTACTCGGATTGAACTGGCTAGTTAGACGTTAAACAAAAAATTCAACACATCCCCATCCTGCACCACATACTCCTTACCCTCCGCCCGCATCTTGCCGGCCTCCTTCGCCCCCGTCTCACCCTTGTACTGGATGAAGTCGTTGAAAGCGATGGTCTGGGCCCGAATGAAGCCACGCTCGAAGTCGGTATGAATCACGCCCGCGGCCTGGGGCGCGGTGGCGCCAACGCGCACCGTCCAGGCCCGCACTTCCTTCACGCCAGCCGTGAAATAGGTTTGCAGTCCAAGCAAGCGATAGGCCGCGCGGATCAGGCGATCGAGGCCGGGCTCTTCCATGCCGAGGTCGGCGAGGAAGACCAGGCGGTCTTCGTCATCGAGTTCGGCGATCTCGGCCTCGATGGCGGCGCAAATGGCCACCACGGGCGCGCCCTGACTTTCCGCGTAGGCGGCGAGGCGGTCGAGCAGCGGGTTGTCGGTGAAGCCGCTGTCGCTGACGTTGGCCACGTACATCGCCGGCTTGGCGGTGATCAGGCCGAAGGACTTGATCAGGAGCTGTTCCTCGGCATCCAGGCCGAGGGCGCGCACCGGCTTGCCCTGGTCGAGCTGGGCCTGGCATTTTTCGAGGATGGCCACCAGGCGGGCGGCGTCTTTGTCGCCGGAGCGGGCGGTCTTGCTGTGGCGGTGGATGGCTTTTTCCACCGTTTGCAGGTCGGCCAGGGCGAGTTCGGTGGCGATCACTTCGATGTCGGAGATCGGGTCGACCTTGCCGGCCACATGGACCACGTTGGAGTCTTCGAAACAGCGCACGACGTTGACGATGGCGTCGGTTTCGCGGATGTGGGCCAGGAACTGGTTGCCCAGGCCTTCACCCTGGCTGGCGCCGGCCACCAGGCCGGCGATGTCGACGAACTCCACCACCGCCGGCACCACGCGTTCAGGTTTGACGATTTCGGCCAGTTGCCCGAGGCGGGGGTCGGGCACTTCCACCACGCCCACGTTGGGCTCGATGGTGCAGAAGGGGTAGTTTTCGGCCGCGATGCCGACCTTGGTAAGAGCATTGAACAGGGTGGACTTGCCGACGTTGGGCAGGCCGACGATGCCGCATTGCAGAGCCATGGGGTATTCCTTGAAAATTTGGCCCCGATTGTAGCCGCGCCACCTCGCCAAAGGCGGCGCCTATGCTGAATGCGCCCGAGGGTTCCCCTGAAGAACTCCGGCGGCCCGGCCTGGGCCGTGGCGCGTGCTCAGCCCCGCTTGAAGAAAGCCTCCTCCTCTGCCGCCAGCGCCTTGGCCCACACAGCGATCTGATGGTCGCGGTCGTCGGCATGGTGCCAGCGGTAGCCGTTGCGCGCCAGGGTTTGCGGGCGGGTCTTGAGGTCCAGCCGCAGTTCGACTATGCAGCGCAGGAGTTCCAGGAGGGATTCGCTGCAGATGGGCGGCGTGCCGTCGACCCAGCCCTGCGCCAAACCGGACATCGGGTCGATCATGCCGGTGCGGGCCGCGGCGTCCATGACGCGCCGCTCCACGGCGGTGGGATGCAGCACTTCGGGCAAGTGCAGGGCGGCCGCCAGGCAGGCCTCGATGGCGTAGGCACCCCAATTGGCGATGGCCGAGACGATCAGGACGTCGGTTTCGAGCACGGTGCCGATGATTTTGCCGGTACTCACGATCTCGCACACATCGCTGTGGATGCGGCCCATGCCCGCCTCGTTGCCGCCGTCGCCGATGCCGATGGTGAACACGCCGGCGTCGCGGGCGGCATGGACGTAATGTTGCACCTTGCCCACCAGAGAGGAAACGTCCACGCCCGAGCCGACATGGAAGGTGCCCTTGTCTGATGGCGACGGCTTCTCGATGCACACCATGGCGGCGGGATTCAGGTCCCGCATCAGTTCCGGCGCCAGGCGGCGCGCGTTGCCGTCATCGATCGGCAGCGGCGCGATCGCCGCCTTGAATGCCGTGGTGCGGGCCAGGTCGACATCCACCACCTCGAGCCCCGTGGCGCGCACCAGCTCGGCCATTCGCGGCATGTTGGTGACCTCGGTGAGAAAAACCGGGGTGGCGCCCAGCCCCGCGGCCAGCGCCCGGCCGAGCAGGGCGGCGCCCACCGGCCCATCGGCTTCGGTGATCATGGCCGGCGGGTCGAAAAACCCGGCGCAGATCACCACCACGTCTCGGGGCTTGACTCGCTCGATCAGCCCCTTGGTGGCCAGGAAGCTGAGCGGCCCGCCCTGCACGCGCACAGCGGCGTTATAAAGATCCGCATTGATGTTGCGTACGGTGGGATCTGCGCCGCCGCCCGACATGAAGATCTGGGAGGTGGTCAGGCGGTCGACGGAGTCCGCGACGACGTGGCAAAGTTCGAGGTCGATGTTCATTGGCATAAATATTCAGACAAAGATGTAGCGTCCCGCCTTCTTTGGCGAAAGCGGGCTCCTTGCACGTATATTATTTGGTACATTTTTATTGCATGAGATCATGGCTGCGTGCGTAAAATAAGCCTACGTCAGCGCAAGCCAACCTGTCCAAGTCCAAATTGATAGCAATTCATACCTAAAAGGTTGGTCATGAACCTGCGTCAGCTCCGTTACTTCCTCGCCGTCGCCGAAACCCTCAATTTCACGCGCGCGGCGCAGCGCCTGTGCATCGCCCAGCCGCCCCTCAGCCGGCAGATCCGCGATCTGGAAGCCGATATCGGCGCACCGCTGTTCGAACGCGACGGCCACCGCATCCGCCTCACGCCGGCGGGGATCACCCTGCGCCATGAGGCCTATGCCATTCTCGAGCGCTGCCAGCGGGCGCTGGCCAGTACGCGCGCCGTGGCCCAGGGCGCCAACGGCCAGCTGGTGATCGGCTTCATGCCCGTGGCCTTTTGCTACCTGCCCTTCGTGCAGGCCATGAAGCACTTTCGTGAAGACTACCCCGGCGTGCAGCTCACCCTGCTGCAGATGGCGCCCTCCGCGCAGCGCGAGGCCTTGCCGCAGCGCCGCATCGATTTCGGCGTGATGCATCTCGACACGGCGGATACCAGCCAGCACGCCACCTTGCGCATCTTCGACGAGCCCATGGAAATGGCGCTGCCCGCCGATCACCGGCTGGCCGACGCTCCCAGCCTGGCCGTGGCGGATATCGCAAAGGAGCCGCTGATCATGGTGGCCCGCCGCTGGTGCCCGGCCTTTCATGATCGCTGCCTCCAGCCGTGGCGTGATCGCGGGCTGGAACCGAACATCGTGCAAGACACCGAAAGCTATGCCGTCAGCCTATCGCTGGTGGCCACCGGCCTGGGGATGACGCTAGGCAGCGCCGCCCTGCGAGGCCATTTCACCATTCCCGTGAAGTCGCGCCGCCTGGCGGATATCGACCTTCGTCTGGGCGCCGAGCTCGTCTGGAACCCCGGCTCCACCACGCCCGCGATGCTCAGGTTCATCGAAACCCTGGCGCGGCACACCGACGCCTGCATGCCGCATGATCTCCCCACAACGCCGCCCTCGGATCTTTGATGGCACATCCCAACCTAGGTTGAATCTTCGATCAAGATTGACCTGGCCCGCATCACTGCCGTAATTTCTGCGCTGTTCCTTGCAAAATGTTCCATCCATTTTCGGATGGAGACCACCACTGCGGCGCACACCCTGGCCGCGCCCCTCTTCGGGAGCGCATCATGTATCGACGTTTCCTCACTCGCGGCATGCTGGCCTACGCCGGCTTCGCCCTGGGGCTGGCGGGCCCCGCCGCCGCCCAGTCCGACTACCCCTCCAAGCCGGTACAGATCGTGGTTGCCGTGTCGGCCGGCGGCAGCATCGACGCCGTGGCCCGCAATCTGGCGGAGTATCTTTCCAAGGCCATGGGCGAGCCCTTTATCGTCAACAACCGTCCCGGCGCCTCCGGCATCATCGGCACCGACCACGTCGCGCGCTCGGCGCCCGACGGCTACACCCTGAGCATGGCGCCCGATGCCTTCATCGCGGCCAACGTCAGCATGTTCGCCAATCTGCCCTACGATCCGCTGAAGGACTTCGCGCCGGTGAGCATGGTGGTCGACCAGCCGCTGGTGCTGGTCGTCAACCAGGATTCGCCCTTCAAGTCGGTGCAAGACCTGGTGAAATACGCCAAGGCCCATCCCGGCACCGTCACGTATGGCTCGGGCGGCGAGGGTTCACCCCATCACTTCTCGGGGATCTCGCTGGGCGAGCTTGCCGACATCGAGCTGCTGCACGTGCCCTACAAGGGCGGTGCGCCGGCGATTACCGATTTGCTCGGCGGGCATCTGGGCATGATCTTCTCGCCGCTTCCGGAGGCCCTGCCGCATGTCCGCGGCGGCAAGCTGCGCGCGCTCGCCGTCACATCGCCGCAGCGGGTGGCCCAGCTGCCCGATGTTCCAACCCTGACCGAGTCCGGCGTGCCAATGGCGCTCACCGCTTGGATCGCCCTGGTCGCGCCCGCCGGCACGCCGCCCGCGGTCGTCAGCAAACTCAATCAAGAGGTGAATAAAGCCTTGACCGGGCCGCTGCGCCAAACCCTCGAGGAAGTCGGCTTCATCGTCTCGCCCAGCACACCGGAGCAACTGGGCCAGGCCATACGCGACGCCATCCAGTCCTATGGCGCGCTGGCCAAGGCCGCGGGCATCAAGCCGCAGCAATAGCGCCGTCCGCGAAGTGTCCGGCCCCCGCGGCCCCCGGGCTGGCATCGTCGCGGCGCCAGGGCTGCCATAGAGATGTCGCGCACAATGCTCCCGAACCGCACCGGCGATGGTACATTGCGCGGCATGACCCTGCCCCGCATCGCCATCGCCGCCCTGGGCGGCACCATCTGCATGACGCCGTCGGCGGAGGGCGGCGTCATGCCCAAGCTCGACGCCGCCGACCTCGTGGCCGCCGTGCCCGAGCTGGAGCAAATCGGCAGCCTGCATGCCGAAACCCTCTTCAATCTGCCCAGCTCCGCCCTCGACTTCGGTATTTTGCGCCACGTCCTCGATTGGGCCGGGCATCAGGTGGAACAGGGCGCCGAGGGCGTGGTGATTACCCAGGGCACCGATAGCCTGGAAGAATCCGCCTTCTTCCTCGATCTCTACTGGCAGCATCCCCAGCCGCTGGTCTTGACGGGCGCCATGCGCAACCCCGGGATGGCGGGAGCGGATGGCCCGGCCAATCTGCTGGCGGCCGCGATCGCCGCCGCCAGCCCCAGCGCCTGGGGGCGGGGCGTGCTGGCCGTTCTCAACGACACCGCGCACGCCGCGCGGCGGGTGCGCAAAAGCCATACCCTGGCGCCCGATGCCTTTCGTTCGCCCAACGGCGGCCCCCTGGGCACCCTGGTGGAAGGACGATGGCACTGGTTTTCGTCGGCCGAGAGGCGAGCGGAGCCGCTGGCGCCAGCCTTCATCACGCCACACGTGGCCTTGCTGGAAACCTGCCTGGGCGACACCGGCGAGCTGCTCGACGGCGTGCTGGCGGCCAAGTTCGACGGTCTGGTGCTTTCCGGCTTCGGCACCGGTCACGTTTCCCCGGCCTTTGCCGAGCGGCTGGGCCCGGTCTGCCGGCGCATGCCGGTCGTGATGGCCAGCCGCACCGGCGCCGGCCACACCACCCAGGCCACTTACGGCGCCCTGGGTTCGGAGATCGATCTGCGGAAGCGCGGCGTGTGGATGGCGGCCGACCTCGATGCCCGCAAGGCCCGCTTATTGCTGTGGGGCCTGCTGGCCGCCGGCACGCCGCCCGAGCGGCTGGGCGAGGCCTGGGCCGCGTGGCTGCAGGGCGCGCCGTCGCAATAGGCGCGGCCGCGCGCCATCCCGTGCGATCAGCCCAATGCCCCCATTCGGTTGAACATCCAGAGCAGCAACATGGGGCCGGCGTTAAAGCCGGCATGCACCAGCATGGCCAGGGCCATGCCGCCGCGCACCCGTAGCCAGCCCAGCGCCAATCCGGTGAACCATTGGGGCAGAATCAGGAAAATCCACGTCCACCAGGGCACCGAGCCGAGCGCGAAATTGAACAGGTGCAGCCAGGCAAAGCCTGCCGTCAGGCCATGGAATACCCAGGGAAAGCAAGCCACGTAACGGCGGTTCCAGCGCCACGACCAGCGCACTCCGGGCAGCAAGGGCTGCCAGCCGCCCGCGGTCGCGCGGCTACCGGGACGCGGGCAGGCCACCGCCGCCAGCAGCACCGCCAGAAAGGCTCCCGCGGCAAAGCTGCGGCCAAACCAGGCCAGGGCTCCGAACGCGGGCAAGAGCCACAGCGCCGCTCCCGGTCGGCGCATCCCCAGGCGGAACATCAACTCTTCGATCACCGGCGCCCACACCAGCGCCAGCATCCAGGGCAGCACAACGGGATCGAAGCGGTGCTCGGCGCCCGAGCGATGGGCAATCCCCGCCGCCAATGGCCCGAAAACCAGAAAATTGACCAGCCACAACAGCAACACCCAGCGCAGAATCCGGCCGAACGCCAGCCCGGTCATCCAATCGGTGGCCAAGGCCGGCATGGCGCGATGGGGCAAGCGCGGCGCGAGCCGCGGCCGGCGCACGAAACGCCAGAAGTCCGCCAGCTCCATCCGCCAGCCCTCCAGCGGCCTATGCCGCGAGGCGGGCCTAAGGGCGGGATCATCCTCGCGCTCCGGCGCGACCTCCTTCTGGTGGGAAAGCGCACGTCCTTCGGTATGCCGCGCGGGCTCGTTCACCGGGCTACCCTCCAGTCGCTGCGCGACCTCCTCACCGCCCATCCTCCACCGCATCTTCGAGGCGAGGAGTGGCGGGGTTGGCGCCGGCCGCCTCCGGTTTATCCGCCGGTTTGTCTTTGGGCGGCTTCTTGGCCTTGGGTTCGGCCGGATTGCCGCCATGCAATTGGCGGGTGGCCGCTTCGAAGTTGCCCTCGATCAGCGCCGGAATGATGGCGCGGCAACGATCCAGCGTGGCGCCGATGGCGTCGCGATCTTCGTGGCGGGGCGGGTGCAGAACGTAGTCGACCACGGGCTGCGCCAGGCCCTGGGTGCGCGGGTGGCCGATGCCGATGCGCAGGCGCCAGAAAGCGGGCGTGCCCAATGCCGCCTGGATATCGCGCAGGCCGTTGTGGCCGGCATGGCCGCCGCCCTGCTTGAGCTTGGCGCAGCCCGGCGGCAGGTCGAGCTCGTCGTGCATCACCAGCACCTGTTCGGGCGCCAGCTTATAGAAGCGCGCCAGCGCGCCCACGGCCTGGCCCGAACGATTCATGTAGGTGCCCGGCTTGACCAGCCAGATGGTTTCGCCCGCCACGCGGGCCTTGGCCACCCAGCCGAAGAACGCCTTATCGTGGTTGAAGGTGGCGCGCAGGTCGTCGGCCAGGGCGTCCGCCAGCCAGAAGCCCGCGTTGTGCCGGGTGCGGTCGTACTCGGCGCCGGGATTGCCGAGGCCGGCGATCAGACGAATCGGAGCGGTTGCCACTAGTCGGTGCCTCGTAGAAAGATGAATCCCGAATTGTAGGCGGCGCGGGCGGAGCGCCGCGCCCTCAGGTCACGAAGCGTGCCCGCGGCCTGAGCATCGCCGGGCTCAGCCGCTGTTCCTGCACATGCGCCACCCAGCCCGCGCAGCGCGATAGCGCAAACACCGGACCCAGCGTACGCGGCGGCAATTCCATCGCGATGGCCAGCGTGGCCGCCGTCAGTTCGTGGCGCGGATGCAGGCCCAGATCGTGCTCCATGTCGTGGAGAAAGGTGTAGATCGCTTCGAGCCGCCGGCTCTGGCGGCGGCGCTGCTGCGCCAGCTTCAACAGCCAGCCGGCCCGCGGATCGCCATGCGGATACAGCGGGTGGCCGAACCCCGGCGGGGCGCTGCCCTGGCGCTGGGCCTGCCCGGCGCTGCGGCGCAAGGCTTCCAGCGTGCGGTTCGCATCCAGAAAGCTCTCCACCCTATCGTACAAACGGGCCACCTGAACCCCCGCCGTCGCGCAGATCGCCGCCGCCAGGCAGCCATGCAGCGGCGCGCCGCTGGAGGCCGCCACCCGCGCCGCCAGCGTGCCCGGCGATAGCTCGTGGTCGGCAAACAGGACCAGCATGGCTTCGATGGCCGCCTGGTTCTCGTCGGTGTGCGGCACGGCGAGCGCCCGCAGCACACCGCTGCTGATCCGTTCACCCGCGTCGAGTGGATGATAGGTGCGCCCCGGCCCCAGCCACCCCAGCGCACCGACCAGGGTCCGCAGCACCTGGCGCGCCGCATTCAGGATGTGGCCGCTGCGCACGCGGTCTTCGATGCTGCCGCGGCGCAGCCCCAGGTGCAGCACCGCCACGGCGAAGACGTCGAGCAAAGCGTGGCCGCCGTCATTGCCGATGAATGCCTTGAGCGCCGCAATATCGGATTCGGGCACCGGTACCCTCCAGGGCTCGCAGGGCTGGTGCCAGATACCCGTCCACAGCAGCTCGGCCACCGATTCGAAGCTTGCTTCGGCTTGCGCCAACTGGGTGGCCAGGCGGCCGCGATAGCTGGGGCCTTCGGCGGTAATTTCGGTGATCGAGGTGGGAATGATGGGCTCGCCCCAGTTCATGGCCGAAGCCGCCACGGCGCCGTGCCCCGCGCGGGCCTGCGACCGGCTGCGGGTGCGGTTGACGTCTTCGGCCAGGTACAGCTTGCCTTTGCTGTCGGGCTGCTTGACGCTGCGGATCAGGCCGCGGCTGACGTAGGCGTACAGCGTCTGCTGGCGGACCTTGAGCACGGCCATCGCTTCGGCGGCCGTCAGGTATTCCTTGTTGGCGGTAGTGGGGCTGGCCACGAGCGTTCCAGAAGGCTTGAAGCCCTACATATTGAATCCTTATTCAAGGTTGATCAAGTCTTGGGCCGCTCAGGCCTGCGGAGCAACGCCGATGAGCCGTGCCGCTGATTCTTACGCGCCAATTGCGCGGTGGACAACGATCCTCATGATCCCTGGGGATCATTTACGCCGTGACGGCCCTATGACACATTACGCCCTCGATTCTTTGGAGGGACCCGAACCTTGCGTCTGCCTGACGGCCATTTCCCGGCACCGAACCCCGAGGCGGAAGCAGCCGCCGCCTACGATCGGCGTGCACGCCTGCTCTCGGCACAGAACCGCCTGCCGCCGGTGGCGACCCTGGATTACGGCCCGCATCCGAAACAGCGGATCGAGCTCTATCGTCCCGCCGGGTCGCATGGCAACGGCCTGCTGCCGGTGCTGGTGTTTCTGCACGGCGGGGCGTGGATCGCCGGTGGGATGGAGTGGCTGCGCTTCATGGCGGAAGCCGTGACCCACCAGCCCGCTCTTCTGGCGGCCGTCAGCTATCGTCTGGCACCGCAGGACAAATGGCCCACGCAGCTCGATGACGCCGTGGCCGCGGTCCGGCTGGTCCAGGCCGAGGTCCGCCGCCACGGCGGCGACCCCGACCGGATGGTCGTGGGCGGGCATTCCGCCGGCGGACACCTGGCGGCGCTGGCCGTGCTGACGCGCGGGATCGATCCCGTCCGGGCCTGCATGCCCGTCAGCGGGCCGATGGATCTGCGCTACGACAGAGTCCCCTCCGACGTCGGCAAAGGGCGTGTGTATCGCTATCTGTTCCGAACGCCAGAGGACGACGAACGCGCGAGTCCGATTTCCGCCCTCGACGGCAACGCCACCCCCTTCCATCTGGTGTGGGGCGAGAACGATTTCGACCGCATCATCGATTCCTGCGCCCGCATGGAGGCCGCCATGCGCGATGCCGGCCAGTCGGTGGCGTCTCGCGTGATCCCGGCGGCCGGACATTTCGACACGCACTTGGTTTTGAACAGCGCCCGGAATGAGTGGTACCACGCCTTCCGGGCTTTCGTTGACTGACACCGCGACGGCGCCGATAGGCAACCCTCACGATCCGCCACCCCAGGGCGGCTTGCCACATCGCCGGCCGCCCCATGACATCCTTGGAGAAACCACATGAAAGTTCTTGGAAAATCCCTGATAGCCGCCTTGGCCGCCGGAACCGTCTGGATGGGGACGTCGGGGCTTGCCGCCGCCGAGACTGTCCTGACGGTATCGGGCTGGACGCCGCCCCGCCATCACTTCACCCAGCTGCTCCGGAACGACTGGGCCAAGATGGTGGAAGCCGAATCCGATGGCCAGCTGAAAGTCCGCTATCTGCCCAAGGCACCGATGAGCGCGGCCCAGACCTTCGATGGCGTACGCGACGGCCTGGTCGATATCAGCTTTATCTCGCATGGCAACAATCCCGGCCGTTTCCGCCTGACCAAGATCGCCGAGTTCCCATTTCTGTCCGACCGCGCGGAAGTGCTATCGGTGGCCTATCAGCGTGTGTTCGAACGCCATTTGGCGAGCGCGAACGAGCACGACGGCGTGGTGGTTCTGGCGATGTTCACGCCAGGGCCGGGCCACCTGATGTCGCCCCGCCATGAGTATGCCGACCGCGCGTCGCTGCAGGGACAAAAGCTGCGCGCTCCGGGCGGCATGGCGTTCGATCTGGCCAATGCGCTGGGCGCCGCGCCGGTATCGCGCCCCGCCTCGGAACTGTACGAATTGCTGAACGGCGGCATCGTGGATGGCGCCCTGATGCCCGCCGATGTGTTTGGCGGCTGGCGCCTCGAAGAGTTGATCCGCCATGTCTCCACGGTGCCGGGAGGCTTGTATAACGCGAGCTTTGCCCTGGTGATGAACCCGGCGAAGTACGAAGCCTTGTCCGACGGCGAACGCGCGGCCTTGGCGAAGGTAACGGGCGAAGCCTTCTCGCGCATCGCCGGACGCGCTTCGGACGAGGCCGACGATCGGGGCTGGGAAATCTATGCCAAGGCCGGGGGCAATCGGAATGAAGCGTCGGGAAGCTTCGTCGCCGATATCCGCGCGGCGACCGGGCCGCTCGAAGAGACATGGGCGGCGGAAACCGCCGACAGTGGTGTCGACGCCACGGCGGCGCTGGCGGAACTGCGGGCCGAAATCGCCACGCTCGAACAACAGCCTTAACGGACGTGGCGTTGCAGCCGCCCGCCGGGTTCTGAAAGAGCCGCCCCTCGCACGTTAACCACGTCAAAGCGAGGCTTCGGCATAGCCCAGGCGAAGTTTTGACGACATCAAAACCAAACGTCAGCGTGCCGAAGCGCCGCTTCAACTTCAACCCAAGCGCCAGCCCTCCCGTCCCGGGCGGGGCTGGCGAGGCGAATCCAAGCGGAGAAAGCAGGAATGTCGATCAGGACTGAGAGCGGCGCGGCGGACACGCTGCGCGCCAGGCTCTTGCGCATCATCGAATATGCCTCGGCGATTCTCCTGGCGGGAATCATGCTGCTGACCGTGACCGACGTGGTCGCCAGATATCTGTTCCATAACCCGATCCCGGCCAGTTTCGAGCTGACGGAGATGGCGATGCAGGTCATGATCTACCTCGGCATCGCCGTCGCGGTAGCCACGAACGACCACATCAAAGTGACGCTGCTCGATTCGCTGTTTGTCCGATTGCCGCGGCTGGAGCGGAGCGTGAACCGGCTTTCGGGAGTTCTCATCGCCGTCGCCTTTGTCTTCCTCGGCTACACCATGACGGAACTGGCCCGAGGCAAGGCGGGCGATCTCACGTCCGTCCTCGGGTGGCCGGTGGCCCCGGTGGCATGGGCGATCGCGGCCGCCATGTTTCTGTCCGCGATCCTGGCCTCCTGGGCGGTGATCCGGCCCGCCGTGGCGCCCGTCGGCGACGGAGATGCCGCATGATCGAGTTCTCGCTTGGCATCCTCGGGCTGCTGGTTCTGATCTTGCTGCGCCTGCCGGTCGCCCTCGCCATGGGCCTGGTCGGCTTCGTCGGCTATGCGCATTACATGAGCTACTCGATCGCCGGCAAAATGGTGGCGGGCTCCGCCTTCGAGCTCGGCGGCTATATGCTCACCGTCATCCCGCTGTTCGTCTTGATGGGTAATTTCGTCTCGACCAGCGGTCTCGGCCATAGCCTGTTCCGGGCCGCGTATGCCTTCCTCGGGCGCCTGCCCGGAGGGCTCGCGGTGTCGGCGATTTTGGCATCCGGCGGCTTTGCCGCAATCTCCGGCTCCAGCGTCGCCTCGGCGGCGACCATGGCCAAAGTGTCCTATCCACCGATGCGCTCTTTCGGTTACGCGGAGCCGTTCTCCCTGGCCACTATCGCCGCGGGCGGCACCCTGGGCATCCTGATCCCGCCGAGTGTGGTGCTCATCATCTACGGCATTCTGGCCGAGCAGAATATCGCCAAGCTCTTCCTGGCCGGCGTCATCCCCGGCCTGCTGGGCCTCCTGCTCTACATGCTCGCCGTGATGTTCGTGGTGGCGCGCGATCCTTCAGCCGGACCGCGGGGCGAAGCCATGCCCTGGCCCGAGCGGTGGCGCGCCTTGCGCGATGTGTGGGGCGTGATCGCCCTCTTCGCCCTGGTGATGGGCGGCCTGTATGGCGGCGTGTTCACCGCCACCGAGGGCGCCGGCATCGGTGCCATGGGCGCCCTGCTGCTCACCTGGCTGCGGGGGCAGCTGACGTTACAAGTGCTGCGCAATGCTTTTTTGGGTGCGGTGCGCACCACCGGGGCGTTGTTCCCCATCCTGCTGGGCGCCACGGTGCTGAGCAATTTCATCGGCATGACGGGTGCGCCGGAGATCCTGGCAGACTGGATCTATGAAGTCGAGCCCAGCCCCGTCCTGCTGTTGTTCCTGATCGTGCTGCTGTATTTGTTTCTGGGCTGCTTCTTTGAGTCGTACTCCACGCTGTTCATCACCATGCCGATCATCCTGCCGCTGGTCGAGGCCGCCGGCTTCGACCTGATCTGGTTCGGCATCATCGTGGTGGTCACGATCGAGATCGGCCTATTGACCCCGCCTTTCGGGATGAACGTCTTCGTCCTGACCTCGGTGCTGCGGAACGTGGCGGCGGGGCCGGTATTTCGCGCACTGATTCCCTTCATTGTGTCGGATCTGTTCCGGATCCTGCTGCTGGCCCTGTTCCCGGCGCTCGTCCTGTTCCTGCCCAACCACATGTGAAGCGATCCGATTCTGAACGAGAGTACGACATGAACCAGCTTACCCTTTCCGTCGAGAACGTCGGCGAAGCGATCACCGAGCTGCTGCACCTGCGCGGCATCGACCGCATCTTTGGCGGCGCCCCGACCTCGATGCTGGAGGCCATGGCCAAGCGGCAGGCCGAAGGCAAGCCTGCCCTGCGCGGGGTCGTCACGCCACACGAACAAACGGCGGTGGCGATGGCCCACGGCTATTACGCGGCCACGGGTCGGCCCCAGGCGGTCTACCTTTACTCCACCGTGGGCACGGCCAACGGCCTGGGCGGCATCATCAACGCCGCCCGCGCCCGCGTGCCGATGATCATCATCGCCGCCCGCTCGCCGATTTCCGAACAGCGCGGCGTGCCGGGCGCGCGCGACATCCACGTGCAATGGTCGCAGGAGAGCTTCGACCAGGCCGCCATGGTGCGCGAGTTCGTCAAATGGGATTATGAAATCCGCCAGCCCGAGCAGGTCGTCGCCGTGCTGGAACGGGCAATGGAAGTCGCCCTGGCCGAGCCGCGCGGGCCGGTCTATATCTCGGTGCCGCGCGACATCCTGGCTTCGCCGGTGCCGCCGCTCACCGTCGATGTACCGTCGCGCCGGGTCGCCAGCGTGCGGCTGACGCCCGATCCCGCGCAGCTCGATGCCGCGGCCGAGCTGCTGGCGGGCTCCCGCCACCCCGTCATCGTGACGGCGGAAGCCGGCGCCACCCCCGCCGGCCGGGCGGCGCTGGCGCGGCTGAGCGAAGCGGCCGGACTGGGCGTGCTCGAAGCCAGCCCGGTGTATAGCAACCTGGCGCCCGACCATCCCTGCCATCTGGGTTATATCTTCGCCTCGCAAATCAATGCCGATCTGGAGCGGGCGGACGTGATCCTGGCCGTCGAATGCGACGTGCCGTGGTTCACCGCCCGTGTCACCGTCCCGGTCTCCACCCGCGTGATCCAGGCGGGCGTCGATCCCTTTTACCAGCGGCTGCCGATGCGTGGCTTTCCGTGCGACGTCCCGTTGATTGGTCACGCCGAAGCGGCGCTGAACGCCTTGGCGGACCGGCTCGAGAAGCGCATTTCGCCCGCCGTGCGCGACGCCAGGATCCAGGAGCATCGCAAGCGCCGGGCCGCCGAAGCCGAAACCCTGGCGCACAGCATCGAGCAGGATGGCCGCGGCCCCGGTATCTCGCCGCTGTGGGCCAATCACGCCGTCGCGCAATTGCTGGCCGAAGACACGGTGCTCGTGAACGAATATCCCGCCGACCTGCGCGTGGTCCAGCCCAAGGCTCCCGGCAGCTACTTCGGCCCCTCCCATGCCGGCGGCCTGGGCTGGGGCCTGGCGGCCGCGCTGGGAATCAAGGCGGCACGGCCCGAGGCCACGGTGATCTGCACTCTGGGCGATGGCGCCTACTACTATTGCACGCCGGCCTCCTGCCATCAGGTGGCGGCGGCCGAAGCGCTGCCGCTGTTGATCGTGGTGTTCAACAACGGGGGCTGGAACGAGGTGCGGAAAAGCGTGCTTGGCACCCATCCCGACGGCCATGCCGCGCGAGCGGCCGAAGTCCCGCTCACGACCTTCGGCACCATGGCGGAGTTCGACCGCATCGTCACGGCCTTCGGCGGTTTCGGCGCCAAGGTCGACGAACCCGCGGAGTTGCTGCCCGTGCTGCGCGAAGCCTTGCGCGTCGTACGCGAGGAAGGCCGCCAGGCCTTGGTCAATGTGGTGGTACGCGCCTGAACGGGCACACATCCAGGAGAAGCATCATGATCCATAACCGGGATATCGCCGGCACCCTGCTTGCGCAGCGCGCGGCTTTCCAGGCGGAGGGCGAGGTATCCGCCGAACGGCGGCGGCACCGCCTGCATCGCCTGGCACGCGCGGTGCTGGCACATGAACAGGCCCTGACCGACGCCTTGCAGGAAGACTATGGCAACCGCTCGCCCTTCACCACCCGGGCGGGCGACATCCTGGGAACCGTCGCGGCAATCGAATATCACGTGGCGCACGTCGCAGAGTGGATGCAACCGGAACGCATCGGCCTGCCCCCCGAGGCCGAAGCGCAGGGTACAGTCGCCGAACTACACTATCAGCCGCTCGGCGTGCTGGGCGGCCTGATCCCATGGAACGGGCCCATTCTGATGGGCTGCCTCGCCGCCATGGGCGGCTTTGCCGCCGGCAACCGGGTGATGCTCAAGATGTCCGAGATGGCGCCGGCCACCGGCGCCGCCTTCGCCCGCGCCATCGCTTCTGAATTCGATGCCCTCGAACTCGCCGTGTTCAATGGCGACGCCGCGGTGGCGGCCGAGTTCGCCCGCCAGCCCTTCGATCATCTGATCTTCACCGGATCGACCGCTACCGGCCGCAAGGTCATGCGGGCGGCGGCCGAGAATCTAGTGCCGGTAACGCTCGAGCTCGGCGGCAAGAGTCCCGTCGTCGTAGGCGCCAGCGCGGATCTGGCGCTCGTCGCCAATCGCCTGGTGGCCGGCAAGCTGGCCTCGGCGGGGCAAGTCTGCGTAGCACCCGATTATGTCTTCGTCCCGCGCGGCCAAACCGCCGCCCTGCTGGCGGAATGTATCCGCGCCGCCGAAGCGCTATTCCCCGACATGATGCGGAATCGGGACTACACCTGCCTGATCCACGAGAGCGGCCACCACCGGATGCGGGCCTTGCTGCGCGACGCGCTCGAAAAAGGCGCCCAGGCGAGCTTCGTGCCCGCCAGCCCGGCCCTGGACGATCTGCCTTCGAGCGGACGCTTCCCCTTCGTCGTGCTCACCGGGGTAAGCGACGAGATGAAGGTCATGCGGGAAGAAATCTTCGGCCCGCTACTGCCGATGGTCGAGTACGACACCATCGACACCGCCCTGGCGGCGATCGCCAACGGACCGCATCCCTTGTCGGCGGCGTATTTCGGTAGCAACCAGGAAGAAGCCGACCATGTCGCCCGCGCCATCCATACCGGCAGCGTCGTCATCAACGACGTCCGCCTCCAGCTGAATTACGAAGCTCTGCCCTTCGGCGGCGTCGGCCCCAGCGGCATGGGCCGCTATCGTGGCCACGCCGGGTTCGTGACCTTCAGCAATCGCAAGGTGATTCTGCGCCAGGGGGCCGGCGAGAGCGAACTCGCCCCGAAACGGCCACCGTTCGGCGCCGCCGCCCACGCCGCCCTGGACCAGGCGCTGGCCCGCAAAAAAGCGCAGTTCGGCCTGGCTTCGTGAAGCGCCCCGGCCGCTTGGCCGGAGTGGCTCGGCCACCCTGCTGCATGGCCGGCGGCGCGACCGGCCTTCGCCTCGCCCGGCCCGGCGCTGAGCGACGGGCTTGCGTCGGAGCGTGGTGAAGAACTCCGGCCTTGCGGCCGGAGTTTCTCCGCCACGATTCGGGGGAGCCTTCGGCTCCGGCAGATTTGGCCTCGCTAACCTCGCCGTAAACGGCGAGGCTTGCGCTTAGGCGCGTGGTCAGTCGCCGTAGACGGGGCGGCTGGAGCGCAAGAGCGCGGCGAGCAGCTCGGCGCGATTGGCGTGGCCGGTCTTGCCAAGAATGTTCTTCACGTGGTTCTTGACGGTGGGCAGGGCAATCGACAACTGCCGGGCGATGTCGTCGTTGGGATAGCCTGAAAGCAGGAGGTCGAGCACTTCGTGCTCCCGTTCGGTGAGGCCGGCCAGCAAGCGTGCCTGCCTGGCCTCGGATAGCGCCGACGACCACGTACACGAAAACAGGCGCTGCATCTTGACCAAACGCGTCATTTCCTCGGTGGTGAACTCCGCGGCATCACGAAATCGCGCATAGCGGATGCCCGCCAGGATTTGCCCACGTACGTCGCGCAAGAACACCTCGGCCTTGAAGCGAACGCCCAACACCGCGCGAAAGCCCGAGATGTAATCCTGGTTCTCCACCCGGGCGCCGAAGCCTGCCGCGGTTCCGAATACGCTGCCGGGCACCGCGCCGTAGTGCCGGGGATGGAGAGGGTCGATCTCGGCAAAGCGGCGATAGAGGCCGCCCCAGTGCTGATTGGGCGTGCTGCTCACATGACCGACGGGCTGGCCATCGGCATCCACCTCGTAGACCAGCACACGTTGCGCCGGGACGACGAGCAAGGCCGCTTCGAGCAGGTAACGCTTGGTGGTTTCGATGGGGTTGTGCATGTTCCGACTATACCTCGCAACCCTCCCCTCAACGACAGACGCCCCGTCCGGAAGACTCCGGAACGGGGCGCCGCAACGGCTTTGCCAGCCTCGCCATGGGCGGCGAGGGCTTGAGCTTCGACGTCGTCGAAGCTCAGCGTTGACGCGGGGTCGGGCAGATTACTCGCCGCCCTCGCCTTTATCGTCGCCTTCGTCGGTAATCGAGCCACCCACCAGTTGGGCGATAGCCAGCACCGGGTTGGGATCGCCACCATGGGCGGCGTAGGTGACACCGCGCGGCAGCGTGATCTGCTCGAGGTGCACCGACGAGCCGACCACCATCTCGCCCAGGTCGACTTCGATGGACGTGGGCAGATCGTTGGGCAGGCAGCTGATTTCGAGTTCGGTGAGCACGTGGCTGATGACGGCGTGGCTGAGCTTGACCGCGGGCGACTCTTCGCCGTTGATGAAGCTCAGGGGCACCTTGGTGGTCAGCATCTGGCCGGCGGCCACGCGCTGGAAGTCGACGTGGAGCACGAGCGGCTTGTAGGGGTGCCATTGCACGGAACGCAGCAGCACGTTCTCGCCCTTGCCATCCAGCTGCATGTCGAGGATCGACGCGTGGAATTCCGGCTTGCGCAGGGCATGGAAGATCTCGTTGTGATCGAGCTCGATGCTGGTGGCCGTTTTGTCGGCGCCGTAGACGATGGCCGGGACGCGGCCTGCGCGGCGCAGGCGGCGGCTCGCACTCGATCCCTGAACGCTACGCGATGTGGCGGTGAACTTCATGGAGGTCTCCAAAAAAGGCGGCATGGCCGCCCATCAAAATCACAGGCCGGCGGGCTTGCCGGCCTGCGGCATCGCCCGGCCGCGACCAGCCGGACGATAACGAAACGGGGATGTATCGGCTATTCGACGAACAGCGACGAGACGGATTCGGCGTGCGAAATCCGCAGCATGGTTTCGCCAACCAGCGCGGCACACGAGAGCTGGCGGATGCGACCGCAGTCGCGGGCAGCCTCGCTCAGCGGAATGCTATCGGTCACGACCAGGCTGTCGAGCTCGGATTCGGCGATGCGCTCGACCGCGCCGCCCGACAGCACGGGGTGGGTGCAGTAGGCGTCGACATTGAGCGCGCCTTGCTCTTTGAGCGCGGCGGCGGCCTTGCACAGCGTGCCGGCGGTGTCGACCATGTCGTCCATGATGATGCAGTTGCGGCCCTGCACGTCGCCGATGATGTTCATCACCTCGGACACGTTGGCGCGCGGACGGCGCTTATCGATGATGGCGAGGTCGACCTCCAGCCGCTTGGCCAGCGCGCGCGCGCGCACCACGCCGCCGATGTCGGGCGACACCACCACCAGGTTTTCCATGTTGCGCTTCCAGATGTCGCCCAGCAGGATGGGCGCCGCGTAGATGTTGTCTACGGGGATGTCGAAGAAGCCCTGGATCTGGTCGGCGTGGAGATCCATGGTGAGCACGCGATCGACGCCGACCACCTGCAGCATGTTGGCCACCACCTTGGCCGAGATCGACACCCGGGCCGAGCGCGGCCGGCGATCCTGGCGGGCATAGCCGAAATAGGGGATGGCGGCGGTGATGCGGCCGGCGGATGCGCGGCGCAGGGCATCGACCATCACCATGATTTCCATCAGGTTGTCGTTGGTGGGCGCACAGGTGGGTTGCAGCACGAAAACGTCTTTACCGCGGACGTTCTCGTTGATTTCGACCATCACCTCGCCATCGGAAAAACGGCCGACGGTCATCTTGCCCAGGGGCATGTCGAGATGCGTGGCCACATCGACCGCCAACCGCGGATTGGCGGTGCCGGTAAAGATCATGAAATTGTGTCGCGTCATCGCGCCTTGCCCCTTGCCTGCTGCACCAACAACAAGGCTGTTGAGCACATCCGCACTCAACAGCCTCGGCAAACCTGTCAGCGAAAGATGAAAACTGGCATTTTCTTTCCGGATTACCCTGACGATGATGACCCTGGAACACACAGGCCCGACCGGAAGCGATATTCAGGAGGATCGGGAAAGAAAATGGCTGGGGAGGAAGGATTCGAACCCTCGAATGCCGGAATCAAAATCCGGTGCCTTAACCGACTTGGCGACTCCCCAACAGTGAACCTCAAACGGCCCATTGCTGCAATGGATGCGACGACAGACCAGCAAAACACGCCACTGACCGTATCGCCTTTGCTGCCACACCCGACGACCGGATTGTAGCGGCGATTTCGGCTTGAATGGAAGCGGCCTGTTGTGCTGACGCACACTCGATGAAGAGACATGCGCCCGACCCCGACATCCGCAGTCTGGCCGGAATTTCCGGGTGCTGCTGCAACGCCTGATCGGCAACCTGCCAGGAAGCCTCGACCTGAGGATAGAGCTTGCGCACTATGGGCTCGAGATCGTTGCGACCAAACCGCCAAACCTGCCCGCCCGAATCGGGCGCTGCCGGCAAATGCAAAATATTGCCTGCAGGAAAGTCCGTAATTTTGACAAGCTTTGTATCCCGTGTCAAATCAGGGTGGCCAAACACCGCCGCGGTGCTGACCTCGGCGGCGGGCTGGAGCAGCACATACCAGGCGGGCGGCAAGGGCAGCGGCCGCAAGCGCTCGCCCACGCCTTCGGCAAAGGCGCTTTGGCCGAACACGAAGACCGGCACGTCGGCGCCCAGCGGCAGGGCCAGCCGCAACAGCGCCGCGCGATCGAGACCGGTCCGCCAGAGGCGGTTGAGGGCCAGCAGCACCGTGGCCGCGTCGCTGGAGCCGCCCCCCAGCCCGCCTCCCTGGGGGATGCGCTTGCGCAAATGGATATCCACGCCATACGAGGTTCCGCTTGCCTGCTGTAGCGCGCGCGCCGCGCGTACCGTCAGGCAGGCATCGGAATCGACGCCTTCGAGCGGAGTGACCCGCCGCACCCGGCCGTCGGACCGGCGTTCGAAATCCAGTTCGTCATACAGGTCGAGGAAGCGAAACACGGTTTGCAGTTGATGGTAGCCGTCGTCGCGGCGGCCCAGAACGTGCAGGAACAAGTTGATCTTGGCGGGCGCCGGCACCTCGCGCAGGCTGTCGCCGGCGGTCGTGGCACCGGACCCGGCCCCGGCGCCCCCAGGCGGCCTGGTCTCCGCCTGGATTGGCCGTGGTTTGGTCGCGCTTGACGATGAGGCGGGCGTTCGATGCCCGGTGAAGAGCCCCGGCCTCTCGGCTGGAGTTTCTGCGCCACCGGTCGGGGGAGCCTTCGGCTCCAGAGAACAACCGCCTCGCTTGACCCCGTCCTGAAGAACGGGGCTTGCGCCTTGGCCCGTGGTCATGGCGCAACGGGCACCGGCTGCAGGGCGAGCCGGACATCGATCTCGGGCTCGCCACCCCCGCCGCGGTCCATCCGCAGCCGCAACGGGCCTTGGGCATCCGCGGCCGACACCTGGACCTGCCAGCCGGCCTGGCCGTAGCGCGTGGGGCGCGCCAGGGCATCGCGCTCGTCGACGCTGGCCGGCAATCCCGGAGTCAGCTCGCCGGCCAGCCAATCCCGCAGGCTGGCCACCGGCACGGCAACGCCGACGACGCGCGTCATGAGCGCATTGGCCGAAGGCGCGCGAGTCACGGTGCCGTTGGCTTCGGTCAGGGTGGCGCTACCGTTGGCGGCGACCTCCAGGCGGGCCAGCGCGGCCCCCAGCGGAGAGGTGAGATCGAGCGTGAGCTGGCCATCGTGGTCGAGCCAGGCAAAGCCGCCCTGCACCACTTCGGACGAGCCGTCGGCTTGGCGGACGTTGATCACGAAACGGCCGGTGCGCGACAGCGAGCGGCCACGGCCCTCGCCAGTGGGCAGCAAGGCGGTGGGCGTGGCGCAACCCGTTGCCAGGGCCACCATCGCCAGGACGACGGCCCGACGCGCCCTCACTGAACCATCCCCCAGTCGCTGCGCGACTTCCCCCCCAAGGGAGGGTTCTCGCTTGGGACGGCCCGGCGCGTTGACGGCGCCCTCCAGCCGCTGCGCGACTTCCTCCCCGAGGGAGGATTCGCGCTTGGCGCGGCCCGGCCCCCCGCTCATGGCGCCTCCAGGGTAACGCCCAGGCGCCGCAGGGTGTCGCGCAGCAACTCGCCATCGGGCTCGGTGGCCAATACCTTGCGCCACACCGCGCGCGCCTGATCGTGGCGCCCCATCTGCCACAGCACTTCGCCCAGATGGGTGCCGATTTCGGCATCGGGCAGGCGCTCCCAGGCGCGCTGCAGGTATTCCAGCGCCTGCGGCAGGTCGCCCTGGCGGTAGAGCACCCAGCCCATGCTGTCGAGGATCGCCGGATCGTCGGGCCGCAACTCGAGCGCACGCTCGATGAGTTGCCGGGCTTCGACCAGCCGCAGGTTCCGATCCGCCAGGGTATAGCCCAGCGCATTGAAGGCATGGGCACTGCGGCGGTCGGCCTCGATGATCTGGCGCAGTTGATACTCGAGATCGTCGTAGCGCTCCTGGCGCCCATAGAGCAGCGCCAGGTCGTAGCGAATCTCGTGGCTTTCAGGGAGCTGCTGCAAAGCGGACTCGAGCGCCTGCACCGCCCCTTCGAGGCGGCCGCCATCGCGCAGCAGTTGGGCCCGCGTAAGTGCCACCAGCACCGCTTCCCGCTCGTCTTCGATCTCGATGGCGTCGAGCTCGGCCATGGCTTCGGGGAGGCGATCCTGCCGCGCCCGGATGATGGCCTTGCGCAAGCCGGCTTGTACCTCGGCTTCGGGCGCCCGCACCTGCAGCAGCAGGCGATAGGCCTCGTCGAGATCGCCGGCGTCCTCGGCCATGCTGACGCGCATCATTTCGGCATCGGCCAGGCTGGAGGCGGGATCGAAGGCCTCCGGGTTGGAACGCCGGCGATCGGTTTCGATGGCGATGTATTCGTCGAGCCACTTGCGGGCCTCGCGCGGCCGCCCGGCCTCGGCATTGATCGCGCCGCGCAAATACAGCAGCTCGAAATCTTCGGGCGTGCGGCTCATCATGCGCTCGACCTCGGCCAGCGCCTCTTCGACCCGGCCCACGCGCACCAGCGCGCTGACGTAGGACAGCCGCACGCCGCGATCCGCCGGATGGCGGTCGAGATAGGCGCGCACTTCGGTCAGCGTGGCGTCGGGCTGCAGGGGCAGGCCGAACTGCAGCACCATGCCGGCGGCGATGTCCCAGTCGGGACGGGCCGCCAGCGCGGCCCGGGCTTCGGCCAGGGCCCGCGGGGCGTCGCCCGCCTCGTAGGCGGCCTGGGCCAGCGCGGCCCGAGCTTCGGGCAGCTCGCCCCATGGGCCGGCAAGCAGTTCTTCCAGAACCCGGAGCGCCGCTTGTTTGTCGCTTAAGCGCGACAAAATGATCTGGATCTGCAGGATGGCTTCGCCCTTGTCCGGCGTCTGGGCAAGCTGATCGGCCAGGACGCGGGCAAGGTTGTCGGTGCTGCCGTTGGCGGCCGCCAACATCACTTCGGCCTGCTGGGCCTGGGGATCGTGGGGCGCCAGCTCGAGCCAGACGCGTGCCGAATCCCAGGCGCGCGGCAAGTTATCGGACGCCAGGGAGAATTCGAGCGCCCGTTGGGCCATGCGCGGGTCGCGGGTTTGGCGCGCCACCTGCAGACTGGTGTTGATCGCCGCCGCCCACGCGCCGCGCTGCGCCGCGAAATCCGCGGCCAGGATCTGGTACAGCAGCTCGCCGGTGAGCTCGAGCGCCGGCAACTGACCCGATGCCGGCGGCAGCGACTTCGGCAGCCACTCGGAAGGAACGGGCAAGGGATGCGTGCCCAGCGGATCGGCTTCGGGTCTGGAGGTGTCAAGATCGGAGGCAAACGCCCCGGCCGGCAGCAGCAACAGACACAAGGAAAGGCCAAGGCCCGCCCGCCACGCCTTGAAGATCGCGAAGATTCCCAGCCTGCCGGCCGTGGCGCCCGGGCTACGGCCCGGCGGCCCAGGGTGGCCCGCGAGGAGCCGGGCCCCATCGGCCAGGGCTGCGTTGCCACGACGCGGGGGCGCCTCTGGCGCCGCGGCGGAGCAATGGCCTCGCTTGACCCCGTCTTGAAGGACGGGGCTTGCGCTTAGGCGCGTGGTCAACTGGCCCTGCCGGGCTTCGCCCTGGCAAACGAGGCTTGCGCTTGGACGCGTGGTCAGCCGCATCGAACTATCCGAGAGTTGCAGGCCGCACCTATCACGGCCATCGCTTTCATTGTCCCATGTTAACGCGGCGGCGAGGTTTGCTATGCTGCAACCCGGCGCGACGGATGCCGCGCTTGTCCATTTTTCTGCGTTTCATGCCCGAACTCCCTGAAGTCGAAGTCACCCGCCAGGGTATCGCCCCGCACATCGAGGGCCGCGTCCTGCGCCATATGGTGATACGCGAACCCCGCCTGCGCTGGCCGGTGCCCGGCGATCTGGCCGATCTGTGCGCCAACCAACCGCTGCGCCGCGCCGAGCGCCGCGGCAAGTATTTGCTGTTGCATTTTGACCACGGCGTGCAGCTCGTCCACCTGGGCATGTCGGGTTCGTTGCGCGTGCTCCCGACGGAACAGGCCCCGACCGTCCATGACCACGTCGACTGGGTGTTCGACGCGCACCTGTTGCGTCTGCGCGACCCCCGGCGTTTCGGCTCGGTGCTCTGGCATCCGCACGAAGCCGGGCCGGTGCTGGGGCACCCCCGCCTGGCCGGCCTGGGCATCGAGCCTTTCGATCCGCAATTCTCGGGCGCCTGGCTACAGCGCGGCATCCGTGGGCGCGGCGCCACCATCAAGGCACTTTTGCTGGCTGGCGACATCGTGGTCGGTGTGGGCAACATCTATGCTTCCGAAAGCCTGTTTCGCGCCCGCATCCATCCCTCGACGCCGGGACACCGCCTGGGCCGTACGCGTTGCGATCGGTTGGCCGAAGCGGTGCGGGCCACGCTCGCCGACGCCATCGCCGCGGGCGGCAGCTCGCTGCGCGACTTCGTCCACAGCGATGGCGGCACGGGCTACTTCCAGCTCGATAGCGCGGTTTACGGCCGGGAGGGCGAGCCCTGCCGGCGGTGTGCTGGCGGCATCATCCGCAAGCAGATCCACAATCAACGCGCCACGTACTATTGCCCGAGCTGCCAGAAATGACCCCGCAACCCCGCCCCGGCCTTGTGCTCCAAGGCGAGGCCGAGGAAGGCCGGCCGCTGTCGCCGCCCGGGCCGGACGCCACGGCGCCTTCCCCCGAGCCGGCATACCCCGCGGGGCGCACCGGCGTCGCCGAGCGCGTGATCGCGTGGCAACGCAGCCACGGCCGCCACAGCCTCCCCTGGCAGGGCACCCGCGATCCCTACCGCATCTGGCTGTCGGAGATCATGCTGCAGCAAACGCAGGTAAGCACGGTGCTGCCCTACTACCAGCGATTCCTCGAACGCTTCCCCACCGTGGCCGACCTGGCCGCCGCGCCCGTCGGCGAGATCATGGCGCTTTGGGCCGGCCTGGGCTATTACACCCGCGCCCGCAACCTGCACGGCTGCGCGCAGCGGATCGTCGCCGAGCATGGCGGCCGGTTTCCCGCCAGCGCCGAAGCCTTGGCCACGCTGCCCGGCATTGGCCGTTCAACCGCCGCGGCGGTGGCCGCCTTCGCCTATGGCGAGCGCGCCGCCATCCTCGATGGCAATGTCCGCCGGGTACTGGCCCGCCACCATGGCGTCGACGGCGACCCGGCCAGTCCGGGAGTCTTGCGGCGGCTGTGGGAAGTGGCCGAAGCCGAATTGCCCGATCTTTCCCGCCACAACGACGGCCATGCCGCGATGACGGCTTATACCCAGGGCCTGATGGATCTGGGCGCCACGGTCTGTACCCGCGGCATGCCGGCCTGCGAGCGCTGCCCGCTGACGGATAGCTGTGTGGCGCTGCGCGAGGCCCGCCAGCTGGAACTGCCCGGCAAGCGCCGGCGCAAAGCCGCCGGCGAGCGGCAGGTGCACCTGCTCTGGATACGGCACCAGGACCATACCCTGCTCGAACAGCGTCCGCCGCGCGGCATCTGGGGCGGCTTACTCAGCCTGCCCGAATGTGACGACGGCGATATCGCCGCGGCCTGCCGGCGCCTGGGCATCGAGCCCGACGGCGAGCCCGAGCCTCTGGCGCCGTTCCAGCACGTTTTCACCCATTTCCGCCTGCACGCCACGCCGTGGCGGATACAGGCCGGGCGCCTGGCCCTGGCCGAGGACGGCCGACACCAATGGCTGGAAGCCTCGGCGCTGAACGACGCCGCGCTGCCGGCGCCGATCCGCAAGCTGTTGGTGGAACCACCCCTGTTCAGGGGCGCCGGAGGCGATGACGGTAGATCGTCATGAGCAGGCCCGCGGCGGCACCCACGGTGATCAGGGCCGTGCCGCCATAGCTCATGAGCGGCAGCGGCACGCCCACCACGGGCAGGATGCCGATCACCATGCCCACGTTGACGAAGGCATAGATGAAAAACACCATGCTCAGCGCCGCCGCCAGCAGACGCGTGAACGTGGAGGAGGCCATGGCGGCGATCATTAGCCCCCGGATCAAGAGCAGCATGTAGAGCAGCAACAGCACCGCGGCGCCCACCAGGCCCTGCTCTTCGGCAAAAACCGCGAAAATGAAGTCGGTGGTACGCTCGGGCACGAAGTCGAGTTGGGATTGTGTGCCCGCCATGAAACCCTTGCCCATCACGCCGCCCGAACCGATGGCGATCGACGACTGGATGGTGTGGAAGCCGCGGCCGAGCGGGTCGACGGAGGGATCGAGCAAGGTGCAAACCCTGTGCTTCTGGTATTCGTGCAACACCACCCAATCGGTGTCGGGCGCGCACAAGGTGTCCTCGAAGGCCACCACGCCCACCACCAGCGCCGTGGCCAGGACAACGACGGGCGTCAGCAAGCCGAACGATAGGCCGGCAAAAAAGATCACGAAGAACCCGGCGCCGAACACCAGCAGGGCGGTACCGAGATCGGGCTGCTTGACGATCAGCAGAAACGGCACCGCCAGCAAAACGCCGGCCACCAGAAAGTCCCGCCAGCGCAGTGCGCCTTCGCGACGATAGAAATACCACGCAAGCATCATGGGCATGGCGATCTTCATCAGCTCCGAAGGCTGCAGGCTCACGATGCCGAGGTCGAGCCAACGCTGCGCCCCCTGGCGCACGTCGCCGAATAGCTCGACCGCCACCAGCAGCAGGAGCGCCACGCCGTAAACCGGCAAGGCCAGCCGCTGCAGCAACCGGGGCGATAGCTGGGCCACCGCCCACATCACCAGAAACGCCATGCCGAAATTGCGCAGCTGGTCGGCAAATCGGCCGTCGCCACCGCCCACGGCTGAATAAAGCGTGGTAAGCCCCACGCCGGCAACCGCCATCAGCAGCAACAGGAAGATGGGATCGAACACCCACAGGCGCGAAGCCAGAAACCGCAGCGTCGGCAGCTTTCTCATAGTTGCCGATCTCCCGAAAGCACGCTGGGGCCCTCCAGCGCACGCACCGAAAACCGCGCCCGTGGCGGCCCGTCCTCGGCGGCCGGGGATTGGCGCGTGGGGGGCGGCACGCGAAACTGGGCCGGGCGGTCCTCCGGCACCTGGTTGCGCGGCGTGGGCAGGCGGGCGGCAATGATGCGGTCTCCCATGTTGGGCGCCTCGTTGGCGGCGCGCAGCAGTTGCACGGATTCAGGATGGCGTTCGAGCAGCCAATAATCGAAGATGGCCCGGGCCACCGGGGCCGCCGTGGCGCCGCCCCAGCCGCCGTTTTCCACCAGCACCGCCAGCGCGATGCGCGGCGCTTCGGCGGGCGCAAAGGCCATGTACAGGGCGTGATCGCGCAAACGCTCGTCCACTTCGCTGGCGCGGTACTTTTCGCCGCGCAGGCTGAACACCTGCGCCGTACCCGTTTTACCGGCCACGGCGTAGGGCGCGCCGTCGAAGGCACGGCGCGCGGTGCCGGTGCGATTGACCTCCACCAGCGCATCGCGCACCGCGCGCAGATGGGCCGGCTCGAACGGAATGGTGTAGCTGGCGCTGGGCACCGTCAGGGTCTCGGCTTCGCCGGGGGCGCCGCCTATGCTTTTGACGACGTGGGGCCGTATGTAGGTGCCACCGCTGGCCAGCACGGCCGTCGCCTGGGCCAGCTGCAGGATGGTAAACGAGTTGTAGCCCTGCCCCACGCCCACCGACACGGTTTCGCCGTTGTACCAGCGCTGCTGTTCGGGCTTGCGGAAATGCTGGCGCTTCCACTCGGTGGACGGCAGGATGCCGCTGCGCTCGCCCTCGAGATCGATGCCGGTGACTTGGCCGAAGCCGAACGGCTTCATGAAGTCGTGAATGCGATTGACGCCGAGCTCGCTGGCCAAACTGTAATAGTAGGTATCCGACGACACCACCAGCGAGCGATGCAGGTTGGTGGGGCCATACGCCACGCTGCCCGCGTTGCGGAAGCGGTGACCGGCCAGCTCGAAGAAGCCCGGATCGTAGATGATGTCGCTGGCCTTGCGCACGCCCAGCTCCAGCCCGGCCAGCGCCATGAAGGGCTTGTAGGTGGAGCCGATCGGGTACGTGCCCGACAGCGGCCGGTTGATCAGGGGCTTGTCGGGCGACTCCGATAACAAACGCCAGTTCTCGACGTCGATGCCATTCACGAACAGATTGGGATCATATGAGGGTTGCGACACAAAGGCGAGAATGTCGCCCGTGGTGGGCTCGATGGCCACCACGGCGCCACGACGGCCGGCCAGGGCCTGTTCCGCCACGCGCTGTAGATGGATATCGATGGATAGGCGCAGGTCGCGCCCCGCCTGGGGCTCGGTGCGATGCAGCACGCGCACCGGGCGGCCGCGGGCTGTGACTTCCACCGCTTCGGCGCCCACCGCGCCGTGCAGCACGGCCTCGTAGGATTTTTCCACGCCCTGCTTACCGATGTGCTGGGTGGCGCGGTAATTGGCCCACTGGCCTTCCTCCTCGAGACGCTCGACATCGGCCGGCGACAGGCGATTGAGGTAGCCGATCACATGCGCGCCGACTTCGCCGTGGGGATACTCCCGCATCCAGCGCGAACGCAGGTCCACCCCCGGGAAGCGGAAACGCACGGCGGCAAAACGGGCCGCCTCGTCCTCGCCCAGATTGGTGCGCAACGGAATGCTCTCGAAGCGGCTGGATTCCTGGCGCAGCCGCCGGAACCGCCGGCGATCGGTCTCGGAAATGGCGATCAGCTCCGACAGCTCCAGGATCGTGGCATCGAGATCGGGCACCTCGGCCGGCACCAGTTCGAGCGTCCAGGTGGAGACATTACGCGCCAGGGCCACGCCATGGCGGTCGAAGATCTCGCCGCGGCGCGGGGCGATGGCACGCACCGAAATGCGATTATTGTCGGCGCGCGTGACGTATTGGCTATGTTGCTCGACCTGCAGCCACCACAAGCGGCTGCCCAGCAACAAAAAGCCGAACAGGGCGGCCAGGCCGGCCACCCAAAGGCGCAGCCGGAACTGGCGGCCGAACTCGCGGGGCTGGTTCAGGTCGACCATGAAGGAATCCGCTCAGCTCGCGTCGCGCCCGGCGGCAAGCCGTTGCGGCAATTGCAATAACCAGGCCACCAGAGGCCACACCACCGCTCCGGCCAGGCAGTCGGCCAGCCACCACCAGCTCCAGGCGCTGCCCTGCAACAGGGCGGCCAGGCCGGTCGCGATACCGCTGGCCAGCACCAGCATCGGAAAAACGTGCAGGGCCTGCGCCAGCAGGCCGAAACGCAGCAAGCGGATGCGTAGCACCATGGCCCAGTAAATCAGCAAGGTATAAGCCAGCGCGTTTTCGCCCAGCAGCGCCGCATGATGGACGTCGAGCAGCAGGCCGCCGACGAAAGCCACCAGCATGCCTACGCGATGCGGAGCGTGCAAGCCCCAGAACAACAGCACCAGCGCGAAAAAGTCGGGAACCCCCGGCCAGCGTCCCCACGGCAGCAGGTCGAGCAGCCAACCCAGCATCAGGGTGATGGCGACGAACCAGACGCTGGCCGCGCGCAACAGCCGTTGCGGCGCCATGTGGCGGCGCGGGACACGAGGGGCGACGGGAAAGGAGTTCATGGCGAAGCGTGGCGCAAAGCGTTAGGACGCCGGCGGGGCCGGCTCGGCCTCCGCCTCCTCGGTGGTCTCGGGAGACTCGAGGTCGATGAGACCGGTGCCGTCGGTCAGCTGGACCAGAAAGTGGCGATGATGATCGATGGCGGCCACCGGTTGCGCCACCACTTTGGCATAGCCACTGACCGGATCCGACTCGACACGTTCCACCCGCGCCACCGGCACGCCGGGCGCATACCAGCCGCCCAGGCCGCTGGTGACCAGCAGATCGCCCTCCACCAGTTCGGCGTCGGCGGGCACGTAGCGCAGTTCGAGCTTGCCCGGCGTACTGTCGGCATAGGCGATGGCCCGCAGGCCGTTGCGCAACACCTGCACGGGCACCGAAACGGTACGATCGGTCAGCAGGGCAACCTCCGCATTGAAGGCGCCGGCGCGCACCACTTGGCCGACCAGTCCGCGCTCGTTGATCAGCGGCATGCCGGCGCGGATCCCCGCTTGCTGCCCCTTGTTGACGATGAGGCGCTGGTCGAACTGGGTGCGGACTTCGTAGAGCAGCTCCACCAATATCGTGGGCGCGCCGGTACGATCGTCGGCCACGCCGATCAGGCGCCGGAGCTGGGCGTTTTCCTCGGCCAGGCGAGCGGCGTAGGTGGCCAATTGCGCCACTTCGATGCGGCGCCGGCTTTCGGCTTCGTCTTCGGCCCGGATACGCTCCGCGGTGTCCAGCCAATCGGCCACCTGGCGCGCGCCGTCACGCGGCAGCCGCATCACGGTCTGGAAGGGATGCAGGGCAACCCCCAGGTAATGGCGCGCCGTATCCAGCACATGCCAGCGGGCGTCCACCACCATCAGCGCCAGCGCCAGGGTGGCGAACACCGCCAAGCGAACCCAGCCCGGCGGGCCTTGTCGGAACAGCGACGGGGCATTTCCGGGCATGCTGCGGTGTCAATCGGTCAGTCGTTGATGAAGACGGGGCCTAGTTTATCCATGTGCTCGAGGGCGTCGCCGCAGCCCCGCACCACGCAGGTGAGGGGGTCTTCGGCCACCACCACCGGCAGCCCGGTTTCTTCCTGCAGCAGGCGGTCGAGGTCGCTCAGCAGAGCTCCGCCGCCGGTGAGGACGATGCCTTTTTCGGAGACGTCGGCCCCCAGCTCGGGCGGCGTTTGCTCGAGGGCGATCTTGACCGCGGACACGATCTGGTTGAGCGGATCGGTGAGGGCTTCGAGGATCTCGTTGGACGACACCGAGAAGCTGCGGGGGATGCCTTCGGACAAATTGCGGCCCTTGACCTCCATTTCGCGCACCTCGGAACCCGGAAAAGCGGAGCCGATCTCTTTTTTGATGAGTTCGGCGGTGGGATCGCCGATCATCATGCCGAAGTTGCGGCGAATGTAATTGATGATGGCTTCGTCGAATTTATCGCCACCGACCCGCACCGAGCCCTTGTAGACCATGCCGCCCAGCGAAATGACGGCGACCTCGGTGGTGCCGCCGCCGATGTCGACCACCATCGAGCCGCTGGGCTCGGACACCGCCAGGCCGGCGCCGATCGCGGCGGCCATGGGTTCTTCGATCAGGTACACCTGGCTCGCGCCGGCGCCCATGGCCGACTCGCGGATGGCGCGCCGCTCGACCTGCGTGGAGCCGCAGGGCACGCACACGATGATGCGCGGGCTGGGCGCCAGAAGGTTTTTGGGGTGCACCATGCGGATGAATTGCTTGAGCATCTGCTCGGTGACGGTGAAGTCGGCGATCACGCCGTCTTTCATGGGCCGGATGGCATCGATGTTGCCGGGCACGCGGCCGAGCATCAGCTTGGCCTGGTGACCCACGGCCTGGATGGTTTGCTTGCCATTGGGACCGCCATCGTGACGGATCGCCACCACGGAAGGCTCGTCGAGCACGATGCCCTTGCCGCGGACGTAGATCAGCGTATTGGCCGTACCCAGGTCGATGGCCAGGTCGCTGGAAAAATAACTGCGCAGGAATCCGAACATGGAGGGAACTGGTAAGGGAGTCGTCGGCAGCGTGCCACCGGGCTAGGGGATCGACAGCGGAATCATCATGACATGATATCGGGTCGCATCCGGTCGGGGTGCCTCGACGACGGAACAGGAATCTGGAGGAAACGGCGTTTTGGACTGGCGCAGTGCGCCCGGCCGGCATGACGCCATCGCGATGGGCAGCGGCAAAACAGGCCGGCATCGCGCACCGGGCGCCATGCCGGTAAATAAAAAATGATAACTTATAATCCCTCAGAATCGCGACGTTCGCGTCGCCATGCGCGCATTCCGCCTCTTTTACCGGCGTCCACCCTTCTTCCCGTTGCCGTCCGGCGTACCTCGCCGCCGGGCCACCGCCCAGACCATGCTCACCGAAAACGACGTCACCCGCCTGGCCAAGCTGGCCAGCCTCGCGGTCGCCGCGGATGCGGCGCCCCAAACCCTGGCCGCCCTCAATCGCGTATTCGACCTGATCGAACAGCTGCAGGCGGTGGATACCCAGGGCGTCGAACCGCTGGCCCATCCCTTGTCCGTCATCGGCGAGGTATCCCTGCGGCTGCGCGCCGACACCGTCACCGAAACCGCCTCCACGGCTGAACGCGAACGCCTGATGGCCAACGCCCCCGCCAGCCGCGACGGCCTGTTCCTGGTGCCCAAAGTCATCGAATAATCCGCCGCCGCCCGCTGGCGCGCTCTTCGCGCCGGTCCCGGCCGGCTCCGTCCCGCGGTATTTTCTGCTCGTTTTGCCATGACACGTCCCCTGCATTCCGAATTCGACGGCATCGCGGCGCTGCGCCAGGCCCTGGCACAGCGCCAGGTGTCGGCCCGCGAACTCGCCGGCAGCGCGCTCGATGCGATCGCCGGCCAGGCCGGCCTCAACGCCTTCCTGCACGTCGCCCCCGAGCTCACCCTGGCCCAGGCCGACGCCGCCGATCAGGCGCTGGCGGGCGGCCAGGCGGGCCCCTTGGCCGGCGTGCCGATCGGCCACAAAGACGTGTTCGTCACCACCGGCTGGCGCACCACCGCCGCCAGCCGCATGCTGGAGCATTACGTCAGCCCCTTCGATGCCACCGTGGTCGAGCGCCTGCGAGCCGCCGGCGCGGTCTCGCTGGGCAAGCTCAACTGCGACGAATTCGCCATGGGCTCGTCGAACGAAAACTCCGCCTATGGCCCCACCCTGAACCCCTGGGATCCGCAAGCGGTGGCCGGCGGCTCGTCCGGCGGTTCGGCGGCGGCGGTGGCGGCCGGCCTGGTACTGGCCAGCACCGGCACCGATACCGGCGGCTCGATCCGCCAACCCGCCGCGCTCTGCGGCGTCAGCGGCATCAAGCCCACCTACGGCACCGTGTCGCGCTACGGCATGATCGCCTACGGCTCCAGCCTCGATCAGGCGGGCCCCATGGCGCGCAGCGCGGCCGACCTGCTCGAAATCCTCGATCCCATGAGCGGCTTCGATCCGCGGGATTCCACCTGCGTCGAATCCTGCCACGGCCAGGCCAACCAGCCCGGGCGGATCCGGGCCGGCTTCAATGCCCTGGCCGAGACACAACCCGATAGCCAGCCGCTGGCCGGCCTGCGCATCGGCGTACCCGGCGAGTTCTTCGGCGTCGGCCTGGCCGCCGAGGTACGCGCCGCCCTCGACGCCGCCCTGCTCCAGTTCGAGCAACTGGGGGCCCGGCGCGTCGAAGTTTCGTTGCCCCGCACCGAGCTGTCGATTCCCGCTTACTACGTGATCGCCACCGCCGAGGCCTCCAGCAACCTCTCGCGTTTCGACGGCGTGCGTTATGGCCACCGCGCGGCGGAGTACACCGACATCGCCGACATGACGGCCCGTTCGCGGGCCGAGGGCTTCGGTGCGGAAGTCCAGCGCCGCATCCTCACCGGCACCTACGTGCTGTCGCATGGCTACTACGATGCCTACTACCTGCAGGCGCAACGCATCCGCCGCCTCATCGCCCAGGATTTCCAGGGCGTGCTGGGCAGCCAGTGCGATCTGATCGCCGGCCCGGTGGCGCCCACCGTCGCCTGGAACCTCGGCGAGAAATCCGGCGACCCCGTGGCCATGTACCTGGCCGACATCTACACCCTGGCGATCAACCTGGCCGGACTGCCCGCCATGTCGGTGCCCTGCGGCTTCGGCCAGGGCCAACATGCCCGGCGCCCCGTAGGCCTGCAACTGATCGGCAATTACTTCGACGAAGCCCGCCTGCTGCACACCGGCCACGTGTACCAGCAGGCCACCGACTGGCATCTGCGCCGCCCGGAGCAACACTGATGAATTGGGAAATCGTCATCGGCCTGGAGATCCACGCACAGCTCTCCACCGCCTCCAAAATCTTTTCGGGTTCCAGCACCGCCTTCGGTTCCGACCCCAACACGCAGGCCAGCGCCATCGACATGGCCCTGCCCGGTACCCTGCCGGTGCTCAATCGCGGGGCCGTCGAGCGCGCCATCCGCTTCGGCCTGGCGGTGGGTGCCACCGTGGCGCCGGTGTCGGTGTTCGCCCGTAAAAACTATTTCTATCCCGACCTGCCCAAAAACTACCAGATCAGCCAGTTCGAGATCCCGGTGGTGCAAGGCGGCACGCTCACCTTCTGGATGGGCGAAACCGAAAAAACCATCAACATCACTCGCGCCCACCTCGAAGAAGACGCCGGCAAGTCGCTGCACGACGACTTCACCGGGCCGCACGGCGAACCGGCCTCGGGCATCGACCTCAACCGCACCGGCACGCCATTGCTCGAGATCGTCTCCGAGCCTGAAATGCGTTCGGCCGAAGAGGCCGTGGCCTACGCCCGCGCCATGCACACCCTGGTTACCTGGCTGGGCATCTGCGATGGCAATATGCAAGAAGGCTCGTTCCGGGTCGACGCCAATGTGTCGGTGCGCCCACGCGGCCAGGCCGAGTTCGGCACCCGTACCGAGACGAAAAACGTCAACTCCTTCCGCTTTCTCGAGCGCGCCATCCAATACGAAGCCCGGCGCCAGATCGAGCTGCTCGAAGATGGCGGCACCGTGGTACAGGAAACCCGGCTGTACGACCCCGACCGCGACGAAACCCGCAGCATGCGCAGCAAGGAAGACGCGCATGATTACCGCTACTTCCCCGACCCCGATTTGCCGCCGCTGGTCATCGATCCGTCCTGGATCGATGTCGTGCGCGCCGACATGCCCGAGCTGCCGCGCGCGCGCGGCGAGCGCTTCGTCGCCGACTACGGCATCACCGACTACGATGCTTCGCAGATCATCGCCAGCCGCGCACTGGCCGATTATTTCGAAGATGTCGCCCGCACCCTTCCGGCCGGCCAGGGCAAGATCGCCGCCAACTGGGTGATGAGCGAGGTCAGCGCCGCGCTCAATCGCCACGAGATCGACATCACGGCCTGCCCGGTCAGTGCCGCCGCCCTGGCCAAGCTGCTGGCCCGCATCCAGGACGGCACGGTGTCCAACAAGCTGGCGCGTGACGTGTTCGCCGCCATGTGGGCCGGCGAACACGGCGGCGACGCCGATGCCGTGATCGAAGCCAAGGGCCTCAAGCAGATTTCCGATAGTGGCGCGATCGGCGCCCTCATCGACGACGTCATGGCGGCGCATGCCGGCATCGTGGCCGAATACCGTGCCGGCAAAGAAAAAGCCTTCAATTCCCTGGTGGGCCAGGTGATGAAGGCCGCCCGCGGCAAGGCCAACCCGCAGCAGGTCAACGAACTGCTGCGGCAGAAGCTGCAATAATCAAGAGCTTGCGGGCCGCTTCACCTGCTATGGTGGGTGGCGGCCCGTGCGCACCGGCGCACCAGATGCCGGGCTCAGGGCGCCGAGCGATGCCCCGCCGGCGCCAGCAACCGCAACAAGTCCAGAACCGTTCCCCTTGCCGAGGGTTCGAGACGGCGTAAGCGCTCGACCGCGTCGTAGATCTCCGGATCGGCGGCCGCGTCGGCTTCACGCATCACAATGGCTGTGGCTGGCGATACCTGAGGCCGGTCGTCGCCGGTACCTTCCGCCAGCCACAAAATCGAAACATTGAAATAATTTGAAAGGCGCCGTAGTGTTTGCCAGGACGGCGAATATTCATCGCCTTTCTTGAGGATGCGGTTGATGGTCGATTGCCCTACCCCGCATTCCCGAGCCAAGTGGCTTTGGCCTCGGACTCCATGCCTGCGCATCAGCGAATCGAGTCGGTCGGCAATACTTTCCATTAAGGCACTATACGGAGCGCGCCAACCATCTTACAATTTTCTATGCCAACGCGGATAAAAAATCATTCATAAGTGAATCAATCTGTCACGAATCACAACCCACACGCCACCTAATTTACGCCTGCCCATGAGTGCGCCGCTCCGCCCCATCGTGATCTGGACTGACGACCCCGCCTTGCCCGGAAAGCTGTCCATACAATTGCCGCATCTGGTCATTCGGGCCCAGGGCTTCGGCAGCGGCGGCGGCACGCCCGATTCCGAACAGATACAGGCCAGTGCGCTGGTGGTGATCGACGCCCGCCAGCCGCATTCCCGGCCGGCCGATACCGGCAAACTGGCCCGGTGCCTCAATCAGCTCACCGTGCACCTGCCCGACGCTGCCGCCAGCCATCAGTGGCGGCTGATCGATCGCCCCTGCCGGCTGGTGGCGCCCAACCAGCACAGCGTCCGGCTCAGCGCCGCCGAGCATCGCCTCCTGCGCCACCTGATGGCGGCGGGGCCCAATGGCGTGGTCTCACGCGACGATCTCGAACGCCACGCCGGCCTGCAAACCGATGGCCCGCCAACCCATACCCATGAAGCCCGCTATCGCGCCCTCAACATGCGCATCAGCCGGCTACGCCAAAAAGCCCGACGCACCGGCATGCATCTGCATATCGAGGCCGTGGCGCGCGAGGGCTATAGCCTGAGCACCCGGGTTGTGCCTCACGCCTCCTGAAATCCCGCCGGCGGTCTCACCCACGCCTTTGGCTCGTCCGGGGCTTCCAAGGCAAGCGTGCCGAGAGGCAGGCGAGCTCCGGAAACGCGCCGCCGTCTCAGTCAGTGAGATATCGAATTGACGCCCCCTGGAAATGAGACCACAGTGCCGCCAGTGATACGGAGGCTTACCCATGATCCAGGCGGCATTGCGGCTCGTCCATCTCAGCAGTCCTCAGCCCGGAGCCTTGGCCGACTTCTACCAGGCCACTTACGACATGCGGGTTGAAACCCACGACGAATACCATCGCTGCCACGCACCGGGGCGCGAGCTTTGGTTTTCGGCCGGTCCGGCCAACCAGCTGGGGCATGCCTTGTTCCGGTTGCACGACAGCGGCTCCTGGCAGGCGTTCCAGGCGCGTACCGCAACCCTCGCCCGCGCCAGTACCGATCTGCCTGCCCTGCCCGCCGAAACCCTGGTGTTTGCCGATCCCGACGACAACCGTATCGGGTTCGCGCCGCCCGCGGCTGCGGCGCCTCAGGGCGGCAATCCCACCGAAGCGCCGCCGGCCGTGCTCCAGCACTTCGCCCTGCGCACGCCACAACTCGAAGACATGCTGGCCTTCTACCGCGACGCGCTGGGCTTCGTCGTGTCCGATCTCGTCCAAACCGACGCTGGCGAGCTGACCGCCGCATTTCTGCGCACAGACACGCTGCATCACTCTCTGGCGCTATTCCGCGCGCCGTTCTCATGCTTCGACCACCAGTCGTTCGAAACCGCCGACTGGCATGCCCTCAAGGTTTGGGCCGACCGCACGGGGCGGCGCCGCACGCCCATTGTCTGGGGCATAGGCCGCCATGGCCCCGGCGACGATGTTTTCTTCATGGTCCGCGATCCCGATGACAATCTGGCCGAGATCTCGGCCGAGATCGAAGTCTGCCGCCCGGGGCGCGCCACCGGCCTGTGGCCTCACGAGGAATGGACCCTCAATCAATGGGGCAAGGCGATCCTGCGCAGCTGAAAAAAGCCCCGAGCCATGCCCCAACCTCACCGTCTGCTCCGGATTCTCGAAGCCTTCGCCGCCCATCACGATTCGCTCACTCCCGAACAATTGATGGTACTGCTGGGCGCCTCGCGGGCCAGCATCTACCGTGATTTGCAGCAATTGGCGCAGGTCGGGCTGGTCGAACGCACCGACGGCCGCACCTATATCCTGGGGCCGCGCATCGTCGAGCTCGACCGCCGCATCCGGCTGGCCGACCCGCTGCTGCACGCCAGCCGGGATCTGCTGCCGGAACTCGCCCGCCAAACCGGGGGCACCGTACTGCTGTGCCGCTGGTATCTCGACCGAGTACTTTGCATCCAGCAGGCGATGGCGCCAGACGCGGCGTCGGCCTTGAGTTATGAGCGGGGGCGCGCGATGCCGCTGTATCGCGGCGCCACGTCGCGCGCCATTCTGGTCAATCTACCGGCGCGGCGGTTGCAGGAATTGCTGCGACGCGACCGCGCGGCCCTGGTGGCGGCTGGCCTGCCCGGAGAGATCGACGCTCTCGTCGAGTCTTTGTCCCGCGAACGCGAAGCGGGTTATGTCGTCAGTCGTGGCGAAGTGGATCCCGGCGTGATGGGCATGGCCGTGCCGGTGCGCCAAAGCGACCGCTTGCTGGGCAGCCTGAGTGTCGTGTTGGCCAAGGCCTCGCTGAGCCCGCCGATCGAAAACACCGTGCTGGCCGAGCTCCAGCGCTGCGCGCGCCGCATCGAAGGCCGGCTGGAGGCACAGCGTGGCCCGGTGCCGGGCCTCGGCCCATGATCTGCGTCTCGACCCCAATACACCCATGACCCCGTCTTCACACTTCGACGCCGATGTCATCGTGATCGGCGCCGGCCCGACCGGCCTCGTGCTGGCCCATCTCCTGGCCCAGGCCGGCATTGCCACCCTGCTGCTCGAAAAACTGCCCCACACCGTGGATGAAGCCCGCGCCGTCAGCATCGACGACGAGAGCCTGCGCACCCTGCAGGCCACCGGCATGCTGCCCGCCATCCTGCCGCACATCACGCAGGGCTATGGCGTGCATTACTACTCTTGGCGCAACCGGCTGTTCGCCGCCATCGATCCGCCCTCTCGCGAGCATGGTTATCTCAAGCGCAATGCCTTTCGGCAACAGAAACTGGTACGCCAGCTGGCCGACGGCCTGGCCGGCAAACCCAAGGCTCGGATACGCTTCAACCACGAAGTGGCCGGTTTCGAGCAGGACGCGGAAGGAGTGACGCTCCGGGTTCTTCAGGGCGGGCGGACCTTGGCCCTGCGCTGCCGCTGGCTGGTCGCCTGCGACGGCGGACGCAGCGGCACGCGGGAACAATTGGCCATCCCCCTGGAGGGCAGCACCTACGGCGAGCGCTGGCTGATCGCCGACCTGCTGGAGCGTTCCTCGCCCTTTCGCCACACGCGGACTTTCTGCGACCCCCGGCGGCCGGCCATCCGCCTGCCTGGTCCCGATGGCAGCTTGCGCTATGAATTCATGCTCCACCCCGGCGAAAACGCCGAGGCGGCGCTGGAAGACGCCACGCTGCGCGCCTGGATCCGCGAGCGCGACCCGGCGGATGCCGGGCTGCCCCTGGCCCGCAAGGTGGTGTACACCTTTCATGCCCGCATTGCCCGCCGCTGGCGAGACGGCCGGGTGTTCCTGGCCGGCGACGCGGCCCACCTCACGCCGCCGTTTGCGGGCCAAGGCATGAACAGCGGCATCCGCGACGCCGCCAACCTGGCCTGGAAACTCGCCGCGGTGGCTCACGGCCGCCTGCCGCCCTCGCTGCTCGACAGCTACGAACAGGAACGCAAGCCACACGCCTGGGCGTTGATCCGGATGGCGCAGCGCATCGGCTGGTATATGCAGCCCAAGTCGCGCGCCAGCGCGATACTGACCCAGGGTTTGCTGCGCCTGGCCTGCCTGCTGCCGCCAGCCCGCGACTACATCCTGCACCTGAAATTCAAGCCCAAGCCCCGCTTTGCCACCGGCTATTTCAAGGGCGGCGCCCCGGCCGCGGTCATCCCGCCCGGCCAGCTATGGCCGCAGCCCTTGGTGGAATTGCCGGGCGGCGAACGCACCTTGCTGGACAACGCGCTGGGGGATGGCTTTGCCTGGCTGTATCGGGAAGGCACCACGCCGCCCCCCGAGCACCCCGGCATGCCCACCCGCCGCATCGCCGTCGTGGCGCGTGCCGATGATTTTCTGCCGGGCCACGGAACGCATGGCACAGCCGATGCGCGAGTGCGCGACAGCGAAGACGTGTTGGGGCAGCTTCTGGAGGCGGCGGGAGCCGATGCCGTGTTGGTGCGGCCGGATCGGTACGTGTACGAGTATCGGCAACGATCGACGCGGCCATAAAAGGCCGCCGTCTGGCAGGCGGTCCATTCCAGGCGTCGCTCGACCGTCATGATCGACCACGTGCCTAAGCGCAAGCCGGCCACCTCGCGGCCTGCATGCCGCTCGGATTCGCCAGGCAGACACCCGTCCACTAGGACGGTTGCCTGTCCAGGCTCATCCATTCACGACGAGGTGAGCGAGGCCAAATCCGCTGGAGCCGAAGGCTCCCCAAATGGTGGCGGAAAAGCTCCGGCCGAAAGGCCGGAGTTCTTCGCGGGGCTTGCGCCTGGATTCGCGCTCAGCGCTTCATCATGTCGAAGAACTCGGCGTTGTTCTTCGTCGCGCGCATCTTGTCGAGGATGAAGTCCATCGCCTCGACTTCGTCCATATCGTGCAGGAACTTGCGCAGCACCCAGATCTTCTGGAGAAGCTCGGGCTTGATGAGCAGCTCCTCGCGGCGCGTGCTGGACTTATTGAGGTTGATCGCCGGGTAGATACGCTTCTCGGCCATGCGGCGCTCGAGGTGCACTTCGGAGTTGCCGGTGCCCTTGAACTCTTCGTAGATGACTTCGTCCATGCGGCTGCCGGTTTCGATCAGCGCGGTGCCGATGATGGTGAGCGAGCCGCCTTCTTCCAGATTGCGCGCGGCGCCGAAGAAGCGCTTGGGCCGCTGCAGGGCGTTGGCGTCGACGCCCCCCGTGAGCACCTTGCCCGAGGCCGGCACAACGGTATTGTAGGCACGAGCCAGGCGGGTGATGGAGTCGAGCAGGATGACGACGTCTTGCTTGAGCTCGACCAGGCGCTTGGCCTTTTCGATCACCATTTCGGCCACCTGCACGTGGCGGGTGGCGGGCTCGTCGAAGGTGGACGCCACCACTTCGCCGCGCACCGAACGCTGCATCTCGGTGACTTCCTCGGGACGCTCATCGATCAGCAGCACGATCAGGAAGGCATCGGGATGGTTGGTGGCGATGGCATGCGCGATGTGCTGCATCATCACCGTTTTACCCGACTTGGGCGGCGCCACCAGCAGCGCGCGCTGGCCCTTGCCGAAGGGCGCGATGATATCGAGGATGCGGCCGGTGTAGTTCTCTTCGCTCTTGATGTCGCGCTCGAGGCGCAGCGGCTTGTTGGGATGCAGCGGCGTCAGGTTCTCGAACATGATCCGGTGCTTCACCACCTCGGGCGCCTGGCCGTTGACCTTATCGACCTTGACCAGCGCGAAGTACCGCTCGCCGTCCTTGGGCACCCGCACTTCGCCTTCGATCGAATCGCCGGTATGCAGATTGAAGCGGCGGATCTGCGAGGGCGAAATGTAGATATCGTCGGTACTGGCCAGATACGAGGTTTCGGGCGAGCGCAGGAAGCCAAAGCCGTCCGGCAACACCTCGAGCACCCCATCGCCGAAGATCTGTTCGCCCTGTTTGGCTCGCCGTCTCATGATGGCGAACATCAGCTCTTGCTTGCGCAGGCGGTTGGCGTTTTCGATGTCCAGGGTGGCGGCGAGCTCCAGCAACTGCGATACGTGCTGGGTTTTCAGTTCGGTGAGGTGCATACGGGGAAAGAAAGAGGAGGGAACGGGCCGCGCCCGGCGGGGAGGCCGGGCGACACGGCAGACGGCGCCAGTATCAGAGCGCGGTGTCGAGGAATTGGGTCAGTTGCGACTTGGACATGGCGCCCACCCGGGTTTCGGTGGGGGCGCCATCCTTGAACAGCATCAAGGTGGGCACGCCGCGAATGCCGTAGCGGGCCGCGGTGGCCTGGTTGTCGTCCACGTCGAGCTTGACGATGCGGACTTTGTCGCTGTATTCGCCCGCCACCTGGTCCAGGATGGGGGCAATCATTTTGCACGGGCCACACCAGGTAGCGGTGAAATCGACCAGCACCGGTTGCGAGGCCTGGATGACGTCGGTCTCGAAACTGGCATCGCTCACATGTTGCACGGTATCGCTCATGGCTATTCCTCGGAGTCAGGTTGCTGGCACCGGGGCGCCAGGCAAAAGGGCAAGAGTGGGGTCAACGACGAAAGGAAACGCGGCTACGCTGCCGGGGACGGCATCCTGGACGGAGGCGTGGGGGATGCACTTCGGCGGCCGGGGCCAGCCTGGCGCCGGCCAGGCCAGCGGGGGTGACAAGCGATCACACAAGCCGAACCAGCACCGGTGCGCAACCGCGACCTCGCCGGGGCGAGGGATTCCCAGGCATCCGCCGTGGGAGCACCTTGAACCTTACGTACGCAATGAGCAAAGGATAACCTGAATCCCCAAGGCTCGGCAGGCGCCTCTGGGGCGCGTTGGCAAAAACCAACACAATCTGCAACAAATGGCCCAGCACCAGCAAAAAAAACCGCGCGCAATCGATCTTATGATATTTGACCACGTGCCTAAGCGCAAGCCTCGCCCTTGCCGCCCCAACCGTGCCGCCGGCCAGCTGGAAAGCAGCAAGGCGCGCGGCGGGCCGGACGCCCGGAGGCCACTCAACGCGGCAGCCGGCTTTCACCCATCAAATAGGCATCCACCGAGCGCGCCGCCTGCCGGCCCTCGCGGATCGCCCATACCACCAGCGATTGGCCGCGGCGCATATCGCCGGCGGCGAAGATCTTGTCGCGGTTGGTGCGGTAGTCGTCGGTATTGGCCCGGGCGTTGCCGCGCGGATCGCGCTCGACGCCGAAAGCCTCCAGCACCTTGGATTCGGGCGATACGAAACCCATGGCGAACAGCACGAGGTCGGCCTTGAGTTCGAACTCCGAGCCTTCGACTTCCCGCATACGCATCTGGCCGGTGGCCTCGTCCTTAGCCCACTCGACGCGCACGCACAGCAGTTTGCCCACCTTGCCGCCCCTGCCTTCGAAAGCCTTGGTGGTGATCGCCCAGTCGCGCTGCACGCCCTCTTCGTGCGAGGAGGAGGTGCGCAGCTTGAGCGGCCAGTATGGCCACACCAACGGCTTGTCCTCTTCTTCCGGCGGCTGCGGCATGAGCTCGATCTGGGTGACCGACTTGGCGCCATGGCGGTTGCTGGTGCCCACGCAGTCGGAGCCGGTATCGCCGCCGCCAATCACCACCACGTGCTTGCCGGTGGCCAGGATCTGGTCTTTCAGCCGATCGCCGGCCACCACCTTGTTCTGCTGGCGCAGGAAGTCCATGGCGAAATGCACGCCCTGCAGTTCGCGTCCCGGAATGGGCAGATCACGCGGGGCCTCGGCGCCGCCGGTCAGCAGCACGGCATCGAATCCGGCCTCCAGTTCCGCGGGAGTCAGGATGGTCAGGCCATGGTTCAGGGTCGCGGCATAGGCCTCGCCTTCGGCGGCGTCGCCGATGTAGGTCGAAGTCTGGAAGTCCACGCCCTCGTCCTGCATCTGCGCCACGCGGCGGTCGATCTGGTGCTTGTCGAGCTTGAAGTCGGGGATGCCGTAGCGCAGCAGGCCGCCGACGCGGTCGTTCTTCTCGAACACGGTCACGGCGTGCCCCGCCCGCGCCAGTTGCTGGGCGGCGGCCAGGCCGGCCGGCCCTGAGCCCACCACCGCCACCTTCTTGCCGGTCTTGTGGGTGGCGCGCTGGGCGCCGACCCAGCCCTCCTCCCAGCCGCGATCGATGATCGCATGCTCGATGGATTTGATACCCACCGGCGCGGCGTTGATATTGAGGGTACAAGCCGCCTCGCAGGGCGCGGGGCAGATGCGCCCGGTGAACTCCGGGAAGTTGTTGGTGCTGTGCAGCACATCCAGCGCCTCGCGCCACTGGCTGCGATACACCAGGTCGTTCCAGTCGGGGATGATGTTATTGACGGGACAGGCGCTGTTGCAGAACGGCACGCCGCAATCCATGCAGCGCGCGCCCTGGATCGCCGCCGCGTCGTTATCGAGGCGAACCACGAACTCGCGCCAATGCTTGAGGCGCTTGGCGGGGGCCTCGGCCGCCTCGCTCAGTCGCTCGTACTCCAGAAATCCGGTGATCTTTCCCATGATGTCGTCCTATCGGGAGCCGCCGCAAGCGTCGGCTCCGGGTGTTGCGGATGGGCCCGGGGCCGTAGCCGTGCCGCACCGGCGCCTTGCGCCAAAGCGGGGCCGGCGCCCGGCGGCCGCTCAGGCGGCCTTCTTGGCGGGATTGGCCAGTTCCCACATCTCGCCCAGTGCGCGCCGGTAATCCACCGGCATGACCTTGACGAACTGCTTGCGGGAGGTTTCCCAGTGGCTCATGATCTCGCGCGCGCGGAAACTGCCGGTATGGCGGAAGTGGTTCTCCACCAGTTTGCGCAGGATGGCGTCATCGGTCTGGCGCTCGCCGCCGCGAACCGGCATGTGCCATTCCGCGAGGTGGCCCTGCTGCTCCTGTTCCACCGCCGGCAGCACGGGCTCGAGCGCCACCATCGCCGGATTGCAACGGCTGCGGAAACTGCCGTCGGGATCGTAGACGTAGGCGACGCCGCCCGACATGCCGGCCGCGAAGTTGCGCCCGGTGGCGCCCAGCACCACCACCGTGCCGCCGGTCATGTATTCGCAGCCGTGGTCGCCGGTGCCCTCGACCACCGCCGCCGCACCGGAGTTGCGCACCGCGAAGCGTTCGCCCGCCACGCCGTTGAAATAAGCCTGGCCGGCCAGGGCGCCATACAGTACGGTGTTGCCCACGATGATGTGTTCGGGTCCATAGCCCCGGAAGTCGTTGGGCGAGCGCACGATGATGATGCCGCCCGACAAACCTTTGCCAACATAATCGTTGCCCTCTCCCACCAGGTCGAGGGTGATGCCATGCGCCAGGAAGGCGCCGAAACTTTGGCCGGCCACGCCGTTGCACTGGATATGGATGGTGTCGTCGGGAAGCCCTTCATGCCCGTAACGGGCGGCCAGTTCGCCCGAGAGCATGGCGCCGATGGTGCGGTTGCGGTTGCGCACCGGCACGATGAACGACACCTTCTCGCCCTGCTCCAGGGCCGCGCGGCTGCGCTCGATCAACTGGCGGTCGAGCGCGCCCTGCAAGCCATGATCCTGCTCTTCGCTCTGGCGCACGGCCACGCCGGGGCCGCGCAGCGGCTGGTGCAGCACGAGGCTGAAGTCCAGCCCGGCGGCCTTCCAGTGCTCGATGCCCTTGCGCATGTCGAGCAACTCGGTACGGCCGATCAGATCCTCGAACCGGCGCACACCCATTTGGGCCATCAATTCGCGAACCTCCTCGGCCACGAAGAAGAAGTAATTGACCACGTGCTCCGGCTTGCCCTGGAACTTGCGGCGCAGCACCGGGTCTTGCGTGGCCACGCCCACCGGGCAGGTGTTCAGGTGGCACTTGCGCATCATGATGCAGCCCTCGACCACCAGCGGCGCGGTGGCAAAGCCGAATTCGTCGGCGCCCAGCAGCGCGGCGATCACCACGTCGCGCCCCGTCTTCATCTGGCCATCGGCCTGCACGCGGATGCGGCTGCGCAGGTTGTTGAGCACCAGCGTCTGCTGGGTTTCGGCCAGGCCGAGCTCCCAGGGCGTACCGGCGTGCTTGATCGACGATAGCGGCGAGGCGCCGGTGCCGCCATCGTGGCCGGCGATCACCACATGATCGGCCTTGGCCTTGGCCACGCCGGCGGCCACGGTGCCCACGCCCACCACCGACACCAGCTTGACAGAAATATCGGCACGCGGATTGACGTTCTTCAGATCGTGGATCAGTTGCGCGAGATCCTCGATGGAGTAGATATCGTGGTGCGGCGGCGGCGAAATCAGGCCCACCCCGGGCACCGAAAAGCGCAGTTTGGCGATGTACTCCGACACCTTGTGGCCGGGCAACTGGCCGCCTTCGCCCGGCTTGGCGCCCTGGGCCATCTTGATCTGGATCTGGTCGGCGCTGCGCAGATACTCGGCGCTGACGCCGAAGCGGCCCGATGCCACCTGCTTGATGCGCGAACGCAAGGAATCGCCGCGGCGCAGCGGCACCTCGGCCTCCACGCGCTCGGCGCCCAGCAGCGAGGCGAGGGTATCGCCGTCGTGGATGACGCTGGCGCCGGCCCGCAGCTCGGGGCGATAACGCAGCTCATCCTCACCGCCCTCGCCGGTGTTGGACTTGCCGCCAATGCGGTTCATGGCCACCGCCAGCACCGAATGCGCCTCGGTGGAGATCGAGCCCAGCGACATCGCCCCGGTGGCAAAGCGGCGCACGATGGACGACGCCGGCTCCACTTCGTCGAGCGCAATGGTGTTGGCGGGGTCGAACCGGAACTCGAACAGGCCGCGCAGCGTCATGTGGCGCTTGCTCTGATCGTTGATGATCTGGGCGTATTCCTTGTAGTTGTGGTAGTTGTTGCCGCGCGTGGCATGCTGCAGCTTGGCGATGGCGTCGGGCGTCCACATATGCTCTTCGCCGCGAACGCGAAAGGCGTACTCGCCGCCGGAATCCAGGTGATGCGCCAGCAGAGGGTCGTCGCTGAAGGCCGCGCGATGCAGGCGCAGCGCTTCTTCGGCCACTTCGAAGATCCCGATGCCTTCGATGTTGCTGGCGGTGCCGGTGAAGTATTGGTCGACCAGCGCCCGGCGCAGGCCCACGGCCTCGAAAATCTGCGCGCCGGTATACGACATATAGGTGGAAATGCCCATTTTGGACATCACTTTGTTCAACCCTTTGCCGATGGCCTTGACGAAGTTCTTGATGGCCTTGTCGGCGGCGGCCTGGGCTTCGGCGTCGCCGCGCTCGCCGCCCTTCATGGCCACCAGCGACTCCATGGCCAGATAGGGGTGAACGGCTTCGGCGCCATAGCCGGCCAGCAGGGCAAAATGGTGCACTTCACGGGCGGAGCCGGTTTCCACCACCAGGCCGGTGGCCGTGCGCAAACCGGCGCGGATCAGGTGCTGATGCACCGCCGAGGTGGCCAGCAGGGCCGGAATCGCCACCCGCTCGGCGTCGACGCGACGATCGGACACGATGAGCACGTTATAGCCCTGCTGCACGGCATCGGCGGCCTGGGCGCACAAGGCGGCCACGCTGGCCTCGATGCCTTCGCGGCCCCAGGCCACCGGGTAGGTGATATCGAGCTCGAAGCCGCGGAACTTGCCGCTGGTAACCCGCTCGATATGGCGGATCTGCGCCATGCTGGCAAAGTCGAGCACGGGCTGCGCCACTTCCAGGCGCAGCGGCGGATTGACGTTGTTGATGTCGAGCAGATTGGGCTTGGGCCCGATGAACGACACCAGTGACATCACCAGTTGCTCGCGGATCGGATCGATCGGCGGGTTGGTGACCTGCGCGAACAGCTGGCGGAAGTAGTTGTAGAACGGCTTGGGCCGGTGCGACAACACCGCCAACGGCGCGTCGTTGCCCATTGAGCCGATGCCTTCTTCGCCCACCTCGGCCATGGGCTGGAGCACGAATTTGTAGTCTTCCTGGGTCCAGCCGAATGCCTGCTGGCGATCGAGCAGCGGCACGGCCGAGCGAGCCTCGTCCAGAGAGGCCTGGTCGGGGGTAGGCAGCGAATCGAGCTTGACGCGCAGGCGTTCGATCCATTGACGATAGGGACGCGACGCGGCCATCTGCGACTTGAGTTCGTGGTCGTCGATGATCCGGCCCTGTTCCAGGTCGATCAGGAACATTTTGCCCGGTTGCAGGCGCCACTTCTTGACGATGCGGTTTTCGGGCACCGGCAAGGTGCCGGCCTCCGATGCCAGAATCACCATATCGTCGTCGGTGATGACGTAGCGCGCGGGACGCAGGCCATTGCGATCGAGGGTGGCGCCGATCTGGCGGCCATCGGTAAACACCATGGCGGCGGGGCCGTCCCACGGCTCCATCATGGCCGCGTTGTACTCATAAAAGGCGCGGCGATGCTCGTCCATCTCCGTATTCTGCTCCCAGGCTTCCGGGATCATCATCATCATCGCCTGCGCGATGGGATAGCCCGACATGACCAGCAGTTCCAGGCAGTTATCGAAGATCGCGGTATCGGACTGTCCCTCGTAGACGATGGGGTAGAGCTTGGCGAGGTCGTCGCCCAGCACCGCCGACTTCATCATCCCTTCGCGCGCCCGCAGCCAGTTGAAGTTGCCCTTGACGGTGTTGATCTCGCCGTTGTGCGCCACCAGCCGGTAGGGGTGGGCCAACGGCCAGGCCGGGAAAGTGTTGGTGGAAAAGCGCTGATGTACCAGGGCCAGCGCCGAAGTGGCGCGCGGGTCGGCCAGATCCTGGTAGTACACACCCACCTGGTTGGCCAGCAGCAAGCCCTTGTAGACCACCGTGCGCGTCGAGGCCGACGGCACGAAATACTCCTTGCCGTGCGCCAGCTTCATTTTCTGGATGGCGTGGCTGGCCGTCTTGCGAATGACGTACAGCTTGCGCTCCAGGGCGTCGGGCACCATGATGTCGGCGCCGCGGCCCACGAAAAGCTGGCGGATCACCGGCTCGCGGGTGCGCACCGTGGGCGACATGGCCATGCTCATATCCACCGGCACGTCGCGCCAGCCCAGCACCACCTGACCTTCGAGGCGCACCGCGCGCTCGAGCTCGTGCTCACAGGCCAGGCGCGAGGCGGTTTCCTTGGGCAGGAACACCATGGCCACGCCATACTCGCCCGGCGGCGGCAGCGCCACGCCCTTCTGCGCCATATCGTCGCGATACAGCTCGTCGGGGATCTGCAGCAGGATGCCCGCGCCATCGCCCATGAGCGGATCGGCGCCCACCGCGCCGCGATGGTCCAGATTCTCCAGGATCTTCAAACCCTGCTCGATGATGGTGTGGCTCTTCTTGCCCTGGATGTTGGCGACGAAACCCACGCCACAGGCGTCGTGCTCGTTGGCCGGGTCGTAAAGGCCTTGCGGCGCCGGCAGGCCGATGCGGGAGGCGTCGATCACTTGGCCTGGGGCGGGGAGATGAGGCTGTGGCTGGGACATGGCCGCTCCATAACTGCGCTTGTATGTCAAGGGATCAAACCATACTGCGGGCGCTGCTATTCGACAACTCGGATTTTATATATACGTCCCCATTTATTTTTCATGAAAATCGTCCGAAATCAGGAAGGCGTAGCATTTCAAACCTTTGATTTTCAATCATTTTAATTTTTATCCTGAAATTCAACGCACTACATGGGTGCATGGATATTTTTATACGTCCCCATTTAAATTAACGATACGCCTATTGAGTTTTACATTCAGTTTCGAAAAACAGCTTCCCCGAGAGACGAATTTTGAGTGTTGGCCACGGACAGAATTCAAGCTGGGCCACACTGCGTTTCAAGACTGAGATTGGCGGGCCACGGGGCAGGCCCGACAGGACGCGGGAAACGAGATAGGATAGAGAGTCTCCTTCGTCGCTTTCCCTCAGGTCATGATCGGACGCCTCACCGGCACACTGCTTGAAAAAACCCCGCCACAAATCTGCCTCGACATCGGCGGCGTCGGCTACGAGGTCGACGTACCCATGAGCACGCTCTACCAGTTGCCCGATGTGGGCGGCAAGGTATCGCTCTACACCCATCTGGTGGTGCGCGAAGACGCCCACATCCTGTTCGGCTTCGCCACGGCCGCCGAGCGCGCCACCTTCCGGCAGTTGATCCGCATCAGCGGCATCGGCGCACGCATGGCGTTGGCGGTACTCTCGGGCCTGAGCGTGGCCGAGCTCGCGCAGGTCGTCACCTTGCAGGAGCCCGGCCGGCTTACCCGCATCCCCGGCATCGGCAAGAAAACCGCCGAACGCCTGTTGCTCGAACTCAAAGGCAAACTGGGCGCCGATCTCGGCACCGCCGCCGCGCCGGTGGCCGACGACCAGGCCGACATCCTCAATGCCCTGCTTGGCCTCGGCTATTCCGACAAAGAGTCCCTCGCGGCCGTCAAAAGCCTGCCGCCCGGCACGGATCTCACCAACGGCATCAAGCTGGCGCTCAAGGCGCTGGCGAAGTAGGTGTTGGGCGAGGCATGGCGGGGCTTGCGCTGCGGCATGTGATCAATTGGCGAGTTTGAAGATCCGCTGCGCATTACCGCCAAGAATCAGCGCTTTTTCAGTATCACTGATGGCGAGCTGCCGAACGTGATCGGTCGTGGCGCCGATGAAGGGGTCGTCCGCCCCCCACAACAGCTTCTCCACGCCAACCACCTCGCGGGCCATCATCAACGCCGGACCATAAAAGGCGCAGGTATCGTAGTAAAGCCGCCTGGCATATTCGCTGGGGAGAGTGGAGATATGCTTGCGGCAATCCGGGAAGATGCGATAACCGTTGTCCAGCCGTTCCAGCAAGAACAGCAAGGCGCCGCCCGTATGCGCTACCAAAAACGGGAAGTCCGGATAGCGCTCGAAGATCCCCGCGTAGATCATGCGGGCCAACGCGGTGGTGGTGTCGTAGACGAAACCAACCCTGAGCGGCAGTTCGTACTCGTCCATGTGTTCGGAACCCAGCGGTAGCATCGGATGCTCCACCACCGGTACCCGGCGGCGATTGATGGCGGCCCATACCGGCTCGAGATCCCTATGGTTCAGCGGCTTGCCACCAATGTTCGAGCCGATGGCCACGCCAACCATGCCGAGCTCATCGATGGCGCGGTCCAGCTCGGACAGCGCCGCCCGGGTGTCGCCCAGCGGCAAGGTGGCCAGGCCCACGAAGCGCCCCGGAAACGCGGCGGCCGCCCGCGCGTTGTGATCATTGGATGCCTTGGACAGACGGATCTGGTCGGCCACGGGCCAGTCGTACACGCTGGGGCTGCTGAGCGACAGGATGCGCATATCGATGCCGAGCTGGTCCATGCCATCGACTCTGGCTTGCAAATCAAAAAAATGATCCTTGTGCCAGGCCACGGTGGCATTGCCCTTGCGCAACAGGGTTTGCCCACTGTCGGTAGCCGAACGGCTCAGACCCATGAATTCGGTGAGCTCCCGCAGGTAGTCTCGATCCAGGATGTGGGCGTGGGAGTCGATAATCATGATTGTGCGGTTCCTCAAGCGGTAAGCAGAGTGTCGCGGTGTGCGGCAACGACACCCGTCACCACATCGAGCAAGGTGTCGGGGTCTTCTGGCAGCGCATCGCCACGCCACGCTACGAAGCCATCGGGCCGCACCAGCACAAGGCGGTTCTCGTAGAGCGCCGCGATAGCGGGCTGATAGAGATCCACCAGTTTCAAAGGCATGCCCCGGCTTTCGGCGCCGTTCAGCAGGGCCTGCGCCTCGACGGTCTCGTCGAACCGCAACAGGGTGTAGCCACGCCCGTAAAGATCGAGCATGGAACGGCCGTCAGGCAGCCAGACATGGGGTGCGCGCGAGCCAGGCCGAGCCGTTTGATGGTATTCGATGACCGTCACCCGCGGTTCGGCCGTGCCATCGGGCACGCAGATCGGCGAATTTTCGTAGTGATAGCCAAGCTGGAGCCCCAGGCAATCCCAATCCTCGCGACCAGCCTTGAGCATATGCTTACCCACCTTCTCACGGCAGGCCTCACCCTCAGGCCCGGCGTCCAGGATCGCCCCGCAATCCGGCACCGACACCAACAGGTGGAAATTGTTGGCCGAGGCTGCCGCCACCAGGGCGGCAATCGGACGGCGCTCGAGGTCGTAGGAATCGAGCAGCGCCTCACCGCCCCAGCCCTTCAGGACCGCTTCGAACTTCCAGCCCAGGTCCACCGCGTCGGCCATGCCGGTACTCATGCCATGACCGCCCGTCGGCGACATCGTATGCGCCGCATCGCCGGCAAGGAACACCCGGCCCTCGCGAAAGCGCTGCGCCGTGAGTTCCGTTCTGCGCCAGGGCTTGACCGAGATGATCTCGAACGGAATCGTGTCTGTTCCCAGAAACTCGCGCACGACTGCCTGGGCATCAAACGTTTCCAGGTTCGGCATGGTGGTGGTACCGATCAAGGTAATGCGCCAGAGTTCACGGCCGTCCACTACCGTCAGATTGCCCCGGGTGCCGTCTTTGCCAATAAAGATATAGCGCTCCGCCGGCCCTTTATCGTGCAAATTCACCAAGCCGGGGCAGCGAATGAAGATATTGATGGAATAGCTCAGGACGGGATTGCCCTGCATGGGAATATCCAGCGACGAGCGCACCACGCTGGAGGCGCCATCGCAGCCCACCAAATACTTTGCCCGTAGCGTGCGCATTTCGCCGGAGCGCGTATCCACGACCCGCGCCTCGACGTACTCGCCGTGATCCACAAAGCTCTCGAGCTTACTGAAATGATGGATCGTGACGGTGTCGTACTCGTCCGCCGCCTTCTCGAGCAGAGGGTTGAACCAGATCTGCGGACACCGCTGACGACGCACCGGGCTTTGCGGCGGCAACGGCATCTCGTTGCAACTCGCGACGTCATCGCGCGCCAGCAAGTGGCCCGCCAGGCTGGTGCAATACACGACGTTCAAGCCATAGTCGTTATTGAAGCCACAGTTGTAGACCCGGTCGATGATGCCCCAGCGCCGGCAAAACTCCATGGTGCGCGAGAGGATCGTGCCCAGGCGTGGGTGATCCACGGTGCCGTCGCCCATTTCCAGCACCGTGCAGGGAACACCGCGCCAGCCGAGCTCGATGGCCAGGGCCATGCCCGTGGGCCCGCCGCCTGCGATCAGGATGGGAGTATCGAGTTCTGTTGTTGTCATATGTTGGCCTTCGTCGAATGGGACTGGCGCCTCGGCATGGCTATCGCCTTGGCGCCAGCCGGCGGACCGCTGAGGGGTTCCTGATCAGTTGGACGCGATATTCGCGCTCTCGATCACTTGTTTGTACTTGGCGGTGTCAGCGGCGATCTTGGCGGCATACTCCTGCGGCGAGGACGCCAGCGGAATGAGCCCCATGGTTTTGAGACGCTGCTGGAACTCCGGTTGCTCCAGCAGCCCCTTGATCTCCTGATGCAGGAATTGCGCGATCTCGCCCGACGTTTCGGGTGGCAGCACGAAGCCGATATTCACCAGTGCGTTGTAGCCCGGCAGGCCTCCTTCCGCGATGGTGGGGAGGTCGGGCATCAACTCCGTGCGTTCAGGCGTGGCAACGCCGATCACCCGAACCCTGCCGGACTCGATATGTCCCTTCAAAGAAGGCAGCGCGGACAGAATCACGCCCACCTCTCCCCCGATCAGGGCGGTGGTGGTTTGGGAGGATCCCTTGTACGGCACGTGGACCATGTCCAGGCCCGCCTGGGTGACGAGCATTTGCATGCCCAGGTGATGCACGCTGCCCACGCCCACGCTGCCATACGGCATGCCTGGATGCGCTCGCGCGTACTCCAGGAATTCCGGCACCGAATGGATCGGCAAGTCGGCATTGACCGCCAGGAACAGCGGTGTGCTCACGGCCTCCGTGATCGGCACGAAGGGCTTGGAGCGATCGTAGGGCAGATCCTTGTAAAGGGTGGGATTGACCGACAACTGCCCCGAATCCGCCACAAAAACGGTATAGCCATCGGGATTGGCGCGGGCCACGTAACCAGCGGCAATCAAACCGCCCGCTCCGGGGCGATTTTCGACGATGATCGGCTGGCCGACACGCTCGGCCAGCATCTGCGCCACGGTGCGCGATACGGTATCGACGCCGCCACCGGGCGCCATCGGAACAATGAACTGGATATCTTTAGTGGGATAGGTCTGGGCGCCGGCAGCGCCCCCACCAATGGCCAGGGCAAGACCAAGGCCAAAAGCTGTGATACTACGCGTTAAAACAGTCGTGCTCATCAGTGTCTCCTCGCTGGGGTTCCTGTGAAAGCGCAGGCGCTTTCGGGGGATGATGGCGATCGCCGTCATCCGTTCATGTGAAAGGCGAGTCTGCTTCGGCCTCAAGGGGGTTGCGACTATCCTTGGGACAATTCACAAGTAGTATGAACCAATATCGTATGGATCCATACTAAATAAGTCAAGACGATTCTGATAAGTCTTTCAAAACAATTTCTCTGCGCGCCGCCTGTTTAACGAGTCAAGTTGGCAAGGGCCCGAGCCATGAGGGTTTTCAAGGTCTGCAACTCGTCGGCCGACAGGCTCCGCGTGGCAATCTGATCGATCTCGCGGCCAATGGGCAACAACGTTTGCTTCAAAGTCCGACCTTCGGGGGTCAGGCTCACGAACCAGCGCCGGCGATCCTCGGCGCTGCGGGTGCGATGGATGAGTTGTTGCTTCTCCAAGGCCACCAGGACTTGCGTCAACGACGCCTTCTCCACACGAATGCTGGCCGCCAAGTCGACCTGGCTGACGTTATCTTCCTTCCAGAGCGCCCTCAAAACCGTCCATTGTGCGGCGGAGATCCCATGCGCCACCAAACGATCGGCCAGGCGCTTCGCAAATGCCCGGTGAGTATGGCGCACGAGAAAGCCCAGCCCTTCTTGCAGCATGCCGACAAGTTCCGGATCGTCAAGGCCGGTTGGCGCGCCGTGCGCACCTGGCGTCTTGAATCGGATCGAAGGGAGAGAGGACATGAAGCGTCCAAGGAGTGAAGTCAAGGAGATTTTAGTTGACCCGGCCAGAATGCGCGAAGCTGGCAGGGCGCACCTCGCCGCCCGGGTCCGGAACGCCCCTGCCGACCGCTGACGATCCAGGGTTTCTGGCGGCGTTCCGCCGCCAGTCCAAAACCTTGATTGGTGGATCAATCTTGAACAATGCCCGCCGTGCCGGATACAGTCGGGCCGTTTCGAACCCTCCGGTACCGTTCTTCCATGAGCTCCTCCACCGCCTCCCGTCTCGGCGTACCCGCCGACCTGCTACAGGATCTGGCCGACGCCAACCGCATCCTCGCTCATCAGGGCATCGTCGATGCCTTCGGCCACGTCAGCCTGCGCCATCCCGAGCGCCCCGACCGCTTTCTGCTGGCGCGCAACATGGCGCCGGCACTCGTCACGCCGGACGACCTCATCGAGTTCGACCTCGACGGCAATGCCTGCCACGGCGATGAACGCAAGGTGTATCTCGAACGCTTCATCCATGCCGAGATTTACCGTGCCCGCCCGGATGTCAATTCCGTCGTGCACAGCCATTCGCCCACGGTGGTGCCGTTTTCGGTGGTGCCATCGGCCCGCTTGCGCCCGGTCTGCCATATGTGCGGCTTTCTGCGCGACGGCCCGCCCATTTTCGAGATCCGCGAGGAGTTCGGCGACGCCACCAATTTGTTGATCTCCAACCGGGAGCAAGGCGCCTCACTGGCCCGCAAGCTTGGCGACCATCCCGCCGTACTGATGCGCGGCCATGGTTCCACGGTGGTGGCCGATACGCTGAAGCTCGCCGTCTATCGCGCGGTCTATACCGAAGTCAATGCTCAGTTGTTGAGCACCGCCCTTCCGCTGGGCGAGGTGGTCTATCTCACCGACGACGAATGCCTCGCCACACTGGACGTCCACGCCGGCCAGATCGACCGGCCGTGGAATCTCTGGAAAAAGGCCGCCACCGAAGCGGCCTGAGCCGGCGACTCGTCCCCGGGCCGCCGACGACCGTACCGCCCTCGACCAAGAACCACACAACACCAGGAGATCCACCTCATGAAGCCTCTCGCCCATCTGCTCGCGGCAGGACTGCTCGCCTGCGTGACCACCCCCGCCCTCGCCGCCGACGAATGGCCCGCCAAGTCCGTCCGCGTTATCGTGCCGTCGTCCCCCGGCGGCGGCACCGACCTCTACGCCCGGCTGCTCACCCAGCAGTTGTCCGATATTCTCAAGCAGCCCTTCGTGGTCGACAACCGACCCGGCGCCAGCGGCGTGATCGGCGCCGACGCCGTGGCCCGCTCGGCGCCCGATGGCTACACCATCCTCGTGGCGTCAAACTCGTCCATCACCATCAGCCCGGGCCTGTACGACAACCTGCCGTTCAATGCCGCCACCGATTTCACGCCCATCGCCCGCGGGGTGATGGCGCCCATGGTGCTGGTGGTCAATGCCAAGGAGCCCTACCAGAATCTCGATCAACTGATGCAGGCCGGCAAGGACAGGCCCGGCGAGCTGTTTTATGGCTCGGCCGGTGTCGCCTCCGCGCCCTATCTCGGCGTGCGCATGATGGAGGAAGGTACCGAGACGCGATTCAACCATGTACCGTACAAAGGGGTGGGCCCGGGGCTCCAGGATCTGGTGGCCGGGCGTCTGCAATTCATGATGCCCGATCTTGCCGCAGTGCGCGGCTTCGTGGCCGACGGCCGGCTGCGGCCACTCGCCGTCAACCAGGCCACCGAGCTGCTGCCCGACGTCAAAACCTTCCAGGATCTGGGCGTCGACAACATGAACGCCGTGGTATCGTTCAGTGTCCTCGGACCTGCCGGCATGCCGCCCGCCATCGTCGAGAAGCTCAGCTCGGCGGTCAACGAGGCGATGCGCCAGCCGGCCATGGCAGAGCGCCTGAAAGAACTGGTCCTGGTACCGGTGTTCGACACCCCCGCTCAGTTCAACGAGAGCCTGCGCGCCGAACGCGAACTCTGGGCCGACTTCATTCAACGCAACGACATCACGCCCGACCAGTAATCCGCGCCGGGCGCCATCCGCCGCCATGCCCGCCCCGTCACGGACCGAGCCTTCGCCTCCCACCGACAGCATGACCTCCCGCGAGGTGGCGGCGCATCTCGGCATCAAGCCCGAAACGCTTTATGCCTACGTGGCCCGTGGTTGGGTGCGGGCGGTCGCGCAGCCGGGCACCCGCGCCAAGCGCTACCTGCGCGAAGACGTCGAACGCCTGAAGATCCGCAGCCAGGCGCACGGCGGCAAGGGCGCCGCGGCCGCAAGCGCCTTGCACTGGGGCGTGCCGGTCATTACCACCGGCATTACCGAAATCACCGCCGACGGCCCGCATTACCGGGGCCTGCCCGCACTGCAACTGGCCGAACGCCGCCTGCCCTTCGAGAATACCGCCGAGTTTCTCTGGACCGGCGTGTGGCACGATCAAGCCCTGCGCTGGCCCGGCAGCCGCTTTCCGGTGGCTTTCCGGCAGAGTAGCGCCGCCCTCTCCCCCGGCATCATCAACTATGCGGATCGCCTGGCGACGCTGTTCCACCTGCTCGGCGAAGCACGGGGGGCGGGCGCCGCGGCGCATGCCGACACCCTGTTGCCGCAAGCCCGCCAGGCGCTGCTGCTGGCCGCGGGCGCGCTCGCCTATCTACGCCGCGACGGCGTCTTGCTGCTGCCGCGTCCGCGCCAACGCCTTGCCGCCCTGGCCGCCCAGGCGCTGGGCCGTCCGCCGGACGCCGCTCTTATCGAACATCTCGACCTGGCGCTCACGCTTGGCGCCGACCACGAACTGCCTCCCTCCACTTTCGTCGCCCGCGTGGTGGCCTCCACGGGAGGCGGCCTGCCCAGTTGTCTGGCCGGCGCCGCGTCGGCGTTTCATGGCGTTCTGAGCGGTACCGATCCCGATGGGCTGGAAGGTTGGATCAATGCGGGGCGGTCCACGCCCGGGGTACTGCGGGCGCTGCAAACCCGGCATCAACAAGGACGGACGGTCAGCGGCTTCAACCATCCGTTGTACCCGCAAGGCGATCCGCGCGCCCTGCGGCTCCTGGCGCTAGCGGCGGCACGCCCCGGCGAAGACCGCCGCCTGACGCAACTGCGGGAGGTCATGCAGGCCTGCGCGTCCAAACTCGGCTGGACGCCGGCCTTTCATGCCGGCTTGCTGGCCTTGCAGTTCGGGCATGGGCTGCCGGATGGCACGGCTGCCGCCCTGAACCTGCTGGGACGGCTGGCGGGCATCACCGCCCACGTGCAGGAGCAGCGCCTCAGCCGGGTGTTGATCCGGCCGCGGGCGCAGTATCTGGCGGGTTGACCACGTGCCCAAGCGCGAGCCGGCCACCTCGCGGCCCGCATGCCGCCCGGATTCGCCAAGCAGGCAACCGTCATCAGGACGGTTGCCTGCCCGGGCTCATCCATTCACGGCGAGGTGGGCATGGCGCTCCATGAAGCGCAGCCAGTTGCCACCGATCAGGCCGCGCACCGTGTCGTCGTCATAGCCGGCGTGCAATAGCGCGGCCGTGATGCACGGCCAATGTTCCCAGGTTTCGAACCCGGCGGGCGCGGCGCCAATGCGGGGCAGTTCCTGCGGCTTGAAGCCCGCGCGCACGAATGCCTGCCGGGTAGCTTCGGCAAGCTCATCGGGCAGGTCCGGCGTCACGCCGCCCCAATCGGTGGCGATGCCCACATTATCGATGCCTACGATCGCCGCCGCATGCTCGAGGTGGCGGACCATATCGTCGATGCTCGCGTTCTCCTCGTCGGCGCGCAGAAATGCCGGAATCGCCACGATACCCATGTAGCCACCACGGTCGCGCAACGCGCCGAGGATATCGTCGGGCTTGGCACGGGGATGGGGATTGAGAGAGCGACAGGCGGCATGCGTGACGGCCACAGGCCGACGCGATGCCTGGATGGTTTCCAGGCTCGTGCGGTAGCCGCAATGCGAGACGTCGAGGATCACGCCAAGCTCGTCGGCACGCCGCACCAAGGCCTCGCCCTGGCGGCTCAAGCCCGCGTTGGCGGGTTCGCTGCAGCCATCGCCGAACAGGTTGCGCTGGTTGTACGTCACTTGCAGGACTCTCAGGCCCGCCTGGTACGCCGTGTCTAGACGATCGAAGCGATTCTCGCACCAGCTCGCATCCTGCGTGCCCAACAGTACGCCGAGGACGCCGTCGGCCGCTGCACGCCGCAGATCGTCCGCATCGCGGCAGATCCGGAGCAAGCCGCTGACGCGCTCGGCATGCGCATACGAGGCCAGGTCCCGCACAATCGCATCCCAGCCGCAAGGGTCGACCTCGATACCGCCCAGCGTGGCCTGGATCGTCTTCACCCCCGAGCGGCGCCAGCTTTCCGCCAGTTGCTGCCGGATGGCGGGAATCTCGCCTACCTCGACCAGACGGTCATTCATCATGGCGCGCAGCACTTCACCCAGCGGGGCGCCGCGGGCCAGTTCACGACGCATCACCTCCCCATGCCGGGGGCTCATGATGATCGGGCCGCCCATTGGCACGAAATCGAAGGTAAAACCGTCTTCGTGCAAGCGGGCGGCGCGACCCAGATGACTATCCGTGAGAGGGAGGTCCTCGGATTGCCTGGTCATTTCGCCGCCACTCCCGCTTGCTGAATGGTCTGATTGACCAGCTCGAACTCTTGTTCAAAGGCGGCGCGGAAGGCTTGCGGCGTGGACGCCATGACCTCGCCGCCACCGTCTGCGATGAACTTCTGAATGGCCGGCTCCCGCATGGCGGCCGCTACGCTTTCGTACATGCGTTCGATCACCGCGTCCGGGGTGCCGCTGGGCGCGGACAAGCCGAACCAGATGCCGACCTGGAAAATCGGTTCGGCAAATCCTTGCTCGGCGAACGTCGGCAACTCAGGCAGCAGCTCGGACCGGCGGGTTCCCGATATCGCCAGCAGCTTGGCCTGCCCCTTCTCGGCAAATTGCCGGGCAAGGTTGGCCGGTGCAAACGCGAGCTGAATCTGCTTGCCGAGGAAATCCTGGATCGCGGGAGCCCCGCCCTTGTAGGGCACATGGATGAGCGGCGCCCCGCTGCGCCGGGACAGCGTTTCACCCAGAATATGGGTATAGCTGCCAGGCCCCCACGATCCGTAGCTGAGCGCCGGCGAATTGCCTTCCGCGTTGAGCACTTCCGCCAGTGTCGTGCCCTTCACGTCGGGATTGGCCATCAGCACGGCGCCGGTTTGGCTCGCCTGCGTGACGAGAGAAAAATCGCGTCTGGGATCGTAGGGTAGATCCTTGATCAGCGCCACGGCGTTGATCAGGGAGTCGGCTTGCGAGAACAAAAAGGTATAACCATCGGGTTCGGCCTTGGCCACCACGGCCGCGCCGATGGAGCCGCCCGCGCCCGGACGGTTTTCGATGATGATGGGCTGGCCGAGCCGCTTACTGGTTTCTTGCGCCACCTGGCGGCCGATACCATCCAGGGGACCGCCCGCCGCGGTGGGAACGACCCAGCGAATGGGCCGGTCGGGCCATGTCTCGGCCTGCGCCAAGCCGAGCGATCCCGCCGCACATACGGCAAACAATAGGCAGAAGAGCAGTTTCATGTCGATCCCTCGGTGGAGTGGATGGGCGCACGCTTTAGCGCGTGGCCGCTTCATGCTTGGCCGCAAGCGCTTGCCCGCGGTCGAAAAAGCGCTGATATTCACCAGCGGGCACCAGAGCGCCGCCGGTCGTCCACAGCAAATGGGTGGCCTGGGCCAACACCGGGCGTAGATTCCGCTCGTCGAGATACCGGCGCCCTTCGGCGGTGTCCCAAAGCATGGCGGGGCCCGCAAACCCCGCCGCCGCAGAGGGTTCGATGGCGATGCCCTGCGTCGTTCGCAGTCGGTAGAGGTAGCGGAACATGTCGTCATCCCGCACGGTGAAGATGCCCGAGACCAGCTCGCGCACCATGGCATAGGCGAATTCCGACGCCCGGCCCACCGCCAAGCCGTCGGCTTCGGTCACGTTGTCCAGCCCCACGTCGTGTACCGATATCTCCGGCACACCGGTCATGAAGCGCGCCAGCATCGACGCCGAGGCGCAGGGCTCCGCGAAAAAGCCATGCACCGCATCGCCGAAGACCTGTTTCAGCCCGAAGGCGATACCGCCCGGAGCGCCCCCCACGCCGCAGGGCAGATAGACGAAGAGGGGATGCCCTGGATCGACGACGATGCCGGCCTCGGCCAACTGTTCGCGCAAGCGCAGCGCCGCCGTGGCATACCCCAGGAACAGCGAGCGGGACCGCTCGTCATCCACGAAATAATGACGCTGCTCTTGCCGGGCCGCGCTGCGTCCCGCGGCTACCGCCGCTGCAAAATCACCGTCGTGCTCGATCACGATCACGCCGCGATCCCGCAGTCGCCGCTTCTTCCAATCCTTGGCGTCGCGCGACATATGTACCACGCAATTCATGCCCAGCGCCGAACCCATCATCCCGATGGCCAGGCCCAGGTTGCCCGTGCTGCCCACCGACACCGTATAGTCCGCGAACCGCCGGCGCAGCGCCGGCTGCAGGGGAGCCAGCGGCGTGGTCCAGGCCTGGCCTTCCTTGGCCATGATGTCTTCCGCAATCGTCAAGACCTCGAAGATGCCGCCCCGGGCCTTGATCGAGCCCGCCACAGGCAAGGCATGATCTTGCTTGATCCAGACGTTCCCGGGCATCTTCGTGCGCAGCACCGCCGGCGGATCCGACAAACGAACCAGCGGAGATTCGATCACGCCTTGCGTGGCAAGGAGCTCGGGAAACCACTCGGTCAACGCCGGTGCCCAACGCCGCAGCAAGGCGTCCGCCGTGCGTATGTCCTCCAGGCCGAGCGGCAGCGGCGCGCCCACTTCGGCCACCGGAGATAGGGCCGGATTCAGCCACAGCAAAGGCTGCCTGGTGCGTAAAGACTCGATCGACAATGCCGGTGACACGCTGGCTTTCCCGTAAAAAAAGGGGTTGGTATAGTGGGTGGGACTTGCGTCCGGGCACATGGTCACATGCCCGCCCTCCCCGCTCAATCGAGTATTTTTGCGAGCGAGCCATAGCTGTACTAAACGCCATGACACGGCCACCGATCTCCGGGCCCATGCTGCATGCCATGCGCGCCTTCGAAGCCTCCGCACGGCACCTCAGCTTCACCCGCGCCGCCGAGGAGCTGCACGTCACGCCGGGCGCGGTCAGCCAGCAAATCAAGCTGCTGGAAGACCGGCTCGGGATCAGGCTATTCCTGCGCCTGCCCCGCGAACTCGTGCTTACCACCGAAGGCCGGCAGCTTGCCGACGCCGCCACCAGCGCCTTCGAGTGTCTGGGCGAAGTCATCCACCAGCTCCAGGAGGGACGGGCGCAGATCCGCCTGAACATCAGTTGCCCACCGTCTTTCGCCATGATGTGGCTGATTCCGCGCCTCAGCGGCTTCAGCCGGCTACACCCCGACATCGAGCTGCGGCTCAAGGCCGAGTTCCACAGCCTCGATCCCGCCAGGATGCGGCGCGAGAACACCGAGCTTGCCATCCGCTACGAGCCCTCGCCAGGCGTGGGGCTCGATACCGCTCTCCTGATGCGGGAGTATCTGTTGCCGGTCGGCGCGAGCTCCTATGCCGCCTCAGGCCAGCCCCTGAGCATCGAAGCGATCACCGCGCTGCCGCTGCTGCACGATGGCTCGCCGTGGGATGGCGCGCCGCCTTTTGCCGAATGGCTGGACTGGCTGGCCAAGGCGGCCGGCGCCGCTGGCGAGCGCGTGGTGTTGGCGGGACATCAATTCAACTTGTCGCAGCTTGCGCTGCAAGCGGCCCTGGAGGGCCAGGGCATCGCCATGGGCCGCAGCGCATTGGTCTTCGACGAACTGCGTGCGGGGCGCCTGCACGATGTCTCGGGCCTTGCCGTGCAGGCCAACGCCGCCTACTTCCTGTCGTCCCTGCCCGAGACCCGCGACGATGAAGCTTGTACTGCTTTCCGGTCATGGATCGCAACGGAATGCGCGGCGTTCGATGCCGTGCGGCGCGAGGTCCTGGACGTGTGAGACCAGCAACCGCGGATGGGCGCAAAGCGCCAACGCAATCTATAAGTTATTCCTATACCCAAATCACAATCCCATATTCGCCTTGCACTATATAAACCCCTAGAATTCCATCGATACTTCTTATCGCTGGAGCCACATCATGTCCACTCCCTCTTCCCGTCCCGGCCCCCTCGCCGGGGTCCGCGTGATCGAACTCGCCCACATCATGGCGGGCCCGGTGAGCGGCCTGTTGCTCGCCGATATGGGCGCCGACGTGGTCAAGGTGGAACGGCTGCCCGGCGGCGACGACACCCGGCGTACCACGCCGCCGGCCATCAACGGCGAACCAGCCTCCTTCATGATGGTCAACCGCAACAAGCGCGGCATCGCGGTGGATCTCAAGCACCCCGAAGGTCTGGCGGTGGTCAAACAATTGATCACCACCGCCGACATCGTGATCGAGAACTTCCGCCCGGGCACGCCGGAGAAGCTGGGCCTGGCGTATCCCGTGCTGCGCGAGCTGAACCCCGCCCTGGTTTACTGCCGCATTACCGGCTTCGGGCTCGACGGTCCCTATGCCCAGCGTGCGGGCTACGACCTGATCGCACAGGGCATGTCCGGCCTGATGAGCATGACCGGCGAGGGGCCCGGCCGCCCGCCCGTGAAGGTGGGCGTTCCGGTGGGCGACGTCACCGCCGGCATCCTGGCGGCCACCGGCGCGCTGGCGGCCTATATCGAACGCCTGCGCACCGGCCAGGGGCAGTTTCTCGACACCTCGCTGCTCGATGCCTCCGTGATGCACACCTACTGGCCCGCCGCGCTGGCGCTGGCCACCGGCGTATCGGCGGGGCCGATGGGCTCCGCCCACCCCATGGCCGCTCCCTACCAGGCCTACCAAACCCGCGACGGCTGGATCAATATCGGCGCCATCGGCCAGGCCAACTGGCATCGCATCACCGAGGTGGTGGATCGCCCCGACTGGCGCGACGATTCCCGCTTCCGCGAGAATGGCGATCGCGTGCGGCATCGCGCCGAACTCGAATCCGAGTTGAACGCCATTCTGAGCCAGCGCGACACCGACGATTGGGTGGCGGCTTTCGAAGCCGCCGGTGTGCCGGCCGGGCCGGTACGCACCATGACCCAGGTGCTGGAAGACCCGCAAGTGCGGGCCCGCGAGATGGTGATCGAAGTCGATCATCCGGTGGCCGGCACGATAGGCGCGCTGGGCTGCCCGATCAAGTTCAGCCACGGCGGCGGCGTAACCCGTCGCGGCGCGCCGCTGTATGGCCAGCACACCGCCGAGGTGCTGGCCGAGGCTGGCTACGATGCCGAGGCGATCGCCAGGCTCACCGCGGCCGGTGCCGTCCATGTCGCCGACTCGCCGGTAACCGCCTGAGCTTGCCGGCGGCTACGCCATGGAACTGCGCCAGCTCCGCTACTTCCTTGAAATCCTCGAGGCCGGCAGCCTGTCGCGCGCGGCCACCAGCCTGTATATCGCGCAGCCGGCACTGAGCCAACAAATGCAGAAGCTGGAAGCCGAGCTCGGTACGCCGCTGCTCACCCGCAGCGCCCGGGGAGTGACGCCCACCGACGCCGGCCGCCGGCTGGCCTTGCATGCCCGCCATATTCTCGAACAGGTCGAGCAAGCCGGCCACGTTGCCCGCGATGCGGGATCCACGATCGGCGGCGTGGTGGCCGTGGGCCTGCCCCGGAGCATCCAGCAGTGGCTGGGCCTGGATCTTCTGCAGGCCGCACGGGCGCAATTACCCGGCGTCCAACTGCGCCTGGCCGACGGGCCCAGCGGCTGGCTGACCGAACAACTGGCCGAGGGCCGCCTGGACCTCGCCATGCTGTTCGAAACCCGCCGCACGCGAGGGCTGGCCCTGCAAGCCATTTTTGAAGAACCCTTGTTGCTGTTCGGTCCTCCCGGCACGCTGCGTGGCCGCGGGCCCATTCCGCCGGCCGCGGCGGCCGCCCTGCCGCTGATTCTGCTCAGCCGGCCCAGCGACATCCGCGACCAGCTCGATCGCTTGTGGGAGCGCGACAACCTCCAGCCCAGGATCGTGGCGGAGATCGACTCGCCGCCACTGCTGCTGCGCGCCGTCCAGGCCGGGCTCGGCTACGCCGTTCTGCCCGCGAGTAGCCTGGAGGATGCCGAGACCCAAGAGCCGGTCGACACCGCCGCACTGGCGGCGCCCGGCCTGGTCCGCACCGCCAGCCTCGCAACCTCCCGCCTGTTTCCACTGGCGCCGGCGGCCGACGCGATCCGGAGCTTGCTGCTCGAGCTGCTTCAGGAGCGGCTGCGCCTTCGGGCCGCGAGTTCCGCGCGAGGCCCGATGCCGGTTCTCGCCGATCCTTCGCCCCCCAACCCGCCCGATACGGAGTCACGCCCATGACCGGCACCATCGACGTCCAGCGCCATGCACGGCATGCCGTCATTACGCTCAACAATCCCACCAAACGCAATGCCCTGAGCCAGGCCATGTTCATCGCCCTGGGTTCAGCCCTGGCCGAGCTCGGATCCGACACCTCCCTGCGCTGCATCGTGCTCACCGGCGCGGGCACCCAGGCCTTCGGCAGTGGCGGCGATATCGAGGAGTACGCGCAGAAGCGCGCAGAGAAGCGACAGGCCATGGTCTATACCGAGGATGGCTACCGCACCATGCGCATCCTGCGCGATTGCCCGATCCCGGTGGTTGCCGCCATCCGCGGCGCCTGCGTGGGCGGCGCCTTCCAGCTGGCGGGACTGTGCGATATCCGACTTTGTACCGACGATAGCCGTTTCGGTCTGCCACTGACCAAGCTGGGCCTGACGCTCAGCTACTTCGAGATGGAGAACCTGCGGCGCTATGTGGGCCGCAACACCGCCGCCGAGCTGCTGCTGGAAGGCAGGCTGCTGGCCGCGCCCGAGGCCCTGGCCAAGGGCCTGGTGCACCGCGTGGTTTCCGCCGCCGAGTTCGACGACGCCGTGGCCAAGACCGTGGCCCGCATCACCCAGGGCGCGCCGCTGGCGGCACGGGCGCATAAAAAATTCCTGCAGCGGCTCGACCGGCCGGAACCGCTATCACCCGCCGAGCTCGACGAACCTTACGCCTGCTTCGATACCGAAGACTACCGGATCGGCTACCAGGCCTTCATCGGTGGGAAAACGCCGGAGTTCGTGGGGCGCTGAGACAATAAAACGGGGAATAAACGGGAGGCGTCGAGCGGCCGGCCCGAGGACGGCAGACCCTGGGGATAAAGTCCCGGAACGCCGCCTCCTTGCTACACTGGACTTTTACGGGAGAAGACATGCAACCCTCCGCCGCCCTGGCCTCCCATCGCGCTGCCATCCGACGCATCGTCGAGTCTCACCGCGCACGCAACGCCCGAGTCTTTGGGTCGGTACTCCATGGTGAAGATAGGGACGATAGCGACATCGACATTCTCGTCGATCCAACGCCCGAGACCACCCTATTCGATATTGGCGCTATCCGTCACGAATTGAGCCAGTTGCTCGGCATGCCCGTGGACGTCCTGACACCCAACGCTTTGCCGGATCGTTTTCGGACCCAGGTCTTGGCCGAGGCTCGACCCATATGAGTCAGAGCTCTCAGCGGCTCATCGACTATCTGGTTCATATCCTCGAAGCCATCGAGCGCATTCGCCAATATACTGATCACATGGGCGAATTAGCGTTCCTGGAGAATGCTTTGGCACCAAGCTGCCGGCTTGCAATTCGTTCTGCAGTTCCTCATGGAGCAACACGGCCTCAAGCAATCCGACCTATCAGAGGTGGGCTCGCAAAGCGTGGTTTCGCAAATTCTGTCGGGACGAAGGATGCTGAACGCTCGACAGGTGGCCGCGCTGGCCGCCCGGTTCGGGGTGGGGGCGGATGTTTTTCTGGAAATACCAGACAATCATTTCCCCCACTGAATGAGCCTCTCGAACCTACGCTTATGCCATGAGTACGATGAACATCTCCCGCCCTGCCGCCTTGAAATCCTTCGTGGATGAGCAGGTCAGCCAGCGCGGCTATGGCACGAGCAGTGAATACGTACGTGAGTTGATTCGCAAAGACCAGGACCGCCAGCAGTTGCGCGGCCTATTGTTGGCCGGAGCAGCCTCTACCCCGGCGGCGGCAGCCGATGCCAGCGACTTCGACGGCCTGCGTGACCGAGTGCGCAAGAGTTCCAAAGCCGGCGCTCAAGGGCGGCCTCGCCAACCTCGCCGTGAATGGATGAGCCCGGACAGATAACCGTCCTGATGGACGATTGCCGGCCTGGCGACTCCGAGCGGCATGCAGGCCGCGAGGTGGCCGGCTTGCGCTTGGCGCGTGGTCATCGTTTCTGGAAGACTCCCTGATTTACATTACACGACGGCCTTCTCCCACTCGTGGGCGACGAACGCCACTCGATCGCCACTGTGCACCACGGGATCTCGACGTATCCCGATCAGGCGCGCGGGTGTGGAAAACGACAAGGTCTCCGTCACCCTGCCGTATAAATCCATGATGCGTCCGTAGGCCTGGCCTGACCGCAGTTCCGTGTCCGGCTCCGCGAGACGCTCGAACAAGCCGCCGCTCGCGCAGGTGACATGCTGGTAGCGATTGACGCGCACCAAGCTGGCTGGCGCAGCACCAGCCGACGCCCCCGGAAACAGGCCCAGGGCTCCGGCCATGCCTTTCAAGCCTTGTACGCCTTTTGCCACATGCCGGTTGTCCAGCCTTCCGCCGGCGCCGAGCTCTATCATGAAGGCGGGCTTGCCCGCTTCGAGCATCCAATAATCCAGCGCACCCGCGAGATGCCCAGGCAGCTCGCCGGCGCGCAACTCCAGGGGCATCAGGCAGGCACAGCCGGGCTCGAAATGCGCCAACAAGCGCAGCACGTCGGACTCCGATACGCCGGCATGAGCCGGAGCTTGCTTGAACACCGCGAATGGCTCGCAATCGAAGGCCGGGCCCATGGTGTGGAAACTCACCAGCGCGTCGGCACAACCCGCCATCGCCGTCGTCAAGGCCGCGGCAAGCCTTTGTGTGGCCAAACCGGCATCATGGCCAGGAAAAGACTGGTCCAGATCCAGATCATCCAGGGGAGTCCGCTTACGGCGGGCGTCGAAGGCATGAGGGTTTGCCGTCGGCGTCACGATCACGCTGCCCTGGAGCTCGTTCAGCGGGAGCTCCCGCACGAAACGCAGCGCCGCGACCATGCCGTTGATCTCGTCGCCGTGGACCTGGCCGTTGATCCAGAGACACGGCCCCTCGTGCGCTCCCTTGGCCATCACCACGGGAATACCAACTGGCGCGCCGCTGGCAAGATTGCCAACCTCGATGAAGTACTCCTGCACACTTGCGGCCGCCTGGTTATCGCGGCAACGAGCCAGCGCATCGGGCGTCGCTTGCAGTGAGATGTACCTTTGCATGGCTTATTGTCCTTCGCGCTTCGCGCCGCTGAGCTCGATGATGCGCCGATATTTGTCGATTTCGGCCAGTACCAGGGCTTCCGCCGCCTGCGGCGTATCAGTGACGGGCTGCAACCCGGCATTGAGGAGCAACTTCACGATCTCGGGCTCGTGCATTATTTTGTGGATTTCGGCATTGAGCTGTTCGATCACCGACTCGGGGGTACCAGCGGGCACAAGAATGACATACCAGTTTCGCAGCGCGAAGTCCGGGTAGCCAAGCTCCACGAAAGTCGGGATTTCAGCCGCGGTGGGCCAACGCTCGGGGCCGGTAACGGCCAACGCTTTCATCTTGCCGTCGTTATGGTATCGGATACCGTTGCCGGCGACGATCAGGGAGAGATCGACATGACCACCGAGAAGATCGGTAACCACTTGCCCCGCTTGTTTATAGGGGACATCGACGATATCGACGTCTGCCATGGACTTCCACCATTCGAACGCCAGAAAGTGGGGACTACTCGGCCCCAGCGAGCCGAAGCTCAGTTCACCCGGCTTTTTCTTGGCGGTCTCGACCACGTCCGCCAGCGTCGATAGGTTGGCTGATGGGCTGGCGACCAGCATCAGCGGCGAAGCGGTGAGCTGCGATACAAAATCGAAGTCCTTGATCGAGTCGTAAGGCAGCGAGTCGCCATAGGCGGCATTGATGGCGTGGAAGTCGGTCGTGAGCAGGAGCGTATGCCCATCCGCCGGCGCCTCCGCCACGCGACGAGTGGCGATCACCGAGTTTGCCCCCGGCACGTTCTCGACCACGACCGACTGCCCCAGCACGGGGGACAATCGCGTTGCCAAAGCCCTTGCCACGACATCGACACCCCCGCCAGGGCCGAATGGCACGACCAGACTCACAGGCCGCGAGGGGTAGGATTGCGCACTTGCGGATACCGGCCCCAGCGCCGCCGCGGCACCGAGTAAAACACCGTACAAATAGGTGCGCCACGTTTGGGCTTTCATGTCTCTTCTCCATTGCGGCGCTGGGCCAATCCACCCGCGCTCGCTATCAAATTTGAGGGATAGAAAGTGGGCCTTGCACATTTAAACCAGAGTAAAAAAGCCCACTTCGAACAGTATATCGTTTTATAAATAAAAATGAAATATGAAAATTTTTATATTAAAATCAATTGCTTATTATAAATATAACGGGATACTATAGGGAAACCCCTAGGGTTCTTCCAGGCTCTTCGGCGCGCTTATCCAACTCGCGTCTATCGCTCCCGGCGACGCCCCGTTGGCGGGCAAATCGTATACTTGCGCGTGGCAAAGTCGCGACTCTGCCCGGCCCTCCGCTCCCGGGACGCCTGCCTTGCGATATACCGATGCCGAGGCCGCGGCATTAACAAAGCATGGAAAGGATTTTTTCTTCTTGATCGTCTGCACCGGCAACCGATGACTGTCGGTCCCCGGGGCTTCTGGAAAGAGTGCGGTCGTCAAGAGCCGGCGAGGGGGTCGAACGTCCAGAACCCGAGACACCATGAGCCGGGTGGCCCACGCGGATGGGCTTGGGACATTGGAGAGCGCCGTGGCCCGTGTCGTCGGGCGGGGGTAGTCGGCGGGCACTGTTTGAGGTCCTGCCCGCAGGGCGGGGCCGAGTTTGCCCGCCGCCCGCTCGACGGCGCGGGACGCGGGGAGTCTGGCCGCGTAGCGGACAGACCGCTCGACTGCCCAAGCCCATCCGCGTGGGCCACCCGGCGGGTTAAGGACAATACGGCTCTGTTAAATGCGCATTCCGTGCGCCCCAAGAGAACAGTCAGCGGGCTGTTCTTAACTGCATGGTATTGCGTCTAGCCCTGCGCTCGGGCCGTCCGCCGCCGCGCGGCCACCGCCCGCAACTGTCCCACGATCCCCTTCGGGAAAAAATACACGCTGAGCACGAACAGCAGGCCGAACCACAGCAGCCAATGCTCCGGTGCCAGCAGCTCCTGCAGCCAGCCCTCGCCGACAAGGTGCGAGAGCCCGCGCAGCACATCCTGCAGATAGTTCTGCGCCAGCAGGAACACCGCGACGCCAACCACCGCGCCATACAGCGTGCCCATGCCGCCGATCACGCACATGAGCAGGATGAACACCATCAGTTCGAAATTGAGCGTGTTCTCGGGATTCACATAGCGATTGAACAGCGCGAACAAGGCGCCGGCCAGCGTGGCCAGAGCCGCGGCGAGCATGACGATGGCGGTGCGGTAGAACACGGTGCGATAGCCCAGGGCTTCGGCGCGGAATTCGTTCTCGCGAATGGCCTGCAGCACGCGGCCGAACGGCGAGTTGACCAGGCGCAGCAGCAGCAGGAACACCAGCACCGCGCTGGTGAAGGCCACGTAGTACATCACCACCCGCCCCGTCACGCGCACCTGGAACGCGGCTTCGCGGGCGGCCTCGCCCAGGCCGAGCCCCAGGCTGGCGATGAAGGTGTCGATGCTGAAGCCCGGAACGGAGCCTTCCACCAGCCGGTAGGCCGGCCCGAGCACGCGCGGCACCGTCACGCGCAGGCCGTCTTCGCCCCCGGTGACGTGGTAGAGCTGATTGACCAGGTTGAGGAAGGCGAACGCCACCGCCAGGGTGACCAGGGCGAAGAAGATGGCCTTGACGCGCAGCGACAGCAGGCCGAGCAGCAGGGCCAGGGCCAGCGAGAGCAGCAGCGCCGCCGCCAGACCACCGAAGATGGCGCCGATGGAGTTGCCCCAGGCGGCCATGGCCATGGCCACGCCGTAGGCGCCGATGCCGAAGAACATGGTGTGGGCAAACGACACGATGTGGGTATAGCCCAGCATCAGGTCGTAGGAAGCCACCACGATGATGAAAATGCAGATGGTGCCCAGCATGGCGAAGGCCCGGGTGCCGCTGAACAGGAAGGGGCCGAAAGCCAGGCAGACCAGAATCAGGACGAGCAGGATGGCCAGCGGCCGGCTGCGCGGGCCATCGCCCGAAAACAGGGAATGGATCATCGCATCACACCTTGATCACCGGGATCAGCCCTTGCGGCCGCCACATGAGCACCGCCACCATCAGGCCCACGGTGGCCACCGCCGCCAGGCGTGGTTCCAGGTAGCCCACGTAAAGGTTGACCAGACCTACCAGCATGGCGCCGTAGAAGCAGCCGCGTACCGAGCCCAGGCCGCCCAGGATGATCACCACGATGACCGAGATCATCAGTTCGTCGCCCATATGCGGCGTAATGATTTCTCGGTACAAACCCCACATCGCGCCACCCAGGCCGGCCAGCGCCGAGCCCGCGGCGAATACCGCCAGGAACAGCAGGCCGATGCGGTAGCCGTGGATCTCGACCATCTCGCGGCTTTCGACGCCGGCACGGATGAGGATGCCCAGGCGGGTACGCTCGATCACCCAGAGCAGCAGGGCATAGAGGCCCACGCCCAGCACCACCGCCGCCACGCGGTATTTTTCGAGCGCGATGCCGCCGAATACCAAGGCGCCACGCAAGGCCTCCGGGCGTGGCACCGGGATCTCGCGCGGCCCCCAGATGACCTCGATGAGCTGGAAGATGACGATCGCGCCGCCAACGGTCACCAGGATCTGCTTGAGGTGATCGCCGTACACCGGCCGGATCACCAGCCGCTCGAACACCACGCCCAGCAGGGCGGCCACCAGCGCCGCCAGGGCAAAGGCCGGCAGCACGGCCGCCAGGTTGATCCAGAGCGACGGGTTGTGCGACCACTCGGAGAGGCCATAGATGAGCAGGCTGGCGCCGACGAACGCTCCCACCGAAATGAAGGCGCCATGTGCCAGATTGAGCACGCTCATGAGGCCGAAGGTCAGGCTCATGCCCGAAGCCATGAGGAACAGCATGGCGCCCATCGCCATGCCGCTGAGCGTGAGCACCAGCCAGGTACTCCACGGCATAAGGGCCAGGGGCAATAGGGTGACGAGCAAGAGCAGGAAAACGTGCGGGCGATCGGCGGACATGCCGCGCAGCGCCTGCCACGGCGAACGCTTGCGGGCGCCTGGCGAAGAAATCGCGTTCATTGATGTTCTCCCAGGCCCAGGCCCAGCAGGTCGTGCTGCAGGGCTTCGTCGTCGGCCAGCGCCGCCATGCTGCCCCGGTGCACGATGCGGCCGTCGCTCATCACGGCCACGGTTTCGCCCAGCCGGCGCGAGAAATGGAAATTTTGTTCGACCAGCAGGATGGACACCTGCTGGGCCTTGAGCTGTACGAACGCGTCGGCCAGGTCGTTGATGATGGCCGGCGCCAGGCCCTTGGTGGGTTCGTCGACGAGCAACAGCTCGCGCGGCTCGATCACCGCGCGGGAAATCGCCAGCATCTGCTTCTGGCCGCCCGATAGCGTGCCGGCGGGCTGGTTCCAGAACCGCTTCAGCGGCGGAAACAGGGTGAATATCCAATCGAGGCGGGCCGGATCGGGACTACCGCCGATGGCCGCCAGCAGCAGGTTCTCGCGCACGGTGAGCAGGCTGAAGATACCCATGTGCTCGGGAACGAAGGCAATGCCCTGGCGGGCGATGCGCGGCGTGCTCATGCCGCGCAGCTCGCGGCCGTCGAAGGTCAGCTCGCCGCGGGTGATACGGGTCAGGCCCATGATGGTGCGCAGCGTGGTGCTCTTGCCGGCGCCGTTGCGTCCGAGCAGCACGGTGAGCTGGCCGCGCGGCACGACGAGATCCACGCCGTGCAAAATGTGGTACTGATCGATATCCGCGTGAACGTTGCTCAATTCGAGGATGGCGGAGGGTTCCGGGCGGCCAGCCGGACGCTGATCGCTCCGTTCGGTTCCATCCCGTGCCACGGGGCTCGCGCTTGGGTTCGTGATCGGGGTCATGGCGGGGCCTCAGACGGCGGCGGGAATGCCCAGGTAGGCTTCTTGCACGATGGGCGAGGCGATCACCTCGGCGGGCGCGCCGTCGGCCACCAGCCGGCCCTGGTGCAGCACCACGATGCGATCGGCCAGCGAGCGCACGACGTCCATCTTGTGCTCCACCAACAGGATCACTTTGTCGGCCTGGCGCTTGATGCCGGCGATCAGCTCCAGAATCACCGGCACTTCGTCCACGCTCATGCCCGCCGTGGGCTCGTCGAACATGAATACCCGCGGCTCCAGGGCCAGCATCAGCGCGACTTCCAGCTTGCGCTGATCGCCGTGCGACAGGCCGGCCACCGCCGCTTCCGCACGCGAAGCCAGGTTGACCCGCTCGAGATACGCCATGGCGGCGTCGGTGATGTCGCGGCGGCGCGCCGCCGTTTGCCAGAACACATGGCCGATGCGGTGGCGGGCGGCCACCGCCAAGCGAACATTCTCGAGCGTGGACAAGCCGGGAAACAAGTTGGTGAGCTGGAACGCGCGGCCCAGCCCAAGCCGGGCCCGCACCGCCGGCCCCAGCGAGGTGAGATCGCGGCCATCGAGCAGCACCTGGCCCGCGCTGGCCCGCAACTGGCCGGAGATCAGGTTGAACCAGGTGGTTTTGCCGGCGCCATTGGGGCCCACCACCGCCGTGAGGGTGCCGGGGGCGAAGGCGCAGCTCACGCCATCCACCGCCACGTGGCCGCCGAAGCGGATGGTGAGATCGCGGGTCTCGAGCATGGTGCGGGACTCAACGCTGATTGCGTACGGGGATATCCATCGCGTCGAACGGAATCTCGCGCACCAACTCGGGCACGCCCGCCGTCACGGTGCGATCGGCGAACCAGTCGTCGCGCGGTTCACGCTTGATGCGGAAGTGATACATGGATTGCAGGGCCTGGCCGTCTTCGGGCCGGATGCGCATCTTGCCCTTGGGCGTGTCGAATTCCAGGCCACGAAAAGCCTCGAGCAGGGCTTCGGTATCACTGTCGCCACCGGATTTTTCGAGCGCGGCGACGATGGCCAACGCCTGGGAGAAGCCTTGTGCGGTGAAGAAGTCGGGCGCCGCCTTGAAGCGCGCCTGGTGTTCTTTGACCATCCAATCGTTGATGGGATTATCGGGCGACTCAAAGTAATAAAAGCCCGCGCCCTCCATGCCTTCGAGGTCGCCATAGGCGGCCAGCACCGGCAGGATGTTGCCGCCGGCGGCCAGTTTGATGCCATGGCGCGCCGGCTGCAGATCCTGGATCCGTGCCAGCGGATTGACGCTGCCGGCCCAGATGGCAAAGATGTAGCGCCCTTCGTCGCAGCCCTCACGATCGCGCAAGGCGCCGAACAGGCGCTCGGCCGCCGCCGTGAAGTCGGTGGCGTCGGTGGGCAGGTATTCTTCGTGCACCACCTTGCCGCCCGTGCCGTCCATGGCCTCTTTGTAGGCCGCCACGCCATCGCGGCCAAAGGCGTAATCCTGCGCGATGGTGGCCACGCACACGCCGGGCTTGCCCAGCGCCACCGCGTTGGCCACGGCATCCTGCGAGGAATTTCGGCCCACCCGGATCACATAGGGATTCCAGGAGGCGCCGGTGATGGCGTCGGCCACGCCTTCGGGCATGATGATGCGTTCGTATTCTTCAGCGATGGGGAGCGTGGCCAGCGCCACACCCGAGGCCACGGGGCCCACGACGATATGCGCGTCGTCTTCGGCGTAGGCTTCTTCCACCAGGGCGCGGGCCCGCGCCGGATCGCCCTGCGAATCCTTGACCAGCACCTCGATCCTGCGCCCCGCCACCTCGCCCTTGCCCTGGGTGGCGTACTGGAAGCCCATCTCCAGGCCGGTGGCCAATTGTTGCGCGTAGGCGCCCAGCGGGCCCGAGAAGTCGGTCACGTGAGCCACCCGGAACGGCTCGGCAGAAACGGCCGGACCCGCCATCGCGGCCATGCCAAAGGCCAGGATGGTATGACGGAACAAATGCTTCATGGCAGATCTCCTCGACAGACGGCAACGCCATGGCGGGGCGCCACGGCGCGGGGTCAATTATGACAACCCATTCAGATTTATGGCTGCAGTATGGCGTAGTTCTCGCGGGCTTCACAAGCCCCCGCGCCATTGGGGTTTATCCCAATCATGATGATCAAATTCGGCATGAAAAAATATGCCGACAAATAAATATTCATTAAATTTCAATAGCTTACGAAAAAATCAAGGCCACATAACCGCCCTGCCAGTCTGCCCGCGAATTATTCGGGATTCGCTGGCCGCATCCGATCCTTACCAGGAAAGTCTTGACTTGCTTATCGCAAGCGCTTAGCTTTTATGACTACTGATTCATATTTCGATTTCATCCCTGTCATGTCCGCCACCGCCCCGTCCGATTCGGCGCCCTCGCCTCGCGAGACGCCCTCCGCGCCCAAGACCGCCCGTGGCGCCCGCACCCGCGCCCAGATCCTGAAGGCTGCCGAGCACACCATCGGCACACTTGGCTATCACCGCGCGGGCATCACCGACATCACCCGCGCCGCGGGCGTGGCCCAGGGCACCCTGTATTGCTACTTTTCCGGCAAGGAAGAAATCCTGCGCGAGCTGGTGCGAGATATGGGCCACCAGGTGCGCGCCCATCTGGCGGCCGAAACCCGAGATGCTCGCGACCGCCTCGACGCCGAAGAAAAAGGCCTGCGCGCTTTTCTGCTCTATCTGGCCGAGAACCCCTCGCTCTATCGCGTGCTGCAGGAGGCCCAGTTCGTCGACGAAGCCATCCATCGCGAGTACTACGAGGCCTTTGGCAAGGGCTATACGCGCATGCTGGCCAATGCCACCCGCAAGGGCGAGATCCGCCCCGGCAACGACGAAATCCGGGTCTGGGCCTTGATGGGCATGAGCAACTTCCTGGGGTTGCGCTTCGCCATCTGGGATCGCGATCGCCCGCTCGACGAGGTCGTTGCCGCCGCCGCCGACTTTCTGCGCCACGGCCTGGCGCTCGACGGCAAGGAGCGTTGACATGGCCGACGCCCCGGTACTCCTGGAATCCGTCGGCAGTGCCGCGGTGCTCACCCTCAACCGTCCGGAGCGGCACAATGCCCTGGTGCCGGCACTGTTGGATTCCCTGCTCGAACAACTGGCACAAATACGCCGCAGCCCGCCTGCCGCGCTGGTACTGCGCGCCGCGGGCCGCTCCTTTTCCACCGGCGGCGACGTGGCGGGCTTTCTCGCCACGCCGCGCGCCGAACGGCGGGCCTACTCCCATGGGCTGGTGGGCGGTCTGCACGACGCCATGGTCCAGTTGCTAGCCCTACCCTGCCCCACCATCGTGCTGGTGCAAGGCATGGTCACCGGCGGCTCCGCCGGTCTCGTGCTGGCCTGCGATATCGCGATCGGCACGCCTCATGCCAGTTTCGCTCCTTGGTATACGGTGGTCGGCTTCAGCCCCGACGGCGGCTGGGCCACCCTGATGCCCGAACGCATCGGCCGTGCCCGGGCATTGGAAGTCCAGCTGCTCAATCGCCGTATCGAGGCCGACGAAGCCCATCGCCTGGGTCTGCTGCAGCGGCTGGTGGCCGCCGATCGCCTCGATGCCGAACAAGACACGTGCCTGGCCACCTTGTCGCATGCCGGGCCGGGCAGCGTGGCGCATACCCTGGCCCAGTTGCGGCCAGACCCTCATGGGGTGGCCGCCGGACTGGAGCGGGAACGCCAACGCTTTCTGGAACAGATCGACACCGACGAAGCCGAGCAAGGCATGCGCGCCTTTCTTGCCGCCAAAGGTTGAGCGGCGCTTGCCGCCGCCACCAGCCATACCGCCACGAGAGCTGATACATGAACATGTTCGATCTGATCCACCGCCGGGCCCGGCTGAGTCCTCACCGGCTGGCCGTCGAAGACCTCGCCGACGGCACCCGCTATACCTATCGTGAATTGAACGAACGCGCCGCGCGCATGGCCGCCGCCGCACGGCGGCACTGGGGCCTGGTGGCGAACGATCGCCTGGCCTATCTCGGCCACAGCCGCGCCGAGTTCTTCGCCCTTTGGTTCGGCTGCGCCAAGGCCGGGCTGATCCTGGTGCCGCTCAACTGGCGCCTGGCGGTGCCCGAGCTCGATACCGTGCTCGATGATGCCCTGCCGGCGGCGCTGATCCATGGCGAGGAGTTCACCGACACCGCGGCCCTGCTGGCGGCACGTCGCCCCGGCCTGCTCCGCATCAGCCTGGGCCGCGACGACGGCGCCCGCCACTATGACGCCGACCTGGCCGACACCGAGCCCGATCTCGGCCCACATGCCGAACGCTCGGCCGACTCGCCCTGGTACCTGCTCTACACCTCCGGCACCACGGGTCGGCCCAAGGGCGTGATCCAGACCTTCCGCATGATGGAAGCCAACTACGGCAACATCGGCCTGGCTACCGGTCTCACGCGCGACGACATCCTGCTCAACGTATTGCCGATGTTCCATACCGCCGGCATCAATCTGTACTCCAGCAGCCTGTTCTGGGTCGGCGGTACCGTATTGGTGCAGCGCCAGTTCGACCCCGCCGCCGCGCTGCGCGTGCTGGCGTCGCGTGCCACCGTGTTTTTCGGCGTCCCCGCCGTGTACCAGGCCATGGCGAAACACCCGGCCTTCGACGACACCCGGCTCGATGGCGTGCGGTCCTGGGGCTGCGGCGGCGCAACCCTGCCCCTGCCGGTGGCCGCCCGCTATAACCAGCGGGGCATTCGCGTTCGCTGCGGCATGGGCATGACCGAAACCGGCCCCACCGTTTTCCTGATGGATGAGGACAGCGTGCTCGCCAAGCCCGCGTCGGTGGGCCGGCCGCAGTTGCTCACCGAAGTTCGCGTGGTCGATCGCGATGGCCGCGACGTGGCGCCCGGCGAGGCCGGCGAGCTCTGGATCCGCGGCCCCAACATCACCCCGGGCTACTGGGAGCGGCCCGACGCCACGCGCGATGCCTTCGCCGAAGGCGGCTGGCTGCGCAGCGGCGACATCGTCCGCTGCGACGCCGACGGCGACTACACCATGGTCGACCGGGCCAAGGATATGTTCATTTCCGGCGCCGAGAATGTCTATCCCGCCGAGGTCGAAGCCGTGTTGCAAGCCCATCGATCGGTAGCCGAGGTGGCCGTGATCGGCGTGCCCGACGATCGCTGGGGCGAAGTCGGCCACGCCTGCCTGGTCGCCAGCGGAACCGCGCGACCGTCCGACGACGAACTGCGCGACTTCTGCCGCGCGGCCCTGGCGGGCTACAAGGTGCCCCGCCACTTCACCTGGTACGACGCGCTGCCGCGCAACGCGCTGGGCAAAATCATCAAACAGGAACTGCGCAATGCCCATCGAACGCCTTGAGCTGCCCTGCCGCCTGGGCCAGCAGGACTTCAATGAATTCGCCCGTCTCAGCGGCGACCACAATCCCATCCACGTCGATCCCGTCTTCGCCGCCGGCACTCCCTTTGGCGCCACGGTTTCGCACGGTATGCTGCTATATAGCTGCCTGCAGGGCGCTCTGCAACAGGCGCTGCCAGGCGTCGTCGTGGCCACGCAGCAATTGATGTTTCCGGCGCCTTCCTATGCCGACGAAGAACTGCTCCTGATCCTCGCCCCCCTGACCGACGCCCGATCCGGCAGCCGGCTGCGGATGCAGGTACAAAAAGCCGACGGCCGCCTGGGCCTGGACGGCGAAGCGTGGCTCGACCGTCCACAGCCCGCCGCTTCGGGTGCCCGTCAGCCGGCCGTGGATGTCGCGGCCACCGATCTGCCCCGCTTCCAAAGCCTGCAACGTGGGCAGGCCGCCACCCACGAGCGCTGCTTCGACGCCGCCGATCTGACCGCCTGGGCCGCCCTGGCGGGCATGCCCGCGCCGCCCGCGACGGTGCCCGGGCCTCTGGTGGGGGCGCTGTTTTCCTATCTGCTGGGCGAACGCCTTCCCGGACACGGCACCAATTACCTCAAGCAAAGCCTACACTTCCACGGTACGGCACAGCCGGGGGAACGACTCCGCGCGGCAGTGGCCATCAGCCGGCTGCGCGGCGACAAGGCCCTGGTCGACCTCGATGCCACCTGTCATGGCGCCGACGGACGCCTGCTCTGTTCCGGCCGAGCGCTGGTACGCTTTCACCATTGACTTCCCGCCTGAACAACGGTCCCGTTTTTCAAGACGACGCCGAGCCAGACTGTTGCCTCCTGGCGCCGCGGACTCCGCCGATCGATGGCGAAGAATCTCCGGCCAGCCGGCGGACTCACCTCACCGCAATCGCCCATCACGATGATCGAGCCCCGTTCCTCCCCTCTGCATCCCGCCCTCGCACCTTGGCTGGCCGGCATCAATCAGATCGCGGCGCAGGCCGCCGCCAAGGGAATCGAGCCCACCCCCGCCGCGGCGCGCGAGGCCCTGGCCAACATGACGCTGTACTTTGGCGGCCAGGCGCCGGAGATCGCCGCCGTGCGCGATTTCGTGCTGCCATCGCTGCCCACCGTCCCGCTGCGCCTGTACGACCCCCGGCCCGGGCAGCCGCTACCCGTGTGCGTTTATCTGCACGGTGGCGGCCATATGGCCGGCAGCATCGAGGTCTACGATCCGATCTACCGCCGGATCGCGGCACATGCCGACTGCCTGGTCGTGGCGGTGGAGTACCGCCTCGCCCCCGAACATCCCTACCCCCAGGGGCTGGACGACTGCATCCAGACCATCCGCGGGTTGCCATCGTGGCTGGCGTCGCAAAACCTGGGCGACGGCCGCGGCCTGCTGGTGGCCGGCGACTCGGGCGGCGGCGCCCTGACCGCCACCATCTCGGCCCTGGCCGCCCACGATCGTTCGCTGGCGGTGCGCGGCCAGGCCCTGATCTATCCCAGCCTGGATTACACGCTGTCGCAGCCGTCGACCGTGGAGAACGGCGCAGGCTACCTGCTCGAAACCGCGCGCATCCGCTGGTACTTCGACCAATATTTCGGTCCTCACGATGATCGCCGCGCCGCCTCGCCGCTGTTCATGACGGCGGCCGGCCTGCCGCCCACGCTCTTGATCACCGCCGGTTACTGCCCCCTGCGCGACGAAGGCTACGCCTATGCCGAACGGCTGGCGGCGGCTGGCGTGCCCTGCGAGCACGTCAATCTATCCGACATGCTGCATACCTATCTCAATTTGCACACACTGGTGCCGCAGGCCTGCGACGCAACGTACGACGCCATGGCGAGCTGGATCGCCAGGCTGTGATGCAAGGGGACATTTTCTACCCTCATCCGCCCGACACCAGCCGCGCCCGGATCTCTCGCGCCTTGGCCTGCAGGGTTTCGGCCAGCACCGGTACCAGGTTGGCCGACATGCGGCTATTCACGGCGGCCACGCTGATGGCGGCCACGGGCTGGCCCAGCGAATCGAACAAAGGCACCCCCACCGCGCTCACCCCTTCGGTCACGCGATCGCGGATCCAGGCATAGCCGCGGCGCCGGCACATCACCACCGCCTGGCGCAGCACCGTGCCGGCCATCACGCCGTCGTGGGTCATGCGGACGACCACCGCCTCCAGCACCTGGTCGCGCTCGTCGTCGGGCAGAAAGGAAAGAATGGCGAGGCCACCCGCGCCCTGGCCCAGCGGCCGGCGGCTGCCGATGTCCAGGGTGAAAACGCGGATCGGCGAAGGCCCTTCGTAGCGGTCTTCGCACACCGATTCCAGGCCGCTGCGCACCGTGAGATACACGGTATCGCCCACCCTTTCCGCCAGCTCGCGCAGCGGCCCGTGGCAGGCGCCGCGCAGATCGTACATGGCGGTGGCGGCCAGGCCGAGCTCGAAGGCCATGCGGCCCAGCCGGTAGCGGCGGGTGCTTTCGTCCTGGCTGGCCATGCGTTCGTCGATCAACTGGCGCAGCAGGCGGTGCGCGGTGGGGTGCGGCAGGCCGGTGGTCTGCGCCAGTTCGGTGAGGCCCAGGCCGCGCCGGCCGGCGGTGGCCAGCAGGCGCAAGAGATGCATGGCGCGGGCGAGGGTGCCGATCTCGGCAACGCCCGGTTCGCGACGATCTCGTTTGGCGCCCGGCGCCAGTACGGCGCCGGCGCCCTCCGGACCCGCTGCCATCAAGCCCCGGCGGGATCGCGCTGATAACCGGTAGCGCCGCCGAACATCTCGGCGCGGCGCGACCAGTCGTGGGTTTGTTCCCATAGCTCGAGCACGCTCATCGCCTCTTTGCGGAACTGCTCATCCTGCTCGGGGGTGGAGATGTGCGCACCCAGTTCCAGCCGGTGGCCCGACGGATCGAAGAAGTAGATCGACAACAGGAAGTCGTCGTGGTTGGTCGGACCCACCACCGGGATGCCCCGCGCTTCCAGATCGGCCTTGGCCTTGTGCAGCGTGGCTTCGTCGGCCACCCGGAAGGCGAAGTGCTGAACCCAGTCGGGGGTGTCGGGGTCGCGCCCCGAGGGCTCGCCCTCGTCCTGGGGCAGCTCGAAGAAGGCGATGCAGCTGCCGTCTTCCATCTCGAAGAAGATGTGGATATGCGGGCTGTACTTGCCCGTGGACGGCACGTGGTCCTCGCCCATGGCGTGGATGAACTTGAGGCCCAGCACCTGGGTGTAGAAATCCACGGTTTCGCGGGCATCCTTGCACCGGAACGCCGCGTGATGCAGGCTTTTGCACAACATGATGTTCTCCTTGTAAAGCGGAAGTCGGGGCTTGCGCCGTTCGCTCAGGCCGCGTCGCTCTTTGCGATCGGCATCACGCGCTGGTCGATGGCGCCGAACACGCTATTGCCTTGGCGATCGAAATGCTCGATGCGCACGCGGTCGCCGTACTTGAGCAGCGGGGTCCTGGCCGCGCCATCGCGCAGGGTTTCCACCGCGCGCAGCTCGCCCAGGCAGGCGCAGCCGGCCGACTCGTCTTCGTTGGACACGGTGCCCAACCCTACCAGGGTTCCGGGTTCCATGGGCCGGGTCTGCCCGGCGTGGGCGATCAGATCGCCGTAGTCGAACGGGCTACCGATGCCGGTTTCGAGTTCGCCCACCACGCGCTCGCCCACCTGGCAGCGCATGCGTCCCCAGACGAAGCGGCCATCCCACAGCTCGCCCAGTTCATCGGGCGTGACGGCGATGGGGCCGAGGCTGGACGCCGGCTTGCCGGTGAGGAAGCCGAAGGTGCGCTTGAGTTCCGGCGGGATCAGGGCGCGCAGCGAAACGTCGTTGAGCAGCACGAACAGGCGGATGCGCGCCGCCGCCTCGGCCGAGCTGGCGCCCAGGGGAATGGCGTCGGTCACCGCCGCGATCTCGCCTTCGAAATCGATACCATGGGCCTCGCTGGGCAGGCGGATGTCTTCGTTCCAGCCGAGGAAGCCGTGCGAAATGCCCTGGTACATCAGGGGCTTTTCGTGCAGGTCGTCGGGCACCGATTCGCCACGGGCGGCGCGGTTGCGCGAGATGTGGCTGACGTAGGCGGCGCCATCGAGGTACTGATAGGCGCGAGGCAGCGGCGGACCCAGGGTGGCAAGATCGAGCGCGAAGGCATCGGCTTGCTCGCCCTGGTTGAGGGCTTCGTAGACCGCCTGGAGCCGCGGCTCCGTCTCGCTCCAATCGTCGAGCGCCTGTTGCAGCGTGTCGGCGATTTGCGGCACGGCCGCGGCGAGGCGCAGATCGCGGCTGACGACGACGAGGCGGCCGTCGCGGCCGTGGCGGAGGGAAGCTAACTTCATGGTGAACCTGTCGGTTGAATGGACTCTGGGAGCTTGCAGACGCGGCCGGGCCGCGAGAGGCTCCGGCCGCGCCGCAAGGCGGGTTATTGCAGGGGAATGTCGGCTTCTTTCACGACGTCGCGCCAGGTCTTGATGTCCCGGTCGATGCGATCGCGCATCTGTTCCGGCCGAACATAGGCGGTATCGCTGCCCAGTTTGGCCAGGCGTTCCTTCACGCCATCATCGGCCAGGATGTCGCGCAGCGCGGCGTTGAGCTGATCGATCACGGCATCGGGCGTGCCCGCCGGCGCGGCCAGGCCCAGCCAGGACATGACCTCGAAGCCCGGCAACACGGTGGCGGCGGTGGGGACGGACGACAACGCCGGCCAGGTGTCGGAGCTGGTGACGGCCAGCGCCCGCAGGCCGCCGGATTCGATGTGCGGGCCCGCCACCGTGGCGGTGTCCACCAGCACGTCGACTTCGCCGCCCATCACGGCCATGACCGGCGCGCCGCCACCGCGATACGGCACGTGCAGCATGTCGGCCTTGGCCGCCGAAGCCAGCAGCTCGCCGGTAAGGTGCTGGGTGGACCCCACGCCCACCGAGGAGAAGGTGACGGACTCGGACTTGGCGCGGGCGCGCTCGACGAGCTGCTGGAGATTCTGGATGTCGCTCTTGCCGCTTACCGCGATCACGAAGGGGAACTGAGTCACCGTGCTGATCATGGCGAAGTCATCGACCGGATCGTAAGGCAGCGATTCCCGCATGGCGGCGGAGGCGGTATGGCCGCCGGTGAGCAATATCAGCGTGTAGCCATCCGGTTCGGCCTTGGCCACGTGGGCCGAGGCGATGGTGCCGCCGGCCCCGGTGCGCGATTCGACGATCACGGGCTGGCCCAGTTTCTTTTCCAGTTCCGCCGCGATCAGCCGCGCCACGGTGTCGGCGTTGCCGCCGGCGCCAAAGCCGTGGATCAGAGTGACGGGGCGCTCGGGATACGCCGCCCATGCCGCGCCGGCCGACAGGGCCAGCGCGGCCACGGAAAGAGAGAGTCGCTTGAAGAGTTTCATCGTTTGTCTCCTGGAGAACTAGAGTTGAAGCACCGCGTTTGGCGTAAAAATTCCCGGCCTTGCCGCTTGCATCGCTTTCCTGCCCGGCGGATACAGTCACCTGCTGAACGCGACGTTGGCTGGGCGCACACCCTGGTTACGCGGTCATTCCTGCCACATGGGTTTGAAAAATCGTGCCGGAGTGAGAATGCGGCTTTCCTGGCGCACCAGCAGCGGCATCATCTTGGCCACGTAGGCCAGCCATTGCGGATCGGCCATCAGCGCGGCGCGCCGCTCGGCTCTTTCGTTGAGATCCTGATAGGCCCACATATGAACGATCTGGTTGAGCTCGCCGATTTCGCTGGTGTAGTAGCCCACCATGCGGCCCAGGATGCGTTGCTGGATCGCCATGCCTTCGGCCTCGTACAACGCCAAGTAATCGCGCCACTTGCCGGGTACGGTGGTATAGGTGCGTTGCTCTACCAGCATGGTCGGTTTTCTCCGTGTTCATTCGCGCCATCGCGAGCCGCTGATAAGAATACGCGGAGCCCGACGACAAAAAGCCGCCATGTCCGAATAATGGACATGGCGGCTTTTTCGGGCAGCCACCATAACGGCTTGCGTTGTCCGCTGGCGTGAGTCGGGCTTATGCCAATTGTGTCGGCAGGGGGCTTTGGTCGTCCTTCTCCAGCAACTGGTGGGCCAGCAGTTCGGTCAACTCCAACCGCACGGCGGCCGAGCCGGGGTCGGCCCACAGATTGCGCCGCTCCTGCGGATCTTCCTGGAGGTCGTAGAGCTCACCCCAGTCGGCGTCGCGATACAGGGTCAGCCGATGGCGCGCCGTGACCAAGGTGCGGGCGCGCACCGGCCGCTCGAACCCCAGATAGGCGCGCTGGTTGTCTTCTTCCACCAGCACCGCCCGCCGCTCGCTTGCCGTGTCGCCCCGCATCAGGGGCAAAAGGTTGCGGCTCTGCATGCCGTTGAAGGGCGCCAGGCCGGCGCGCGCCAGCACCGTGCCGGCGATGTCGGCGCAACTGCCCAGGGAGGCTACCCGGCCCGCCCCGGCGGCGGCGGGATCGGACCAGATGAATGGCACCCGGATCAGGCCCTGGTAATGGATCGGCCCCTTGAGCATCAGGCCGTGATCACCCATGAAGTCGCCATGGTCGCTGGTGAAGATCACCACGGTGTTCTCGGCCAGGCCGGTGTCTTCCAGCGTGCGCAGGATCCGGCCCACGGCGTCGTCCACCATGGCGATCATGCCGTAGGTGAGGGCCAGGATCTGCCGCGCCTCCTGCGCGCTCACGGCGAACATGCGCGGGGTGGTCAGCACCGAACGGCCCGCCGCGCGCTCGGCGTGGGCCCAGCGTACGTGGGGCGGCGCGTCCGGCCCCGGCGGCTGGCAGGTTTCGGGAATGGTGACCTCCGCCGGATCGAACATATCCCAATACTTGCCGGGCGGCGTAAAGGGATGATGCGGATCGGGAAACGAACACTGCAGGAAAAAGGGCTGGTCGCCTTCGGCGCGCTCGCGCAGATAGGCCTCGGCGCGATCGGCGATGTAGAAGCTGGAATACAGTTCTTCGGGCACCTTGGTGCGCCAGGCCTGCGGCGCGTCGTAGCGCTCGTCCGGTGTGGCGTTGTCGGGGCCGCAGAGTTCGCTGAAGCCCGGCTGTTCGGCCTCCGCCCAGCGCAGCCAGTCGCCAAAGGTTTCATCGCCGTGGTGATTGCACAGATCCACGTGCTGGAAACCGTAATACGGCAGCGTCAGGCCGTGATCGGGATCGGCCCAGCGCGAGCGGCGCTCCTGCTGGTATTCCGGGCCGCGGATATCGCGGCGAGTGGCCTCTTCCAGCCCCGGCGTCACGGTCAGGTCGCCGTAGTCGGGGTCTTCCGTGGCGGCCGGCTTGTCCTCCATGTTCTGCAGATGGATTTTGCCCACCAGCCCGGTGTGATAGCCATTGGCCGAAAGCACGTCGGCAAAGGTTACCGAATCCAGTGGCAGCGGCACGCCGTTGCTGCGCGCGCCATGCACCGACGGCAGCCGGCCGGTCATGATGCTGGCCCGGTTGGGCATGCACACAGGCGTGGCGACATAAAAACGATCGAAGCACTGGCCGCGCGCCGCCAGGCTATCGATGTGCGGCGTACGTACCTCCGTATTGCCATAGCAGCCGAGATGGTCGGCACGGTGCTGGTCAGTGATAATGAACAGAAAATTGGGTCGTTTCGATGAATTGGACACGTTGATTTCCTTCAAGAACTACCGACGCCACGGGGCGTCCGCCGTATGATCAAAACCTCGACCCCGCCGCTGCGGCGGCGCCTCAAGCTGCGAGATCTCGAACTGCTGGTGGCGCTCGACGATACGCGCAACTTCAACCGGGCAGCGCTGTTGCTGCATACCAGCCAGCCGGCTCTGTCGCGCAACCTCTCCCAACTGGAAGCGGCGCTGGGCGCGGCGCTGTTCGAGCGCACCTCGCGCGGCACCCAGCCCACCGCCTATGGCGAACGCCTGATCCACCACGCCCGCACCTGCCTCGAAATCCTGGATCGCGCCGACGACGATCTCGACGCCGTCCAGCGCGGCGGCATCGGCCACGTTGCGATAGGCACGAACTATTCGTCGGCGGCCTATCTGCTGCCCCACGCCCTGCAACGCTTGCGGCGGCAGGCCCCGGGAGTATCCGTCACCGTCCGCGAAGGCCCGGTCGACACTCTGCTCGACGATCTGCGCACCCGTCGCATCGATCTCGTCATCGCCCGCCTCGGCCATCAGGCCTACGACGCCGACCTGGCCACGCAACGGCTGTATGACGAGCCGATGTGCCTGGTGTGCGGCCCCCAGCACCCCTTGGCCGGCCGTGGCAATCTCGAATGGCGGGACGTTCTGGCCTACCCGTGGATTCTGCCGCCGCGCCACACGCCGGTGCTCGAGCGCCTGGGCGAACTGCTGCACGAGCTCGGCCTGCCCTGGCCCGAAAGCCAGGTGGAATCCGCTTCGATCCTGGTCAATACCAACCTGCTGCGAACCAGCGACGTGCTGTCGATTACCCCGCTGGCCGTGGCCCGCCATCAAGGCTCGCTGCGATTGGTCCATCAACTGGCTTTCGAGCTGCCCACCGTCTTTACGCCGCTGGGCCTGATCACGCGGCGCGACCACACGCCCACCTCGGCACAACAGCAACTGACCGACTGCATACGCCAGGAACTGGCGGAACCTTCGCCGTAGGCTTCGGGCGTCTCACCCGCCAGTCCCGCACCAGCGCCACGCCTTCGCTTTTAGGGCCGCTTATTCAGGCTTGAGTCCCGCCGCTTCGACCACCTGGCGCCATTTTTCGAGTTCGTCGCTCGTGTAGCCGGCCAGCACTTCGGCATCGCCATACACCGGCACCACGCCAAGTTCCGCCAGGCGCGCCTGATAGCGATCGTCGGCAATAACGCGCTGCAGCGCGCCGCTCACCGTATCGATGACCGCGGGCGGAAGCCCCGGCGGGCCGAACATCGCCCAACGCGAATCTCCCTCCACCTCGGGATAGCCGAGCTCGGCCACGGTGGGCACCTCGGGCAGAATGGGCAGGCGTTCGGCGTCGAACGTCAGCAGCGGCTTAACGTAACCGCTCTGGATATGAGGCACGATGGACGAAGTCACCACCACCATGGCATCGATATGGCCGGCGATGAGATCGTTGATCGCCGCGCCACCGCCCTTGTAGGGCACGTGCAGCAGGTTGGCGCCGGTGGCCAGCTTGAGTTGCTCGCCGATCAAATGCATATCGGTGCCGGCGCCCGGCGAGCCGATCGCCAGCGCCTCCGGATTCGATTTGGAATACTCAATGAGCTCCTCCAGCGACGCCACCGGCAACTTGGCGTTGACCACCAGCAGTACCGGCTGGCGCGCCACCATGGCGATGGGGGCAAGGTCGGTTTGCGGGTCGTAGGGCACATTGGCGCCCGGCATGTTGGGTGCCGCCGTGATCGGCGCCATGGCGGTAAACAGCAGCCGGTAGCCGTCGGGATCGGCCTTGGCCACCACCGCGGTGCCGATGGCACCCGCCGCGCCGCCGCGGTTCTCCACGACGATGGGCTGGCCCAACTCGCGCGCCAGGGGCTCGCTGGTGATGCGGCCGAGCACGTCGGTGCCGCCACCGGCGCCAAACGGAATCACCATGGAAACGGCGCGGTCGGGATAGGTCTGGGCCTGGGCTGCGCCGGTCGCGGCGAGGCCGGTGGTCAAGCAGGCGGCCATCAGGCCAAGGCGCCAGGATTGCAGCCAGCGCGGCAGCGTGGGCGTGTGCATGTGTATCTCCTTGGGTTGTCCGAGCCGTCAGGACACCCGAACGGGCGTCCTGGGCATAGCCAAATAAGATACGCTGGCTGCAAATATCAATCAAATACCTTTATGATGCTAGATCATATCAACTCTGATATGGCAACCTCCTTTCCTCGGACGCCCCGAACCAAGGTCGCCGACGCCAAACCCATCAAACCTGCGATGATCAGAGGATGATCCCGCGCTGGCGCAGTTCAGCCAGAGTTTGTTCGCTCAAGCCCGCCTCCATCAAAACCTGTTGAGTGTGCTCGCCCAGCGCCGGGCCGCCCCGGTCGAAACCTCCGGGCGTGGCACTGAGCTTCGGTACGATGCCCGGCACCTTCAGATGGGAACCGTCGGCCAAGACGATGTCGGTCAACATATTGCGTGCCTGATAATGCGGATGCTCCACGATGTCCTGGATGGTAAAGGGCTTGCCGGCCGGCACACGGGCTTCCGCCAGCGCCGCCAAGGCATCCTCCAGGCTTTGTGCGCGGGTCCAGGCCGAGATCGCTTCGTCGATCTTCGCCATGTGCATCACCCGGCCCGGATTGAGCGCGAGATCGGGATCCTCAGCCAAGTCGTCACGGCCGATCAGCCGCATCAGGCGTTTGAATATGCTGTCGCCGTTGCCCGCAATCAGCACATATCGACCATCGGCACAGAGGTACGCGTTGGTGGGAGCCACTCCCGATAACGCACTGCCCGCCGGCTCGCGAATCATGCCGTAACGGTCGAATTCGGCCACCGCCCCCTCCATCATGTTGAACACCGCCTCGTACAGGGCGACATCCACGACCTGGCCCTTGCCGCCATGTGCGGCACGATGGTAGAGCGCGAGCAGGACGCCTATCACGCCGTGCAACGCCGCCAGGGAGTCGCCGATGCTGATCCCCGGCCGGACCGGGGGCTGGCCCGGCATGCCCGTGATGTACCGCAATCCGCCCATCGCCTCGGCGATGACCCCGAACCCCGGCAGATCGCGCAAAGGCCCTGATTGGCCATAACCCGAAATGCGCAACATGATGAGCTTCGGGTTCAAGGGACTGAGGGTATCGAAGTCGAGCCCCCACTGCTCCAGCGTGCCAGGGCGAAAATTCTCGATCAGGACATCAGCCTCGGTAGCCAGCTTACGCACCAGTTCCTGTCCCTCGCGTTGGCGCAGATCCAGGGCCACCGAGCGCTTGTTACGCGATTGCACATGCCACCACACCGACTCTCCACCCACGGGAGTACGCCAGGTACGAAGCGGATCTCCTATCTCCGGCGGTTCTATCTTGATGATCTCGGCGCCAAAATCGGCCAGTGTTTTGGCGGCAAACGGACCGGCAATCAGCGTCCCCAGTTCAATGACGCGGATTCCCTCCAGCGGACGGCGAGACGGTTGGCTCATGTTCGTGGCTCAGGCTAGTTGATGGTGATACCTTGGCGCTTGATAAGCTCGCCCGCTTTGGGCCGCTGGTCGTCCACGTGAGTCTTGAATTCCTCCGGCGACTTCATTACCGGGTACATGCCCAGCGATGCCAGCTTCTCTTGGACTTCCGGTCGTGCCAGCACCTTGTTGATGGCGGCATTCAACTTGCCCACGACTTCCGGCGGCGTCCCGGCCGGCACGAGCACACCCTGCTCCGCGCTGATCTCGAACCCCTTGACGCCTGCCTGCTCCAATGTTGGGACGTTCGGCAGGGCGTCCAGGCGATCGGGCCAGGTGACGGCCAAGAACCTGACCCTATCGTCGTTGATGTAGTTGCGGGCCGTCGCCAAGCCCATGAACATGGTGGGAATCTGTCCGCCGATGAGATCCACCACCGCGGCGGAATCCCCTTTGTAAGGAATGTGCGTCATTTTCAGCTCCAGAATATCCATGAGCGACGCCATGGATAAATGGTGCGGGGAGCCAATACCCGGCGTGCCATAACTGGCTTTAGCCGGATTCTGCTTCACCCATTGGGCCCATTCACCGACGTTGCGCACCGGGACATCCTTGCCCACCGCCAGAATCAAGGGGAAACGGCCCAACATGGCCGCGTACTCGAAGCTGTCGGGGGAGTACGGCATGGTCTCGTACAAATACCAGTTGTTGTACAAACCGCCGTTATCCGCCGTCACCATGGCGTACCCATCCGGTGGCGCCGACGCCAACACCTGTGTCCCCAGTATGCCGCCGGCGCCCGGCCGATTCTCGACCACGACTCGCTGGCCCAATTCATTACCCACGCCCTCTCCGATCAACCGGGCAACGATGTCGCTGGCACCGCCGGCCGCATAGGGCACGATCCAGCGAATCGGCTTGTCGGGGTAGTTCTGCGCAACCGCGGCGGGCAGCGAGGCGCCCATGGTCAGAGCTGCCACGGCGGCCAGCCATTGGCGCCGGCCAAGTTTTTTTAATGACATCGAAGCGATCATGGTGTGTCTCCTGAATATCCGGTTCTGAAAGAACGGCGGTTTACCAACCGCGGGTTTGCGACCAATCGCGAATGAGGTCCAGCGAACGCTGCATATGCTGGGGCTGGCCCTTGAAGTAATGCGAGGCGCCTTGCAGGCAGTGAAATGTTTTGTCTGCGCTGGCGCATGCCCGGTACATCAGCCCCACATCCGGCTGCGGTACGGCGTCGTCGGCGCCATGCTCGATGGCGAGTAAAGGGACCGATATTTTCTCGGCGCAGGTTTCGCCATCGGCATGCGAATGATCGATCGACCACTGCGATAGCCATGAACGCAAAGTCGAAAAGCGAGCCAGGCCGACGGGCCCGTTATTCGCGGTTTCGGGAACACCCATGTAACAGCTTCCGATGGGGCGGCCGTTGGGTTCGATGGCGCCATCCAGGAAGCGGGGATCCGCCATGGTGCGGTGCGTCACGAAGCCGCGCTCGCGTTCATTGCCGCCGCGCTTGCGCAAGAGCTCCAGCGTCTCTTGGACCCGCGCAGTAATACGTCGTACCCGGGCCAATTGAGCCGCCCGATAGCTCTCCAGCCAGTCTTTTGGATATGGCGGACGCACCGGCAATTCCGGCGAGTACAGATCCAGTCGGCTATCACGAACGTCAGGGTCGGCGTCGTCCAGCACCGACGGGTCTATCCATTCCGACAAGCAACGCGCGCGGGAGCGATGGGCTGCCTCCAGGATCAGACCATCGGCCGGCAGAAGCTTGGCTGCGGCAAGGTCGATGGGATCTCCCGCCGGGGTGGCGGTAATCGTGGGGTGTTCCGCCTGCGCTTGATAAAGCAGAGATAATGCGCCCCCGCCCGACCAACCGAGGAGGATCACATGCTTGAAACCGAGCTGCTCTTTGGCATAGCGAACACAAGCGCCAAGATCCAGCACCACTTTCTCGAAAATGAGCGCGCTATCGTTGCGGGCATATCGGCTGCCCATGCACAACACCGACGTACCAGCCTCCGCCAGCCCCGACGGCAAGGGCAATAATTGAAGCGTGGAACTCGGGTGCATCATGAGATACACAGTCTCGTTTTTACCTCGTCTGGGCCTCAGCAACACGCCCTCGAGATTCACCGTTCCCTGGCTCCCTACAAAGCCGTAGGTTTCCGTCATCTGGCTGTTTTCAGCGTAGCTGACATGCACCCATTCGCGCAGCACGTCGTCGTTCATCGCTTTCTCGCTCATAGCAAAGGCTGGCCGGGCCGGCGTTCGATAGCCGGCTCCTGTAGGCACTCTTGAATCAGCACCGATATCCGATCGGCATTCCCGAACTCTCTGGCCAGCGCGAGCACCAGTTTGGCCAGGAACACGGCATCATCGCCCGGGCCGACCAGATCGATCGCCTTGGCAAGTTCATCGTAGAGACCTTCCAGTTCGGCAAATGTCAGAAATCCCCGCTCATCGGCCAAGGCGTCGCCACCGGCCTTCGAGAGATCTCCCGCTCCCCCCGGGACTTCGCTCTGTTTGGCTCCGCCATGCATGGCGGGACTTGCGCTTTGGCGCTTGATCGGTTCTTGCATGAGTCGTACTCCTCCGTGGGTTTCGGGCTTACGCCGCGCCGATGCCAAGAGATTGCCGAATGACGTCCGACACGCGAGCGGCGCTTCCCGCCGTCCAGCGCGAGGCGACGTGCTGATCCGGCCTGAGGACGTAAACCGCCTCCCCTGCGCAGCCCCAGAGCGCCGCAACGTGGCCAGACGAATCGAGGAGTATCCGGTCGGCCCCCGCCGGGGCTTGATCCGGCCGCCGGGGCAAAGCCAGCAGGCGTACGGCAATACCTTCTTCGCGTAGCGCCAGCACGTCTTCTAGCGCCTGACGCCAAAGCTCAGGATCGTCGCCAAACACCAGTACCTGGAAAGCCGCTTGAAAATGATCCAGCAAAAAACCGGCATCCGGCCGATCGGGATCGAGACGCGCGTTGCGAGGCGGCGCGCCTGGCGGCGGACCGCCCTTGAACTCCGGCTCCGTGGCATCGACGCGGGTAAGGGGGCTGTTGGCGTAGTCGATAGGATGCGAGGTGCGCCAATGCAGCAAGCCACGCACCCACGGCCGGTTCAGCGCCAACGACAGTACGGCACGCTGCATCACTCGAAAGCCGTGGCTGGGCGGCGCCACCATCCGTGTACTGCGGGCGGCCTCGACGCAAATCTGCCGCGCGTCCGCCACGCGCTCGGTGGAGTAGGTGGCGAGCAGACTTGGCTTTGCCTGCCCCTGGATCACCGCGGCCAGCTTCCATCCCAGATTGATGGCGTCCTGCACTCCGGTGTTCATGCCCCGCACGCCAAACACGGGAAGCAGATGCGCCGCGTCGCCACACAGCAAGACGCGGCCGTGATGGTATTCGGCCAGCGTCATCGCGTTGGGTCGATACAACGAAATCCATTCGATCTGCCAAGGCCGATCGATGCCGACATATGCCAAATGTGCCTCGATATTCGCTTTGATGCGCTCGGGCCTGATCGCTTCTTCGTCCGACATGCCGTCTGGCACCTGATAATCCAGACGCCAAATCCACGGATGGGTCTTGTGCACGAGAGCGGTTTGGCCCGGCAGCCACGGCGGCTCGAAATAGCATCTGCGCCCGGCGGGCTCGTCCAACTCCATCTTGAAGTCGGCAATGACGAAGCGCGACTCGAAGGACTCGCCCTCGAAGCGCAACCCTGTTAACCGGCGCACGGCGGAGCGCGCCCCATCGCACCCCACCACCCAACTGGCGTTGCAGCGATAGACTCCTTCCGGCGTGTCGAGCTCCAGCTCGAGGCGGTTTTCGTGCGACGTCAAACCGACCAGGGCGGTCTGGAACCGGATATCCACGCCCTGCGCCAAAGCTTCTTCGACCAGGATGTCTTCCATCAGACATTGGCCCAGATTCGTCATGGGCTCGAACTTGTCGTCAGGCTGATAGGGGATATCCAGATGGTGAACGACACTGTTTTTATAGTAGCTATGACCTTCCCGCCAGGTAATGGCCTTTGCCAGAAACCGCTCCGCCGCGCCCGACTGCTCGATGATCTCCATCGAACGCTTCGTGAGCGCGACCGCCCGACTTCCTCCGCTGACTTGCGCTTCGGCTTCAATCAAGACACACGGTATGCCGTGCTTTCGTAATTGGATTGCCAGTACCAAACCACTTGGCCCGGCGCCGATCACCACCACCGGATGAATCGCGGCCTCTGGCGCATCCATATCGGCCGGACGTTGGAATGGATAGACCTCATACGAAAAATAGCTGGAGCGAAACGGCGTGGTGTCGGGTCTATGCACACTCACCTCCTTCGACAACCGCTCTTGGCGCCTCCTCCCGGCGCGCCTGCTTCTCGCGACACCAGGCCTCCATCATCCGGCGCGCCTCTATAATTCCATTTTCAGACACTTCATCTTCCATATCGACCGTGAGTTCAAGCCGGATGCCATTGGGATCGAAGAAGTAGATCGAGCGCACGAAACCATGGTCGGTGACGCCCAGCACCTCGACGCCGGCGGCTTCGAGTGCGACCTTGGCCCGATCAAGCGAAGCCAGCGAGCCTACCTTCAGGGCAAGATGATTCACCCAGGCGGGTGTATTGGGCGACGGTTCAGCCAGCTGATCGTCCCCGAGGTCGAAGAAGGCGATCGAAGAGCCATCCTCCAGACGGAAGAAGAGATGGACATAAGGACAACACTCGCCAGTACTGGGGACGGTCTCGGCGCGTATGACATGCGTCAGCGGGAGGCCCAGGATGCCTTCGTAGAAGGCCTGCGTCTCCGCAGCGTCGCGGCAGCGCCAGGCGAAATGATGCAAACGTTGTATTGGCTCGAACACGGATTCCATGACGACTCACTCAGGAGATACCAGGATGCGCACATTCTCGATCCGGAGAACAAAAGTGTCAATAACTGGAACTTAAGTGTTAACCCTAGGAGACTCTCCGCAGGACCGGCCTGCTATGATGCAAAGTTGCCATGCGTGGCGCTGGGAGCCTGCGCGAAGAACGCCGGCTTGCGCTTAAACCCTTGATCACATCGCCGCGGCGATCCTTTGTGGCAAACGTACGTGCCACATTCGCGGCCGCCTTGGCGGCAACCGTAGTCACTCTTCGCACCCGCCGATCCTTGTTGCGCCATGAATAAGTTCTCCCGGATGATCGACGTGCTGGATCTTTTCTCCGAGGAAGACTCACTGCTGACGGCGGAAGACATCGCAGCCCGCTTGCAACTTTCGCGAACCACCGCTTTCCGTTACGTGAAGGAGTTGAATGCCGTCGGCTTCCTGGCCAACTATTCCGGCCGCTATTCGCTGGGCGCGCGCATCATCACGCTCGACTACCGGATTCGCCAGTCGGATCCCGTGCTGGGCGCGGCTCGCCCCATCATGAAGCAACTCACGGCAGAAACCGGATGCAGCGCGATCCTGTGCCGCATGTACAACGATGAAGTGATCAATGTCTATGACGAGCCTGGCTATATTGATCCGAACCTCAACGTCTCGAGCCGCGGCATCCCCTTGCCGCTGTTCCGGGGCTCGGCCTCGAAAGTCATGCTGGCGAACCTGCCCGCACGCCGACTAAAAAGAATCTACGACAACCATCGGGACGACGATGATGTTCGCGCCCAGGGGCCGGAATGGGCCGCATTCAAGGCCTATTACGCACGCATTCGACAGACCGGGCATTACATCTCCCACCATGAGCTGGATCCCCACACCGTCGGTATTGGCGCGCCAATCACCGTCCCTTCGATCGGTGCGGTCGGTGTCATTTCCCTCGTGTTTTCTTCCGATCGGCTAGCCATGCTGAACACCGACGGACTGGCGAGCCGGGTCAAGGAACTCAGTGCCCAAGTGGGGTGTGGCCTGGGCATCCTGGGGGAGAAAGCTGGGCTGCCGTGATTCGGCGCTCCTGGATAATCCCCGAATCCTGCGTTCGGAAGATGTGGCTCTTGGCGACGTAAAGCCCCCGAATGATCGCTGCCCTTGCCGGCAACCCCTCCGCACTTTCATACAGCCTTCACGGCGTCTTCTTAGGTGCAGTCCTGACTCTCCTCAAGGACAAGAAAACGTTCTGTCAACCGGACCCAATACGCCGAACCCAACGGAATATTGGCATCGTTGAAGTCGTATCCGGGATTGTGGACCGCACAAGCGGTGTGGTCGCCAGCCGTGCCGCTGCCGTTGCCGATGAATAAATAGCTACCCGGCACTTGCTGCAGCATGAAGGCGAAATCTTCGCTGGCGGTGATGGGAGCGGCTTCCGCCACGATGTTCTCCGACCCCACCAGCTCTTCGCCTACTTGATGGGCCAGAGCGGTTTCAGCCGGCGTATTGACGAGCACCGGATAGCCTCCTTGTAGACGAACCTCCGCCTTTAATCCGAACGACTCAGCCTGAGCGCGCACGAGATCGTCGATCCGGCTCAGCAACATGTCGTGGACGCTTTGGTTGAGGGATCGGACACTGAGTAACAACGTAGCCGTTTGAGGAATCACATTGTTGGTATGGCCGGCCTGGAAGGCACCCACCGATATCACGGCCGGCTCCAGGGGAGGCACATTGCGCGATACGATGCTTTGCAAAGCCGTCACGATGGCCGCGCCCGCCATGATCGGATCCTTGGTCTTGTGCGGCTGCGCGCCATGGCCGCCCACGCCGTGCAGTTCGATCGTGATGTTTTCGCTAGCCGCCATCGCGGCCCCGGTGCGGAATAACAAGGTTCCACTCGCATGTCCCGGCAGGTTGTGCATGGCAAAAACGGCATCGCAGGGAAACTGCTCGAAAAGCCCGTCGTCCATCATCTTCTTGGCGCCGCCCAGCCCTTCCTCGGCGGGCTGGAAGATAAGGTTCAACGTGCCGTCGAACCGTCCCTTCAGGGCCAGGTAACGCGCGGCGGCCAATAACATGGCGGTGTGGCCGTCATGACCGCAAGCGTGCATGATGCCCGGCCGATTGCTTTCGTAGGACAAGCCCGTTTGCTCCTGGATGGGCAAGGCATCCATGTCGGCTCGCAGGCCCAATCGTTTTTCGCCGTTCCCGCGCGTCAAGCGGCCGACGACTCCGGTTCCTCCCAAGCCTCGCGTCACCTGGTAGCCCCAAGATTCGAGACGCTCCGCCACGAGGTCGCTGGTGCGAAACTCCTGATAGCCCAGTTCGGGATGCTGATGGATCTCTTGCCTCAGGCCGATGAATTCATCGGCCTGCTCGCGCATGGCGCGTAGTAGGGATTCCATGACCGCTCACTCCGCCTGAAAATTGGTCGACTTCGCCAGGTCGCGAAAGACCCCGATCTCCCCGGCATAGAAATCCGAAGCCTCTTCGAGTGTTAGTGGCGCCGACATCTGGCGGTTCTGCGCCTCGAGCGCGACGCGAACCTTCGGATCACCCAACGCCTGAATCAGAGCTTGATTGAGCGTGGCCTGAATCTCATCGGGAACATCCTTGTCCACGAAATAACCGGCCCAGGTCGAGAATACGAAATCTTGCAAGGCGTCGCTTTCAGCAAGCGTTGGCACGCCCGATAATGCCGGATGGCGCTCGGGCGTTAAAGTCGCCACAAATTTTAGGCGCCCCTGCTGTGCCATTTCCATCTGGGGCAAGCCGAAGGGCGTAATGAAGATATCAACCCGGCCACCGACCAGGTCATTGATAGCCGGCGCCGCCCCGCGATAGGGGATGTGCGTCATGGGCGCATCGAGCACGTTCGCCATATGCGCGCCCAATAAGTGATAGAAGGAGCCCGGCCCTACGCTGGCATACGTCGCCGGCTCGCTCCGAGCCGCCGCATCGCGAACGTACCTTGCCAGTTCATCGCCATTCGAGGCGGGCAGATCGCTACGCGCCAGGACGGCCATCGGTACGTCGGCAATTTTTTGCAGCAGCGAAAAATCGTCGCTCTGGAAGCTGGCCGCGTCGATCGTCATGGGCGCCAGGATCAATTCATTGGGCGAGCCTTGGAACAGGGTGTATCCATCCGCCGGCGCATTCAAGACGCGCTGTGCGGCGATCGTGCCGCCGGCACCGCCAAGGTTTTCCACGATGACCGTTTGATCGATCGCCTTGGATAGGCTTTCACCGACGAGGCGCGCCGTGAGGTCGGACGGACCGCCCGCGGGATACGGCACCATGATGGTGACCGGCTTCGTGGGATAGGCATGTGCCGCGTTTTGATCCATCAAACCCAATGCCGCGACTCCCATCAAGGCGCAAGATATGAACGTTTGCCCTACCAAATGCATGGTTATCTCCTGTTGTTTACTTTGGGTCACTTCCACCGATGAGAACCCATCATGCATGACGCGTTTGTTCTGCTCCCCAACGAAGCGTTGTTGTGATGCGGAGATGGGGAATGGCCTCATGCTATGCCGGCTCATAATATTCGTCCAATTCAATGTTTTCATTGAATCAATGATTTTATGGAATAATAAGTTGATGAATCTCAGACATCTGGAACACTTTCTCGCCCTGTTGGAAACGGGCTCGTTCAGCCAGGCAGCCGAACGCCTATTCATCACACAATCCGCACTTAGTCGCAGTCTTCAGAATCTAGAAGAAACGCTGGGTGGCTTATTGATAGAACGGCATGGCAAACGCAACGAAGTGACTCCGCTGGGCCGCGAAGTGGCCCTCAGGGCGCGCCATATCGTGCACGCCGCCCAGGATCTGAAGCGATCCACAGAGCTGTTGACCTCCGGCTCGGCGGGCGAGATCAGTCTTGGCTTGGGCTCGGGTCCCGGCGCCTTGCTCATGACGCCCTTCCTGTGTTTCATGGCGGAAAGCCATCCCGCCGTAAAGGTCAAGATTTTCAGGGGAAGTACGGAATTGCAAGTGCAGCAACTACGGGATCGCGAACTCGACGCCCTGGTGGTAGATATGCGGCGCGTGACGCCCGCACCGGATCTATCCATCGAGAATCTGGGCTTGTTTCCCACCGGATTCCTATGTCGGCCGGATCACCCTCTTGTCGATCAGGGAGAACTGCGACTCGACGACGTGCTGCAGTACCCCCTGGCCTCTACACCGCTATCCGCCGAAATCATTCGTCTGTACATCGAGCGCTGCGGTCCCGCGGCCGATCTGAGCCAAAGAGTCACTTTGCAGTGCGAAGAGATTTCCAGCCTGATCGAAACCGCCAAGCGGTCGAAAACCATTCTCGTGGGCATTCTGGGGGCCGCCCGTCATGAGCTCGGCCTGGGCGAGCTCGTCAAGCTTCCGGTCGCCAACACGCCCAATGCCGGTGCGCAGTTCGCCTACGTCACACTGCTTCGCCGCGTCCAGGCTCCCGCCTTGGGCTGGTTCAAGCAATTCGTGGAAGATGAGCTGTCCCTCCATAGGCCGGCATCCACCTCCGGAGGATAAGCGAACTTCCGCCGCCCTCAACCCTCCAGCACCGGCAGCAAGGCACGGCGCACATCCTCCGCCGTCCGGCCACTGCGCTGCACGTAGTCCTCGAACTGGTCTTGGCCTATCGTACCCACATTGAAGTAGCGCGCCTCGGGGTGGCTGAGGTAGAACCCCGACACACTCGATGCCGGCCACATGGCCAGGCTGTCGGTCACGCTCATGCCGATCTCGTCGCAGTCCAGAACACGGAACATTTCGCGCTTGACCGTATGCTCCGGGCAGGCCGGGTAGCCCGGCGCGGGGCGGATGCCGCGATAGGCCTCGCGGATCAGTTCGGTATTGTCGAGGTCTTCGTCGGCGGCATAGCCCCAGAGATCACGGCGCACGCGGGCATGCAGGCATTCGGCAAAGGCTTCGGCCAGGCGATCGGCCAGGGCCTTGAACATGATCAGGCTGTAATCGTCATTGCCGGCGATGAACTCTTGCTCCTTGCGCTCCATGCCGATGCCCGCCGTCACGGCAAACAGGCCGATATAGTCGGCCACCCCGCTCTCGCGCGGCGCGATGGCGTCGGCCAGGCAGCGATTGGGCACGCCCTCGCGCTTGGCCGTTTGCTGGCGCAGGTTGCGCCAGGTCAGCAGCACCTCGGAACGGCTGTCATCGGTGTAGATCTCGATGTCGTCGCCCACGCTGTTGGCCGGATAAAAGGCCAGTACGCCGTTGGCCGTCAGCCAGCGCCCGTCGATGATCCGGCGCAGCATATCCTGGCCATCGGCGTAAACGCGGTGCGCCTCCTCGCCCACCACGGCGTCGTCGAGGATCCCCGGAAATCCGCCATGCAGGTCCCAGGTCTGGAAAAACGGCGTCCAATCCAGATAGCGCGCAATCTCCGCCAGGTCGTACTGTTTGAAAGTACGCCGGCCCAGGAACTTGGGCCGTAGCGGCTGATAGGCGCTCCAATCCGTGGCCTGGCGATTGGCGCGAGCGTCGGCCAGCGGAATCAGCGGCACGGTCCGGCGATTGGCATGGCGTTCGCGAACCTTTTGATAGTCTTCCGCCAACTGCGCAAGGTATTCGTCACGGCGGTCGGACATCAGGTTCTGCGCCACGCCCACGGCACGGCTGGCATCCGGCACGTACACCACTGGCCCGTCGTAATGCGGAGCGATCTTCACCGCCGTATGCACCCGGCTGGTGGTGGCGCCGCCGATCAGCAACGGCACCTTGCGGTCGCGGAACCACGGATCACGCTGCATCTCGGAGGCGACGTGGGCCATTTCCTCCAGGCTGGGCGTGATCAGGCCCGAGAGCCCCACCATATCGGCGTTGACCTCCTTGGCCTTCTGCAGGATCTCGGCGCAAGGCACCATCACACCCATATTGGCGACTTCAAAGTTATTGCATTGCAGAACCACCGTGACGATGTTCTTGCCGATGTCGTGCACGTCGCCCTTGACGGTGGCGATCACCAGCCGGCCGTTGGAGCGCACCTCGCCACCAGCGGCCTCGAGCTGGCGCTTTTCTTCCTCGATGAAGGGAATCAGGTGGGCCACCGCCTGCTTCATCACGCGCGCCGACTTGACCACCTGCGGCAGGAACATTTTGCCCGCGCCGAACAGATCGCCCACCACGTTCATGCCGTCCATCAGCGGACCTTCGATCACTTCGATCGTTCGCCCGCCCCGCGCGTCCACTTCCTGGCGCACCAGTTCGGTGTCCTCGACAATGTAGGTGGTGATGCCCCGCACCAGCGCGTGGGTCAAGCGCTCGGTCACCGGCGCTTCGCGCCACGCAAGATCCTCTTCGCGCTTGCTGCCGCCGCCCTTGACCTGGTCCGCATGCTGCACCAACCGCTCGGTGGCGCTGCGCGTATCGTCGGGCTCGCGGCGGCCCAGCGGCTCGGCGCGGTCGAGCACGACGTCTTCCACCAGGTCGCGCAACAGCGGATCGAGGTCGGCATACACGCCAAGCTGGCCGGCATTGACGATGCCCATGGTCAGCCCTTCGCGGATAGCGTAATACAGGAAGACGGTGTGGATCGCCTCGCGCATCGGCTCGTTGCCGCGGAACGAGAAACTGACGTTGGAAATACCGCCCGAGAGCCGCGCATGCGGCAGGTTCTCGCGGATCCAGCGCACCGCTTCGATAAAATCCACGGCGTAGTGGTTATGCTCGTCGATGCCGGTGGCGATGGCGAACACGTTGGGATCGAAGATGATGTCTTCCGGCGGGAAACCCACCTCCTCGACCAGCAAACGGTAGGCGCGGCCGCAGATCTCCTGGCGCCGCGCCAGCGTGTCGGCCTGCCCGCTTTCATCGAAGGCCATCACCACCACGGCCGCGCCATAGCGCCGGCACAGCCGGGCCTGGGCCAGAAACGGCTCCTCGCCCTCCTTGAGCGAGATCGAGTTGACCACCGGCTTGCCTTGCACGCACTGCAGGCCGGCCTCGATGACGCTCCACTTGCTGCTGTCGATCATCACCGGCACCCGCGAAATGTCGGGTTCGGAGGCGATGAGATTGAGGAAGCGCCGCATGCAGGCTTCGGAATCCAGCATCGCCTCGTCCATATTGACGTCGATGATCTGGGCGCCGTTCTCCACCTGCTGGCGGGCCACCGCCAGGGCCTCGTCGTAGCGCTCTTCGCGGATCAGGCGGGCGAACATCTTGCTGCCCGTCACGTTGGTGCGCTCGCCGATGTTGACGAACAAGGTGTCGTCGGCGATGTTGAGCGGCTCCAGCCCCGACAGCCGGGTTTGCACCGGCACCTCGGGCAGCGTGCGCGGCGGCTGGCCGGCCACCTTGGCCACGATCGCCCGAATGTGCTCCGGCGTGGTGCCGCAACAGCCGCCCGCCATGTTCACCAAACCGGCCTGGGCGAACTCCTCGAGCAGGCTGGAGGTATCCTCGGGTGTTTCGTCGAAACCGGTCTCGCTCATGGGGTTGGGCAGGCCGGCATTGGGATAAACGCACAGGAAGGTGTCGCAAATGCGCGCCATCTCGGCCACATATGGCCGCATCAAGGCCGCACCCAGGGCGCAGTTCAAGCCGATGGTGATCGGCCGCGCATGGCGCATGGAGTTCCAGAAGGCTTCCACCGTCTGGCCCGACAGAATCCGCCCCGAAGCATCCGTGACGGTGCCCGAGATCATCACTGGCAGGCGCTCACCGGTTTCCTCGAACACTTGCTCCACCGCGAAGATCGCCGCCTTGGCGTTCAAGGTATCGAATACGGTTTCGATCAGCACGATGTCGATGCCGCCTTCGAGCAAGGCGCGCAACTGCTCGGCATAGGCCTCCCGCAGCGCTTCGAAGGTGACGTTGCGCGCGCCGGGATCGTTGACATCGGGCGAGATCGATGCGGTCTTGGGCTGTGGCCCCAGCGCCCCCGCCACGAAACGCGGCTGCTCCGCCGACTGCAGCGCATCGCACACCGTGCGTGCCAGCCGGGCCGAGGCCAGGTTCATCTCGTAGGCCAGTTCGGCCATGCCGTAATCCGCCTGCGCAATGGCCGTGGCGCCAAAGGTGTTGGTTTCGATCACGTCGGCGCCCGCAAGCAGATATTCGCGGTGTATGGCCTCGATCACGTCGGGCCGCGTCAGCGACAACAGCTCATTGTTGCCGCGCACGTCCTGGCCATGGTCGGCAAACCGCTGGCCACGGAAATCCGCCTCGCCCAGCTTGTACTGCTGGATCATCGTGCCCATGGCCCCATCCAGCACCAGAATGCGCTGGCTCAGGAGGCGCGCGAACTCGCCGCCACGGGTATAGGCTTCGGGGGGATAGGGCAGGGAGGGAAATGGCACGGCGTATCCGGACGCGGCGGGAGCCACGCATCATCAAAATGAAAGTTAACTGGGTATGGTAACAAAGTTGGCCTTGCGTCCCAGCGTCCAGATCGGGTGTGTGGTCGGGTTACTCCCACACCAACGGCGGGTCATGCGTCATGCCATGAGGTCCCGATGGATGCATGGCGCTGGCAAAGCCCCCGATCCACGATCAGGACGATCTTGCCGATCTGTTCATTGCGCTCCAACATCCAGTGCGCCGCTGCGGCCTCTTGCAGCAGATAGGTACGCTGCACGTGGGTCACGATACGGCCGAGCTCGATGAGCGGCCAGACGTGCTTCAAAAGGCTGTCGGCCAGTAGCCCTTTTTCCTGGGGAGTCCGGCTCCGTACTACGGAACCCGCGATGGTCAGCCGCCGACGGACCACCTGTCGGAAATTGACTGTCGATTCCACATTGCGATGCGTGCCCATCAGCACGATGCGGCCGCCCACGGCGAGAATATCTACCTCGCGTTGCAGGTAGTCTCCCGCCTGGGCATCGAGGATGACGTCCAAGCCCTTGCCGCCAGTCGCTTCAAGCGCCGCCGCGCACCAGTCCGCTTCCGCGTAGTTGATGGCAATGTGCGCGCCGAAGACCCGGCTCTGCTCGCACTTCTCGGCGCTGCCCGACAGTGTGATGACCCGCGCCTCGCGGCAGTACCGCGCAATCTGCGTGGCGGCCATGCCCACACCGCTGGTGCCTCCCTGGACGAGGATGCTTTCGCCGGGGGCCAGTCGCCCGACCTCCACGACCTTGTTCCAGGCGGTGAAGAACACCTCGGGCAGTGACGCAGCCTCCTCGAGGCTCAGGCCCCGCGGAATGGGCAGGCACTGCACCGCGGGGATCGCCACATACTCGGCGTAGCCTCCCCCCGCGACGAGCCCGCAGACGAAATCGCCGGGCTTGAGGCTGGCGACGTCGTCAGCCACCGCCAGGATCTGTCCCGCCACGTCCAGCCCCGGGATGTCGGTGATGCCGGGCGGCGGCGGATAAAAGCCCCGCCGCTGAGTGGCATCCGGGCGGTTCACCCCGGCGGCGCCGACTTTCAGCAGCACTTCGCCCGCTTGCAGCGCGGGCAGCGGCCGCCGACATGGCCGCAATACGTCGGGATCGCCGAATTGGCTGATTTCCACAGCCTGCATGGTTTCCGGCATGGGTGATTCCATCATGGGTCTGACTCCATCGATAAGGCAGCAGGCTCTGGGCGCCTCGCCCTCAGCCCAGGGACAGGGCATGATTGGCCCGGTTGGCCGCCTCCCGGATGACCGGCAGAAAGCGCGAAACCATATGTTCGACGCTGGCTCGAGAGGTGGGCGCCCCCACGTTCATGGCGGCGATGACGTCGCCACGGCGATTGCGCAAGGGCACGGCGATCGAACGCAAGCCGATCTCCATTTCCTCGTCCACCAGCACCCACCCGTCGGCCTGGGCCCGATCCAATATTTCCAGGAACTCCTGCGTATCGGTCACGGATCTCGGCGTGTATGCCTGCAGCGGATGCTGTTCGAGATACTGCAGCACCACGTCCCGGGGCTGATATGCCAGTAGCAAGCGCCCCATGGAAGACACCGAGGCCGGTATCTTGGTGCCGATGTTGATGGCGATGTTCAGGACAATTCGCTGGGCCGGTACACGGGCCACGTACACCACGTTGGGTAGCTCCAGGATCCCGAGCGAACAGCTTTCATTGAGCTCCCGGACGACGTCGTGCATGTAGGGCTGGACTCGCTCCCAGAACTGGTTGGAGGAAAGGTAGGCGTAGCCCAGCTCCAGGATCGTCGGCGTTAGCTGGAACGACTGGCCGTCGGTACGGGCGTAGTGCAGCCTGACGAGAGAGCCCAGCAGCCGCCGGACGGTGGCCCGCGACAGTTGGGTGATCTCGGCCACGTCGGAAATCGTCAGGGCGCGGTCCTGGTTCACGAAGGCCCGGATGACGGCCAACCCGCGTTCGAAGGCTTGCACGCCGAGGGCGTCATTGTCCGCCGTGTCGCTCCCGTTGGCCAACTGCTCCATGGCCTTCTGCTTTTGCGCGCGCGAGCGGGGCCTGCGGACCTTGGCGTCAGGTGTCGTGCTCATGGGACGGATTCTCCTGCGATCCACGGGAGGTGCGGCCTGGCAGCGGAGTCGCCAACCGTCCCGTGAGGGTGAGGGTGGTGGAGCGCATGATACACAAACCGTTTCGAGGAGCTCCGCATGCTCAAACGACGTAGCCCAGGGCCCGGTCCCGCTCGGTCAGGGCGGGATCGCGCCCCGAGGCATCGCCAAAGCCGCCGCCGCCCGGCGTGGCCAGCCGGATCTCGTCGCCCGGCATGATGCGGTGCTGGCGCTTCTGCTCGGCGGGCGTCAAGGGCCGGCCATTGATCTCGAGGATGCCCGTGGTGCCGCTCTGGCCCCCGCACACGCCCGGAGCGGGGGTTTGCGTACGCTCGGCATGAAAACCCACGATGACCGGCCGCTCGCCTTCGTGCCGTAGCATCACCTCCTGCCCCAGGCCGCCCCGATAGCGGCCGGCGCCGCCCGATGACGGCCGGATGCGCTTGTACTGGTAGCGCAGGGGAGACTGCTGTTCGGTCATTTCGATCGGCACGTTGGACACGTTGCTGGGCCAGCTCAGGCAAGCGTAGCCATCCTTGACATGGGTGGCGCCCACGCCGCCATTGAAGAAGATCTTGTTGACGAAGGTGACGCCGTTCTCCGACTGCCCCGTCACCTGCATGCTCCAGAGCGGCGATCCCGAGCCGGAGATGATCAGGTCAGGCGCCACATCGGCGAAAGCGCCGAAGATCAGGAAGGGCAGAAAATGGCCCACCAGCGTGCGGCTTTGGCCCGATGCGGGATAGGTGTGGTTGAGGATGGAGCCCACCGGCGCCGATACCGAGATCGGCAGCAGGGCGCCTTCGTTGTTCGGCAGTGTGGGCGAGAACAGGCACTTCAGCGCATACGCCGTTTGCGACGCGGTGTAGCAAAGCGCGACGTTGATCCCGCGATCGACCTGATCCGACGAGCCGGTGTAGTCGACCCTGACCTGGTCGCCCTCCACGTCGATCTTCACCTTGAGCGTCAGCGGCTGGTCCACCCCGTCGGCCTGAATCTGGTAGTCGTAGCTGCCGTCCGGGAAGCTGGCGATGGCCTCGCGCATGGCGCGCTCGGTGCGGCGGATGATCTCATCGGCGAGATCGTCCAGGTTGGTCATCCCGTATTCGGCCACGAGGTCAAGCGTGCGCTGCTCCACGATGCGCAGCGCCGAGATCTGCGCCCACACGTCGCCCATGACCTGGTCGGGCACCCGCGTATTGGCGCGGATCATGGCGATCAGCGTCTGGTTCGGCTCGCCGGCCGAGAGCAATTTCATCATTGGCACCTGCAAACCTTCCTCGAACACGTCGCGCACGTCCGCCGAGCCGGTCTTGCCGCCCATGTCCGGCGCGTGGGCCGTGGTGGCGACCAGGCCGATCACGCGTTGGCCGACGAAGATCGGCTTGATCAGCGAGAGATCGGGCAAGTGGCCCGTGCCCATCCAGGGGTCGTTGGTCACGATCACGTCGCCGGGCTCGAAGCTCTCGAGCGGAAAATGCTGAAGCACGTGCTTCACCGTGCGCGGCAGCGTCCCGATGAACGATGGAATGCTCTCGGAGGCTTGCGCCATCGACCTGCCGCGCGTATCGGTCACGATGCAGGCGAAGTCGTAGGACTCGCGCACGATGGTGGAGAACGACGAGCGCAGCAGGGCCGCGCCGGCTTCGTCCGCCGCGGAAACCAGGCGTTGCCAGAGTACTTCCAGGGTGATGGGATCAAATGTCATGTCAGTTCCTTTCGGTGAGTTCGATCGAGATGACGCCGTTTGGCAGCAGCCGCAGATGGCCATGCGAACCCACGATCAGCGTCGAGGCCGGCTCTTCCAAGATGAGGGGGCCGGGATAGGTCGTCCCCGCGGCGAGTTCGGGCCGGCTGTAGATCGGCATGGGCACCCACCTGGACAGATCGGGGCAATAGGCATCGCGCGTGCGCCGCTCATGCCCCACCGGCGCGCCGGCCACCTGACCGGCCGGCGCCGAGCTGATCGCCTGCTCCCCGCCGGCCTTGCCTGTGACCGCGATCCGGATGTTGACGATCTCCGCCTCTTCCACCGGCGGCTTCACCGAGAACACGCTCAAGTAGACCTTGCCGAACGTGTCGAGAATGGTCTCGCCCGTCCCTTCGCCATAGGGTCCGGCCGGCAACTCCGCCACCAGCTCGAAGCCCTGGCCCAGGTAACGCATGTCGGCGTAGCGGCGCACGCTGGGCTGCGAGCGGTCCACACCGCTCTCGGCCAAGGTCTGGATGGCCTCGCGCTCGATCTCCTGGTAGGCGGCCTCCAGTTCGTTCATGTCCAGGGTGCTCAATTGGCGCGACATGGTCTTGACGCGGGTCACCTTCGGCGGCGCAATCAGCAAGCCCAGGGCCGAGGCCACGCCGGCCGACGGTGGGCAAAGCATGCGCTTGAGGCGCAGCTTCCTGGCGAGGCTGTAGCCGTGCAGCGGCCCGCCGCCGCCCGTTACCAGAAGCGAGTACTGGCGGGCATCCCCGCCGCGTTCCGTGATGTGCACGCGCGCCGCGGCGGCCATGGTCTCATTGACCACGTCGATGATCCCCGGCACACACTCGCCGGCGCCGACCTGCAGCGGCTTGGCCACCTCCGACACAGCCTGGCGGGCCAGCTCGGGGTTGATCGTCATGGTGCCCCCGGCGAACGCATCGGCGTCAAGATAGCCCGCGAGCAGGTTGGCATCCGTCACCGTGGCCTTGGCGCCCCCCTTGCCGTAGCAGGCGGGGCCCGGTTTCGAGCCGGCGCTCAGCGGCCCCACCTTGAGCAGGCCCAGGTGGTCGACGTGGGCAATGCTGCCGCCGCCAGCGCCGATCTCGATCAGCTCGATCGTCGAGATGCGGACCGGCAGGCCGCTGCCCGGACGGAAACGCTTCTGCCTCGCGGCCTCGAAGGTGTAGGCGACCAGCGGCTCGCCATCGTCGATGACGCTCATCTTGGCGGTCGTGCCGCCCATGTCGAACGCCAGGATCTTCGGCTCATCGATCTCACGCCCGAAGTGGGCCGCGACCAGGGCTCCGGCGGCAGGGCCCGACTCCAGCAACTGGATGGGCAGCCGCTTGGCCTCGCTCGCGTGCACCAGCCCGCCGTTGGACTGCATCAGGAACATGCCGGTGTGGATCCCGGCCTCCTCGAGGCGCTGCTCCAGCAAGGTGATGTATCGGATCGCCAGCGGCTTGACATAGGCATTGGTGACCGCCGTGGAAAACCGCTCGTATTCGCGGATCTCGGCCGCCACCTCGGCGGAGGACGTAACGGAAACTCCCGGATGGCGCGCCTGGATGTATTCGATCGCCTGGGCCTCGTGTTGCGGATTGCGATATGAGTGCAGGAACGCCACGGCGATCGACTCGACGCCATCGGCGACCAGAGCGTCGGCTTGCCGCTCCAGTTGTTCCAGGTCCAGGGGACGGTCGACGCTGCCGTCCGGACGCATCCGTTCACTCACCTCCCGTCGCAGATCGCGCGGCACGAGGGGCTCGATGAGCTCCAGGAAGTTGTCGTAGAGATCGTAGCGGCGCTCGCGCCCGATCTCCAGCACATCGCGAAAGCCCTCGGTGGTGATCAGGCCGGTGCGCGCGCCCTTGCGCTCGATCAACGCGTTGGTAAACAGCGTCGTGGCATGCACCACACGCACGATCTGCGCGGGCGGCACATCCTGCCGTGCCAAGAGCTTCTGGATACCGCTCATGACGCCGACCTCGGGCGCGTCGGGCGTGGTGAGCTCCTTGTGGCTTTCGTGGTGTCCCGATGCGAGATCGAGCAAAACGATATCGGTGAAGGTACCGCCGATATCGACTCCTAACGAGTATCGATTCATATCTGCCCCTGGATGAGTTATATTTCGAACAAACGTTCGGAAAATAATATCACGAGTTCATTTTAAACATTAAATATGTTTTTCTTGAACAAACAGGCATATCATCCAGCAGCCGGCAGCGATCCGATCAGCCGCCATCGTTGGCAAGGAGAATCTCCGTGGTAATGCAAGAATTTCCGCAGTCCCGCCTGGTGGCTGCCGTACCATCATCACCCAGCCTGGCCACGGCGCAACGCGCCCGGGATATCCAGGCCGCGGGCGGCGACCTGGTCTCGCTGACCATCGGCGAACCGGACTTCCCCACCCCGCCCGAAGTCGTCGAGGCCGCACTGGCCGCGGCCCGGCGGGGCGAGACCCGCTATACGCCAGTCACGGGCACAACGGCGCTGCGCGCGGCGATCGCAGCCAAGTTCGCGCAAGAAAACGGCCTGCACTACGACCCCGCCTCCCAGATCCTCGTCTCCACCGGCGCCAAGCAGGCGATCTACAACGCGCTCACGGCAACCCTCGACCCCTGCGACGAAGTGATCGTGTTCGCGCCGTACTGGGTGTCGTATCCCAGCATCGCGCAACTGGTGGGCGCCCGGCCCGTGGTGATCGCCACCCGCCGCGAGCATGGCTTCGTCCCGCGGCCCGAAGACCTGGCAGCCGCGATCACGAGCCGTACGCGCTGGGTGGTGCTGAACTATCCCAACAATCCCAGTGGAGCGGTGGCAAGCCTCGAGCAGTACGCCGCCCTGGCCGAAGTCCTTGCGCGCCATCCCGGGATCCGCGTACTGTCCGACGAAATATACGAACATATCTGCTACGACGGCATCGTCGCGCCCTCGTTCGCCTCGGTCAGCCCACAGATGCGGGAGCGCACGCTGGTGATCAACGGCCTGTCCAAGGCCTACGCCATGACGGGCTGGCGGCTCGGCTACGCCGCCGGTCCCCGAGACATCATCGCCGCCATGAGCAAGCTCCAGTCGCACATGACGGGGGGCACGTCGGCGGTGGGCCAGGCCGCCGCGGTGGCCGCCTTGGCCATGGGCTCGTCGTACGCGGCCAGGCAAGTGGCAGCCTACGAGCAAAGGCGCGACCTGGTGTTGACGCGGCTGGCCGCGTCCGGCGCGCTGCGGGCCGTCAAGCCGAATGGCGCCTTCTACGTGTTCGTCCAGGTGCTGCCGCACCGCCTGCCCGACGCAGCCAGCGTGGCCGATTATCTGCTCGATCACGGCGTGGCGGTGATCGATGGCGCCGCCTTCGGATACCCCGGCTGGTTCCGGATCTCGGTCACCGTCGGCCAGGAAGCCCTGGAGGCGGGCTGCGAACGCATTCTCAAAGCCTTCGAGGGCTGACCACGCCCCAAGGTGCAAGTCTCGTCTGGAGGTCTGAAGATGTCCAAGTCGTCCATCGTCAATTCCGCCGCTCGCCTGATCGACGTGCTACGCGCCCTGAACCGGCAGCCGGTGTCCACCGTGCACGAGCTGCACTTGTGCACCGGCCTGCCCAAGCCCGGCATCGTGCGTCTGCTGCGCACGCTGGAAGCGAAAGGGCTGGTCTGCCCCGCGCCTGGCTATGGCGCCTACCGGCTGACCTCGCAAGTGGTGGGCCTGAGCAGCGGCTACCATGGGTGGCCGCGCATCGTGGAGTCGGCCGCGGCGGTACTGGACGAGCTCACCCGGGAGATCAAATGGCCCCTGGCGATAGCGGTCTACGACCACGAAGCGGTGACCGTATGCTACAGCACCATTCCCAAGTCGCCCCTGTCGCTGCTGCCCTCCACCGTCAACATGCGACTAAGCCTGGTCAGCCGCTCCATGGGGCGAGCCTACCTGGCCCACTGTCCTCGGGACGTCCAGGGCCTGCTGCTCTCCGTGCTGGCCGATTCCCCCTTTCCGGAAGATGCGCCCGCCCGCGATCGCCAGACCATCCTGGCGGAGCTGACGCGGATCGCCGACTGCGGCTACGCCCTCAGGCGTCCGGGAATCCGCCCCGTGTCGTCCACGCTTGCCCTGCCCGTTTTCGAGAACGGACACGTCGCCGCCAGCGTGGGCCTCACCTGGTTCACTTCCGTATTGCGCACGGAAGATGCGGTGCAACAGTTTCTTTCGCCGCTGCGGCAGGCCACGGCCAGGATAGAGCGCCGCCTGCGCGATCTCGCCGAAGGCATGGCCTGTGACGACGGTTTCCAGCCTTCCGGCCTGGTCTTCTCCGGGGCGGAAAGCCCGCGGCCCGGAAAGGCGGGGAACTCGGTCGACCTCGACTCGCCCGATAGCGCCGGTGCCCTGGCGCAAGGGCACGAGAACGAAGCGCTATGCCACGATTGAACCATCGGGCAGCGGATAGCTTTCGCCATTGCAGATCGCGCCTGGCTTGAGCGAGAAGTCCAGCCGCGGCGGCGCGAAAATGTCCAACAGCCATGAGGTCCCGTCGCTGACGTTGCGGCTGGTGTGGATCGCCTTGGGCGGAATGACGAGCAGCGACGGGCTGCCCGCGGCCAGGTGCTCGTCGCCGCGCCATTCCGCAAGATCGGGCGTCCACGGATAGCGCACGTGGTGCATCCATTCGCCGTCGATGGCGAATGAGCCCTGTTCGAAGTCCGCATGGGCGTGCGGGCTGAGCGTGCGCGTATCGCGGGGGCCTTCACGCGGCAGCATGACGTTGAGCATCAGATTGGTGCAACGGAAGATGCGCATCCTGCTGCCCTCACGCACGTAGTCGGCAACGTCGTACTTCCGCAAGCGGAAGCCATCCACGGGATCCGGCCAGGGCGTCGGCGGCGCGACACCAGGCGCGCCCTCGGCATAGTGCGAGGCATTGCCAGCGCTCGAGGCCAGCGCGATGTCCTGGCTGGAAAACAAACGCAGTATCCGTCCGGCGCGGGTAAAGCGCACCTCGCTGGACCCCGGCGGCACGATGACCAGGGTTCCCGCCGAGAAATCCACCGTCTCCCGCCCCCCCCGCACCGAACCCTCGGCATCGATCGAGAACAGCATGGACTCATCGGGCTGCTCCGGGCGCGACATCGCCGCGCCGGGCTGGACCTCGGAATAGCAAACCACGAAGTTGGCGCCGCGCGTTATCCAGGTCCGGGCTTCAGGGCTGGCTTCCTGGGGCGGCAAGTGTCGGTAATCGTTGAGCGAAGCGGCAAGAGAAGTCATATCAGCCTCCGCACGGCCGCCCGAAGGAGGCTGAAGCCCCCCGGAGGGGCAGCGAACATAGTGAGCGTGGGGGTAGTTTCATGTCGGGTCCAGAAAACGTCGGGATCGGAAGTTCGGGGGCCATGGATTACGGCTCAAGCCCGCAATCCCGCGGCGGCCCCTCGCAGCAGGGCCTGGTCCGAGCTCTGCACGAACCAGCGCACGCCGGCCTGCGCGTACGCCAGCCTCTCCTGCCGGTTGGCGACGAAGGCGGCCACCAGCCTGCCTGCCCGCAGACCGGAGGCGATCGCCTCGTCGGCGGCGCGCTTTACGTCGGGATGATTGGCATCGTCAAGGTCCATCGAAAGCGCCAGGTCGGCACGGCCCATGAAAATGCCGCCCACGCCCGGCACTGCCGCGATCGCCTCGGCCTGCTTCACCGCCGGGCCGCTCTCGATCTGGCACAGGATGGTCACGCGCTCCGATTGCCGCAGCGCTTCCCGCATGCCGAGCGAGCCGTAGCCGCTGGCCCGCGGCGATCCCGAGTAGCCGCGAACGCCTCCCAGGTGCCGGCAATGGCGCACGACGGCCGCCGCCTGCTCGGCGCTGTCCACATGGGGCACCAGCACGCCGTTGACACCGAGGTCGAGTATCCTCGCCAGCGTGCTGGCGCCCTGGTCCGGCACGCGCACCCATACCGGCAATCCCGCGGCGCGCGCGGCCAGCACCATGAGATCGAGCGAGCCCAGGTCGAACGGCGCATGCTCGGCGTCGACCACGACGAAATCCAATCCGGCGAGCGCCAGCACCTCTACGATCTGGGGCGCGGGTGTTTTTACAAATGTACCGATGTGAATCGCCTCGCCCTGAGGCAAGGTGTAGGATGACAGCATGGTGAGCGGATTCCCCAAAGGGCCCGCATCCGCGCGGCTGACAGTGCGGATGCAGGCGGGCGGTATGTCGCGCCATGGGCGGCGGACAGCCCATATCTTCCAGGCACCTTCGTTGTGCATCAAGCGGCAAGACTCGACTTTTCTCAGAGAAAAAAGTTGGCACTAAAGGAGAGCATCCCGGTCGGCAACTTTTCCGAGAGTGAAAAGTATGTATAGGTTGGTTGCAATGTCGCCAACACCGCCGGTAGAGTCGGACGGCAATGCTCATGTGCGCCAGCCGGCGGTATCCGCCGACGTCTTTGATGCCGACAGTTGGCTTTATCGAGTTCTCTGGAGAAATTTATGCTTCGCAACATCTTTATCGCAGCGTTATGCACGCTGTCCAGTGGTACGTCGATCGCTGCGGAAGCCACGGAGCGCTGGCCCAGCCAACCCATCACGTTCGTGGTTCCCTGGGCGGCAGGCGGCAGCACCGACGCCTTGGCCCGCATCGTCGCGGAAGACGTCAGCGGCACACTGGGCGTCCCTGTCATTGTCGAAAACCGCGGCGGCGCCTCGGGAACGATCGGCGCCTCCTACGTTGCCAGGGCAAAGCCGGATGGCTACACCTTCATGGTGGACGTCTCGGGTGGCCTCATCAACGCCGAGTTCCTGTACGGACCTCTCACGTATTCGCCCGCCAACGACTTCGCGCCGGTCACGCTGCTGGCGGGCGAACCGATCATGATCGCCGCCAACCCCAAACTTCCGGTCGCCAACGTCAAGGAAATGGTCGAACGTTCCAAGGAATCCGAGCTCACGTTCGCCGTGGCGGGTATCGGCACCACCGGCCATCTGAGCGGCGAATTGCTGGCCCAGCATACGGGCGCCAATCTTCGCGTCATTCCCTACAAGGGCAGCGGCCCGGCCGTGACCGACGCGATCGCCGGCCACACCGACCTGGTCATCGTCAGTCCCATGTCCGTGATCCCGCATGCCCAGACCAACCGCCTCAAGGCCCTGGCGGTCACCTCCGCCCAGCGCATGCCCGCCGCTCCCGACGTACCCACCCTCCTGGAAAGCGGCTACGACGTCGAGATCCACACTTGGTACATGGTGGCCGCGCCGGCCAAGACACCGGCCAGCATCATCACGCGGATGAACGAAGCCATCGCAACCGCGCTACAAAAGCCCGATGTGATTTCCCGCATCGAGGCCCTGGGTTCCATTCCCCAAGCCAGCACCCCGGAAGAGCTGGGCGAGCTGCTGACGGCGGAGCGCCAGAAGTGGGGCGAGACGATCCGCAAAGCCAACATCACGGTGAACTGAGCCTCTGAGCTGAACCGAGCGCTGCGGGTGGAACCCGGGCAGCGGACTCCGCCACGTCAATCGCAACCGTGAAGGTGCCGAAGAATGCTACATTGACGCCCGAATCGGTGCCGCGCTTCGCGCGGTTAAACGGGAAACAGGGAGCGGCAACACCGGCTTGAACAGCCGGCCGTGCCGCCAACCTGTGCTGCCCCCGCAACGGTAAGCCTGCCGCCCGCCCGGGTTTCCCACCCGGGCGGGCCATCATCGTCTCATGCCACGGTGGCCTTGCGCCTGCCGGAAGGCGACGCTGGTGCGATGTTTCCATCGAGGTCGGGCCAGCCCGGATACCGGCCGGTTCCGGCCCACGCCAGCCTTTCGGGGCCGGCATGCCGCCTGGCGGCAGGGCCGAAACTCCGGAGCGCTTCGCGCTTCCGGTTCCGTGGTCAAGACGTGCGGGGTCGCGCGTCGTCAACCGTTGCCATCATGTCCATCCCTTCGCCCTTTGTCTGTTCGGCGTACGCCGGCTTGTTGCTGGCCGCCTGCGCCAGCACCGCCCTGGCGCAAACCGCCAATATCCTCTCCCCCGCTGCGGCCAATGCCGTTGCCACTACCGACGCCACCACCCTGCCCGCCGTCACGGTCGTGGCCAGCCGCAGCGCCCAATCGCTGCCCGACGTCCTTGGCGACGTGACCATTATCGATCGCCATGCCCTGGACGCCGCCGCGGGCGACTCGGTGGCCGACGTCCTGCGCCGCGTGCCCGGCATCCAGATCACCACCAATGGCGGCCCGCAAACCGTCACCCGGGTCTTCATGCGCGGCGCCAACAGCAACCAGACCCTGGTGCTGGTCGACGGCTTGCGGATCAACGCCGCCACCAATGGCGGGGCCGCGATCAACGCCCTGGCGCTGGCCGACATCGAGCGCATCGAAGTGCTGCGCGGCGCGGCCAGCAGCCTGTATGGCGCCGATGCCATCGGCGGCGTGATCAACATCATCACCCGGCAGGAAGCGGACAAGCCCTTTGCCGCCAGCGCCAGCGTCGGCTTTGGCAGCGACCGGCATCTACAGACCCAATTGGGTCTGCGTGGCCGCACCGAGACCTGGCGCTACGCCGTGCAGGCCGGCTATGCGCAAAGCCGCGGCACCGATGCCACCCGGCCCGATTACTTTCTGCACAACCCCGACCGGGACTCGTACTACCAACGCAACGTCACGGCCAGCGTCGGCCATAGCTGGCATCCGGGCCAGGATCTCGATCTGCAGGTGTTCCACAGCCGCATCAATGGCGGCTACGACGCCGGCCTGCCCTGGTTCGGCGATCGCAGCGTCCAGAGCCTGGACGGCGTGCAGCTGAGCAGCCGCAACCGGCTCAGCGAACGCTGGACCAGCACGCTGCGCCTGGGCTGGCAGCGCGACAGGCTGGAGAACCGCAACGCGCCCGCCAGCGAGAATCCCGACAATCCGCCAGACGGCGTGAGCCGCTTCCGCAGCCGTCAGACCCAGATCGGCTGGCAGAATGACTTCGCGCTGAATACCGATCATCACGTCAGCGTGGCGCTTGAGCGCCTGGCCCAGCACGTGGGCGGCGATCTCGCCGATTTCAGCCAATGGCCGCTGCCGCCACAATATGTGGACTACGCCGATACCCGGCGCCATACCAATTCGGTGGTCGGCGTATATCGAGGCTCGTGGCAGCGCCATCACCTGCAGGCCAGCCTGCGTTTCGATCGCGATTCCCAGTACGGCAGCCAGACCACCGGCGGCCTGGCCTATGGCTTCGACCTGACGCCCGCCCTGCGCCTGGGCCTGGCCGCCAGCACGGCCTTCAGGGCGCCGGACTTCAACGAGCTGTACTACCCCGGCGCCGGCAACCCCGACCTCAAGCCCGAACGCAGCCGCAACCTGGAGGCCAGCCTGCGCTATCAGCATGCCTCCGGCGACATCGGCGTGACCGTGTTCCGCAATCGGGTGCGCGATTTGATCGCGGGCTTTCCGTCCGCCAACATCCAGCGCGCCATTCTCGAAGGCGTCACCCTGAGCGCCAACCAGCAATTCGGCAATACCTCGGTCACCGCCAGCGTCGATCTGCAGAATCCGCACAATGCCGACACCGGCGAGCTGCTGCCGCTGCGCGCCAAACGCGTGGCACGGCTCGGGCTCAGCCACCAGTTCGGCGCCTGGGAACCCAGCCTCGATTGGTATGCTTCCAGCTCGCGCCGCGACACCAGCAGCGGCGAGCAGCGGCTGGCCGGCTATGCCCTGCTCGACCTCGGTCTGGGCTATCGCTTCAACGCCAATACCCAGGTTCAACTTCGTTGGAACAATGTGTTCGACCGCGACTACACCCTGGTGTCGGGCTACACCACGCCGGGCAGCAATGTGTTCGTGATCCTGCGTCATCAAATGTAGGTATCGTGCACCAACACCACCGCGCCCGCCTGGCAAAGATCCTTGTCTTCGCCGCCATCGTCCTCCCCAGCGCCTCATTGGCGGAAGGCTGGAGCACCGCGGCGCTAGCGCCGGGCGCAAGCCTGGCGAACATCGCGAGAGAATCGGAGGCAGCGGAAGCCACCCCAGGGCCGGCACGAGTCCAGCCCGCACTGGGGCCACCTCGCGCCGAACGCTTCCTGCCGGCGGTTGGCAAGGCGCGGCAGGCGATGGCGGGGCCGGGCATCCTCGACAGGTCGTTGACAGCCGGTTCCGCTGGCGCGAACGCTCCACCGACGGCAAGCTCGTCGGTGGAGGCGCACGATAGCCGAGGCGTCGTTATCCGGCTGGCCCAGCCGGCCCGGCGCGTCGTCACCCTGGCGCCCCACGCCACCGAGTTGCTGGCCGCCGCGGGCGGACTCGGCCAGCTCGTGGGTGCGATTCGAGACGACGATCAGGCCCCCACGGAAGATGGCCGGCCTTCGGTGGGAGATGCCTTTCGCATCGATCCCGAGCGCCTGGCCGCGCTCCAGCCCGATCTGATCGTCGGCTGGCTGGAGTCGCCGCTGCACATGCTCCAATCCGTACTCGAAACGCTGGACATCCCGGTTTTCATCAGCGCGCCGCGCCGGCTGGATGAGATCCCCGGCCAGATCGAAGCGCTGGGCGTTCTTATGGGTACCACGGACGTAGCCCACCACGCGGCGGCGCAATGGCGGCAACGGCTGGAACGCTTGCGCATCAGCCAGGCCGAGCGCCAGCCGCTACTCGATGTCTTTCTGGAAATCGGGCACGATCCGCTGTATACGCTGAACCGCGATCACGTGATCGACGAAGTCCTGACGCTCTGCGGCGCCCGCAATGTGTTCGCCAACGCCCCCCTGGTGGCGCCGCAGGTGGAACTGGAAGATCTCCTGCGCCGGCGGCCCGACGTGATTCTGGTGACGCGGCGGCCCGAGCCGGCGGCCCGGCAAGCCGCACGCCATACCTGGCGGCGCCTGGCGCCGGCGCTGCCGGCGGCCGCCGACCCGCTGTTGATCGACCCCGACTGGCTGGTACGGCCGGGGCCACGTCTGCTCGATGGCGCCGAAGCGCTTTGCCGGGAACTCGACGAGCGGCGAGCTCGGGGCGCCGCGCATCGGCTTTGAGCCCGCGCCACAAAGCGCCCCGCACCTTGCAAACGAGACGAGGCGCGGGCAGCCTGGGCAATTGCTGCCCGGGGATTCAGGCTGAAACCGCTCCCAGCTCGCGCGCATGGTGCGCCAGGTGGTCGGCCATGAAGGTGGAAATGAAGTAGTAGCCGTGGTCGTAGCCATCGTGGCGGCGCAGGGTGAGCGGTTGGCCGGCCTTCTGGCACGCCACTTCGAAGGCGCCCGGATGCAGTTGATGCAGGAATTGATCGGACATGCCCTGGTCGATCAGGATGCCATTGGGAAATGGCGAGCGCATGACCTGCATGAGCGCCGTGGCGTCGTACGGCTCCCAGTTTGCGGTGTCCGGGCCCAGGTACCCGCCGAGGGCCTTCTTGCCCCAATCGCACTGGCTGGGGGCCGCGATCGGCGCAAACGCCGAAACGCTGCGGAAACGCTCGGGATTGCGCAGCGCGAGCACCAGCGCGCCATGGCCGCCCATCGAGTGGCCGAAGATCCCCGTACGCATGGCATCGCCGGGGAGCTCGGTGGTGACCAGGCCGAACAGCTCCTGCACGATGTAGCTGTACATCCGGTAATACTGGCTCCAGGGCGCCTGCGTGGCGTCGACATAAAAGCCGGCGCCCACGCCGAAGTCCCAATTGTCGGTTTCGCCCGGCAGGCTGGCGCCGCGCGGGCTGGTATCGGGCGCCACCAGCATCATGCCGTACTCGGCCGCCAACCGCTGCGCACCGCCCTTGATCATGAAGGTTTCTTCGGTGCAGGTCAGGCCGGCAAGATAAAACAGGGTGGGCATGCGCGCGCCGGCCTCGGCCTGGGGCGGCAGATAGACGGAAAACCGCATCGGCAATCCGATTACCGCCGAGGCATGGCGGTAATAACGCTGCCGGCCGCCGAAGCACCGGTGTTCGCTCAACAATTCCAGCATGAGAAGCTCCTGTTCAAACGACCTCCGATCGAAGCGCTGCACCGCCCGCGGCGGACGGCACGGCTGCAAGGCTCCCCGGCGCCCGCCGGACCGCCGGTGGGCGTGGTTATCGGATATTTAGCGACAAAATGCAGCGAGACGGCGCTGGCGGCCTCTCGCGGGCGAGGTGTATCCACCGCCCCAAGTGTAAGGGATAGCCGGATCGGGCCGGCGCCATCCGGCGTTGGCGCGATGGCCCACGGGCTGCTACCATGCGAGCTGGCGGCACTACTGGATAGATGCCCAGCCCCGTCCGGCCCCTCACACACGCTTATGAGCATCCAGACCGACAATCTCACCGCCGGCGGTTCGCGGCTCGTCGCCCCGCAGCCGGTATCGATCACCGAAGAATCCCTCGAACGCGCGCTGCGTCCCAAGGCCTTGCGCGATTACGTCGGCCAGGCCCGCGTCCGTGAACAGCTCGAAATCTTCGTCGCCGCCGCCCGCCAGCGCGGGGAGGCCCTCGATCACGTCTTGCTGTTCGGCCCGCCCGGGCTGGGCAAAACCACACTGGCACACATCATCGCCCACGAGATGGGCGTCAATCTGCGCCAAACCTCGGGTCCGGTGCTCGAGCGCGCGGGAGATCTCGCCGCGCTGCTCACCAACCTCGAAAAAAACGACGTTCTCTTCATCGACGAAATCCACCGTCTGTCGCCCGTGGTCGAAGAGATCCTCTACCCCGCGCTCGAAGACTTCCAGATCGACATCATGATCGGCGAGGGGCCTGGCGCGCGCAGCGTCAAGCTCGATCTCCAACCCTTTACGCTGGTGGGCGCCACCACCCGGGCGGGGATGCTCACCAATCCCCTGCGCGATCGCTTCGGCATCACCGCCCGCCTCGAGTTCTATACGCCGGCCGAACTCACCGCCATCGTCAGCCGCAGCGCGGGGCTGCTCAACGCCCGCCTCGACGACGAAGGCGCCGCCGAGATCGCCCGGCGCTCGCGCGGCACGCCGCGCATCGCCAACCGGCTGCTGCGGCGGGTCCGGGATTACGCCGAAGTCAAAGCCGATGGCCACATCTCGCCCAAGGTTGCCGGCGCCGCCCTCGACATGCTGCAGGTGGATCCCCAGGGCCTCGATCTCATGGACCACAAGCTCTTGCAGGCCATCGTCCATAAGTTCGACGGCGGCCCGGTGGGGGTCGACAGCCTGGCAGCCGCCATCGGCGAAGCCCGCGACACCATCGAAGAAGTCATCGAGCCCTATCTCATCCAGCACGGTTATCTGCAACGCACTCCCCGCGGCCGCGTGGCCACGCTGGGTACCTACCGCCACCTCGGCATCGCTCCGCCGGCCGGTGGCGGCAGCGGAGGGCTGTTCGACGCCTGAGCCGGACGTCCGCCACGCCACACTCCACCACACGCACGGCATGCCGGCGGCGCAGCCCGGCGTGGATTCCCTCCTGGCCCGGCGCGGCAGGGCCATGCCCCATGCCTGGCACCGGCCATGATCCCGCCACACGACTGTCGCAAACTGTTGCGGGCTATGCTTCCCCACTGCCGGCAAACCGCTACAATTTCGGTTTGTCCGATTTTCGGGCCCGCCATGCCTGCCGCCAGCAGCACCTTGCCAACGCCGTTCGAGTTTTCGATCCGGGTCTACTACGAAGACACCGATGCCGGCGGTGTGGTGTACCACGCCAATTACCTCAGGTTTTTCGAACGCGCGCGTACCGAATGGCTGCGCGCCCTCGGTTTCGGCCAGCAGGCCATGATCCACGATTACGATCGTCTGTTCGTCGTGCGTCGCGCCGACACCCGTTTCCAGGCACCAGCCAGGCTCGATGATGTTCTGCGGATCCGCAGCCATCTCACCCGGCTGGGCCGGGCGTCGCTCCAGTTCCGGCAAGAATGCCATCGCGACGATCAGCCGCTGGCGAGCGCCGTGATCGAGGTTGGCTGCCTCGAAGCCCAAGGCTTCCGGCCCGCCGCGCTGCCCTCGCCCGTGGCGACGATTCTTGCCCAACTCGTCGAGCCGCCCGCCGGCGGCCGGCCAACCCATTAATCCCTCCACTTTCTTCGCCGAAGGTTTCTTCCATGAATCCCACCCAGGAACTGTCGATACTGTCACTGATCCTGCAGGCCAGCATCCCGGTTCAGTTGGTCATGGCCCTCCTGGTCGTGATCTCCATCATGTCGTGGACCTACATCTTCAGCAAGATGGCCACGCTCAAGCGCACCCAGCGTCAAACCGAGAAATTCGAGAACGATTTCTGGTCGGGTGGCGACCTCACCATGCTGCATCACGCCGTGGCTACCCAGCGCCTGGAACACGGCGCCGAGGCCCGGATCTTCGAGGCTGGCATGGCCGAGTTCCTCAAGGCACGCAAAAGCCACACCGAAGGCCCGGCGGTGCTCGATGGCGCCCGCCGCGCCATGCGCGCCGCCTTTCAGCGCGAAATGGATTCTCTCGACCGTCACCTGGCCTTCCTGGCCACCACGGGTTCGGTCAGCCCCTACATCGGTCTCCTGGGCACCGTCTGGGGCATCATGCACGCCTTCGTCGGCCTGGCCGGCGCCGAACAGGTCACCCTGGCAGCGGTGGCGCCCGGTATCGCCGAAGCCCTGATCGCCACCGCCATCGGTCTGTTCGCCGCGATTCCAGCCGTGGTGGCCTATAACCGCTTTACGCACGACGTCGATCGCCTGGCGGTCCGTTTCGACAGCTTCATCGACGAATTCCTCAACATCCTCCAACGGCAGGTACGCTGATGCGCGTCCTTCGCTCCGACGGGCGGCCGGCGCGCCGCATGAAGAACGAAATCAACGTCGTTCCCTATATCGACGTCATGCTCGTGCTGCTGGTGATTTTCATGGTCACCGCGCCCATCGTCGCTCCAGGACTCATCGAGCTGCCGTCCGTCACGCAGCGCGCCGCCGAGGTGCCGGTGCGGCCGATCGAAGTCCAGATCGCCGCCGATGGCGTGCTCTCGGTGCGCGACCTGGAACAAGGCCAGGCCGAATTGAGTCCCATTGCACGTAGCGAGCTGAGCGACTTCCTGCGCAGCCGCCAGGCCAGCCAGCCCGATCAACCCGTGGTCATCGCCGCCGATGGCCGCGTAACCTACGATACCGTGGTCGACGTCATGGACGAACTCCGGCGCGAAGGTGTCGAGCGGGTGGGGCTGCTGGTGCAGCAGCGCAGCGCCGACCACTAGGGCCCGCCGGCTCTGATTTTCTCCGTTTTTTCCGTCACGGCATGCCACAAGACTCCAACCCGCAGACTCTCTCTCTGGAACGCCCGGGACGCGCCTTGGCGCTGGCGGTGACTCTGCACGTCTTGCTGGTCGTGGCCCTGGTCATCGGCATGCTGTGGCAACCGCGCGAGGCGCAGCCCCTGCAGGCCGAAATGTGGGCCGCCCTGCCGGAACCCCGCGCCGTAGACGACGCCGACCCTCCGCCCGAGCCCTCGTCGGAACCGCCGCCGCCCCAACCCGAGCCCGAGCCGCCGGCACCAGCGGCTCCGCCGCCGCCGGAACCGACGCCCGAACCCGAACCCGAGGTCGCGGAGGCCGTCAAGGCCGACATCGCCCTGGAAGACGAAAAGCGCAAGCGGGAAGCCGAAGAGGCCCGCAAACGTCGCGAAGCCGAAGCCGAGAAACGCGCCGCCCAGCGCGAAGCCGAGCTGGAGCGCCGCCGGCGTGAAGACGAGCGCCAGCGTGAGCTCGAACAGCGTCGCCTCGAAGAGAAGGCGGCGGCGGAAAAAGCGGCGGCAGAGAAGGCAGCGGCAGAAAAGGCCGCTGCCGAGAAAGCTGCGGCAGAGAAAGCCGCGGCCGCAAAGGCCGCCGCTGAGAAGGCGGCAGCCGAGAAAGCCGCAGCCGAGAAGCGTGCCGCCGAAAAGGCGGCCGCGGAAAAAGCCGCCGCAGAAAAGGCTGCTGCAGAGAAGGCTGCTGCTGAAAAAGCCGCTGCAGAGAAGGCCGCCGCAGAAAAGGCGGCAGCCGAGAAAGCCGCTGCAGAGAAGCGCGCCGCCGAAAAGGCGGCCGCGGAGAAAGCCGCCGCCGAGAAGAAACGCGCGGCCGAGAAGGCCGCCGCGGAAAAGGCCGCTGCCGAGAAAGCCGCTGCAGAGAAGGCCGCGGCCGAGGAACGCAAGCTGCGCGAGGCTTTCCAATCGGCCGCCTCGCGCGCGGCGGGCATCGGCGGCGGTACCGCGGCGCGCAGCCAGGCCGGCGATGGCGGCTACGGCGCCATGGTGCGTTCCTGCGTGCAACCCGGTGTGATCTATCCCGCCAATCGCGATTCCGTCAGCGGTAATCCGTACAGCATTTATCGCGTTCAGCTCGACGGCAACGGCCGCCAGCTGGGCAGACCGCAATTGTTGCGCTCGTCCGGGGTTTCGGCTTTCGATCGCGCCGTGCTGACAGGTATCCAGCGCTGCGATCCCTTCCCTCGCCCCCCCTCCGGCCGTTTTCCGTCTACCATAGACGTGCGCTACAACATGTTCGACTGACTTCACGGACCGTCTAGCCACCCATGACTGCCACTCGCCCCCTCTCCGCTCCGTCCGCCGGCCGCCTATTGCGGCGCAGCGTGGCCGCGTCCTGCGCACTGTTCGGGTTCCTTTCCGGCGCGGCCTACGCTCAGCTCGAGGTCGAGATCTCCGGTGCCGGTGCCAATCAGTACCCCATTGCCGTTACCGATTTCGCCGACACCAACGCCGCACAGGGCCGCCAGATCGCCGAAGTCGTGCGCGCCGATCTCCGCCGCTCCGGGCTCTTTCGCACCGTCAACACCGGCGACTATGTCCTCGACGTCGACGCCGCGGTCGACTACTCCGTCTGGCGCGAACGCGGCGCCAATGCGCTGGCCTTCGGCTCTTCCCGCGTGGCGGGCTCCCAGCTCGAGATCCGCTATCGCCTGGTCGACACCGTCCAACAAGCCGCGATCGACGGCATGAGCTTCTCGGGCCAGGCCAATCGCTGGCGTGCCGCCGCCCACCAGGTCTCCGATCGCATCTGCCTCATCCTCAGCGGTGCCCAGTGCGCCTTTTCCACCCGCATCGCGTTCGTCGTCAAGCGCAACGGCCTGTATGAGCTTCAGATCGCCGATGCCGATGGCCACAATGCACAAACGGCCCTGAGGTCTCGCGAATCGATCATTTCGCCATCCTGGTCGCCCGACGGCAGCCGGCTCGCCTACGTCAGCTTCGAATCCGGCAAGCCGGTGGTCTATGTGCATCACATCGCCACCGGGCAGCGCGTGCCCGTGGCCAACTTCCGCGGCAACAATAGCGCCCCGGCGTGGTCGCCCGACGGCAACCAGCTCGCCGTGGTGCTGTCGCGCGACGGCTCCTCGCAGATTTACCTGGTCAACGCCGACGGCTCCAACCTGAGGCGAATCACCCAAGCGTCCACGATCAACACCGAGCCGAGCTTTACACCCGACGGCCGCCACATCGTGTTCACCAGCGACCGCGGCGGCAGCCCGCAAATCTATCGCGCGGATATCGACGGCGGCGACGCCACCCGACTCACTTTCAACGGTAGTTACAACGTCAGTCCCAAGGTCTCGCCCGACGGCACGGCATTGTTGTACGTCACACGGCGCAACGGCAACTTCCAGATCGCCGTACTCAACCTCGCCACCGGCCAGGAGATCCTGCTCACCGACGGGCCCGACGATCAGTCCCCCAGTTTCTCACCCGATGGCGGCATGGTGCTGTTCACCTCCAGCCAACGGGGCGGCGTGCTCAACGTCAATTCGATCGATGGGCTGGCCCGAGAAACGTTGTCCGCGGCCGGGGCTGGCGTCACCACGGCCACCTGGGGCCCCTTCGCCACGGGCAACTGATCCTCCTGGTAGTACCTTTCTCCGTTGGAGTCAACATGAATCACCCCATCCTGAAAACCTTTGCCGTCGTCGGTTTTTCCGCCGTCCTGGCAGCCTGCGGGAGCTCGGTCAAGCTCGATGATTCCGCGGGCGCCGGTAGTGGCGCCACCGGTGCCGGCAGCACCGGTGTAGCCTCGGGCAGCGTAGACCAGAACAGTCCCTTCAATCCGCAAAGCCCCCTCGCGCAGCAACGTTCGGTCTACTTCGAGTTCGATAGCTACAGCATCCCCGAGCAATATCGGCCGGTCGTCGAGATGCACGCCCGCTACCTTGCCGCCAACCCGCAGCAGCAGGTCGTGATCGAAGGCAACACCGACCAGCGCGGCAGCAGCGAATACAACCTGGCCCTGGGCCAGCGCCGCTCCGAAGCCGTACGCCGCACGATACTGCTGCTGGGTGCCCAGGATCAGCAAATCGAAGCCATCAGTTTCGGCAAAGAGCGGCCCAAGGCACACGGCTCCACCGAAGCCGACTACGCCGAGAACCGTCGCGCCGACTTCAGCTACCGCCGCTAATCCCGTTCCGGAGTTTCGAGCATGACCCGCCTGCCCCTGCCCTTTCAGCGGCGCCTGTGTCTCGCCGCTTTGTTGTGCACCACCATGCTGGCCAGCCCCGCTCAGGCCCAGTTCTTCGGTGGCGACGACGAAGCACGCCAGGCGATTCTCAAATTGCGCCAGGAAGTCGACGCCTTGCGCACCGAAGGGCAGCGTGGGCGTCTGCAATTGGCCAACCAGATCGAGGCGCAACAGCATCAGATCATGCAGATGCGCGGCCGGCTCGAAACCCTCGAGAAACAGGTGTCCGATCTCCGGCGCAACGCCGGCCTTGCCTCCGGGCAGGCCGGGTCGCCGGGGCCCAACACTTCCGACGGCAATGGATCAGCCTCGGGCGCCGAGCAAACCGCCTACGACCAGGCCATCGAAGTGTTTCGCCGCGGCGATTACTCCGCCGCCGCCCAGGCCATGTCGGCCTTCATTCAGCAGTATCCCGGCAGCAGCCTGATTCCCAGCGCGCAGTTCTACTGGGGCAGCAGCCTCTATGCCACCAAAGAATATCGCAGCGCCATCCAGCGCCTCGAGGCCATGGTAAGCGCGGCACCCCGGCATCCACGCGCGGCCGATGCGCTGCTGGTTATCGCGGGATGCCAGATCGAACTGGGTGATCGCTCCGCGGCGCGTACCACCTTGCAGCGCATCACTCGCGATTACGCCGACACGCCGGCGGCCAATACCGCGCACGATCGCTTGCAGTTGCTTCCCTGATCCCCCGCCAGGCGGGGGTGTTTTGCGCCCAAGCGGCCTCTTGCGGACGCCGGCAACGACAGCGCTGCCGGCGGCGCCTGATGCTGCCTTTTATGCCTCGACGGCGAGCGCGGCCCGAAGTTTTTGCATGGCGCGGCTCTCGATCTGCCGGATGCGTTCGGCCGATACGCCGAACTCATTGGCCAGTTCCTGCAGGGTGGCACCGCTTTCGTCCACGTCGGCGGGTAGCCAGCGGGCCTCGATGATGCGCCGCGAGCGCTCATCGAGCGTGGTCAGGGCCTGCGCCAGGCCCGAACTTTGCAATTCGTCGCGCGCCCGCCGCTCCAGTACCGCTACCGGCTCATGCTGGCCGCCATCAGACAACCAGGCCGATGGCGCCCAATGATCATCGTCGTCGTCGTCACGGCCATCGAGGGCCATTTCGCGGCCCGCCAGACGCTGTTCCATTTCGGTCACGTCCTGCTCGCGCACATTCAATTCGCGCGAGATCCGTTCCACTTCGTCGGGAGACAGGGTTTCGTCCGTGGTTTTCATGCCGCGCAGGTTGAAGAACAACTTGCGCTGGGCCTTGGTGGTGGCCACCTTGACCATGCGCCAATTGCGTATCACGTACTCGTGGATCTCGGCCTTGATCCAATGGATGGCGAACGACACCAGTCGTACGCCGCGGCTGGGATCAAAGCGCTTGACGGCTTTCATGAGACCGATGTTGCCTTCCTGAATCAGATCGGCATGGGGCAGCCCATAGCCCAGATACTGGCGCGCCACCGCCACCACCAGCCGGAGGTGGGACAGCACGAGTTCCCGGGCGGCATCGAGGTCTTCTTGCTCGCGAAAGCGATGCGCCAGCGAAGACTCCTGCTCGGAGGTGAGAATGGGCAGCCGGTTGACCGCGGTGATATAGGCGTCGAGGTTGCCCAGCGCGCCAGGATTGGCGATTGCCAGGGCCAAGGCGTCCCGCGATACCGGCATCGTGGTGATTTGTGTCATGGTGGATCTCCTTGACGAAGCCAGGGGGAACCCTGTTTTCGACGATGTTAGCACTCTGACCACCGGAGTGCTAATTCGTTCCATGCGTCGGTTATCGGGCTACCCACAGGATAATCCGAAAAATCGGCCTTCCCGGTGGCAGAGCAAGTCCGGGGCCCGCCTCGGCCGCCTGTCCATCCCGCGATCGACTCCACCCACGAACCCGACGTGCCACACGGCTGTAAAGTTGGGATGTTAAAAATTTGGCTGAGGGTTTCAGATGGCGCTAAAACGACCGAGTGTTGGAAGAAAACATCAAACGCCACCCTCAAAACCTAGGGTTTACCCTTATAAAAAACGACTCACGTTGACTTCCAAAAGGGCGCTGGGTAGTCTGGCTTACAGATTGTTATGGCAGACGAAACCAGCGGCCCCCAGGGGCACAGGCGTAGCACCCCGTACCGCCGCTTCAGCGGTGCACCCATGACAAATCACAGTCGTTTTTTGCGGGCGATCCGGGGTCCCGGTCCCCAAAAGTTACCCCTAGGAGGCTTTTCAAATGAAATTCAAGACTGCATGTCTGGCTGCATCGCTGGCCGCCGCTGGTCTGGCTACCACCGGTCTGGCTCAGGCTCAGAGCAAGGTCGAGCTGTATGGCATCGTCGACGTCAACGTCGAGGTCTATAACAACGCTCCCGACGGTAAGGGCGGCAAGCACACGGTCTCCGGCATGCGTTCGGGCGGCCAGAACGGTTCGCGCTGGGGCCTGCGTGGCAGCGAAGACCTCGGTAACGGCCTGAAGGCGATTTTCGCCCTCGAAGGCGGTTTCAACACCGGTACCGGCCGCCCCGCCGACACCAACCGCATCTTCAACCGCCAAGCCTTCGCCGGCCTGCAAGGCGATTGGGGCGCGCTGACCTTCGGCCGCCAATACACACCTTCGCACAGCGCGATCGTGGCCAACACCCCCGCTGGTTTCCCGTCGCAGTACGAGCCCGTGCCGTACATCAGCCCGGTCCGTGGCGACAACATGATCAAGTATCAAGGCACCTTCAGCGGCTTCAGCGTTGGCGCCTACTACGGCTTCAGCGAGCAAACCGCTCAGATGACCGTAGATCAAGGCGTCACCGGCCGCTTCGGTGGTGCCCTGGGCTACAACTACCAGAACCGCTTCCGCGTGATGGCCGCCTACGATCGCATCGAAGACGGCAACTTCGCCTCCACCGGTGGTCTGCCCGTCGCCAACGCCAAGGGCAAGGCCGACAACTGGCTGTTCGCCGCTCGTGGCGACTTCGGTCAGTTCTACGTCCTGGGTGGCTATCGTCATCGCAAGTGGGAAATGAACGGCATCTCCGACGTCAAGTCGGATCTGTTCATGATCGGCGCCGGCTACCGCTACCGCGAAGGCAGCACCATCAGCGTGGGCTACTTCTACGACAAGCTGAAGAACGCCACCCCCGCCATGACCAACAACGCTGTTCGCAAGAGCAACAAGTGGCAGCAAGTGAACGTGTTCGGTACCTACGCCCTGAGCAAGCGTACCAACCTGTACGCTACCGTGGCCTACTCGCACAACGGCGCTCTGAACATGGGCTTCGGCGGCGACGGCGGCAACTACGCCCTGGGCGGCAATGCCAAGAAGCAAGCCGGCGGCGCCATCGGTATCCGTCACCTGTTCTGATCCCCTCCGGGATTATCCAGGTAACGCCACACGGCATACTTAAAAGCAATATCCACCCTCCGGCCCCGATCGACGGGGCCGACAGGGCCTCCAACCTCCATGCCACTCGTTTGGCATGGAGGTTTTTTGTCGCCGAGCCGCGTCGCCATGTAGTGGCAAGCTCTCGGCACAAGGGCACCGTTGGAGGCGCAACGAGCCGCGAGCATAGCTTCGACCCTGCCCCTTTCACCAGGCCCCCAAGCCGAAGGCCTGGCCTCGAAGGCTACTTGATTTCACGATAATGCCAGCCCTATTTGCCTTTTACCTCTCCACCCTGGTTTTACTGGCTCCCATGCTCACTTGCGTCGGGGTGGGGCTTTACTGGGGTAAACGGCAACTACCCTTTTCGGCCAACTTTCTGGCTCTCCTGGTCACTTCCGTCAGCACACCGGCGCTGGTGTTTCATACGCTGGTTACCACCGAGCTGGATAACGCGGTGCTGCTCGAACTTGGCGGCCTCTCGGTTCTGGTGCTTTTTGTTTGTGCGGTGGTGTGTGGGATAGCGTTGTACTTGCTGCGTTTGCCCGTGCGGGCCCTATTGCAAACCGCTGCGTTTCCCAACTCCGGCAACCTTGGCTTGCCCATGTCGATGCTGGCATTCGGGCCAGACGGGTTCTCGGCCGCCATCGTCTTTTTCGCCGTTTGCGCCTTCGTCCAGAACACCATCGGGGTACGCACGCTCCCCGGAGCCGGTGCGGCGGGCGCCTGGCGTTCGCCGGTGCTGATCGCCTCGGTGTTGGCCGTGTTGGTACGGGTGTTCGACGCCAGCCTGCCCGGCTGGGCGCTGGAATCGGTACAACTGCTGGGCAGCCTCACGGTGCCGTTGATGCTCATCAGCCTGGGCTATGCCTTGTCGTCCATCCCGATGAGCGGCATGCGCACCGGCAGCGTGGTTGCCATGCTGCGGCTGGTCGTGGGCTTTGCCACCACCTGGGCCGTGACCTGGGCCCTGGGCCTGTCGGCCACCCTGCAAGGCGTCATGGTGCTGCAGATGACCATGCCTTGCGCGGTGCTGAGCTATATGTTCGCTACCCGCTATACCGATAAGGGCGAGATCTCGGCCGGCGCCGTGCTGGTATCCACCGTGGCGTTTCTGCTGCTGTCCCCGTTGATCCTGGTGCTGGTGGGCGCACCGATCTCGGGCTGGTAGGCGCCGGCTGGTGGTGCCGGCTGGCGATTTCATGGGTTCTCTTCCCGTTGGGGCGCGCCACAGCGAGTTCGACGGTTTTTCAAGCCGCTTCGGTACCGGTACGGCAGCGATATTGGATGGCCTCGGCCAGGTGCATCGGTGAAATATCCACTTCATCGGCAAGATCGGCCACGGTGCGCGCCACGCGCAGTACTCGATGGGCCACCCGGCCCGACCACGCCTGGCGTTCGGATGCTTGCCGCCACAATGCACGGGCTTGTTCCTCGAGACGGCAATGACGGTCGAGGTCGGCGACCTCGAGCCGCGCGTTGACCACACCTTGCCGCGCCTTTTGGCGCTGGTGGGCAACCGCGACCCTGGCGGCCACCGCGGCGGAGGTTTCGCCGGGAGGCGATTCGAGCCATTCGGGGCGGGTAGCCGGCAGATCGAGTTGTAAATCGATGCGATCCAGCCAGGGGCCGGACAGCCGGCCCTGGTAGCGCGCCACCTGATCGGGCGTACAGCGACACGCATGCCGTGGATGGCCCAGCCAGCCGCACGGACAGGGATTCATTGCGCCAACGAGCTGGAATCCGGCGGGGTACTCCAAGCGATAGCCGGCACGCGCCACGGCCACCTTGCCGGCTTCCAGGGGCTCGCGCAAGGCCTCGAGCACGTGGCGCCCGAACTCGGGCAGTTCGTCGAGAAACAGCACCCCATGATGCGCCAGGCTGATTTCGCCGGGCATGGGCCGCATGCCGCCGCCGACCAGGGCCGCGCGCGAGGCCGAATGATGTGGCGCCCGGAATGGACGCTGACCGAAAGCGGTGGGTGCTTCGCCCGCCAGCCCGCTCAGCGCCGCCGCTTCGAGTGCTTCGGTTCGGGGCAAGGGCGGCAGCAGGCCGGGCAACCGCTGCGCCAGCAGGCTTTTACCGGCCCCCGGCGGCCCGCACATCAACAGGCTATGGCCGCCGGCGGCGGCCACCTCGAGCGCCCGGCGTGCGGCGGCCTGGCCTCGTACATCGGAAAGGCAGGCATAGCGAGGAGGCGGTCCGTCGGGTGGTGCCATGGCTGAAAGCAGCTCGGCCCGGCCTTCGAGATAGGCGGCGGCTTCGGCCAGGGTTGACGCGGCCCGCACCCGCAGGCCGGGCACCCGGGCTGCCTCGGCGGCGTCGCTGGCGGGCAGAACCAACATGGCTTCGGGATGCTCGCGCGCCACGCCGAGGGCAATGGCCAGGGCGGCCCGGATCCTGACCAGTGTGCCGCTGAGCGACAGCTCGGCGGCGAACACGTGACGGGACAGCCAGGCGCCGGGCTCGGTTTGCGCGGCATCGGGATGGCGCACGGCAATCTGGCCGTCGGCCAGTAGGACGCCCAATGCGATCGGCAGATCGAATCGCCCCGATTCCTTGGGCAACTCGGCCGGCGCCAAATTGACGATCACGCGGCCGGCGGGGAAGACGAAGCCGCTGCTGGCGAGCGCGGCTCGCACCCGCTCGCGGCTTTCGCGGACTTCGGCATCCGGAAGGCCCACGATGGTAAAGCCCGGCAGCCCGCCGCCAACATGTACCTCGACCCGTACCGGCATGGTGGCCAGCCCCGTTACCGCGCGGCTGGCCAAGACGGCAAGCGTCATGGAAGTGCTCCTGATCGATGTGAAACGTCCCCACCGGCGTTTACGGCTTGCGCCCATGGCCGTCTGCCGTCCGGCTGGCCAACACTATGCCGCCTCCCGCGTCGCCATCCCCATTTTGGATACCTGGATAGTCACTCTGCACCACGACGGTGCAGCCATACCTGCTGACGAAACGGCTTGTCGGCTCGCTATCGACGTTCCCGCGCGTCAGACCGACATCACCACGCAGGCACCACGGACTCGCGCCCAGGCGCGCGAAGGACGCAAGTTCAGAACATTCTCACATTTGGCACAGCTATTGCTTCCAACTGTATGACGGCGATGTCTGCCGTCCTCGTACCGCAAAGCCCATAGCCCTTCCCGAACCTCGGAGCATCATCATGAAAAAGGTCCTGCTGACGATCCTGGCCGCAGCCTTCGTCGCACCCATCGCATTTGCCCAGGAGCCAGACACCGCCACGAGCCCGTCGCCGCATGGCTTTTCCGCCAACGTTTCGGTTGTCAGCGATTATCGCTTTCGCGGTTTTACGCAGAATAATTTCCGGCCCGCGCTGCAGGGCGGCTTCGACTACAGCCATGCCTCCGGCTTCTATATCGGCAACTGGAATTCCAACGTCAGCAGCGACCTGTTTCCGGGCGGCAACCTCGAGATGGACTTCTATGCCGGCTTCTCCCGCGAGTTTGGGGGCGTGGGCCTCGACGCCGGCGTGCTGTACTACAACTATCCCGGCTCGACGTCCGCCAAGGGCGGCACCATCTATAACACCGAGTTGTATCTGGGCCTGAGCTACGGCCCCTTCTTCGCCAAGTACTCGCATGGCGTGTCCGACTTCTTCGGCGCCCCCCACTCCAAGAACAATTTCTATCTCGACGTCGGCGCGGAGTTCGACCTGGGAGACGGCTGGGGCGTCAACGCCCGCGTCGGCTACCAGAAGTTGAAGAACGACCCCATGCTCAGCGGCTATGTCGACTACGCCGCCGGCGTGACCAAAGACATCGACGGCTGGGTGATTGGCGCGACCTTCGTCGCCACCAACCACCGGGATTGGTACCAGACCACCAAGGGCCGCGACGCCGGCCGGCCCGGCGTCGTGCTCAGCCTGGCGCGCGCATTCTAGAACCCACCGCTTTTCGGGAGATACCCACCATGAAACTGATCATAGCCATCATCAAACCCTTCAAGCTCGACGAAGTCCGCGAAGCCCTATCGGGCGTTGGCGTGCAAGGCGTGACGGTGACCGAAATCAAGGGCTTCGGACGCCAGAAAGGCCACACCGAACTCTATCGGGGCGCCGAGTATGTCGTCGACTTCCTGCCCAAGGTAAAGCTCGAAGTCGCCCTGGCCGATGACCTCGTCGAGCAGGCGGTCGAAGCCATCGAAAGCTCGGCCCGCACAGGCAAGATCGGCGACGGCAAGATCTTCGTCTGCCCGCTCGAACAAATCATCCGCATCCGCACCGGCGAGTCCGGCGTGGATGCTCTATAACAGCAGGGGAACACTCATGCAATCGTTCATGCCTTCAAGAACCGGCGCCGTCATCGAGGCCGGTAGCGAGCGACCTGGACTCGTTCCGGAGCCGGCACTCCCCGCGCCAGGCCCCTCGGGAGAGCCCTCTGCCTCGCCTGGGTTGCCCGCGAAAGGCATCGCCACGCTGGCCGCCCTGGCCCTGAGCGCCGGCGCCGCGTCGACGGTCCTCGCCCAGGAAGCCGTCGGCACCACCGAAACCGCCGCGGCTGCGGCCGCCAGCGTTATCGAAGCCGCCCCCGCACTGGTCGGGGCCGACCTGGCCTGGCTCAGCACCGCCACAGTCCTGGTGTTGCTGATGGTCATGCCCGGGCTGGCGCTGTTCTATGGCGGCATGGTGCGCAGCAAGAATATGCTGTCCACCCTGCTGCAGGTAACCGCGACGTTCTGCCTGGCGATCGTGCTGTGGTTCGTCTATGGCTATTCGCTCGCCTTCACCGAGGGCAACGCGATTTTCGGCGGTTCCGGCAAGCTCTTCCTCAACGGGCTGTTCCAGGCCGGCACAGGCGAGTTCGCCCTTTCGGGCAGCGTGCCGGAACTCAGCTTCGCCGCGTTCCAGGCCACCTTCGCCGGCATCACCTGCGCACTTATCGTCGGCTCCATCGCCGAGCGTGCCCGTTTCTCGGCGGTTCTGCTGTTCACCGCGATCTGGTTCACCTTCGCCTATATTCCCGCCGCGCACATGGTCTGGTACGTTTCCGACGACGTCAGCGGCCTGGTGGCGCAATGGGGTGCGCTCGACTTTGCCGGCGGTACCGTGGTCCATATCAATGCCGGCGTGGCCGGCCTGGTGGGCTCCTATGTCATCGGTAAACGGCTGGGTTACGGCAAAGAAGCGCTCAAGCCGCACAACCTGCCGATGACCATGATCGGCGCCTCACTGCTCTGGGTAGGCTGGTTCGGCTTCAACGCCGGTTCGGCGCTGGCCGCCAACAATACCGCGGCACTGGCTTTCATCAATACGTTGATCGCCACGGCGGGTGCCGTCCTGGCGTGGCTATTTACCGAATGGCTCGTGAAGGGCAAGCCCTCGATGCTGGGCGCCGCGTCGGGCGCCGTGGCCGGCCTGGTGGGCATCACGCCCGCGGCCGGGTTCGTCGGGCCGGGCGGCGCGCTGGCCATCGGTATCGCCGCCGGCGCGATTTGCGTCTGGGGCGTCAATGGTCTCAAGCGCCTGCTGCGGGCCGATGATTCGCTCGATGTCTTTGGCGTGCATGGCGTGGGCGGCATCGTCGGCGCCTTGCTGACCGGCGTGTTCGCCGCTCCCTGGCTGGGTGGTACCGGCGCCGGCGATGCCTCGATGCTGGCGCAGGTGTGGATCCAGCTCGAAGGCATTCTCCTGACGGTGGCCTGGTCGGCCATCGTGGCGTGGATCGCCTACAAGATCGCCGATGCCACCTTCGGCCTGCGCATGAGCGAAGAGGACGAACGCCAGGGGCTGGACATCGCTTCGCACGGCGAGAGCGCCTACCAGTCTTGAGTGCCGCCGGCCTGGCGTCGCTGGCGGGCGACGCCAGGCTGCGTTGTTCCGAACCGATCGCGAGTCGTGGGCGCCTACGTCGGGTTCCGAAGGGTGGTCATTCTTCCAGCGATATGAAAAGATGACAAAAGCGTTTACCATTCTGTTTCATTTTTTTGTATCCGGATGGATGTAATTTGCTCCGGATTTCGTCTTTCCACTAGGAGCTTACGATGTTCAAACCACTCATATCTTGCGCTGCCGCGACGATTCTCACGCTAGGAACCGCGATCGGCGCCTCCCATGCCGCTTATCCGGAACGGCCGGTGTCTCTGGTCGTCACCTCCACTCCCGGCAGTCCCCTCGATATCCTGGGCCGCTTGCTCGCAGCCGAAGCCGGCAAGGAGCTCGGCCAAACAGTCATCGTGGAGAACCGTCCCGGCGCCTCCGGCAACGTTGGCGGCAGCTACGTGGCCCGTAGTGCGCCGGATGGCCATACTGTCATGCTCACTCTCGATAACCAGGTGACCGTCAATCCGCTGGTTATCACCAACACCCAGTTCAATCCCGCCACCGACCTCGAACCCGTCGCACGCATCGGGGCCTTCAGCCAGGTGTTGATCGCCCCCAAATCCCTGGGCGTGAGCAATCTGAAGGAGTTCGTCGAGCTCGCCCGCAGCCGCGATCTCACCTATGCCACCGCCGGCATCGGCTCGCCGGGCCACCTCACCATGGCGGCGTTCGCCCTCGCGGCCGATCTGCCCATGACTCACGTGCCATACAAAGGCAATCCGCCCGCGGTGAATGATTTGCTGGCCGGCGTGGTGGATACCGGCTTCCTGGTAGTCTCGGGTGTGCTGCCGCATATCCAGAGTGGCGCCTTCGTGCCCCTGGCGGTGTCGGGCGACACCCGCAACACCTTGCTGCCCGACGTGCCCACGGTGGCCGAATCCGGAATCCCGGGCACCGCCAACTTCAATTCCACCTTCGGTTATCTGGTGGCGATGCCCAAGGGCACTCCAACCGAACTGATCGATCGCTGGAATGCACTGCTGCACGATATCCTGCGCCGTCCCGAAACGCAGGAGCGGCTGAAGATGATGGACACCGAACCCGTGTTTGCGTCGCCCGCCGAAACCCGCGAGTTTCTGGAATCAGAGACCAAGCGCTGGCAAGAAGTGGTGGAAAAAGCCAATATCCGCATGAATTAACCCTGCGCGGGGAGCGCAAGCCACGCCGATGGCAAGCTTGCGCGCCTCAAGCCCTGAAACCCAATGTGGCGGTGGCGCATACCAATGCGTCACCGCCACATTGTTATCGGGCGTGGAACGAACATGGCCCTTTATGAGGCCAGGTCGCCCTCGTCGGGTGCGGGGGGCTTGGGGCCATGCCCGCCGCCGCCTTCCAGACGGTTGAGCTGCGCCTCGAGGGCATCGAGCTTGGCCCGCGTACGCGCGAGAAGTTCGGCCTGAACGTCGAACTCCTCGCGGGTAACGAGATCGAGACGGCTGAAGGTATCGTTGAGCATGACCTTCACGTTGCGCTGCAAATCGGCCGCCGGGCTGCGGGCCACCAGATCCGACAGGTTCTTCTGGATTTCATCGAGCCAGGATTGACGGTTCACGACAGTCTCCGGGGATAACGGATCATCAGTTTACCCGCTCTAGAGCGACGAGGGATCGATAGGCTCGGCGCGATTGAGTACCGCGGCCACCTTGGTGCGCAACGCGTTGGTATGCGCTTCCAGGATCTCGCGCTTGACGTCGAGCAGTTGCTGGGAATGCATCGAGAACTGCGTGAGGCCCAGGCCGAGCAGCAAGCGCGTGAGAGAAACATCGCCCGCCATCTCACCGCAAACCGATACCGAACGGCCATAGCGGGCGCCGACATTGATGGTATTGGCGATCAATCTCAGCACCGCCGGGTGCAGGGGATCGTAGAGCGAAGCGACATCGGGATCGGCGCGATCGATGGCCAGCGTGTACTGGATCAGATCGTTGGTGCCGATGGAAAGAAAATCGAGGCTTTCGGCGAAAGGCTCGATCGCGATCGCGATCGCGGGGATCTCGACCATGGCGCCAACTTCGACGTGCGGCGCCAGCACCACACCGTTTTGCTCGAGTGATTCGCGGGCCGCGGCAATGGCGTGCAGGCTGGCGCGCACCTCGTGCATGTGTGCCACCATGGGCAGCAGGATGCGCACGGGGCCATGCGCCGAAGCCCTGAGAATGGCGCGCAATTGCGTGGCGAACAGCTCGGGGCGGGCCAGGCAGTAGCGGATCGCACGTTCGCCCAGCGCCGGATTGGTCGCCACCGTGGCCTCGTCGTCCAGCGCTTTGTCGGCGCCGATATCGAGCGTACGGATGGTAACCGGCCGGCCCGCCATGGCTTTTACGACAGCGGCATACGCCTGGTACTGCTCCTCTTCGCCGGGCAGGTCGCGGCGGTTCATGAACAGGAATTCGCTGCGGAAGAGCCCGATTCCCTCGGCGCCGGCGGCCAGCGCCGCGGCGGCTTCGTCGGGCCATTCGATATTGGCTTGCAGGCCCACGCGAATGCCATCCAATGTGATGGCCGGCGTATCCTTGAGTCGCGCCAGATCGGCGCGTTCGGCGGCATAGGCGGTTTGCCGGTCGCGGTAGTCGCGCAAGACTTTGGGCGAAGGGTTCACCAGCACCACGCCGGCTTCGCCGTCGATGATCAACTGGTCGCCGTCGCGGGCCAATGTTCTAACATGGCCCAGCGCCACCACCGCGGGTACGCCCAGGCTGCGCGCGACGATCGCGGTATGCGAGGTGGCGCCCCCCAGATCGGTGGCGAAAGCCGCGAATCGCGCGCCGCGCAGCTTGACCATATCGGCGGGCGAGATGTCGTGGGCCACCACGACCAGCGGCTCGCTATCGAGGCTGGCCTGGCCCGCCCCCGCCAGCATCAGCGGCGAGCGCCCCGAAAGTACCTGCAGGACCCGCTCGATGACCTGTTGCACGTCGGTGGCGCGTTCACGAAGATATTCGTCTTCCATGGCCGCGAACTGTTCGCCAACGAGCTGGCCCTGCGCGGTCAGGGCCCACTCCGCGTTGTAGTGGCGCTCACGGATCAGCGTCAGCGGCTCTTGCGCCAGCATGGGATCGGCCAGCAGCATGGCATGGACATGCAGCAGGCCCTGGATCTCGCGCGGCGCATCCGCCGGCAGATTATCGGCCAGGCGCGCAAATTCCTCGCGAGCCACGGTAATGGCGTGAGTCAGGCGCTGGCATTCGGCATCGATATCATCGTCGGCCACGCGGTAGTGCGATACCTCGAGGGCCGCGGCACCCAGCACGACGGCGCGCCCGATGGCATAGCCTCGGGAAGCCGCCAGGCCATGCAGGGAAAGCATGGCCGTGAGGGGCTCGGGATCCCGGGCTCCCGCGGTGTCGTCCGCGTCGGGCGGAACCTTGGGCCGCAGCAGACCGCGGCTGCTCTGTTCAGTCTCGCCACCCAGGACGAGGCTTGCGCTCTGGCGCGTGGTCATCCTCATTCACCTTCGCCGAATTTGTCGTTGAAAAGTGCCTCGACGTCGGCCAGCGCGGCTTCGGCATCGGGGCCTTCGGCATCCACCGTCACGGTGGTTCCTTTTCCTGCAGCCAGCATCATGACACCCATGATGCTTTTGGCGTTGACCCGCTTGCCCGCGCGGGAGATGAAAATGTCGCTGCGATAGCGACTGGCGACTTGCGTCAGTTTGGCCGAGGCCCGGGCATGCAAACCCAGTTTGTTGGTGACAACGATATCGATAGACGGCATGGGAAACAACCCTCTGGCCGGCAAAGCCGGCCCGGACACCCGACGTTGCGAAGCAACGAGGGAACTAACGGGACAAACAAGTATACGAGCGAGAGCGGCGGCGTTACCTGCGGGCGCCAGCGCCACGGCGGGAGAGCAAGAGCAAGCTGGCGTCGTTCAATGAATCCGGAGGATGGCCTGGTGTCCGCCCGCCAGCACCCGATCCGCCATATCCTCGAGCGGCAGGTTGCGGTAGGTAATGGCCCGTAGCAGCATGGGCGTATTGGCACCGGCCAGCAGGGTCACGCCATGACCATTCCGGCGGGCGCGTTCGGCGGCCATGGCGGCGGCATTGGCGGGCGACGCGCCGACGATGTCGGTCAGCACCAGCACCCCCGCGCCCGTATCGGCCTTTTCGATGCGCTGGAGAATCACGTTGCTCGACGCTTCGGGACTATCGCTGGGCGAGACATCGTAGGTGAGGATACCCGGTTGCGACTGAAAACAGTGCACGCCTCCCGCGTACAAAGCACTCGCCATGGGCGCATGGGCGACGATGACGATACCGACGTTCATGATGCCGATGCCGCAGCCTCGAGAGCCGCGGCGAAATGGCCGGCAACGTCGAAACCCGTTTGTTCGGTAATTTCAACGAAGCACGTCGGGCTGGTAACGTTGATCTCGGTCACGTAGTCGCCGATCATATCGAGGCCGATCAACAAGAGCCCGCGGGGCGCCAGCCGGGCGCCGATGGCCTCCGCCACCCGCTTATCGTGCTCGGCGATGGGTTGGGCCACGCCGCTGCCTCCGGCGGCCAGGTTGCCGCGGGTTTCGCCAGCCAGGGGGATGCGTGCCAGCACGTGCGGAATCGGCTGGCCCGCGATAATGAGCACGCGCTTATCGCCTCGCGAGATTTCCGGAATATAGCGCTGGGCCATGATCGATCGCTGGCCATAATCGGTAAGCATCTCGAGGATGGCGCCGCGATTGGCCTCCACCGGCTGCAAACGGAAAATGCCCGTGCCGCCCATGCCATCGAGTGGCTTGACAACGATATCGCCATGCCGCTGATGAAACGCCTTGAGCCTCTCGAGACTGCGGGTAACCAGCGTAGGTGCCGTGAACTCGGGAAACTCGGCAATCGCGAGTTTTTCCGGGTGATTGCGAATGGCGGCGCCGCCATTGAAAACCCTCGCGCCTTCGGCCTGGGCCCGCTCCAGCAGATGGGTGGCGTAGAGATACTCCATGTCGAAGGGCGGATCCTTGCGCATCACCACGGCGTCGAACTCCGCCACCGGCCTTTCGTGCCTGGGTTGTTCCGACCACCACGCCTGGCCTTTGAGGTCGGCGCCGGCGACGAGCTCGATGCGCCGGCCGGCGGCCATCACCCTGCCCTCGTCCAGATAGAGATCGGGCATCAAGGCCACATGCAATTGATGCCCGCGCGAGGCCAGGGCCCGCATCATGGCGACCGAGGAATCCTTGTAGGCCTTGAGTTCGGGCAGGGGGTCGAGGATGAAAAGAATCTGCATTGCCAAGTCTCGCGGGATGACCGGCACCCCGAACGGGAAATCGATGGGTTGGCCCGACCGGCCACAGGCCAGGCGCCAGGCTCTGTGGAGAGCAACCGGCACTGGCCATGTGTTTGCGGAGCCGGAGCGCCTCGGATTGGCGGCAAAGAGCCCCCGGCCGACAAGGCTGGAGTTTCTCGCCCCAACCTCACATGTTGCCAGAAAAAGGTGGCCACGGGCCAAAGCGCAAGCCCTATCGGTCTCCAGGCCTTCCCGCGATGTCTCGCGTTGCCAACGCGGCTACAACAGGCGTATGGATTCCACGAACCAGCGCGCGGTCTCCCAGGACAAATGCTGCGGCGTGCCGAGGGCGACGACCTGGATCCAGCGGCCATCCCGGTATAACACCCGTGCCAACAGCCGCGGCGCGGCGGGATCATCGGGATTCTCGGCTTGGAGCTCGAGCCCCGGCAGAGAGCTCCGCCCGGCTCGCGAATGGCGTATCGTCACCGGTTCCCGCCGCACCTGCGCCTCGGGAAAACGCCGCACCAGGCTATCGGCCAGGGCTGCGCCGATTTCATCGCTCGACGGCCCCTCGCCCATGGCGGGCACCTCGAGGTGGCCCACCGCGAATACGGCTCCGTCGGCCTCGGCGGCCATGAGCGTAAAGGGCAGCATCCGCTCGCCTACCGGCAATGGCCGGGTTTCGCTCAGGGGCTTGGCCGGAAATGCTACCCGGATGGCGCCATCGGCGGCGGGGAGTTCGCGCCAGTCGTGGGTGGGACTGCAACCCGCCAGCCAAAACAGGAAAATGCCAAGCAGGCCACAGACGAAACGCGCGACGGCCGTGCGGCGGCGTACGAGGGATGGGGACATGGTATTGTTGGCGGTTACCTGGGAGCGCCCGAGAGGTTTGATTGTCGCCGATTTCCATGTCTACCGCCGACGACGGCGTTGCGCTGGCCAACTATCGCTGGGAAATCCCGGCCGCCGGCGACATCGGGCGGCGCGGTGTTTATATCGTCCATGGCCTGAGCGAATACGCCGGCCGCTACGAACACGTCGCCGCCTGGCTCAATGCGCGGGGCTGGCAAGTGGCGGCGCACGATCATCGGGGCCACGGCCGTTCGGGCGGTCGCCGCGCCAGCCTGCGGCGGGCCGACGATCTCGAACGCGACGCAGCGCAGCGCATCGCCGCCTTTGCCACCGAACTCGACGAACCGCCTTTGCTGCTCGGCCATAGCCTGGGCGGGCTGGTGGCGGCGCGCATCGCGCTTTCCGGTGCGACCCCGCTGGGCGGCCTGGTTCTCTGCAGCCCGGCCTTCAAACTCAATATCAGCGCGGCGTTTCGTCGTTTGATCGAGATGCTTGCGGTGGCGGCGCCGAGGCTGCCCGTACCGCATCGCGGGCCGCGCCCCCGGCTGACCCATGATCAGGCTACCGCGGAAGCCTACGCCCGCGATCCTCTCGTCAACCGCTGCGTCACGCCCCGTCTGGTGCGCTACATCGATCGCGCAGGCGCCGAAGCCCGCGCCCAGGCCGGCTGTCTGGCGGTGCGCACCTTGCTGCTGGCCGCCGGCGAAGATTACGTCGTAGACGCCAACGGCAGCCGGGAGTTCGTCGCCGCCGCGCCGCCGGGCAAAATCGCGCTACGCTGGTACGAAAACGCCTGGCACGAATTATTGCAAGAGGCGCCCGCCATCGCCCGACCGGTATACGCCGACCTCGATGCCTGGCTGGCTGGTGTATAACTGCCCCATTTTTCCACCCTTATTCATTCGGCCGGCATCGGTATCGGCCCCGAGAACACCCATGACCGGCGCACCCAACGTACCCGAGGAGTCAGCGTGAGCGATCTTCTGACCCGCCGACTTGCCTTGCTGACCCAGCCCGAACAAATACACCGGCTGGCGCAAAGCCTCAACGGCATCGAAAAAGAAAGCCTGCGGGTCACGCCGGACGGTCATCTGGCCCTGACCGCGCACCCCCTCGCCCTGGGCTCCGCCCTCACCCATCCCTATATCACCACCGATTACGCCGAGGCGCTTCTGGAGTTCGTCACCGGCACCCACGCCGATCCCGCGGCGGCCATCGACGAACTTCGCAACATCCATCGCTACGTGATGTCGCTGCTCGACGGCGAACTCCTCTGGAACCAATCCATGCCGGCCCGGCTGCCCCAAGAGGCGGCGATCCCGATCGGCTGGTATGGCACCTCCAATAGCGGCATGCTGCGGCATGTTTACCGGCGCGGCCTGGCGCTGCGCTATGGCAAGGCCATGCAGTGCATCGCCGGTGTGCATTTCAATTTTTCGCTGGCGCCGCAGATCTGGCCTCTCCTGGCCGAATCCCAACACGAACCCCCGGATGTGCTCACACGGCAATCCGAAGGGTATATGGCCCTCATCCGCAATTTCAGCCGTTATAGCTGGCTGCTGATGTACCTTTTCGGGGCTTCCCCCGCCCTGTCGCAAGGTTTTTTGCAGGGGCGCGACCACCAACTGCAAACTCTGCGGGGCGATACCCTTTATCTGCCCTGGGCCACCAGCCTGCGCATGAGCGATCTCGGCTATCAAAACAAGGCGCAAGCGGGCTTGCGCCCCTGTTACACCAACTTGCCCGCCTATCTGGAAAACCTGTACCACGCCGTCAATCAGCCATGGCCCGAGTACGAACGCCTGGGTACGCATCAGAATGGCGAATGGATGCAGCTGAGCACGCACATCCTGCAGATCGAGAACGAGTACTACGCCACGATCCGGCCCAAACGCGTGGCCCATCGCGGCGAACGTCCGCTGCGCGCGCTTCACGATCGCGGCGTGCAATACGTTGAAGTCCGCTGCATCGATATCGATCCGTTCGATCCCGTTGGCATCAGCCTCGATACCAGCCTCTTCCTGAATACCTTTCTCACGTTCTGCGCCCTCGACGAAAGCCCGAATCTACCCACCGACGGCTGGTGCGAAGAAAGCGGCCGCAATTTCGCCACCGTGGTTCGCGAAGGCCGCAAACCAGGGCTGCAGCTTCACTATCATGGCCGGCTCCAGCCGCTCACCGATTACGCCGAACGGCTATTCGAGCCCCTGGCACGTTGCGCCGACGCGCTAGACGCCGCTCACGGCGGCAGCCGGTACCGCGACGCCCTCGAACGCCAGCGGCCCAAACTCTACCAGCCCGACCTGACGCCATCGGGCCGGCTGCTGGCCGAACTGCAGGATAGCGGCCTGACTTTCCATGAATATGCCTTGCATCTGAGCGAGGTGCATGCCAATACCTTGCGCGCGGAACCGCTGTGTCCCGACATGGCGGCCCGCTTCGCCGCGGCCAGCCAGGCTTCGCTCGACGAACAGGCCAGGCTCGAAGCTTCGCGCGATGTGAGCTTCGACGACTACGTGAGCGCCTATCACGCCAGCTTGAACGATTGACGATTGACGCCGGAAATCGGCATAGGGGGCAGTCTTTGTAGACTGCGCCCCTGCCACACCACCCGGCATGCGGGTCCGCACCGGGCGGTTCGAGAAGTTGAGGTCAGGAGAGCCGGGGGAGTCCAAGCCGGTCGAAGTAGG